>BNJT01002704.1_pt1 | contig 127960 bp, 157 predicted proteins | sample 8540491 | NCBI WGS metagenome assembly BNJT01 (sample SAMD00202455, study PRJDB9452) | human saliva metagenome | host: Homo sapiens | reverse complement strand
GAGGTGTCAAATCAGCCGTCACTACCGGATCACTGTCCAGGTAAAGAACCTTGTCCTCTTCGACAAAAATCAGGGATAAAAATAACGGGCAAAGGTCATGTGATTGATATGGGGCAATTTGTTGCTCCAGTTCATCTGAAACTGGGGACCAAGCATCTTGACATCCACCAGATCGCCACCCATTTGCTGTAATTTAGGTCTGAGGGCACTGAACCACTCCTTAGGAATATCTTGGTTAAAGATATAGACCTTGACATGGCTGTTATGGTAGCAGAGAGACTTGAGCGCCGTTTCAATCTGGCGAATGTAGGCATAATCTCCTGCGAAAATAACAGAATGTTCTTTCATTCTCTCTCCTTTATGTAACATTATTTTGATAAGTCAGCCACGATTTGGCTTGTATAGGTTTCATCTTCGATAAATTCAATATCTTGATCAAAATTATACTCCGCAGTATGCTTATGGTTAAATTTGATTTTGGTTTTTGCTCCCATCTTCATCCACTCATACTCAGAATCTATATGACCAATATCAAGTACCTGATAGCCGTTTTTCGTTAGGCGATAGGCCAGTACTTTAGCAGTAGGACCCAGCATACAGAGAATCAAGCGTCCATTTGCGTGTTTATAAATTTCCTTTTCGATTTCGTCAACACGTGAATAAGCACTATGTGACGGGCAAATGATTCGCTGAATCGACTTAGCATCAGCAAAGAGATCATTCCCTACACCCGAACGTGAAGTTGCACCTTCTATCAAGAGAAGATCACGTCCCTTCCATATAGACTTCAGCTTAGCAAATTGCTCGTTTGCTTGCGTTTTATCTTCAAAATCAATATACGGGCGTGAAACAAAGGTCGATCCATACCATGAATCACTAGACAAAGATTGATAAAAATCCGCATAGTGATCCAAATGAATTTTCCAAAAATCAATAGCCCACCAAGTAAAAATAAAGCGATTCTGGAAGATATCTGGCAGACATATTACGGTGTCTTCGCTAGAGGGAAGAGAAATAATCTCTCTCATTGTACTTACTAATTCTTCATCATAATCTTGATAAGGGATTGAATGCCCTGCAAGGAGATTGATTTCCCCATCCCCAAAACGGATCAAAGAAGCATTGTTTTTAATAACATAGTCAAGGGTTCCATCAATCCCTTTAACTTCGGGAAACTTACTCTGTTCTTTTAAAGCATTTCCTGCCAGCATCAATCGAAGGTCTGCCAGCATCTGTTCTGGATGTTCGCTAGAATACAATCGTTGACCATGACAGCCGTTTTGAGATTTATAAAAAGCTAACATTGGTTTGGAAAGACTTGCAATTTCTGCCACAATATCACTTGTCGAATTCTCCAAGTTAATATCGAGGTAGACATCCATCTGGTTTTTAAGTCTCTCAAACTCATCTCTAGAGATGGCAGGATACAGATAAATATTCTCATGTTTCTGAGATAATGCATATAGTTTTGAGCCCATATCCGTCCAAGCAGCAATGTGAAAAGCGATTTCAGGGCACTCGGTTGCCAAATTTCCTAGACCTTCCAGTTCTTGAGAGGCTGTAAAGGTCAAAGCGTGAAATTGAGGTTCTAAATTTTTCGTAAATCTACCATTTTGCTGATAATCTTGAATCGATTCTATCATCCCAGCTATAGAATCCACTACTCTTTGGCCGTATTCTCCATGTTTGGTTGACAAAAAAGAAAGAATAGGCACATCATTTTTTTGCATTTTTTCTAAAACTGACTGAACCTCTTGCCCATGATTGATATCTAAATATAGATTAGCTTTTTCTTCTAATTGATGTAAAACAGGCGGAACTACTTGAGGATATAGGCGGACGTTTTCATGAACGGATAAGGTTAGTAATTTTTCTCCCATGTCCGTCCAAGCCGCAATATTAAAAGTGATTTCTGGAAGACTGCCAACTAATTGGTGAATGGCTTCTAATTCTTGTGAATTTGTCACAATCAAACAGCTAAAAGTCTCTCTCTTGGATGAGTTTAGTTGAAATTCTCCCCAGTGGTGTTGAAACATTTGAGTCCATTCCATGTCGTGCACCTGCCACCACAACTCTCTATATCTATTTGCAATTAAAGTTGTCCATGGTTTTCGATAGGTCGTATAATGGATAATCACCGGAGACTGAACTTCTTCTAAATGCCCCTTCCAGTTGTTATAGAAGGCAACAATATCATGTCCCACTTGAAGATTAAAGGAACGATCCAACTCTAGCCATTTTTCTTTACACACCTGGTTAATAATCGTTTGATCTCCATTAAAATCTAAAAAGCGTCCCTCTTCTATCTCTTTTTGCATAAACTGACTTTGCTGAACCAGTTTGTCCTCTAGATTTTCCTCTCTCCACTTGGCATTATTGATCAGCATAACACCCGTATTAAAGGTGACACCGTCTATATCCATGACAGCTGCCAATAACTGATCTCCTAGATTTATTTCCCACAAGTCATCCAAAGGAGCATTGACAATTAAGTCACTATCCAAGTATAACACCTTGTCTTCTCTAATGAGGCTAGGGATAAAATAACGAGCATAGGCTATCTGACTAATATGATTTTGAGTCCCCCAATTTTGGAAAATATTGCCCTGAGGTAACTTTACATCAATCACATCGCCCCCTAAAAGACGCGCTATTTTTCTTGGTTTTCGAAACCAGTCTGGCATGATATCTTGATTTAGAACATAGACATTTATATTTTTATTATGATAGAAAATTGATTTTAATGTCGTCTCTAATTGAGATAGATAGTGACAGTCTCCTGCCATTACGATTGTTTTCTTCATCTGTTTTTCCTACCTTACTCCCAGTTGAAAAATAGCCTCAACCAAGATTTTTTTCGTAAAATATCCCTCTTTTAATAGATAACTAAACATCTCGATACGCCTTGTCATATCACAGTATTTTTCTTCAGTTATGGATGAGACAAGCTGGCTCGCTTCTTCTAGAGTTTCAACCGCAAAGCCCAAGCCCTGTTCAACAATAAACTGCATCGTTGAAAGATTTTTTTGGGAACAATAACAGGAATTCCAGCAGCTAAATAAGTACTAACTTTATGAGAAAGATTCACTCCATAATAGTCTCTATTTTCTCCTGGATTTTCAGTAGTCCCCCATACCAAACCAAATCCTCCCTTTGAAAGTTCTAAAAGGAGTTCCTCATCTCGCTTCCAGCCTTCTATTATAAAAGTTGGTGCTTGATTTTTTCCGATTGGTTGATTTGAAAAGACTCTCAAGGGGATTGGGTGGGACCAATTTAGCAATCCTGGAAAGCGTTCCAAACTTCCTGCAAAGAAAATTTCTCTTTTGAAGATTGGCTTATAGAGGGCTAAAGAATGAGGGTGGTCCCACATCCCTTGGATCAGTATTTTGGGATTTTCTAGCCCTTCCTCAAGCAATCGTTTCTTCATCTTTTCCGAAGGCACTATCAATACATCTGCCTGCTGATACAAATAAAGATAATCCTTCATAAGGTAATAATTACTATCAAACATTAGGGGAACAACATCATGAATAAAAAGAACCAACTTAACTTGCATGTCTTTGAGTTTATCAATAAATAAGCGATCAAACTCAACACCATTCCACGTAGGTGACTGAAAAACAACAATATCCCCGATAGAAACACTCGACATAATGCCATCTATGCGTTTGTTCATTTCAGACTTGCTATCTGCTGTGATAGGATAAAAATAAACTCCTAGTTCACGAAAACCTAAAGTTGAGGCAATATTTTGGACTGCATTCTGGGCTAAGATGACTGTACTGTCTCCCGCCATCCCATATAGATTCGTTAGATGTAGTTTCATGTTGACCTTTCTAGTCTTTAACTATTTTCTTGGCTTGATCAGGATATCTCCGTTATTGTAGACAATGCTGTTTGCAGGAATGTCTTGGCGTATCAGACAACCGGCTCCAATTACTGTGTTATCGCCAATTCGAACACCTTTCAAAATGGTTACATTGCTACCAATCCAGCAATCCTTCCCCACCATTATAGGAGCCATCTTCCACTCCCACTTTTCAATCCTCTCTGCTGTATAAGTATGATCATGGTCATAAAAACGGACACCTTCTCCAATCATGGTTCCTGATCCGATTTCGATGCGGTCAATACAGTTTATACTACAGTAATTATTCAAAAAAACTCCTTCATAAAGAATAAGCTTTCCAGCAGGTAGTTGAAAACTCTCAAAATTACGGCAAACAACTTTCTGAGCGACACATAGACTAGCTGAAGAGCCTATCTCAAAGGAATTCCATATGCCTTCCTGATAAATACGGTCCAAATCATTTACAGTTATATGAGGCTGATTCAAATAATCTAAAATCGCTTCAACCATTGCTTGAGGAGTAGAGGAAGAATAACATTCTTGTCCTTGTTGACCATGCACAGTATTATCAAAAGCAAGAACTCTCTTACCAGCCTGAGAAAACCGTGCCACCACCTGATCTACTTCTTCATAATGGTTGATATCCAGTAACACATCACAAACTCTCATCAAAAAAGAAAGACTAGCTTCATCAGTTACTGTATGTAAGCGTACATTTCCCTTTGATTGTAATTCTAACATTCTATCTGAAAATACAACGGGTGCTGCGATATGAAAGCAAACTTGTGGGAGCTGATCCAAAAGATACGGCAATTGTTCAATCTGGTCACTAACAGTTAAAATCAAAGCATCTCCAATCATCTTTAGAACCATCCTTTCGCAAATTCTTTCAGTTTTTCAATCATATCTCCGACTTGATCTGTCTGATACGTTAGCTGTCCCATGTCTATCGTTTTAGTATTTTCAAAAGCCAAGACTGGTTTTCCATTTTCTGTAAAATATTCTAAAAATTCCTCTGTCTTTTCCCCGTGATTGATATCCAAAAGAACTTGACAGTCCTCTTTTAGCTCTCTATCCAAATCAACTAAATAGTTGATTCCTGAATAGAGGGTGACATTCGGATACCGAACCATTTGCGCCAAGGAGTCACTGACCAATACTCGTGCTGCAATTTTAAATTGAATCTCTGGTAAGGATTGAACCAATGTTTCAATTTGTTCAATATGGTCTGAGGCTGTATAGGTGAGACAAGTGAACGGTTCCTTTATCGGATAAAGGTGAGATTTGTAATGGATGTAAATGATGATTTTGTCCCAATTCTGTCCATTCAAGCCCATGGTAGTACCACCAAACATCTCGATAGGTTTGTGCCGCCAAATCTTTCCACGGTTTCCTATGGGAAAGATAATGAATAATAGTAGGATAATCCTGACCTACAGGCAACTGATAATCAGTGAACTGCTTATGAATGACAATATGATTATAATCAAAATCCAATTCCAACCATTTATGTTCAAAAAGCATATTTAAGATACTCTGATCCGCCTGATCAACCTTATCATGCCATTCATTGGTCAAATCAATCAACCTTTGAGTCATACTTTCTTGCTTCCACAAATCATTATTAATTAAGAGAACACCTGCGTTAAAGATTTCCCGACCGAAATAGGCTCTACCTCCAAAATCTCTAACAGCAGCCAAAGGATAATCTTGTAAGTCTGTTGCAAACAATTCATCAAGATTTCTCGTTACAACTAAATCACAGTCCAAGTAGAGGGCCTTGTCTTCTTGCACGAAATCAGCTATAAAATAGCGTAAAAAAACAGTGTAACTAATATCTGTCTTATACCTTGAAATCTGCTCGGATGTCACCCTACAATTGATAATTTCTGAATCAAACTTCTCTATGCGCTTATTTAATTGCTTAATCCATTCATTAGGAAAATCGCTATTAATCAGATAAAAACGAATCGAGCGATTGTGGTAACAGATAGACTTGATAGTAGTCATTACTTGGTCTACATAGGAATAGTTTGCTGCTAGGACAATGGCTTTCTTTTGTATTTTCTTAGTTTTTTCAAGCTTGTCTAGTAGATATTTTTTTGCCTCAAACTCTTTATAGGTGGGAGTTTCTTCTAAGCCACTGACCTTCCCATTAGAAAGACTCCCTTCTAACATCTGACGATAAATAGTTAAATGTTTCTAAAGGATATCCTAGACTAGCTAATAAAGTGATACGTTCAGACATAGCATCAACCAAGGCATGCATCCACTTTTCTGTCCAAGATCTGGATAAACTATTATTTCTGATGCGATAAGAATAGATTCCATTATGGATATAAACAATCTTTTCTGCCAACAGATAAATCTTTTGATTGAGGTAACCATCCTCTCCTAATTTACCTATGTCGAAGCGCAACCGCTCGAATAATCCTGCCTTATAGAGTTTACCCCAAGCAGATATCAAAGCAAAACTCTTCATTTCTTGGGATTCATATAAGTTCTCAAATATGGAAACATTATCATATACCCTCTCGTAATAGGAGTCTCCTGATATATGAAAGTAGAACATTCCTTCACTTTCGTTGAAAGAATAGTAATTCCCAACTGCAATATCAGCCTGATACTCTGTTATTTTTTTGTATAGGGTTTCTACATAATTTGACTCAATCCAATCATCTGAGTCAACAAAAGTTACGTAATTTCCAGACATATTATTCAGACCGGTGTTTCGTGCGGCAGAAATACCAGCATTTTCTTGTTCTATATAGATAATTCGGTGATCCATTTCTGAAAATTCTTTACAAATCTCACCTGAAGCATCCGTAGAACCATCATTAACGACAACAATCTCCATATTTTTATATGTTTGAGCAATAATACTATCTAGGCATTTTCTTAGATAGCTTTCCACATTGTAAACCGGTACAATGACCGTTATTTTATCATCCACTAGCGATTTTCTCCTTATATTCATTATACAATTTTTTAGTCAAAATTTCAGCTATATAATAGTAAAAACCCCTTGAAAAATTCCAATTTTTCAAGGGGTTTCTATGATTTACGTGCACGAGTTAGTTTAGTCTAAATTTATAGGTTATCTTACTCTTCCTCATCACGTTTACGGCGTTTCGCAACCAATCCAATACCTGTAACTGCTGCTAAAGCTCCTAAAAGCACGGATGATTTGGAAGCTTCTGTACCTGTATTTGGCAATTGCTGTCTAGTCTTACCTGCTGACTCTGATGCACTTGCACTTACTGAGGCACTTGTTGACGCTGATTCAGATGCGCTTGTGCTTGCTGATACTGAGGCACTCATTGAAGCAGATACGCTCGCTGATGTACTTGCTGATGCTGAAGCGCTGGTCGAAGCCGATACACTCGCTGATGTGCTAGCACTTACTGAGGCACTTGTTGAAGCTGATACGCTCGCTGACGTACTTGCACTTGCTGAGGCACTTGTTGAGGCAGACGCACTCGCTGATGTACTTGCGCTTGCTGAAGCACTTGTTGAAGCTGAAGCACTTGCCGATGTACTTGCAGAAACTGAGGCACTCGTTGAAGCAGATGCACTCGCTGACGTGCTAGCTGAAACTGAAGCACTCGTTGAGGCTGATACGCTCGCTGACGTACTTGCGCTTGCTGAAGCACTTGTTGAAGCTGAAGCACTTGCCGATGTACTTGCAGAAACTGAAGCACTCGTTGAAGCAGAGACGCTCGCTGATGTGCTTGCGCTTGCTGAAGCACTTGTTGAAGCTGAAGCACTTGCCGATGTACTTGCACTTACTGAAGCACTTGTTGAGGCAGATACGCTCGCTGATGTGCTTGCTGAAACTGAAGCGCTCGTTGAAGCGGACGCACTCGCTGACGTGCTAGCTGAAACTGAAGCACTCGTTGAGGCTGATACGCTCGCTGACGTGCTAGCTGAAACTGAAGCACTCGTTGAAGCAGACGCACTTGCAGATGTGCTTGCACTTACTGAAGCACTCGTTGAAGCTGAAGCACTTGCAGATGTGCTTGCACTTACTGAAGCACTTGTTGAAGCTGAAGCACTTGCCGATGTACTTGCAGAAACTGAAGCACTCGTTGAAGCAGAGACGCTCGCTGATGTGCTTGCGCTTGCTGAAGCACTTGTTGAAGCAGACGCACTTGCAGATGTGCTTGCACTTACTGAAGCACTCGTTGAAGCTGAAGCACTTGCAGATGTGCTTGCACTTACTGAAGCACTTGTTGAAGCTGAAGCACTTGCCGATGTACTTGCAGAAACTGAAGCACTCGTTGAAGCGGATACGCTCGCTGATGTGCTTGCAGAAACTGAGGCACTCGTTGAAGCAGACGCACTCGCTGATGTACTTGCTGATGCTGAGGCACTCGTTGAGGCTGATACGCTCGCTGATGTGCTTGCACTTGCTGAAGCGCTTGTTGAAGCAGACGCACTCGCTGATGTACTTGCGCTTGCTGAAGCACTTGTTGAAGCTGAAGCACTTGCCGATGTACTTGCAGAAACTGAAGCACTCGTTGAAGCAGAGACGCTCGCTGATGTGCTTGCGCTTGCTGAAGCACTTGTTGAAGCTGAAGCACTTGCCGATGTACTTGCACTTACTGAAGCACTTGTTGAGGCAGATACGCTCGCTGATGTGCTTGCTGAAACTGAAGCGCTCGTTGAAGCGGACGCACTCGCTGACGTGCTAGCTGAAACTGAAGCACTCGTTGAGGCTGATACGCTCGCTGACGTGCTAGCTGAAACTGAAGCACTCGTTGAAGCAGACGCACTTGCAGATGTGCTTGCACTTACTGAAGCACTCGTTGAAGCTGAAGCACTTGCAGATGTGCTTGCACTTACTGAAGCACTTGTTGAAGCTGAAGCACTTGCCGATGTACTTGCTGATGCTGATGCACTCGTTGAAGCAGAGACGCTCGCTGATGTGCTTGCGCTTGCTGAAGCACTTGTTGAAGCAGACGCACTTGCAGATGTGCTTGCACTTACTGAAGCACTCGTTGAAGCTGAAGCACTTGCAGATGTGCTTGCACTTACTGAAGCACTTGTTGAAGCTGAAGCACTTGCCGATGTACTTGCAGAAACTGAAGCACTCGTTGAAGCGGATACGCTCGCTGATGTGCTTGCAGAAACTGAGGCACTCGTTGAAGCAGACGCACTCGCTGATGTACTTGCTGATGCTGAGGCACTCGTTGAGGCTGATACGCTCGCTGATGTACTTGCTGATGCTGATGCACTCGTTGAAGCAGATACGCTCGCTGATGTACTTGCTGATGCTGATGCACTCGTTGAAGCAGATACGCTCGCTGAGGTACTTGCTGATGCTGATGCACTCGTTGAAGCAGATACGCTCGCTGATGTACTTGCTGAAACTGAAGCGCTCGTTGAAGCAGACGCACTCGCTGACGTGCTAGCACTTACTGAGGCACTTGTTGAGGCAGATGCGCTCGCTGATGTACTTGCACTTACTGAGGCACTCGTTGAAGCAGATGCACTCGCTGACGTGCTAGCACTTACTGAGGCACTGGTTGAGGCAGATGCGCTCGCTGATGTACTTGCTGATACTGAGGCACTTGTTGAAGCCGATGCGCTTGCTGACGTGCTGGCACTTGCTGAGGCACTTGTCGAAGCAGATACGCTCGCTGAAGTGCTTGCTGATGCTGAGGCACTCGTTGAAGCAGATGCGCTTGCTGAGGTACTTGCTGATGCTGAGGCACTTGTCGAAGCCGACGCACTCGCTGATGTACTTGCAGAAACTGATGCACTCGTTGAAGCGGACGCACTTGCTGATGTGCTTGCAGAAACTGAGGCACTCGTTGAAGCCGAGGCACTCGCCGATGTACTTGCTGAAACTGAAGCACTCGTTGAAGCAGATACGCTTGCTGATGTGCTAGCACTTACTGAGGCACTCGTTGAAGCAGACGCACTCGCTGATGTGCTTGCAGAAACTGAGGCACTTGTTGAGGCAGATACGCTCGCTGATGTGCTTGCTGATGCTGAGGCACTTGTTGAAGCCGATGCGCTTGCTGACGTGCTGGCACTTGCTGAGGCACTTGTTGAGGCAGATACGCTCGCTGATGTACTTGCTGATGCTGAAGCACTTGTTGAAGCCGACGCACTCGCTGATGTACTTGCACTTACTGAGGCACTTGTCGAAGCAGATACGCTCGCTGATGTGCTTGCAGAAACTGAGGCACTTGTTGAAGCGGAGACGCTCGCTGACGTACTTGCACTTGTTGAGGCGGACGCACTTGCCGATGTACTTGCACTTGCTGAGGCGCTTGTTGAAGCTGATACGCTCGCTGACGTGCTAGCTGAAACTGAAGCGCTCGTTGAAGCAGACGCACTCGCTGACGTGCTAGCACTTACTGAGGCACTGGTTGAGGCAGATGCGCTCGCTGATGTACTTGCACTTACTGAGGCACTCGTTGAAGCAGACGCACTCGCTGACGTGCTAGCACTTACTGAGGCACTTGTTGAGGCAGATGCGCTCGCTGATGTACTTGCTGATACTGAGGCACTTGTTGAAGCCGACGCGCTTGCTGATGTGCTTGCTGATACTGAGGCACTGGTCGAAGCAGATACGCTCGCTGAAGTGCTTGCTGATGCTGAGGCACTCGTTGAAGCAGATGCGCTTGCTGAGGTACTTGCTGATGCTGAGGCACTTGTCGAAGCCGACGCACTCGCTGATGTACTTGCAGAAACTGATGCACTCGTTGAAGCAGATGCGCTTGCTGAGGTGCTTGCAGAAACTGAGGCACTCGTTGAAGCAGACGCACTCGCTGATGTGCTTGCTGATACTGAGGCACTGGTTGAGGCAGACGCACTCGCTGATGTACTTGCTGATGCTGATGCACTCGTTGAAGCCGAGGCACTCGCCGATGTACTTGCTGAAACTGAAGCACTCGTTGAAGCAGACACGCTCGCTGATGTACTTGCTGATACTGAGGCACTGGTTGAAGCGGACGCACTCGCTGATGTGCTTGCACTTACTGAGGCACTCGTTGAGGCGGACTCACTTGCCGATGTACTTGCACTTACTGATGCACTGGTTGAGGCAGATACGCTCGCTGATGTGCTTGCACTTACTGAGGCACTGGTTGAGGCAGATACGCTCGCTGACGTGCTGGCACTTACTGAGGCACTCGTTGAGGCAGATACGCTCGCTGACGTGCTTGCACTTGCTGAAGCACTCGTTGACGCTGAGACGCTCGCTGAGGTACTTGCTGATACTGAGGCACTGGTCGAAGCAGACGCACTCGCTGATGTACTTGCACTTACTGAGGCACTCGTTGAAGCAGATGCGCTCGCTGATGTGCTTGCTGATACTGAAGCGCTCGTTGAAGCCGATGCGCTTGCTGACGTGCTTGCTGATGCTGAGGCACTTGTTGAAGCAGACGCACTCGCTGACGTGCTGGCACTTACTGAGGCACTCGTTGAGGCAGATACGCTCGCTGACGTGCTTGCACTTGCTGAAGCACTCGTTGACGCTGAGACGCTCGCTGAGGTACTTGCTGATACTGAGGCACTTGTCGAAGCAGACGCACTCGCTGATGTACTTGCACTTACTGAGGCACTCGTTGAAGCAGATGCGCTCGCTGATGTGCTTGCTGATACTGAAGCGCTCGTTGAAGCCGATGCGCTTGCTGACGTGCTTGCTGATGCTGAGGCACTTGTTGAAGCAGACGCACTCGCTGACGTGCTGGCACTTACTGAGGCACTTGTTGAGGCAGATACGCTCGCTGATGTGCTTGCTGATACTGAGGCACTGGTCGAAGCAGACGCACTCGCTGATGTACTTGCACTTACTGAGGCACTCGTTGAAGCCGATGCGCTCGCTGATGTGCTTGCTGATGCTGAGGCACTGGTCGAAGCAGATACGCTCGCTGATGTGCTTGCTGATGCTGAGGCACTCGTTGAGGCAGAGGCACTTGCTGACGTGCTGGCACTTACTGAGGCACTGGTTGAGGCGGATATGCTCGCTGACGTGCTGGCTGAAACTGAAGCACTTGTTGAGGCTGATGCACTCGCCGATGTACTTGCACTTACTGAAGCGCTTGTTGAAGCGGACGCACTCGCTGATGTGCTTGCACTTACTGACGCACTGGTTGAAGCAGATACGCTTGCTGATGTGCTTGCTGATGCTGAGGCACTTGTTGAAGCGGACGCACTCGCTGATGTGCTTGCACTTACTGACGCACTGGTTGAAGCAGATACGCTTGCTGATGTGCTTGCTGATGCTGAGGCACTTGTTGAAGCGGACGCACTCGCTGACGTGCTTGCACTTACTGAGGCACTCGTTGAAGCCGATGCGCTCGCTGATGTACTTGCACTTACTGAAGCGCTCGTTGAAGCCGATACGCTTGCTGATGTGCTTGCAGAAACTGAGGCACTTGTCGAAGCCGATGCGCTTGCTGATGTGCTTGCACTTACTGAGGCACTGGTTGAGGCAGACGCACTCGCTGATGTACTTGCTGATGCTGAGGCACTTGTTGAGGCAGAGACGCTCGCTGATGTACTTGCTGATGCTGACGCGCTCGTTGAGGCAGAGACGCTCGCTGATGTACTTGCTGATGCTGACGCGCTCGTTGAAGCAGACACGCTCGCTGATGTGCTAGCTGAAACTGAAGCACTCGTTGAGGCGGAGACGCTCGCTGACGTGCTGGCACTTGCTGAAGCACTTGTTGAAGCGGACGCACTCGCCGAAGTGCTTGCTGATACTGAAGCACTTGTTGAAGCCGACGCACTCGCTGATGTACTTGCACTTACTGAGGCACTCGTTGAAGCCGACACGCTCGCCGAAGTGCTTGCTGATGCTGAGGCACTCGTTGAGGCAGATACGCTCGCTGATGTGCTTGCACTTACTGAGGCACTTGTTGAGGCAGATGCGCTCGCTGATGTGCTTGCACTTACTGAGGCACTGGTTGAGGCAGATGCGCTCGCTGATGTACTTGCTGATACTGAAGCACTTGTTGAAGCCGACGCACTCGCTGATGTACTTGCTGATACTGAGGCACTCGTTGAGGCTGATACGCTCGCTGACGTGCTAGCACTTACTGAGGCACTTGTTGAAGCAGACGCGCTTGCTGATGTGCTTGCACTTACTGAGGCACTCGTTGAAGCAGATGCGCTTGCTGATGTGCTAGCACTTACTGAAGCACTTGTTGAAGCAGAGACGCTCGCTGATGTACTTGCACTTACTGAGGCACTTGTTGAGGCAGACGCACTTGCTGAAGTACTTGCGGAAACTGAAGCGCTTGTTGAAGCAGACGCACTTGCAGATGTGCTTGCACTTACTGAAGCACTCGTTGAAGCAGACGCACTTGCCGATGTACTTGCACTTACTGAGGCACTTGTTGAAGCAGAGACGCTCGCTGATGTGCTTGCAGAAACTGAAGCACTCGTTGAGGCTGAGACGCTCGCTGACGTGCTAGCTGAAACTGAAGCACTCGTTGAAGCTGAAGCACTTGCCGATGTACTTGCAGAAACTGAAGCGCTTGTTGAAGCAGATACGCTCGCTGACGTACTTGCACTTACTGAAGCACTCGTTGAAGCAGACGCACTTGCCGATGTACTTGCGCTTACTGAAGCACTTGTTGAAGCAGATACGCTCGCTGACGTACTTGCACTTGCTGAGGCACTTGTTGAGGCGGACGCACTTGCCGATGTACTTGCAGAAACTGAAGCACTTGTTGAAGCTGATACGCTCGCTGACGTGCTTGCTGATGCTGAGGCACTTGTCGAAGCAGATACGCTCGCTGATGTGCTGGCGCTTACTGAAGCACTCGTTGAAGCTGATACGCTCGCTGACGTGCTAGCACTTACTGATGCTCTGGTTGATTGTCTTTGACTTAGACTAGTTGAAGTACTGCTACTCTTATACTCACTATCAGAAAGTTTTACAGTGAACGTATCCGTAGTCTTATCTTTATAGATAATGGTAACTGTTCCATTGTTACTAATAGTAAAGGAATCAATACGTTTTTCCTGCTTATTGTTTAGTTTCTCAACAGCCGCCAATATACGAGTTTCTTCTTGAGGTTTTAATTGAGAAACATTCTCTACTTGGAAGGTTTCAGTCGGCGCTACTCCTTCCATAATATCTGTCAGCCTACCTTGCACAATACGGACATTGCCCGGTGAATCATTTCCTGCACTGTTTTTATTCCCAGCCTTATCCGTTGCTACTGCATTGCGTTGCCAACTATTTCTACCATTTTTATCATACTCTAGATTATCATTCAAATGAGCTCTTACAGTAATACGGGCTGGACTAGCAGTAGTCGCTGTGATATTCCCCGTTAAATGCTCTACAGTTCCCGTACCATATTTATTATCTTCAAAGAAATTATTCTTAAGGGCTGAGCCATTTGCATCTGCATTTGAAACAATCTTAAATTCTGATAATTGCCCGCTATTATCTGTAGCAGTGAAATTAATTTGAATATCATCTCCTGCGTACACAATATAGTTGCCATTTACAGGGGTCAGGGCTTGACCATTACGAGTCACCGTCGCACTTGGAACTGGAACAGCATCCACATTAGCTGGGATAACATCTGTAGTATTATCACGGTAGGTAATGGTAATATTCCCATTTTCAGCTACCGAAATCGTTCCGGTTACGCCATCTTTCGTAAAATCACTACCAGATAAAAGCGACTGGTTTTTTTCTTTAAATTTCAAGTACTTGATCGCGTTCACTTTCAGTCAAAGAAGAGGGATTCTTAACAATAACGGTATCCCCACTAACTGGGTTGTGGCGTTCGTTGAAGCCTTTGATATGGAAATTCGTACGTGCTGTAGCAGTCTGACCATGAATATCTGTTACTGTATATTCCAGAACATAGGTACCAGGCTTATAGGGTTTCCAAGTTCCGTTTTCACGACCCACTGTCCCTATTATGTTAATGGTGTATGTCTTTTGGGCACCTGTTCGTTTCCCCTGTTGATCATAGATATATAGATCTCCAAATACCCCTTTCTTGTTAGTTGGATAGTTCGGTGCATTTAAACCTGTAATAATAGCATTGGATGGGGAGCCCGTGATTTTAGCCATCCCTTGATCATCATTCAGCCTTATCTGAAAATTATTGACTGCTTCATCATTATAAATTGTGATAGTAGATGGCATAGAAATCGTAGGTGGTTTAGAGGCTGCACGTGAGTGTGCCCCTCTAGCAATTTCTGCCCCATTTCGTGGATCACGCACACCAGAATTAGCCGCCAACACAGCATTGACAATCGAATTACGCGCTGAAGTAGCTTTTTGCACTACTGTTGTTAAATCACTAGTTGGATCAGCCAAGGCTTTTTCAATTTCTATTATCGCAGCATTGGCCTTAGCAAGAGCTGGATCCGTATTTGGCAAACCAACTGCTTTTGCTAAATACTCACCTATCTCAGCTGAAAGATTGGTCAACTTCTTACGGTTTTCTTCTTGTTGTTTGGCAGTGACTTCTGATGATGCTATTGCAGCAGCTGCAGCCGCAACCAAACTAGTTGTTACAGAAGTTGATTGAACTGCACTGACACTATTCTTACCAGTAATTTCAGTTGTTTTTAATGCAGCTGAATCAATTTCAAGGTTCTTTGCTTCTTTTGAAGTAGAAGGTTGCTGGTCAATTGCTGTTGTCGATCCACTCTGTTCAACAGACAGACTTGACACTACAGAAACATTCGATCCACTTGTTGATTGACTGGCACTAGCAGAAGCACTGACAGACTCGCTGAATGACGTACTATTAGAAATGCTGGCCGAAAGACTAGTAGAAGTGCTAACCGAGGCACTGGCTGACGAACTATTAGACACAGATTCTGACAGCGAAGTGCTTTCACTTACAGAAGTTGACAAGCTAGCAGAAGTTTCTGAGTCACTCGTTGATGTCTCACCTAGAACCACTGTATTTCTTGTAGCCAAGATATCCTTTGATTCCACCGTCTTTTCAACTGCAACAGTATCATTAGCGTAGACTCTTGTCTGAGTGGCCGCAAAACCTCCCAAAATGGTTCCAGTTGCTGCTACACCTTTCAACAAATCTAAGGCAGTCAATTTTTGACTTGCCTGATCTTCTACTAATTCTGTTTTTACCTGCGTAGCATCAACACCCCCACGCATAACTTTAAACAGACCAAATAGGGAAGTTGAGGCCCGCAACCAATGTTTCCCTGACTTGATTAATTTATACCTTGTGACGCGGTCGGTCTCTCTATATTCACCTCGTTGACGTCTAAAAAACATGTCCACTCTCCTAACCTAAAAAAGAAATTCTTCTTTCTAAAAAATTTTATCTCCTTATTATATCCTAAACATACCCACAATTCAATATTTATGATTGGGACAAATAGAAAAATTAAGAAGCAAGTAGCTTTCCCTCTGACAAAATGACCTAAACGACATTTTCTAGAAGACAGGAAATTCCAACTCCAAACTGAGGAGAAATATCACTTTGGGACAATAGAACAACGAAATCATCCCAGAAGAAGTGACCGCAGAGCCTATTGAATTAAATTGTTTTCACTAATTTATCTTCGTTACAACAAAAAATCCCACGAATGGCCTGAATCCGTAGGATTTTCTTGCTAGAACGATTATTATACTACAACACGGAGTTTGGCAAATCGATTTCATTTACCAAACATAGTTAGTAAGGCAGTTAGCTAGTTAGCTTCCTTGCCGTTACAATGAAAAAATCCACGAATCGAAATCATTCGTGGACTTTTCCTAGTGAAGCCGTTTAAGTAAGCCGATTTTACACTACGACACGGAGTTTGGCAAATCGATTATATTTGCCAAACGTAGTTAGTAAGGCAGTTAGCTAGTTCGCCAAATAGCGACTAGCGTCCAACAATTAGGAACTTTAGTTCCAATTGTTGGTACTGAGTTACATCTTCTCTTCTAACTTCACATCTGGATACTTGTCCGCAAACCAGCGCAGGGCAAATTCGTTTTCAAAGAGGAAAACAGGTTGGTCAAAACGATCTTTGGCCAAGATGTTTCGACTTGAAGACATGCGTTCGTCTAGGTCCTCTGGCTTGATCCAACGAACGGTCTTTTTGCCCATTGGAGTCATGACAACTTCAGCGTTATACTCACCTTCCATCCGGTGCTTGAAGACTTCAAACTGGAGTTGGCCGACAGCGCCCAGCATGTACTCGCCTGTTTGGTAGTTCTTATAAAGCTGAATGGCTCCTTCTTGCACTAGTTGTTCAATCCCCTTGTGGAAAGATTTTTGCTTCATGACATTCTTGGCAGAAACTTTCATGAAAATTTCAGGAGTAAAGGTTGGCAGAGGTTCAAATTCAAACTTGTTTTTTCCAACTGTCAAGGTATCACCAACTTGATAAGTACCTGTATCGTAAACTCCGATAATATCACCTGCCACAGCATTGGTTACATTTTCACGACTTTCCGCCATAAACTGGGTAACATTAGACAGTTTGGCACTCTTCCCAGTACGAGGCAGGTTAACACTCATCCCACGCTCAAATTCACCCGATACGATACGGACAAAGCGATACGGTCACGGTGACGAGGATCCATGTTGGCTTGGATTTTAAAGACAAATCCTGAGAAATCCTTGTCATAAGGATCGACAATTTCGCCATCTGTTTTCTTGTGTCCGTGTGGTTCTGGAGCAAACTTGAGGAAGGTCTCAAGGAAGGTCTGCACACCAAAGTTTGTCAAGGCTGAACCAAAGAATACAGGTGTCAATTCTCCAGCCAGAATAGCTTCCTCTGAGAATTCATTTCCTGCTTCATTTAGAAGTTCAATATCATCTTTGACTTGCTCGTAGAATGGATTGCTAGCAAAGAGTTTATCACCATCTTCTAGACTGGCAAAACGCTCATCTCCTTTATAGAGTTCCAAGCGTTGGTTATAGAGGTCATAGAGCCCTTCAAAGGCTTTCCCCATCCCGATTGGCCAGTTCATTGGATAGCTAGCTATGCCCAAGACTTCTTCCAATTCTTGCAAGAGGTCCAGTGGCTCACGACCGTCACGGTCCAGCTTGTTCATAAAGGTAAAGACGGGAATGCCACGGTGCTTGACAACTTCAAACAATTTCTTGGTTTGGGCCTCGATACCCTTGGCAGAGTCAACTACCATGACCGCAGCATCCACCGCCATCAAGGTACGATAGGTATCTTCTGAAAAGTCCTCGTGCCCTGGTGTGTCTAGGATGTTCACGCGTTTACCGTCGTAGTCAAATTGCATAACAGATGAAGTGACCGAAATCCCACGTTGTTTCTCGATATCCATCCAGTCAGACTTGGCAAAAGTCCCTGTTTTCTTCCCTTTTACAGTACCAGCCTCACGAATCTCGCCCCCAAAGTAGAGCAACTGCTCAGTGATGGTTGTTTTCCCCGCGTCCGGGTGGGAAATGATGGCAAAGGTACGACGTTTCTTAATTTCTTCTTGAATATTCATAAGTTCTCTTTCTTTGATTCTCTATTTTAAGTTGTTTCAATAGCTAAGAATGATTTTTATATTGGATTTTACTATTCCTTTCAACTCTCTATTATATCGGATTTTGGGGAGTTTTTCAATTGCTCATCCGATGAAAAGGCAAGCTAGAGCACAGATTGCGCTTGATTTCTCTTTTTCCACCGTTTCTTAAATACTTCATCAAAGAGAAGCAAGGCAAGAGAAAGAATAACCGACACAAGGAGGTACTTTATCCATAGAGGAGCATTCGAGATAAATGGTGTATCTCTTAAAAGACCATAATTTCCACCCGTCACCTGATTAACCCCAACTAGAAAGAGATTGAGGATAAAGGTATAGGCTACAATCATATATTTCTTGAACAGGCTCTTGTCATAGTGATTCATCAAGTAGACCAAGGAGTTGACCAAAAGAGCATAGTGCCCAATCAAAAATGAAAAACTGGTGATGTGGGGGAAGTCATAAGGGTCAAAAACGGGATAAATCAGGGCAAAGACTGCTCCGCTTGCTCCTAAGAGGGCAAAATATTGCTTGCTCCGCCATTTATCTGGTAAGAAAACCACCGCAAACATCGCCAAACGGCAATGATAAAAAGGAAGGCTATTAGAAAAGGGAATGCCAAAACCAACATACCAACTATAAAGTACTAATAACTGGAGGATCTGAATCCCCTTAAACAAGTAGACAAAGCGTGGATTCTTGTGATAAGCAAACGCCCCATAAATACAAAGCACTAAAAGAAGCATCATAACCCCATACCAAAAAAGCGGAATGGGAGGAGGGACCGTCTGAGTTCTGGTGATAAATTGATGGAACATGTTTCTATCCTAACTCTTATTTTTTTTATTCTCTAATTTTACCATTATAGCGAATTAAAAGCGATTTTTCAATTTCCATTTCTTTTCAGTTTGGCTCCCTTATTTATAGGAAAATATGGTAAAATAGAACAGACTAAAAATCATCATTTCACGAAAGGATGCAAGATGAAAATTACGCAAGAAGAGGTAACGCACGTTGCCAATCTTTCAAAATTAACATTCTCTGAAGAAGAAACTGCTGCCTTTGCGACCACCCTGTCTAAGATTGTAGATATGGTTGAGTTGCTAGGCGAAGTCGACACAACTGGTGTCGCACCTACTACGACCATGGCTGACCGCAAGACTGTACTCCGCCCTGATGTGGCCGAAGAAGGAACAGACCGTGATCGCTTGTTTAAAAACGTACCTGAAAAAGAAAACTACTATATCAAGGTACCAGCTATCCTAGACGATGGAGGAGATGCCTAATGACTTTTAATCATAAAACTATTGAAGAGTTGCACAATCTCCTTGTCTCTAAGGAGATTTCAGCAACTGAATTGACCCAAGCTACACTTGAAGATATTAAGTCTCGCGAGACAGCTATCAACGCTTTTGTCACCATCGCTGAGGAGCAAGCTCTTGCTCAAGCTAAGGCCATTGATGAAGCAGGAATTGACGCGGACAATGTCCTTTCAGGAATTCCGCTGGCTGTTAAGGATAACGTCTCTACTGACGGTATTCTCACAACTGCAGCCTCTAAAATGCTCTACAACTACGAGCCTATCTTTGATGCGACAGCTGTCACCAATGCAAAATCTAAGGGTATGATTGTTGTCGGAAAAACCAACATGGACGAATTTGCCATGGGGGGATCAGGTGAAACTTCCCACTACGGAGCGACTAAAAATGCTTGGGACCAGACCAAGGTTCCTGGTGGTTCATCAAGTGGTTCTGCTGCAGCTGTAGCTTCAGGCCAAGTCCGCTTGTCACTTGGTTCTGATACTGGTGGTTCCATCCGCCAACCTGCTGCCTTCAACGGGATCGTTGGTCTCAAACCTACCTACGGAACAGTTTCACGTTTCGGTCTCATTGCCTTTGGTAGCTCGCTAGACCAGATTGGACCTTTCGCACCAACTGTTAAGGAAAATGCCCTCTTGCTCAACGCGATTGCCAGCGAAGATGCTAAAGACTCTACTTCTGCTCCTGTCCGCATTGCCGACTTTACTTCAAAAATTGGTCAAGACATCAAGGGCATGAAAATCGCTTTGCCTAAGGAATACCTCGGTGAAGGAATTGACCCAGAAGTTAAAGAAACCATTCTGAACGCAGCCAAACACTTTGAAAAACTTGGTGCTATCATTGAAGAAGTCAGCCTTCCCCACTCAAAATACGGTGTCGCAGTTTACTACATTATCGCTTCATCAGAAGCTTCATCAAACTTGCAACGCTTTGACGGTATCCGTTACGGCTACCGCGCAGAAGATGCAAGCAACCTTGATGAAATCTATGTAAACAGCCGTAGCCAAGGTTTCGGTGAAGAGGTGAAACGCCGTATCATGCTGGGTACTTTCAGCCTTTCATCAGGTTACTACGACGCCTACTACAAGAAGGCTGGACAAGTCCGTACCCTCATCATTCAAGATTTCGAAAAAGTCTTTGCGGATTACGACTTGATTTGGGACCAACTGCTCCTAGTGTTGCCTATGACTTGGACTCGCTCAACCACGACCCAGTTGCCATGTACTTAGCTGACCTTTTGACCATTCCTGTCAACTTAGCGGGTCTCCCAGGAATTTCGATTCCTGCTGGATTTGCTCAAGGACTACCAGTCGGTCTACAATTGATTGGTCCTAAATACTCAGAAGAAACCATTTACCAAGCTGCTGCTGCCTTTGAAGCAACAACAGACTACCACAAACAACAACCCGTGATTTTTGGAGGTGACAACTAATGAACTTTGAAACAGTCATTGGACTTGAAGTCCACGTAGAGCTCAACACCAATTCAAAAATCTTCTCACCTACTTCTGCCCACTTTGGAAATGACCAAAACGCCAACACTAATGTGATTGACTGGTCTTTCCCAGGTGTACTGCCAGTTCTTAATAAAGGTGTTGTTGATGCCGGTATCAAGGCAGCTCTTGCCCTCAACATGGACATCCACAAAAAGATGCACTTTGACCGCAAGAACTACTTCTACCCTGATAATCCAAAAGCCTACCAAATTTCTCAGTTTGATGAACCTATCGGTTATAACGGCTGGATTGAAGTGGAGCTAGAAGACGGTACGACCAAGAAAATCGGTATCGAGCGTGCCCACTTGGAAGAAGATGCTGGTAAGAACACCCACGGTACAGATGGCTACTCTTATGTTGACCTCAACCGTCAAGGGGTGCCATTGATTGAGATTGTATCTGAAGCGGACATGCGTTCCCCAGAAGAAGCCTATGCTTATCTGACAGCCCTCAAGGAAGTCATCCAGTACGCTGGCATTTCTGACGTTAAGATGGAAGAAGGTTCTATGCGTGTGGATGCCAACATCTCGCTTCGTCCTTATGGTCAAGAGAAATTCGGTACCAAGACTGAGTTGAAAAACCTCAACTCCTTCTCCAATGTCCGTAAAGGGCTTGAATACGAAGTCCAACGTCAGGCTGAAATCCTTCGCTCAGGTGGTCAAATTCGCCAAGAAACACGCCGTTATGATGAAGCCAACAAGGCAACTATCCTCATGCGTGTCAAGGAAGGTGCTGCAGACTACCGCTACTTCCCAGAACCAGACCTACCCCTCTTTGAAATCTCAGACGAGTGGATTGAGGAGATGCGCACTGAGTTACCAGAATTTCCAAAGAACGCCGTGCGCGCTACGTTGCTGACCTTGGCTTGTCAGACTACGATGCTAGTCAGTTAACTGCTAACAAAGTCACTTCTGACTTCTTTGAAGCTGCTGTGGCCCTCGGTGGCGATGCCAAACAAGTCTCAAACTGGCTCCAAGGAGAAGTCGCTCAGTTCTTGAACGCTGAAGGCAAGACACTGGAACAAATCGAGTTGACACCAGAAAACTTGGTAGAAATGATTGCCATCATCGAAGACGGCACTATCTCTTCTAAGATTGCCAAGAAAGTCTTTGTCCATTTGGCTAAAAACGGTGGTGGAGCGCGTGAATACGTGGAAAAAGCAGGCTTGGTGCAAATCTCAGATCCAGCTATCTTGATTCCAATCATCCACCAAGTCTTTGCCGATAACGAAGCCGCTGTCGCCGACTTCAAGTCAGGTAAACGTAACGCAGACAAGGCTTTCACAGGATTCCTTATGAAGGCAACCAAAGGCCAAGCTAATCCACAAGTTGCCCTTAAACTGCTTGCACAGGAATTGGCGAAGTTGAAAGAAAGTGAGTAATTTACTCTTTAAACACTTTTTTCTACTTTTAAAACGAGAATGAGACAAGGGGAATAAATGAACAAATTTTTACGATTGCTATTTGTCTTAGTCATCATCGCTATGTTAGGCGCTTCTATACTACAAATTTTCTTTCCATCATACATGGGAAGTCACTCCGGGTATGGAATATCTGCTGGTTGGCAACGAGAAATTGGAATATGGAATTTAGCTGTATTGATTATTATTCTCGCTATCAATATTAAATACGATTGGTTCTATCTACGAATCGCACTTCTTGCTCTCATTATTGGTGGAATTGGAATAGGAACAAATCACTTACTCAATTATATGGAGTATCACTCTCCTGTAAATGCTATTGGTGCTTTTGAAAATTACTTGCTAGCAATAGGATGGATTGTGGGATGGCTCATCGAGCGCCATTCCATAAAGAAGCTAAATGCTAGTAAATAACGCCTAGTGTATCTTAGATGATTTTTAAAGGTTATTAAATAGTTTAATAATCATTCGAATTCAGAAATCTACCTTTTCAATCATATAGTTAGGAGACACATGAAAAAGTTTTATGCTCTTTTAATGACCTGTTTATTACTTGTTTTTCTATCCGTGCCTCAAATCGTTGATGCGGGTGTCGGACATTCCAGAAGTGGAGGGAGCAGCCGCAGTAGCAGCCGCTCAAGTGGAGGTGGAAGTCGCTCTGGTGGCTCATCTTATAACTACTACCGCTCTGGATACGGGTCATCCTCTAGTAGCTCTTCCAACCCATTCGAAATGGGATTGGTGATCCTAATAGTCTCAGGAGTTTTCCTAGTTCGTATCTTTCAATCCTCGAAGAATAACTCAGAAGATTCAAGTTCAACAGACACTAGTAATGATTCTCAAACGCTCCATCGTCGAGTTGAACACAACACACGGGCCATTAGTCTTGTGAAATACGGGGATCCAAACTTTGACGCGGAAGCGTTCACATCTTGGGTTAAGGAAGTCTACCTTAAATTGCAGGTTGCCTGGACTGAGAAAAATTGGAACTCTGTCCGCGCTTTAGAAAGTACCAGTCTCTACTCCCAACACAGTGCCCAACTCGAAGACCATATTCGTGCTAAAACAACCAATGTTTTAGAGAAAGTTTGTATCGAAAATGTTCGCATCAAGGAGTTCATTGAAAATCCTGACGGAAACGATACCTTAGTGGTGATTCTATCATCAATTTTACGAGACTATGTCATTGACGATGAGACTCGCCGTGTCATTGAAGGAGACCCTAAAAAAGATCTCTTCACCGTGTATCAATTAAACTTTATCCGTCAACACGGTAGCCAAACGCAAGCAGTCAATTCAGACCAAGTTGTGAGCGACCACTGTCCAAACTGTGGTGCCCCATTGAAAATCTCTGCAGTTAGCGAGTGCGACTACTGTGGTGCCAATCTCTCTCGCAGTCCAAACCAATGGGTACTCGATACCTACGATGTTGTGGATGAAGACGAACTATATAATTAGGAGGAATTATGGGATTTATACGTGCAGCCTTATCAGCAGGCTTAAATAGTTTTAATGATAGTAAATTCAAGGAAGCCATTGTCCTTCCAGATAATGTCTCTGGCGATGCCTTAGCCGTCAAGGGTCAATTACTCACAAAAGACCCAGATGGACGTTCTCGTCACAGCAATCAAAATACAGGCCTCTTGTCGGACGGCAGTGTGGTTATCGTTCCCCAAGGCTATACCGCTGTTTTGGTAAACAACGGTACTTTCCTTGGTGAAGTCCTTGAAGCTGGTAGCCACGAATGGCAAGCTGGTGATAATGCCTGGCTCCTTGAAAAAGGTGGTTTAAAAGGTACTTGGGAAAACTTTAAAAACCGTTTCTCTTTTGGTGGACAAGTTATCACCCAACAGGAAATTATCTTTATCCGCATGCAACCTATTGCGGGTAATAAGTTTGGCACACAAAATGCAGTCGAATATTTCAGCGAACGTTACCAACAACTGCTCAACATCCGTTTCTATGGCTTGTTTGATGTAAAAATAGCTGATCCCGTTCTCTTCTACGTAAGCTCTGTTAGTCGCCAAATTACAGATAGCCAACCATATACTCTCCAGGATGTGGCTCAAGGAACGCTCCGCCAAAATATCGCACCAAAAATCGCGATTGCCATTGCCAAATACACCAACGAAAACAAGGTTGATATCTATAGCCTAAATGCCAATCAAGATACCTTTAACGAACTCGCTAAACAAGAGGTCAACAAGGTTTGGACAGGTCTCTACGGGATTGAAGCAACCAATATCTTGCTTGAAGACCTCAGCTACGACCAAGAAAGTCTTGCCATTGTCCGCAAACTTGACAGTGAGCTCGTTGCTATGAAGTACAACACGATTGAGATTGAAGAACGCCGTGCGCGTAACGAAGCCCTCATTGCTGCAGCTAGTAATGAAGGGAATGGCAATGGGATGAACATGTTTATGGGAATGAATCTTGGCCAAACTCTAGGTGGTCAACTAAGCCAACAAGTCCAAAATCAAACACCGGCTCAAAACACTGGGCAAACTACTAGCAAGAATTTTTATATCGAAGTCGATGGAAAATACGTTCTCGTCACCAAGGACGAAGATGGAAATATCGTACCAGTCAATTAATCAAGCTCATTCTGATATTTGAGTAATGTCGTCTTTTATGGTACAATAAAGAGTAAATTATTTTATTAAAGAGGTAAAAACATGATTGAAGCAAGTAAATTAAAAGCTGGTATGACCTTTGAAACAGCTGACGGAAAATTGATCCGCGTTTTGGAAGCTAGCCACCACAAACCAGGTAAAGGAAACACCATCATGCGTATGAAATTGCGTGATGTCCGTACTGGTTCTACATTTGACACAAGCTACCGTCCAGAGGAAAAATTTGAACAAGCCATCATCGAGACTGTCCCAGCTCAATACTTGTACAAAATGGATGACACAGCTTACTTCATGAATACAGAAACTTACGACCAATACGAAATCCCTGTAGTCAACGTTGAAAACGAATTGCTTTACATCCTTGAAAACTCAGAAGTGAAAATCCAATTCTACGGAACTGAAGTGATTGGTGTCACAGTTCCTACTACTGTTGAATTGACAGTTGCAGAAACTCAACCATCTATCAAAGGTGCTACTGTTACAGGTTCTGGTAAGCCAGCAACGATGGAAACTGGACTTGTCGTAAACGTTCCAGACTTCATCGAAGCAGGACAAAAACTCGTCATCAACACTGCTGAAGGAACTTACGTTTCTCGTGCCTAATCTCTAGAAAGAGGTCATTCTATGGGAATTGAAGAACAACTTGGCGAAATCGTTATCGCCCCACGTGTACTTGAAAAAATCATTGCTATTGCTACAGCAAAAGTAGAGGGTGTTCACTCTTTTTCAAACAAATCAGTATCTGACACCCTTTCAAAACTTTCTCTTGGTCGCGGTGTTTATCTACGAAATGTTGATGAGAAACTAACAGTGGACATCTACCTTTATCTTGAGTATGGGGTAAAGGTACCAAAAGTCGCTATGGCTATTCAAAAAGCTGTCAAAGATGCTGTTTACAATATGGCTGATGTGGAATTGGATGTTGTTAATATCCATGTTACAGGTATCGTCCCAGATAAAACACCAAAACCTGACTTGAAAGACTTGTTTGATGAGGACTTCCTCAATGACTAGTCCACTATTAGAATCTAGACGTGAGCTTCGCAAGTGCGCCTTTCAAGCTCTCATGAGTCTTGAGTTCGGTACAGACACCGAGACTGCTTGTCGTTTCGCCTATACACACGATCGTGAAGATACTGATGTGCAACTTCCAGCCTTTTTGACAGAGCTCGTTTCTGGTGTTCAAGCTAAAAAGGAAGAACTTGACAAACAAATCACCCAGCATTTAAAGCAGGTTGGACTATTGAACGTTTAACACTTGTGGAGAGAAACCTCCTTCGCTTGGGAGTCTTTGAAATCACTTCATTTGACACCCCTCAGCTAGTTGCTGTTAATGAAGCTATCGAGCTTGCAAAGGACTTCTCAGATCAAAAATCTGCCCGTTTTATCAATGGACTGCTCAGCCAGTTTGTAACAGAAGAACAGTAAACAGAAAAAAGTGTTTGACAGATATCAAACACTTTTTTCTTTGCCTCCACTATCTTAAAAAGTGGTAATAGACATAATTATAAACAAAAATCCATATGGGTTTTGCATAAATGAGAAAGTTGAAAAAACTATGGCACAGGATGGTGATTTTTAAGTTCTTTGTCCAACGATATACTAGAGCAAAGAAGAGACCAACAAAGCTATAAATAATCAAACTGATAGGATCTCGGTGAGTTAGGATTAAATGACTAAGTCCAAAGATAAGAGCAGATAGGATAACATCCAGATAGTACTTGGACTGGGGGAAAAAGGTATTCATAAAATATCCTCTATGAATCAGTTCCTCCAATATAGGTCCGACGACTACTGTTAAACTAAAACTGAGAACAGTTGATAGAAAAGTTGGTTGCCCATTGGAGTATAGAATCGAAAGAAGATCTTGAAAGATATACTTGTTATCAATTTGGTGATGAAACTGTAACTGAAAAGCATCCACCAATTGACGATTAAAATAAGTAGCCACTAGACCAAATACAAGGTAAAAGAATCTTGACTTCTTTGAACTCTTTTTTTCAAAAATATAGAGCATCTCTTTCTTTTTGAGCCAGTAGATAAATAGTAGCAAAAGAGCTATTACTTCAACTGTTGAAAAGATAGAATAGCCATCTACCCCCCATCCTAAAAACTTAGTCAGATACATAATCCCTAACTCTGGTAGATAAACCGATAAAAATACCAGTAAGATAAAGACTCCCAAATGCCCTAGTTTTTTCATTTTTACAAACTTTCTTAACTTCTTGTTCCGCTATATAACTTATACTCGTGATTTAGATTCTTAATTTTTTTCAAATTTGAAAATCATTCAAACATTACAAGCTTCTATATCTAGTATAAATCATTTTTGACCAGTGTGCCATCCATCTCCTCAACTGTCAATTTTTCGTCCTGAAATGTATGTTTTCTAGAAAAAATGAGACCTTTCTAGTCTCATTTAGTCATTCTTAATACTTTCTAAAACGTTGGTAACGTTCTTCGAGTAGCTGTTCCAAGGCTAAGCCTTGCAAGCGGTCAAGCCCTGCACGCAATTCATTTTTAACACGAGCTTGCAGTTCTTTACTGGAGAAATCTGTTTCTGAGATTACCTTGTTAACGATACCCATTTCTAGGAGTTCGTGTGAAGTGATTTTCATTAACTTTGCTGCTTCCATAGCACGTCCCGTCTGGGTGATCTCAGCCGCATCCGGTGTGTGAAGCATTTCATTGGAGTCCGAACGATCCGCCACCTTAAGGGCAATCTTAAAGCGTGAGTTGGACCAGATCTGGTCATCCACCACACCAGATGGCTTCTGCGTGGCTAGGATCAAGTGGACACTGAGGGACAGGGTATATTTTTTGTAAATAGCAGAGCGGATAAACAAGAGAAAAATATAGAATTTTCAAGGTACTAGAAGGAAAATGTTTTTGTTCTATTATACCACAATATCAAAACAGCCCCTTCCCATAGTAACAAGGCTATATTCTTACACTATGAATTTGAATCAATTTAGCTTACCAGCGGAAAATGACTAAAAAACGAGAAGTTGCTTTAATAATAAAGCAGCTCCTCGTTTTTGATTTTTATTTAAAGATTTGTGATATTTTTCAATAATTTTTACAGATGTGCATTATTTTGTTACACCCTTTTTAATTGTTGTTGCATTTTCATCAAGCCAACGTTGATAAATTTCGGCGAACCGTTCTTCTTCTTCATCACTATAGCCTTTATAAACCACTTTATCTACATCATCACGATTGAAGTAAAACAACTGTTCTGGGTTTAGTCCCATCGGATAAAAAGCTGCAGAATAGTCAAACAAAACACTTTCACCATTCTGTTCAATGGTAACCCCACGATTGAGAATCATTAGCTTTTGACTCCCCTCTTTTAAATAAACAATTGTTCCAATTGGCAAAATAGACATTTTCTTGTTTTCCTTTCAATTTATAATTTCTTTATTTCTACAATGCTATACGCCATCGTATTAGCATTTTTAAACTTCAAATGAATCATTTACCACCCAAACACTTTCTGAATGGATTTAATACCTGAATCAAAGTTTTTTCTAACTTCTCAGCATTCTGTATTTATAGCTCTTCAATTTCAGTTAATGTTAGTGTCTTATAATACTCTGGGATTTGTGGCATTCTCAGTATTACAAAAAACCACCACGAAATTATGCCATTTATAACCAATATAGCACTTTCATAACCACTGTCAAGTCCTATAAAAAATGCTAAACAAACCGTATTAATTCCAAGAGTAATATACCACCAATCAATCATTCGTTTCCCTTTTGGTTCAAAAACAAGTCGACAGCGTTTGCTGTTTTGGGGAACTCTTGATTCAAACTTTCTTACCGCACTTTTTTCATAAAAGACAGCCATAAGATAAGACAAAAATACAGAGAAAGCAAATAACACTACTTTCATTAAAATTTGCTGATTGATTCCCCAGCTAATAAAGGCATCTTTCATCAGTGTATGAGAGAAGCCCACAAGTGGCTGAATCATGATAACTAGAGCAGTAGATGCGCCTATTGGTGTCTTCGATTTTATTCTAAAACTATCATTAGATGGAGATAACTCAACCATTTCAGCAGTAACCTCTTTGGGAAGCGAACCGAAGAAATAGGATTTGCCTTTTATAGTGGTAGGATCTAAGATATAACTTTTATTCTTAAACTCAACGATTCTAAAAACTGCTATATTCGAATATTTAAATTTTTAATTCCAAAAATTTTTTTCTCCAAAAAAACAATAACGCTAATTCAATATTTTTTTGTAAATCAATATCAAATCCATCGAAAGCTTAGTATAGAGACTGCTTTATCATTATTACAATTCTTCAATTTTTTTTCAAATGTCAAAAAAATTTATTTCTATAAGAAAAAGCTTATTGGGGGCATTGTCCAAACGCTCAAGTATAAGGCTAATGAAATTATACCATTAATTACTAAAAATTGCTCCCTCTTCACCATTGTTTAACATTAAAAAAAGAAAAGTAAGCATGCTAAGTTTAGGAAAAGAAATATATACCCTGTTAACTCTCTTCTTTTAGTCGTTCGAAGTGTCAATCTAACTTTCTTACTTTCCTTAGGCAACCGTTCAGCTGCAATTTTATGAGCTTTTCGTAGAGAATTCCAAATAACAAAATAAGAAATCAACATAGAAATAAAATATAAAACTATCTTTAAGAATATTTGTTGACTTATCTCATAATTTACAAATAAATTTCTTAACACATCGTATCCAATTTTTACAAACGGTTGGACCATTATAGCTATAGTGCTTGTTCCCAATAGTGTCTTTGATTTTGTTTCAAAACTAGCATTTTTCTTATCCAGTTCCGTCATATCAACAGTGATATTTTTGGGTAATGAACCCCAACAGTATCTCTTAGGTGTCAGAGTGCTAGTATCCATAATATATTTCTGAGAATGCCCATCTATTTCAACTATTTGATAGCAACCAATGTTAGAATTTCTAAAATTTATCTCCATCTTTTACTCCTACCACCCAAGCACTTTCTGAATTGATTTAATACCAGAATCAATACTATTTCAGACTTCCTTGATACCTGCATCAATTTTACTTCCAACTTCTTTGATACCTGAATCAATGGTGCTTCCTATTTCCTTAATACTCTTATCCAGATTGTCCCCCATCTCATTTGCTATAGTTTTAATTCTCAAAAAGTTATTATAAATTATAACTTCTCTATTCTATCAAAAATAATCTCTTGCTTTTCGTAACTTTCTCGGAGTGGTAACATACCTAAGATAACTGTAAAGAAACCCAAAAATAAAATACTGTTAATGATAATGATAGATGCCTCTGTCCCATTATCAGTAAATATATAAAACCCCAAACATCCTATAACCATAACGAAAAGAATAGGCAGAAGTTTATACAGTTTTAACTGACGTTGTGGTCTTGCTAATTTGAAAACTATTTGATACTTCGTTTCTTGACTTGAAAGCTTTTGTTGAAGATTATGACGAACAACAAGAGCAATGAACCTGAAAGTAAGATAAGCCAGGGCAATAAAGAGGACAAATAAACCTAATTTAAAAGAAATATTATGGCTAATGTCATAACTCTTAAAAGCATTCGTAACAATCCCATAACAAGCTCCACCTATTGCTACACCTATTCCAATACCAAGAGATTTGCTCATAGTTGGAGCTAAGCTCTCAAAACTCGTATCTCTTTTATCTAACTTTAAGCATTTAGCTGTGATTTCACGAGGAAGATAACCCCAGAAATAAGTTTTAGGACTAATGCTAGTAATATCCAAAAGATATTTTTCACCTTTAAATTCTACAATTTTATGAAAAGTTTTATTTGTTTCTTTAAATTTTAATTCCACATTTACCACCCAAATGCTTTCTGAATTGATTGAATACCGGAATCAAAGGCCTTATTTGATTTCTCTAATTCCTTCAAATGTGACGTTTCTAATCTTATAAGCGGAAAGAATGGGAACCTTTCCAAATAAAAATGATAGAAGGAAAAATGAGATAATGCTATTGATAACGAGAACAATACCTTCTCCTCCATCATTAATGGACAAATAAAGAACTAAACAAACTATTATGGGAACATTAAAAATATAGGCATCAAAAACTTGCTTTCTTGCAGATACTGGTTTAAAAATCATCTCATATCTTCTACTAGAAGAAGGCAATAGAGCTTTAACATTTTTACGTTCTTTCTCTCTTTTAAAATAAAAAATCAAGTAGGAGAATAGTATAGATGCGCAAAATACTACTAATTTTAAAATTATCTGTTGGCTAATATTGTACTCTTTAAAAAAAGTTTTCAATAAAGAATAAACAATCCATACAAGCGGTTGAACCATGATTGCCACATATGAAGCTTTAAACTTATTAATCGGGGTACTAAAATTGATATCCTCTCTGTTAAGTTCTGTCATCTCAACCGTTAATTCGTCCGTTGGAACACCCCAATAGTAAAACTTAGGAGTCATTGAACTTGCATCTAATATATATTTTTTCCCATTTAGTTCTACAAGTTGATGACAAAAATACTTCGTTTCTCTATAATTAATTTCCAAAATTACCACCCAAACACTTTCTGAATTGATTTAATACCTGAATCAAAGGCTTTGCCGACATCTGATATGCTTTTATTAAGATTGTCCCCCATCTCATTTGCTATATCTTTGATTCCTAGAAAATTATAATTATATGCCAAAGTAGCAAGTGTTGCTGCAGCAATCCCAGCACCAATAGCCCAGCCAATCGGACCTGTAGCTGCATATGCCGCTACACTTAAAATAGCCTCTGAACCAGTTGCAAAATATGCCGCCGCAAGTGTTGTTGCAGCTGCATCTGCTGCTAATGTAGCGATTGCAGTAGTAGCAACCGTATGTGTAAAGGCACGTCCGGCATTCTCATTTTGTAGGTTGTTCAAAAAATCCATTCCCATAAATATCGAACTGATCCCTGAAATTCCAAGAGATGAGTTGGTTCCTGATATGGGAATACTAATTTCTGAAACCGTGAATTGCTTAAAGTATTTTAATAACTCAGGATTCTTTGAACTTAACTTATCAATTGTTTCTTTAGCAATTTCTTCCAGTGACGTATCTCGGATAATTTCAAGAAACTCCTCTAGCCCACTTAGATCAACATTTATACTAACTTTACTCTCGACATATTTTTGTACAGCATCTTTAACATTCCCTGGCAACTCTTTCCCAGGATAACGTTTTTTTCATACTCTGCAATTGCCTTTATATCATTCTCATCTAATTCTGTTTTATTTTTAATTTTATCTACAACATTTTGGTAATTTTGGATCACCTCAGAACGCTTCGTCCACTCATTATTAATATTATTAGCCCAAGGAGCTTGTCCCTCTACTTTAAATGTCCCATCAAACTTTCCAAAGTCACCTGTGACTTGTTCGAAACCTTGAAAAACTAAGCTCTGTAGGCTTTCTGAATCCGAAAACTGACCACTAGTCGAGCTCGCAAACGACTGCAATTTTTCTAATTTCCTTTGTAACTCATCTCTCTTACTCGTTGCATTTGAGATAATTCCTTGAACATTACTTTTATAAGTAGGATCGATGTCCTTTAGATTAGATAAACTATTTAAAATAGCTTCTTGAGTCGAAATGGTTGTATTCTTCGCTTCAATTTGCTTTTGAAGTACCTCCTCATCTAGACTTTCTCCACCGACTTTTGAGCGGTAAAGAGTCGGTAGTTCACTGGCTTTTCCTCCTAGACTCTCTGAAAAGAGGATAACTCCTCTCACTAGAGGAACCATTATATTTTCCGCATAGGACTTAGCACTATCATAGGCTTTCCCTTTCAATTCTTCCTCTGAAATCAATTTATTAAAGGCAGTAATGACATCGTTATAATAATTCACACGGCTGCTTAATACACTATTCGCTGTACTGCCCTGCGAATCTGCTGAGCCTATGTCTACTTTAATCCCCATTTTTCCCCTCCTTTTGTGATTCAAGACGGCGTTGTTGAAAAAGAAGTTCCTCTTTTTCGTCCTCTAGCATGGTCACCGCCTTTTTTAGTTCTTCTTTCCTCTCGGTGATAAAATCATCAAGTAGCTGTTCATTCCTTTTTAACATCTCTATATCTTCAAGACGATCCATCTCATCTTTAACTGATAACGGATAATATCCTAATTCTCTATATGGGATGAAGTTCGTTTGACAGAGATCTATAATCTCCGTCGCAACGGAAAGAAACTGATTTCTTTCTTCTTCTAGTTTTGATAATTTCGTTTGAATCTGTTGAACACCACATTGAATATCTTCTAATTTTCTAGTTTTTTCCATCCTCACTCCTTAAACAAATTATTTTGAGGAACAAATGACGGATTTGAATACAGAGAAGGTAGACCAGTTGTCCCCTTATTTTGATCCAACGGCAAATTATTTTGCCACAATGTACTTATCTTCTCGTCTACTACTTCGAATTCATTTGCGAAACTATGAATTAGTTTTACAAATTCACTTATTTTCGATTGAACATTTTCAGCAATAGATGCCTCATTTATGATCAATCTTCTTCCTACCGTATTAGCGGTATAATAGCTTGTCTTATCTCTCGTAACTGTACCAGCAGTTGTAATGCCATTGCTTGCTGATACAATTCCAGTTGCAATAGTGCTTGCCTTGCCTTTTTCACTTTTTATTTGTCCCATGTTCAATAACCTTTTCAATTATCCTTTCTACTATCAAATTGTCAAGAGACAGGGTTGAATCTTAAATATCAAATAATATTGTTACTTATTCTTACTAATTTTGAGTTTGATGACTTCTTTCCGAGAATGTAAATAAACCTGATCGAGGTCTGGAGCCACATCTCTGCTATACATTCCTTTATCTAAGAAGGTTTGATCCATTAGGCGCATACCAAAGATAACCCATTGGACATTTGTTTTGAGGTATCTTGGAATTGAGTCAACGCTTGTTCCAATATAAGTATAATCTGTACCAATAATAAATCTCATCCCTACTCGATACCCATTCTCAAACATAAATTGAAGCTGTTGAACATTTAAATCGCTTTCGGATACAAGTGCTCTCATATTTGGTATAAAAACAATCCACTCAGATGAGATTCCTTTTTCAAGACGACGCTCTATTTCATAGATTAGCTGATTTACTATGTCCGATAGTTCCTTTTTACTTCCAACATAAGTTTTCACCTGCTCACTATATGCTTCATATTCTTGGAAAGCATCAATTAACATCATATGAACGTTAGGTATTCTAAGAATAGTTTTTAATAAATGATGAGTTATATTATCAAAAGCATCTTCTGCATTTGATACATAAGCCATGTGTTTAAATTTGCTAAGAGAGATATTGACACTTCCAACCATTTCTAGCTCCAAACCGATAGGAATCTGATCATTCTCAATAGCTTCTTGTACACTAGGCAAATTCAAATTCTTCCACAGTCAACTCCTCTGGCACCATCGGGATGGCACTTGGACGTTGTCCTGTCCAAGCTTCTTGGAGGGAAGCCACTTCCTGACGTAGGTTATTGAGGACTTGGGTGTCATTGGCTCCATAAACTGGGAGTGCCAGCTGGATGACATCCACCTCTTCACGCTTCATGAGAGCCCGTCCCTTGATGTCTTCCATAGTCATAGCGAGTGGTGTAGAGCCCACGATGGCCCGCACTTCACCTGCCTCATTCTGTGGCAGGCTCAACTGGTGCTTGAAGTTTGAGTAGAGTTGAGCACGAAGGTTGGTCTGACGACCGGCTGTCACCAAGAGGTGAACCCCGATGCTGAGACCTTCACGAGAGATACGTACCAAGAGCTTGAAGAGTTCCGCCTCATAGGCTTCTTCCTTGAAGGCTTCATAGCTATCTAAGAGGATAACAATAGCTGGTTCTTCCTGACCACTAGCCTGACGGTAGAGTTCCAAGGTCCCAACTCCATAGTCCGCAAGCAGTTTCTTACGGCGGTTGAGTTCTTTCTCCATGATTCGCACAAACTTAGAAATCTTCTCCGTTTGGTCCAGAAGCATGGTATCCGCCACCTGTGGAAGCTTGGACAATGGAGCTAAGCCATTGGTACCAAAGTCCATCAAGTACATGGTAAGGTCCTTGGGACTGAACTTTCTCGCCAAGTCCATGGCTGCGGTTTGCAAGAAGGTCGTCTTTCCTGTACCCGGACTTCCGTAGAGGAGGATATGACCATCCTTGGAGAGATTGATAGAGACTGCTTCCTGCTTCTGAGCCTGTGGGATATCTGCCATTCCGAGTAGGACAGAGAGTGGTTTCTCTTGAGCCCAGGCTACTGCTGGTTGCACTTCTTCCAGTTCCTCTAACGCGATGCGCTCCTTGAGCGGAGGCAACCATGGCTGTGGTACTGGCGGGATATTCTGCTCTTCACTCAGAAGTTTGATATTTTGCACAATCGCATCCAACTCTGTTGGAACTTCCTTGATCTCATCCACATCTTCTAAACCTGATAGGTCCTCATTCAAGATCTCATATTGGCCCAAGTCATTGATCAGGTAGATGGTATGGTCCTCGATCCCCATATCGTCCTTGTCCGGCTGGTAATCCGCGCCTGACCAGGCTGACTGGAAGAGCTCATAGACTTCATTGTTTCCGACTTGCAGATAGGCACGTCCCGTCTGAGTGATCTCAGCCGCATCCGGTGTATGAAGCATTTCATTGGAGTCCGAACGATCCGCCACCTTGAGGGCAATCTTAAAGCGTGAGTTGGACCAGATCTGGTCATCCACCACACCTGATGGCTTTTGAGTAGCTAGATCAAGTGGACACCGAGGGAACGCCCGACCCGAGCGATAGATACTAGCTCCTTGATAAAGTCAGGCTGGTTGACCTTGAGCTCTGCGAACTCATCTGAGATGAGGAAGAGATGAGGGAGAGGTTCTGTCGCTTCTCCGTTTTTAAATTTCTTCTGGTATTGATTGATATGGTTGACTTCGAACTCTCCAAAGAGTCGTTCACGACGATGGATCTCCGCATTGATCGAAGCCAAGGCCCGCATGGATTGGGCACCATCCAAGTTGGTAATAGTCCCCAAGAGGTGGGGCAGGTTTTTAAAGAGATTGGCCATTCCTCCACCCTTGTAATCGATCAACAAGAAGGCCACATCATGAGGGTGGAAGTTGACGGCAAGAGACAGGATATAGGATTGGATGGTTTCTGACTTCCCTGATCCCGTCGTCCCTGCGATCAAACCATGAGGTCCATGAGCTTTTTCATGGAGGTTGAGCTGAACAATGTCATCCTTGCCGCGTAACCCAATCGGAACAGCCAAACTCTTGTAGGGTGCATTCTTTTTCCAACGGCTCGATACCTGCAAGTCCTCAAAGGTCTCCGCCCCATACATTTCCATAAAGGTCACGGAATCTGGGATCGAACTCTTAAGGTTTTGGAGGTGATTGAGCGGTGCCAAGGTACGAGCAATCCGCTCCTTATCATAATCGGCTGGGAAATGATCCAAACGGAAGTCCGTTTCCTTCAAAACTCCCTCTTCCATGACCAGTTGGCCCGTATTACGGTCCTTGATGTTGATGACTGTCTGGATATTCTCAGACAAGGAACTCATAACATCCTCTACAAAGATGAGAGAACAGCCTAATTCCGTTGGATCTTCGGTAAAGAATTCCATGATAACATGGTCCAAAATCAACTTTTCATCTGTCACTAAAACCACGTAATGAGGATGGAAGAGAGTGCTCTCCTTGTGGGATGCTTCTTCCTTTTGGCTACGACGTAGTTTCAAGATTTGGTTCAAACTGTTTAAAACTTGGTCTCGTGTCCGTTGATTGTAGACAAACCCGCGGACATTCAGCTCTTGCAGTTTGGCATGAGGTAGCCAACGCATCCAAGACCATTGTTCTTTTTCCTCTTCCGGCAAGATCGTAATAAACTGCACATCATGATAAGAATGAAAGGTAGCTAACTGCATCACCAAAAGCTGCAGTTGTTCTAGGACGAGATTTCTAGGTCCAATATAACCCACCGGTCCATGGCTAAGGTTTGCCGGAATCGGCATATCTGGAATTTTTTTGTGACGACTATAGAGAGCGTATCCCTCTTCTTCCAAAGCATCCTTCTTACCGCTGCGCTCCTGTTGACCATATTTCAAGTCATAGCTAGTCGGCATTTTCCCGAGTCCCAAACGATAGTATAAGAAGTCAAAATGCAAGGGAGTTTTTTCATAAATCCGGTGATTATAACTCTCAACCAAGTCCGTCAACTCTAAAATAGTTGGAAAATGATAGTGCATCCCTTCTTTTTGTTCCCGTTCCAGACGAGTCAATTCCTTGACCTTATCTTTCAGGTACAGACGATAGAGATCGATCCGTTCCTTCTTATCAGCCTTGTACTTTTTACGATTTTTGATAAAACCACGGATAGAAAAAATCATTGTGGTGATGGACATCCCTACTGTCGCAAGAATATAAATCCCTCGAGGTTGAATCAAGGTGATCAAGACGGTTACCCCGACCATCATAAGAGGAGGAATGATTAGCTTTAACAGTTCATCACTCGGCTTTACCGGCTCCTGTCCAGGGGGATTGATCAAGATTTTATCCTCGCTGCCACGATAGATGATTCGTGGAGAACGATGATAATCTGGATAATCTTCATAAAAGCCATATCGAGATGGTTCTCTCAGAGTCAGTTGTTTCCCGACTTGGGCAGGCCCCTGAATCCATACTTCATCTGGATAGAGCTTTATTGTCACCGCCCCTAGACTCAACTCATCTCCAAAACCAATCAATTGCTGGTCCATTTGTTCCAGATGGTTGTTTCGATAAAATGAGCCTTTTAGTCGAGTTAGCATCCATTGATTCTGAGATTTTTGGAGTAAGAGTTCAACATCTTCATCTAGTGTGATTAACGCACCTCTTTGAGAACCGATCTGAAACTCGGATAAATCCAAAAGATCATAAACCCTTGGCTCCCCTTCTCGGAGATAAAAGACAACCTTACCCAAACGTAGACCACCTTTCAATAATCCCGCTTCGTCCTCATACTGATAAAAGACCTCGTCACCGTCAATCTTTAGCTGAATCGGTCTCTCCTGCTGAGGGAGGTAGACTTGAGCTTTTTCAGTAGCCCCAACCAAGACCGTCTTATCTGCACTCAGTTCTACTTCATAACGCAGACCTTGGCTGTAGAAAATGATTTGTTTTTTCATAATTTCTCTCCTTGGTCTACTTTAATTGCTAGAGGAGCTGCTAGGGCTAGATTTCTTCTCAGATGAAGGTTTGCTTTCAGAAGCCTTGTCTTGTGAACTAGGACTAGTAGATGCATTAGAGCTAGAATCACTTGTTAATAGCTCACTTCGGCTATCCCAGTATTTTTTATATTCACTCTCCAAAGTATTCAGTTTACTTTCACGATCTTTCCCTGACAACTTGCCATCTTCCCGAACCTGCTTGATTTCCTGAGTCAAAGCATAGAGAATCAAGTCACTGTCATTAATCCGCTTGGCAATATCAAGCGCCTCTTCAAAGCGATTGCGCCCAACTTGAATCCAATAAGTCAAATAAAGCTCATCGGACTTGAGGGTCACATTATTCAGGATGACCTTCTTTTGTTCAGAAGAAAATTCCAATCCCTGAATATAAGAATAGGCCAACTCATACTTCTGCGTATTAGGCAAGCTAGCAGGAGCAATTCCCTCTAATTCTGTAATAACACCACTATAATCTACTTTAATAAAGGCTGTATCCGCCTGCAACATCTTTTCTTTGAAAGGATTCTGCACGAAAATCAGATAGATGAGTGGAACGATTAACAAAACAACACTCGCTGTCAACCAAATCGTCGCAAGCTTAAATACACGATGCCGTCTACTTGGAACCAAGACCAAATCCGCCTGTTCTTTCGCAGATTTCTCTACATAATACCGTTCCAAAATAGCAACTGCTGTTGCAATATCATCTGCCTGACACAGGTCATTTAAAAAGTCTGGCAAGGTCTCTAATTCTAAGGAACCATTGTAAAGGTCCATAAAGTCCAAATCCCTAAATAGAGTTACAGTAAAACACTTAGCCTGACGTAAAAAATCTTCTGAGGATATTGATTGAGGAACCATCAGATCAGGAATTCCACGATAAGCAATCTTAGCCTGAGCATCCTTGGTAATAAAGAGATTTACTGGATGCAAAAGGAAGGTCACTGGCAACTCCAAGGCTCCCTCTAAACGAAAAACGTTTAGCGCCAAACGAATCCTCTCCGAAATGGTACGACTCTTTATTTCTTCATAAGTCAGTCCATGAGCTTCAACTTGATAGGAGAAGGTTACACTATCCTCATCAGAAACCATCGATTGCTCCAAAAAGAATGGATGATGCAAATCCAACAGTAACAGTTCACGTAAATCTTGACTCGCTACATCTGAGCGCTTAAGGCTCAATTGCCAAGTTGTTTCATTTTTTTCATAGATAAATGGCTGTTCACCAAATACAAATTTTTCCTCAGTCACCTATATCTCCTCTATCTCTACTAAATCTCCTGTCGTCATGGGATAATCAGACAGTTGTTTCCCTTCATCAATCAACAAACCTTTATTGACAATTCTTAGTTGATATTTTTTTCGCTTCTTATCCGGATTAAAAATGGCATCCACTTCTCGGATTAATCGACGCACTTCAATCCGACGTGGAATACGAATATCCACATCTCTTTCTTTCAGGCGTAGGGTAATATTGATATGTTGCTCCACTTCTTACATGCCTCCTGTATCTGATTTATCTTTTTCCTCACAAGTTGTCTTGATAGATTTACTAAAAGTTTAATCCATCCCCTCTACCATCACGCGATAACTCATCACAGCGGTTGCTCCAAAAAGCAAGAAAATTAATGCTATATAGAATATCTCTGGAAGAAAGTCACTTAATCCACTTTTTTCTACCTGACCTATATTTGTTTGAAATTTAGCTATTTTTTTTGAATTTGGTTGAAACAACTGCTCTTCGGAAGTTTTTTTAACTGGCTCCTGTATAGCAGAAAACAGTTGGCCCCTTTCTGTGATCAACTGTTCCTCTTGATGCTGCTGCATGTCTTGCAACTTCTTTTGAGTCGCTTCGTTAAAAAGCTCCTTGATTTGTTCAGATTGTAATCCAAATTTTAATCCCTCTTTTTTCTCAAGTCGGGAGTCATCAATCTGGAGACTATTATCTTTCAAATCATCTGCAGCAGCCATTGAGACTGCTGCACATGCTACTAAGGTAAGAAGTAAAAGAATTATTTTTTTCATTTCCTATTCTTTCTCAGTTTGAAATACTTGAGGCCAAAAGCTTCTTTCTTTGATAAAAATATTCATAACAAGTAATCCAGCTACGACAATCGTCATTGCAACAAATGCTAAAATGTTTGCTGGTTGCCCATCAAAATATCCTGAGAGTAAAGCTTCTAATATTGATAAAGCATTGAGATTTTTGATAAAGGCTGGGAAACCTGTTAGACTAGCTGTCGTCCCAATTGCATTCGATAGATAGACAAAGCTAATCATCATAAAGAAGGCAAGGCCCATTCCAATTACTCGGAAATGTTTGAGCAATAAATACTGTCCTTGAATCAGTACTAACGCAGCCAAAACAATCAGCAAGACCCATGACGGTTGGTATTCACGGCCAACATGAAGCTGTGCACTCGATACAATACCAACTACTAGACCAACTACTACAGCCAAAATAGAGAGTAGCCCAACTGTCATAATATCCGTATCATGTAGCTTATCTAGTTTGAACTTATCTTTGACTTTGCGAATAACATTTTGAGTTGCAAACAGGTAGGCTGTAAAGAGACTAATAATCTCCAATAGTAAAATCCATGTAAACGGACGGTAAACATTGACAGTCGCTTTTACTGAAGTAGAATTTTGAGCAACAGGGTTGGATAAGAAGTTGAGCAATACTTCGTTTGGTACCCCATTTTCATAGGCATTATTCAAAACCTTCACGAAGGATTCTACAAAGTTTCCATTATTAGTCAATTCTTCATTAAACTGTGTCATCAAAGATTCTGCGTTCTGTGATAACTTTTCTGTGCTACTTTGAGCATTTGACAATTCGCGGTTAAAATTGCTCAAAACTTCATTAACAGATTCAGCTGCCTTGATATTGCTTTGAGAAGAAGCCTTCACCTCAGAGGTCTTCGTCAAAAGAGCCGCATACTCACTACTTAAAGCTGACAAGGCCGAGTCCGTATTCTTAGAATCTCTTTCATTCGCTGCTTGTTTCGTCACCAGATCATCTAGTTTTCCTCGTAATTGCGTATATGAATCATACTGAGCATTGATTTTTTTAGATAACTCATCATTGTTTTTCAAGACATCAGACAGATTCTTCTCTAGTTTTGGTTTTAAATCTACTAGATTAGCTAAAGCTTGATCCACCTTTTGATTGACGCTGGTACTAGTAGAATCAGCGAGGCTATCTTCGTATTTCTTTAGATTTGAGGTGATTGCCTCAAGCCAAATATTACTCAAGGCATCACTCAGGTCACTATTGCGCAAATTTTTCACAGCCTTATAGGCACTAAGCAGAGAGTTTACTTGGTCATAAGAAGAAGCGATTTTCTGAACCTTTTGACCATAAGAAACAGCAGCTTGTTGAACCTTCAACACGTCTACCGGTGCACTGACAGCCTGAATATCATTTAAAGAAATAGTAATCGCAGGTTTAGGTGAAGTAGGAGGAGTTGCAGAAGATATACTGTATTCTACTCTAAATGTTCCACCTGTCTTCAAATCAATTTCCTGACCAGATGTAACTTGCTTACGATCATAAAAAACAGAATCAATGGTTAATCCTGCATCAGACGTCCAAGAGACCTTAGCCTTGGTTCCAGTTTTTCCAACTGCACTGGTACTTGTAACGGCCAGGCTTTCTAAGTTGTTCAGATCCGTCAAAGTTGTGCCATCATTTGGAGTCGCAATGTTTTTGACTTCATTATAATCTACTTTTGGTATGGTGATAGGGGTGATACCAAAACTAGTAAACTTATGTCCGCTAAAGTCCTCTTGTGGTAGTTCTTCAATGGCAAGTTTCAGCTGAGCTTCTATTGATTTTTCAACAGTGTCTAGGTCCTTATTCCCAGCCTTATTTAAAAATTGATCAAGAGTAATAGTGCTCTTCTTGGCGACACCATAATAAGCCGCCAACTTCTCTTCAATAAAGGTTTTAATGTTCTTTTTATGTTCATCAAACTTGTTGCGTTCCAACTTCAAGTTGGTCTCTAAACCTGCAATCTCTTGACTGATACTACCCGTTAGTTCCTGATAAGACGGTTCTTGAGTGCCTGTATACGTTGGAGCTGGTGCTCCTTGAAGAGTCCCCAACTGAGAAGTCAGAATTTTATACTCCTTTAAGGCTTGTTCATAGGCCTTAACTTGTGAATGCACTTCATCCTTGCTCTGTGAAATCATTTTACTCAGGGTATCCGCATTCTCATTTTCCTGTTTCCGCTGGTCCAGCATCGTTCCAAAGTTTTTACCGTAGGTAGTCTGCGAACTATCCAGTTGGTCAAAAACCTGTGAATAACTTTCCAAAACCGTCTTCAACGCTTTGTTGGCATCAACTGACGAACTAGACATAGTATAGAGAGTTGGGAAAAGATTTTTAGAGTTGATAGCTGTCCCATATAAGTTCGTACGATAGTTTCCGATATTGGTCGCTTGTATCTGTGAGCTAGCTTGAACATTCTTTTGTGCCGTATAAAGGTTGTTCAAAATACTAACCATATACATATCCACTAGTTGACTATTGAGATTTGCCACGATATCCTTAGCTAGTTTATTGGCGTCATTTTCGACCTGTAGATTCCCTTGAGCATTGACTTTGTAAGTAATGGTCGTCTTATCAACATTGATGCTGTTAATATCGAGTATTTTTTCAGAAAAGTCACTAGGAATTGTTAAAACGAGTTGGTATTTCCCGCTTTCTAATCCAGAATCTGCAGCTCCACGAGGGACAACAGACCAGTTTTGTGAATTATCACGCTCGATATTTTTTACATAACTAGCACCTAGGTTATACTCTTTTGTATCAACATAGACAGGCTTATCTTCATTTACAATAGCCACATTTAATTTGGTCTGTTGATTTGCTTTTGCACTATTCTCATTATGAATAGTCGTATTTTTTTGAACTGATAGATTCAAAAAAACCATCAATGCCAGCAATCCTAATGCCAACAGACTACTTCCTACATATTTATAAATTCTATTCTTTCCCATTTTAGCTTTCAATCATATTCACCATAAAAAATAGGAAGGCTCTCGCCCTCCTAAAGCCATTTATAACAAATTAAATTTGTGAAGCAAGATCTTGGTCGTTTTGCTCAACAATTTCAGCAACTTTATTCAACTGTGCATTGATTTCGTCAAGCAAAGTTGCAAATTCCTCAATTTTTTTGGAGACAATTCTGTAAACTGGCGGTCAAAGCTCTCAAAAAGCTGCACCTTTCCAGTTGTCGCGAATAGTATCTTGTTCTTGACTCAATGTGCGAAGTACTTGTCTTACTTCTTCAGAACCTTGAGTATACTTTTGAGCAGAGGTACGTAGTTCTTCTGTTGTTAATTGAATTAAAGCCATGTGAAACTCCTTTATATTGTTTTTACTCCTTCATTATATCAATAATTTGCTTCAATTACAAGTTTAATATTCATTTTTTTCTAAAAAAATATTTTTTTAAAAAAAGTTCTACTTACATCTAAAAAAACTGATAAGAAGAATTAAATTATCTACTTTTTATTGTATAATCACTTCTTTTTTTATCTATAATAAAAAAATCTATAACAAACTTACTTTTACCCTTCTCTTATAGGGTATCTTTGTTATAGATCCTTTTCTTCTAACTTTCGATAAAAGTTTTTATTCTCTTGGTGTCGAGCTTCCAGTACATTCTCTATACGATTCTTATACAGTTGATGATAGTTGTCTAAATTGTTCTCTATCTCAAAGATATAAGGTTGAATTTCAGCAAAACTACTGTCTCTACATGCATAGGAAAGCGCCTCTAGGAGATGATCCGTCTCCCTACTAAACTTGTGGAAATCATCATCCAAATCCATCTCCAAACGCTCTAAGTCTCGTAATTTACGATTATGCTCATCCTCTAATTTCTGAAGTTCCTTTTTATCCATGACCAGTTTTCTCCTAGCTTTTGATCGGACTCTGTAAAGTAGGTGTTTGCAAGGTCTGGGTCAAGTAAGTTTCGGCAGCATCTGCAGCTTTCCCCTCAAATCCACCCTTAATATTGTTCACATAGGTCTTAGAAGCGTAGTCTTGCATATCTGTGGCTGCTTCTTGCAATTTTTTAGCTAACTCAGCTCCTTTAGCAAGGATTGACAACTCTTTTGCAGTTACCAAGGCCCTGACTGCTTGGCGTTCTTGTTCCTTCATTTTTTCCTTGAAGCCTCTGTCGAGTTGCTCTCTTGTAATTAAGGTATCCTCATCAGTTAGCACTACCATTTTTACCCCTCCATGTTTGTTTTACATCTGCTAATAGATTATTAAAATCTTCAGCTCTATCTGTATCTATAGTCTCAAAGGAGCCACTAGCTTTAACCAGGCTTTCCCCTAATTGCTCGATTTGTGTCAGGAAGGATGTTGCTGCAGTCTTCGTGTCACTCGCAACGCCTTCATCCCAAAAGCTTGTTGTATTAAAACCAGAAAGCAGATTCGTAACTTCTGAGCTTGACAAATATCCAACCATGTCAAATGCTGTTGACCTTGTCTCCTTTACAATATTTTGAATCTCTTCCTTAGCATCTGAAAGTAAGGTTTTCACAGATTTAACTTTGTCTTCCATGTCAAAATTTGCCAACTGGGCTGCTGTCTGAAGCAACTGAGCTCGAACCAAAATCCTCTTTTCTCCTGTCAGATTGCCATTTCTCAGTTGTTCCTGATAACGAGGAATAGCTTCTCTATCCCATTTTATCGATTCTTTACGAGCTTCTTCGACAATTTTACCATACTCTGTTTTAAAATTCTCAAAAAAGCCATATCCGATAGCCGCCTTATTTACGATTTCCCCCTTCATAATGGCATTCAAAATATTTGAGGCTGCATTTTCATCAACTCCTAGAGCTCTTAGAACATCCAAGGTTGTCGCAATTAATCGAGCCAACTTTTCACCTGCCCTGAGCAATTCCGGGTGAAAATCCTCAGACGCGGTCAACAAATTTCCCTTTCCATCCGATTGGAAAACACCAAAGTCATGGGAGCTTTCCGGATCAGTAATCTGGGTATAATGCAAGGGGACGAGGACATTGACTTTACCGACGGGTTTCTTAAGGGGTTCATCGGAGTCCCCAGGTAATTTAGTGATGGTATGTTCACGATTGAGCATCCCCACGACATCAAAAGGATTGACATAGTACTCGATCTTTTCGCTAATCTTTTTGATTTTCTCATCGCTGAGGCCCATTTTCTTTAAGCTCTTTGTCGTGTCTGGGCCGTCAAAGAGAACCACTTTGCCGATTTTCTCCAGTTCCTCATCGCTGAGGCCAGCTACTCCTTGCGCAGAGACAATGGTCCCTAGGGAGTGACCTGTGATATCCATCGTAGCGTTTGGAGCCTTTCGCGCATCTCTGCGATTTTAGCTTTCATTCCTGCCGTCGCTAACTTGGCTTGCGGCGTATGAATATGATTGAGAGCGAACTTAGCATCGTTGTCAATCCAGTCGTTCCAATTCTCTATACTGATGGCATCACTTCCACGGATGGTCATATAGGTTTTCTTGGTGTCTTTACTCAAGGTTGGCGTATCCGTTAAATAGTAGGCATTAAAACCAGCTTTCTCATCAGTTAAGAGTCCTTTTTGGTAGAGTTTGGTCTTGTGAGGTTCCTGTCTCATACCGTTCGTATCAGGAACAGGAACTGTTGTGATTTTATAAACATCGTGTAAATCAGGATCTGGTTGCAAGTAGACCTTACCATTATGAGGAAGATTTTTACCTCCGGGAGTGATTTCTTTCTTATAAACAACATCTTGGGAAAAATCAAATGGGATTGAATTTCCCGAATCTAATTTCGCCTTATTTTTCTCACTTAATGATTCATAAGGAAATCTAATAGGTCTCCCACGATATGAAGATTGTGCTAAATCTGCATAAAAATTATCAAAGGTTTTTAAATTGCTGTTAGTCAAAAAGTTCACCTCCTAATCTTATACCATTGCTGATACCCATGCTTTCCAAATCAACTTTTCCTTCTTTGATTTCTATTAGAACATTCCAGTCTGAATCTTTTAAATTATTAAATTCACCAAATATACTAACAACTTCCCCTCCACCTTGCGGGGTTCCATTTCCAACTTTTTCCCACTTGGTTTCATGCCAATTTATTTGAACCGATTCTATTTTTTTGTATTTTGAGATTTTACAAACTCCTTAATCTCTTCTTCATGCTCCTTCAAATAAGCCAACTGCTTAGCTCGTGGGCTCAGAGTTATTCCTCCGAATAAATTTGTTTCCTGTGCCATCCATGCTCCTCCTCCAAATACTACAAGAGCTAAAACTAGCCAAAGTAAGGTACGTTTTTTCATTATTATCCTCCTTAAACGTGGATTCTAAACTTATTATATCATGAATGTAAAAAAAAATACTTATAATAAGTATAGTTGTTCATTATAGATTCTCAGGTAATTTGGTAATGGTATGCTCACGATTGAGCATACCCACGACATCAAAAGGATTGACATAGTACTCGATTTTTTCGCTAATCTTTTTGATTTTCTCATCGCTGAGACCCATTTTCTTTAAGCTCTTTGTCGTGTCTGGGCCGTCAAAGAGAACCACTTTGCCGATTTTCTCCAGTTCCTCATCGCTGAGGCCCGCTACTCCTTGCGCAGAGACAATGGTCCCTAGGGAGTGACCTGTGATGTCCATCGTAGCATTTGGAGCTTTTTCGCGCATCTCTGCGATTTTAGCTTCATTCCTGCCGTCGCTAACTTAGCTTGCGGCGTATGAATATGATTGAGCGCAAACTGAGCATCGTTCTCAACCCAGTCGTTCCAATTTTCCAAACTGATGGCATCACTTCCGCGGATAGCCATGTAGGTTTTCTTGGTGTCTTTACTCAAGGTTGGCGTATCCGTTAAATAGTAGGCATTAAAACCAGCTTTCTCATCAGTTAAGAGTCCTTTTTGATAGCGTTTGATAGGATACTCTTCTTGGTGAACCCCTCCTCCAGGATCACCAACTTGGAGTTTTATCGTGTCTTCCACAGTATGTAAATCAGAATCTGGCTGCAGGTAAACCTTACCATTATGGGGAAGATGTTTACCTCCGGGAGTGATTTCTGTTATATTCCCGTCTTTATCCCACATATATCCATCATTTGAAAAATCAAATTCTCTGAATTTTCCCGAATTATTTTGTGGCGGAAAATTACTTGGTCGAAAAGTATAGGCGGCTTGTGCTAAATCCGCATAAAAATTATCAAAGGTTTTTAAGTTACTATTAGTCATATAAGAACCAACCTCCATCTCGTAAAATTCTTATAGGTTGCATTTGGATAATGACCAGCTTCTCTGGAATTTCATTTGCATTACGTTTTAGTAGGAAGCCTAATGTAAATTCAGTATCCTTATTATTATTGATTTTCCCGTCCACTGTCATCATATATCCCCCACCTTGAGGAGTTCCATTTCCTACCTGACCAACCTTTATACTATCCCAATCAAATTGAACACTCTCAACTTTTGAATTCCAAGATTTAACGAAGTTCGCCATTTCCTCTTCATGCTCCTTCAGATAAGCTAACTGCTTAGCCCGTGGGCTCAGAGTTATTCCTCCAAATAGATTTGTTTCCTGTGCCATCCATGCGCCTCCTCCAAATACTACAAGGGCTATAACTAGCCAAAGTAAAGTACGTTTTTTCATGATTATCCTCCTTAAACGTGGATTCTAAAACTATTATATCATGAATGTAAAAAAAAATACTTATAATAAGTATTCGAAGTCAATAGGGAATGAACAGTGTTCAATCCGCATAAAAATTATCAAAGGTTTTTAAATTACTATTAGTCAAAAATCCTTCCTCCTACTCGCAATGGACTGCCTTGCATCATAGTATCAAAAGCAACCCGTCCATCCTCGATTTCAAAAATAACTTGCCAAGTTGAACCCTCTATACTATTAAAACCTCCTCCAACTATTACAACATTACCCCCACCTTGTGGAGTTCCATTTCCAACTTTTTCCCACTTAGTTTCATCCCAAGCAATCTGAACAGATTCAATCTTTGAATTTTTAGACTTTATAAATTTTACAATCTCTTCCTCGTGCTCTTTCAGATAAGCCAACTGCTTGGCTCGTGGGCTCAGAGTTATTCCTCCAAATAGATTTGTCTCTTGTGCAATCCATGCGCCTCCTCCAAATACTACAAAGGATAAAACTAACCAAAGCAAGGTGCGTTTTTTCATGATTATCCTCCTAATTAAGCCGACTGTACTAAATTTGCATAAAAATTATCGAAGTTTTTTAAATTACTATTACTCAAATTTTTTCCCTCCAATACCTAGACCATTAACTAATGTCATAGAGGTTAAATTAATTTTTCCATCTTCTACACTTATCATTACATGCCAACCAGAATTATCAATGTTATTAAACGTTCCATAAACATCAATAATATCTCCTCCTCCTTGAGGTGTACCATTTCCTACCTTATCCCATTGTGTCTGTCTCCAATCAATTTGAACAGATTCTATCTTTGGATTTTGAGATTTTACAAAATCCTTAATCTCTTCTTCATGCTCCTTTAAATAAGCCAACTGCTTGACTCGCGGACTAAGAAATACTCCTCCAAATAAATTTGTTTCTTGTGCCATCCATGCTCCTCCTCCAAATACTACAAGGGCTAAAATGAGCCAAAGCAAGGTACGTTTTTTCATCTCTTTCCTCCTATATAGCGGAATCTAAGTTTATTATATCATGAATGTAAAAAAATACTTTTGGCAAGTATTCGAAGTCAATAGGGAATGAACAATATTCAATTCGCATAAAAATTATCAAAGGTTTTTAAATTACTGTTACTCAAATTTGTCCCATCCTCCATTTTTTAATACACTAGGTGGATTTAGCATTCCAATTAAATCTATTGAAGGAATAGCATTCTCATTTTCTAGCGGAAAATCTACTGTAAAATCAGAATCCTTTATATAATTAAAAGACCCCTTCACTGATAGATTATAACCTCCACCTTGTGGAGTTCCATTCCCTATCTGTTCAACAGTTAAACTATTCCAATCCATCTGAACAGATTCAATCTTTGGATTTTGAGATTTTACAAACTTTTTAATCTCTTCTTCATGCTTCTTCAAATAAGCCAACTGCTTAGCCCGTGGTCTCAGAGTTATTCCTCCAAATAGATTTGTTTCTTGTGCCATCCATGCTCCTCCTCCAAATACTACAAGAGCTAAAACTAACCAAAGCAAGGTACGTTTTTTCATGATTATTCTCCTAATTAAGCCGACTGTGCTAAATTTGCATAAAAATCCTCAAAGGTTCTTAAATTACTATTAGTCAAAACCTCTTCCTCCTACACGCAATGGAGCCCCACTTCCGATTCCTTCAATAAAATCTTCTTCATTGGCCTTTCCATCTTTTATATAAACTAAAACACTCCAACTGGAATCTTTAATTTGGTTAAAGCCACCGAAAACTCGAATAACTTTCCCTCCACCCTTGTGGTGTACCATTTCCTATCTCTTCCCAGCGTGTTTCTTCCCAAGCAATCTGAACCGATTCGACTTTAGGATTTAAAGATTTTACAAACTCCTTAATCTCTTCTTCGTGCTCCTTCAAATAAGCCATCTGCTTAGCCCGTGGGCTCAGAGTTATTCCGCCAAATAGATTTGTTTCCTGTGCCATCCATGCGCCTCCTACAAATACTACAAAGGCTAAAATGAGCCAAAGCAAGATACGTTTTTTCATGATTATTCTCCCTAATTAAGCAGCCGACTGAGCTAAATCCGCATAAAAGTTATCAAATTTTTTTAAATTACTGTTAGTCATAAATCTCCCATACATTGCCTTTCAAAACTCTTATCGGTTGCATTTCAGAAATCCTCTCAAGGTTAGGCAAGGAGTCCCTGTTATTATCCAAAGGAAATCCAAGAGTAAAACTACTTTCCTTTATATTATTTATACGCCCTTTAAATGTTAGCATATAACCTCCTCCTTGAGGAGTTCCATTCCCTACCTGACCAACTTCCATACTTTCCCAATCAAATTGAACACTTTCGACTTTAGGATTTCTAGACTTTATAAAGTTCGCTATCTCCTCTTCATGCTCCTTCAGATAAGCCATCTGCTTAGCTCGTGGGCTAAGATATACTCCTCCGAATAGATTTGTTTCCTGTGCCATCCATGCACCTCCTCCAAAAATTACAAGTGCTAAAATTAGCCAAAGTAAGGTACGTTTTTTCATGACTGTCCTCCTAATAAGAAACTTTCTATTTCTACTATTAAAAACACTACTGTTAACCCGTTGTCATCATTTTACCTTATTTATTCGTTTTTTTCATCTAAACACGGTTATCAAAAAAGCTAGAACAATGTTCTAGCTTTCTTTTTAATATTTTCTAAAGCGTTGGTAACGTTCTTCGAGGAGCTGTTCCAAGGCTAAACCTTGCAAGCGGTCAAGCTCTGCACGCAATTCATTTTTAAGGTGAGCTTGCAGTTCTTTACTTGAGAGACCTGCTTCTGAGATAACCTTGTCCACGATTCCCATTTCTAGGAGTTCATGTGAAGTGATTTTCATCAACTCTGCCGCTTCCATAGCACGACTTCCATCCTTCCAAAGGATAGAGGCAAAACCTTCTGGACTGAGTACGGCATAGATCGAATTTTCCAGCATCCAGACACGGTCAGCAACGGCTAGTGCTAAGGCACCTCCAGACCCTCCTTCACCGATAATAATCGCGATGATTGGAACTTTTGAGGTCGCTCATTTCCATGAGGTTTGCGAGCGATAGCTTCCCCTTGACCACGTTCCTCTGCTCCGACACCTGGGATAGGCACCTGCTGTGTTGATGAAAGGTTACAACTGGACGGCCAAACTTTTTCAGCCTGTTTCATCAGGCGTAGAGCCTTGCGATAGCCTTCTGGATGTGGGTTGCCCAAAAGTTCCGTTTTGAGGTTGTCTTGTAAGACTCTTGCCCTTTTTGGATACCAACAACTGTTACAGCTTGGTCACCTAAGCCAGCCAATACCCACCAACAACTGCACCATCGTCACGAAAAGAACGGTCACCGTGTAATTCGATAAACTCATCAAAAGATGCCATGTCGCAAAAGTCCAAAGTTGTCAAGCGACTTTGCTCACGCGCTTCTCTGACTATTTTTTTGCAATATTCATCTGCGACTCCCTCCGTGCAATCTGACTAGGCTAGCAATTGTATCTGGCAAGTCTCTTCGTTTTGACAATAGCATCCACAAAGCCATGTTCCAATAGGAAATTCTGCCTTTTGGAACTCCCTCAGGCAAGCTCTCACGAACCGTATTTTCAATCACACGACGACCTAGCAAAACCAACCAAAGCTCTGTGGTTCAGCTAGAATGATATCTCCTTCCATAGCGAAAGAAGCTGTTACACCACCTGTCGTTGGATCTGTCAAAATCGTCAGGTAAAAAGAGACCTGCATTTGAATGGCGTTTAACTGCCGCAGAAATCTTAGCCATCTGCATGAGACTCATGATTCCTTCCTGCATACGGGCTCCACCAGAGGCTGTGAAAAGAACAACTGGTAAATTGTTCAACAGTTGCATACTCAAACAAACGAGTGATTTTTTTCACCCACAACTGTACCCATAGAAGCCATGATAAAGTTGGAATCCATGATCCCAAGAGCCACAGTCTGACCTTTTAATAAGAGCAGTTCCTGTCACAACAGCTTCATCCAGCCCTGTTTTTTTCACGCATAGTAGCTAGTTTCTTTTTGATAACTAGGGAAATGCAAGGGATCCTTGAGTTTTCAATCCCTGTAAACATCTCCTTAAAGGTGCTCATATCAATCGTCAAAGCCAAGCGTTCTTGGGCAGAAATACGGAAAATGTATAGCTACAGTGTGGACAGATACGCTCACTTCCCAGATCCTTCTGATAGATGGTATGCTTACAGCCTGGACACTTAGAAAAATAATTCATCTGGAACCTCTGGCTTTGGCTTGAGGTTTTTTTCCCCTAACGGAACGATTGGGATTGATTCGAATATACTTATCTTTTTTTACTAAATAGAGCCATTGATTCCCCTTTTTCGGTTTAAACTCTTAAAGTCATTTTATTCTTTTTTTCTTGATATTTTAGGTAAGAAGGTTTCCATCAAGAAGGAAGTATCATAATCTCCAGCAATGACATTGCGATCTGAAATGAGGTCAAGCTGGAAATCTGCATTGGTCTGCACTCCCTTCAATCTCTAGTTCATAGAGGGCACGTTGCATTTTCATCAAGGCATCAAAACGATTCTCTCCATGAACAATGACTTTGGCAATCATACTATCATAATAGGGGGGAATGGTATAGCCTGGATAAACTGCTGAATCTACGCGCAAGCCAACTCCACCACTTGGCAGATAGAGATTGGTAATCTTGCCCTGGGACTTGGAGCAAAAGTTGAAGGCTGGATTTTCAGCATTGATACGACATTCAATAGCATGACCTCGTAAAACAATATCTTCTTGCTTAACAGACAGAGGTTGACCTGCCGCAATGCGAATCTGTTCCTTAACGATATCCACACCTGAAACAAATTCTGTTACTGGATGTTCTACCTGAACACGTGTATTCATTTCCATGAAATAGAATTTACCGCTAGCTTCATCAAGCAAAAACTCAATGGTCCCTGCATTCTCATAGCTAACAGACTCTGCTGCTCGAACAGCAGCAGCACCAATTTCATGACGTAGCGTTTTTTTCCGATTGCAATCGAAGGGCTTTCTTCCAAAAACCTTTTGATTATTCCGTTGAAGAGAACAATCCCTGTTCACCCAAGTGAATCACATGTCCATGCTCATCTCCTAGGATTTGAACCTCGATGTGACGAGCTGGATAAATAACCTGTTCTATATACATAGCACCATTTGCCATAATTAGCCTTTGGCTTCACTAGAGGCAGTTTCAAAGGCGGAAACGAGGTCTTCTGGTTTTTTTCAACCTTACGAATCCCTTTTACCACCTCCACCTGCTGAAGCCTTGAGCATCACAGGATAGCCAATTTTTTCAGCAACAATCAAAGCTTCTTCAGAATTATGCACTTCTCCATCTGAACCTGGTATAACAGGCACGCCTGCTTTGATCATCTGAGCGCGCGCATTGATCTTATCCCCCATCATATCCATAACATGACCAGATGGGCCGATAAACTTGATTCCCACCTCTTCACACATGGTTGCAAATTTGGAATTTTCACTGAGAAAATCCAAAACCTGGGTGAATGGCTTCTGCCTCAGTCAAGACTGCAGCTGATAGAACCGCATTAATATTGAGATAAGACTCTGTTGGCTTACCAGGGCCGATACAAACTGCTTCATCTGCCAAAAGCGTATGAAGAGCTTCCTTATCAGCAGTTGAATAAACCGCCACCGTCGCAATGCCCCAATTCACGCGCCGCACGGATAATACGAACCGCAATCTCACCACGATTGGCAATTAAAATTTTTTTCGAAACATGGAGAACCTCCTTAGTTCCCTATTGCAAAGGTAAGAGTACCACTAGCTGCAAGCTTGCCATCCACTTCAGCCTTTGCTTCAACCACAGCAATCGTACCACGACGTTTTTACAAAAGTCGCTGTCATAACTCAATTGGTCGCCTGGTACAACTTGCTTCTTAAATTTGACCTTGTCCATACCAGCGTAAAAGACCAGTTTTCCCTTTATTTTCAGGTTTTGACAACTCCAAGACACCAGCTGTTTGCGCCAAGGCTTCCATAATCAGAACACCTGGCATGACAGGGTATTGAGGAAAATGACCGTTAAAGAAGGGCTCATTGATGGTCACATTTTTGATGGCAACAATGGTATCCTCGCTCACTTCCAAGACACGGTCCACTAGGAGCATAGGATAACGGTGGGGAAGAGCTTCTTTGATTCCTTGAATATCGATCATTTGATACGTACCAATCCTTTACCAAACTCAACCATTTCTTCGTTAGAAACGAGAATTTCCGTTACCACACCATCCTTAGGTGCTGGAATTTCATTCATGACTTTCATGGCTTCGATAATCACCAATGTTTGACCTTTTTTAACAGTATCACCAACTGTGACGAAGGCAGGTTTATCTGGACCAGCAGCCAAGTAAGCCACCCCAACAAGTGGACTCTCTACAACATCTCCCCTCAGCAGCCACACTTGTTTCAGCTGGCGCTGGAACTTCTTCCACTACAGTCTCTGCTGGAGAAGATGTAGGAGCTACTGGACTTGGTGTTGCTAGAACGGGTGCTGGAGCAACTTGAGGTACAACTTCAGACACAAGTCTAGCTTCATTCTTGCTAAACTCCAACTCATCCGTCCCATTCTTATAAGAAAACTCTCTCAAACTTGATTGGTCAAATTGAGCCATCAAGTCTTTAATATCCTTTAAATTCATAGTTATTTATTCTCCCAACGTTTGAAAGCAAGAACTGCATTGTGGCCACCAAAACCAAAAGTATTTGAAATGGCGTATGGAATTTCTTGCTCCAAGCCTTGTCCATAAACGACATTGGCTTCGATATAATCTGATACTTCACTTGTTCCAGCTGTCATTGGTACAAAGTTATGACGCATAGCTTCGATGGTAGCAATAGCTTCTACCGCACCTGCAGCACCCCAGCAAATGTCCTGTAAAAGGACTTGGTTGATGATACAGGTACTTCCTTACCAAGAACAGCCACGATCGCACCACTTTCTCCTTTTTCATTAGCAGGAGTTGATGTACCGTGAGCATTGACATAGGCTACTTGTTCTGGGGAAATCTCAGCTTCTTCCAAGGCTAGTTTGATGGCCTTGATAGCACCCTGACCTTCTGGATGAGGAGAAGTCATATGGTAGGCATCACAGGTATGTCCATAACCAACCACTTCAGCAAGGATAGTTGCTCCCACGTTTTTCGGCGTGTTCAAGGCTTTCAAGAACCAACATCCCTGAACCTTCTCCCATAACAAAACCATTACGGTCCTTATCAAATGGAATAGAAGCGCGAGCTGGATCCTCTGTAGTAGAGAGAGCTGTTAGGGCTTGGAAACCAGCAATAGCAAAAGGCGTGATAGAAGCTTCTGAACCACCTACCAACATAACATCTTGGAAACCAAACTTAATTGAGCGGAAGGCATCCCCAATCGCATCATTTGATGAAGCACAGGCAGTATTGATGGATTTACAAACACCATTTGCTCCAAAACGCATAGCAACATTTCCTGAAGCCATATTTGGCAAAGGCTTTTGGAAGGGTCAATGGTTTCACACGTTTTTGGTCCTTTTGTCATGGAGGCGAATCACTTGATCTTCAATTTCTTTGATTCCACCAATACCAGAGGCCACGATAACACCAAAACGATCTTTATCAAGAGCCTCTACATCCAAATTGGCATGATTGACAGCTTCTTGGGCTGCGTACAAGGCATATAAAGAATAGTTATCAAAACGATTGGTATCTTTCTTTACAAAGTATTTATCAAAAGGAAAATCTTGGATTTCTGCTGCATTATGCACATCAAAGTCACTATGATCAAATTTTTGTTATTTGACCAATTCCGATTTTTTTCCAGTTGTCAAACTATTCCAAAAATTCTTCTGGTGTATTTCCGATTGGAGATGTTACTCCATAACCTGTTACTACTACGCGATTTAGTTTCATCTTTTTTTCACCTCTAGCTTTCTTTGCTACATACTTAAGTCACCATCAATGGCAACCACTTGACCAGTTAGATAATCTTGTCCGGGCTAAAAAAATACTGTCATCTGCAACTCTGCTCTGCCTGTCCAAATTCTTTCATGGGAATTTGTGCCAGCATAGCATCCTTTTACCTTGTCTGATAGAACAGCTGTCATATCGGACTCAATCATTCCAGGTGCAATAGCATTAACCCTGATATTGCGATTGGCCACTTCACGCGCCACAGACTTGGTAAAAGCCAATCAAACCAGCCTTTAGAAGCAGCATAGTTAGCTTGACCGATATTTCCCATCAAACCAACAACACTAGACATATTAATGATAGCACCTTCTCTGGCTTTCATCATCGGTTTCAAGACTGATTGTGTCATGTTAAAAGCACCAGTCAAGTTAACCTTGAGCACTTTTTTTCAAAAATCCGCTTCTGTCATCTTGAGCATAAGGGTATCTTGGGTAATTCCTGCATTGTTGACCAAAACATCTACTGAACCTAGCTCTGCAATAGCTTGCTCAACCATACGCTTAGCGTCTGCAAAATCTGACACATCTCCTGAAATAGGAACCACCTTGACACCATAGTTTGAAAAACTCAGCTAGCAAGTCTTCTGAGATTGCTCCCACGACTGTTTAAGACGATATTGGCTCCTGCTTGAGCAAATTTATGGGCAATGGCAAGACCAATTCCACGACTTGAACCTGTAATAAAGATATTTTTATTTTTTAGTTGCATTCTTTTCTTCTGTTTCCTCTTGTATTTATGGGAGAAGGGATTACTCGTTTTCTAGCAAGGCTTCCAAACTCGCCTGATCTTCAACATTGGCTAGTTTAGCCGTTTTATCAATTTTTTTAACAAAGCCTGACAAGACTTTCCCCGGTCCAATCTCGATAAAGTTGGTTACGCCTGATTCTTGCATAACTGCAATACTTTCATAAAAACGAACTGGTTCCTTGACCTGACGCGTCAAGAGTTGAGCAATGTCTTCTTTTAGCATGATTGCAGCTTCTGTATTACCAACTAGGGGACAAGTAAAATCTGAAAAACTTACTTGAGCAAGAGTTTCAGCTAGTTTCTGGCTAGCAGTCTCAAGAAGAGCGGTATGAAAAGGTCCTGAAACCTTGAGAGGAATCAAGCGTTTGGCACCTGCTTCCTGCAAGAGTTCGACAGCTCGGTCAACTGCAGCCACTTCTCCACCAATCACGATTTGTGCAGGCGTATTATAGTTGGCTGGGGTAACTACTCCCAGTTCAGAGGCTTGCTTTTACAAGCTTTCTTCAATGACCTCTACTGGCGTATTGAGAACTGCTGACCATCTTGCCAGAACCAGCAGGAGCTGCTTCTTCCATATAGGCTCCACGCTTAGCAAACCAAGGCTACCGCATCTTCAAAATCCAAGGCACCACTTGCCACCAAGGCAGAATATTCCCCAAGAGACAAACCAGCAAGCATATCAGGCTGATAGCCCTTTTCTTTGCAATAAACGATAAATAGCAACCGAAGTCGCTAAAATAGCTGGTTGCGTATAGCGAGTCTGGTTTAAGTTTTTTTCTTCTTCCCTATCAATGAGATGACGCAAATCATAACCGAGTACCTGACTCGCTTGATCAATCGTTTCTTTGACAATAGGGTAGTGATCATATAGATCTCGTCCCATACCCTAGATACTGAGCACCTTGACCCAGCAAATAAAAAAAGGCTGTTTTAGTCATTTCTTACAACTCCTGCCCAACGAGAGGCTTCTTCTTGAATTTTCTTAGCTGCTCCGTAATACAAATCTTTTAGGATTTCTTCAACGGTTTCTTCTTTGGAAACAAGGCCTGCAATTTGACCTGCCATAACAGAGCCACCATCCACATCTCCGTGAACAACTGCTTTGGCTAGAGCACCTGCTCCCATTTGTTCAAAAAAATTTCCAAATCTGGATTTTCTTGTTTAAAAGCATCTTTTTTTCAGCTTGTTCAAAATCACGAGTCAACTGATTTTTTTAATCGCACGAACAGCATGTCCAAAAGTGTTGAGCTGAAATCGTAGTATCAATATCTCGAGCTTTTAATATCTTGGCCTTATAATTTGGATGGGCATTAGACTCTTTTGCAACGACAAAACGAGTTCCAACCTGAACCGCCTCTGCACCTAGCATAAAGCCAGCCGCAGCACCTTCACCATCCGCAATCCCTCCTGCAGCAATAACAGGAATAGATACAGCAGCAGCAACCTGGCGCACCAAGGTCATGGTTGTTAATTTCCCAATATGTCCCCCAGCTTCCATTCCTTCTGCAATAACAGCATCCGCACCGATTTTTTCCATGCGTTTAGCTAGGGCAACACTTGGTACAACTGGAATAACTGTAATACCAGCTTCATGGAAACGTTCCATGTATTTGCTTGGATTTCCTGCCCTGTTGTCACTACCTTAACACCTTCCTCGATAACAAGGTCTACAATATCTTCCACAAAAGGGAGACAAAAGCATGATGTTGACACCAAAAGGGTTTATCAGTCAATGATTTGATTTTTATCAATATTTGCCTTTGACAACTTCTTTTAGGGGCATTTCCCCCACCGATAATCCCTAGCCCTCCAGCCTTTTGGAAACAGCCCCCTGCCAAATCACCATCAGCAACCCAGGCCATTCCTCCTTGGAAAAATAGGATAATCAATGTTCAATAATTCTGTAATACGCGTTTTTCATAGTGCCTCCATCGTTTCTTGCTTACGTAATAGTTCGATATCGTCATAATTTGAAAATCAAACTATTGCCTAAACAAGAGGGAGTGGGTTTCCCTACTCCTTCTATCTATATTCTGTTTATTTTGTTTGTTCTTCAACGTAGGCAACCAAGTCACCAACTGTTTTTCAAGTCATCTTCTGCTTCGATTTGAATATCAAAAAGCATCTTCGATTTCTGAGATTACTTGGAACAAGTCCAATGAATCTGCATCCAAATCATCAAAAAGTTGATTCAAGTGTTACTTCTGATGCGTCTTTCCCAAGTTCTTCAACGATAATTTCTTGTACTTTTTTTCAAATACTGCCATGATAGGACTCCTTTAAAAATAAAATAGTTTTTTTATAACAATGTGTTCACCACATGATTACCTAAATTGTAAGAATGAGCGTGCCCCAGGTCAAAGCCTCCACCGAAGCCTGATAGCAGAACAGTCTGACTACCATCTAAACGGATGAGGCCTTGTTCTACACACTCTGAAAGTAAAATCGGGATACTTGCTGCACTGGTATTGCCATATTCCATCATATTGGCTGGAAGTTTGTCTCGGTCGACACCGATTTTCCTAGCCATCTTATCCAAAATACGGTCATTAGCCTGATGAAGTAGCAGATAATCCAAGTCTGTCGCCTCTATAGGAGATTCTTCAATGGTCTGTTTGATAGACTTAGCTACATCTCGAATAGCAAAATCAAAAGACTGCGCGTCCATCCATCTTCAAAAATGAATCTGCACTTTCTTGATCTGAAAATGGAGAATGTAGGCCTAAATGTCCATAGGTCAGGCACTCGCTACGACTCCCATCACTATTGAGACTCTCAGCCAAGAAATGCTCTTGCTCACTAGCTTCTAGCAAGACACCACCAGCACCATCTCCAAACAAAACAGCTGTTGATCGGTCTGACCAATCGACTGCTTTAGAGAGGGTTTCAGCTACCAATCACCAAGCCTTTTTTTGAAAGCGTCCAGAAAGCGATAAAAACTTTTTCAGCAGTTGAAAGAGCAAATACAAAGCCACTGCAAGCAGCTGTTAAGTCAAAAGCAAAGGCTTTTATTAGCACCGATATTAGCTTGAACACGAGCAGCCGTAGAGGGCATCATCGAATCTGGAGTAATCGTAGCTAGGATGATAAAAATCCAACTCCTCGCCTGTGATTCCATCTTTTAGCCATCAAGTTTCTTAGCAACCTCTGTAGCCAAATCACTAGTAGATTCTGTTCTTGAGATATGCCTCTGTCGTATTCCCTCGTCCGACTTGAAATCCACTCATCATTGGTATCCATAATCTGAGCCAAATCATGATTTGTAACCACTTGCTCTGGCACATAATGAGCAACCTGGCTTATTTTTTTGCAAAAAGCCATTATCTCAAATCCTCCAAAAAAATTGATAAAGATTAGTCAAACCTCTGCTCATAACCTCAATTTCTTGCTTACTCATACCATCAATGATTTTTTTCAACCATGGCCTTGTGGAAAGCGTTTATGTAGCCTATGAACCAAGCGACCTTTCTTTGTCAAATGCAGATGCACCACACGATCGATCATGTTCTGAACGAATGCGTTCAATGTAACCCTTTCGTTTCGAGATTATTCAAACTAGTCGTAACTGTCCCAAGAGTCACCATCAACTCTTTTCGACACCTTGACTTGGTGTTACATCTGGGAATCTCCCAATCACATCAATCGTATGCATTTCTTTGATGGAGATATCCTTGAAACGACTACCTCTCAAGCTAACTTCCTCAATGACGAGGACATTATTAAATATAGATGTTAAATATTCATTAATTCGTTGGTAGTCCAATCTTTCTTTCCCTCCTTCTCAAAAAAACTTTTACAATCAAAAACATTTGACAAAAAGAATTATATCAAACTTCAAAGAATGGCGCAAGTATTTTTTTATTTTTCCTGTAAAATTTTAGGTCTTCTTCTCTCCGAATGAGCCTCGAACTCCTCTTTGAAAATCCTCTGTTTTAGCCAGTGATTCTTGTAGATGCAGTTCTAAAATCAGCATAATCTCTGCCAATCTTTAAATTGGCTCTCCCAAACCAACTTCTTGATGGCAACATAGGAATTAACTGACCCACGTCTTAATTTTTTAAGAAGCTGTTCTCTGGTTTTTTCTAACTTATCAGCTTCCGAAATACGGTAAACCACACCCCACTCTAGAGCTTTTTCTGCTGTTAAAGCTTCTCCTGTCATAGCTAGTTGAGCAGCACGCGTCACACCGATACTTCGGCTCAAGAGATAAATTCCTCCTGCATCTGGAGCCAAACCAACTCCAACAAAGGCTTGGATAAATTTTAGCCTTATCGGTCGCTAAACAGAAATCTGCAGCAACAGCCATATTAGCTGCAGCGCCTGCAACAGCCCCATCAACTTCCATCAAAACAGGCTTTGCAATTTGCTTGATTTTATACGAAATAGTATTGACCAGTTCTGCGATTTTCGTCAATGATGGAATATCATCCTCATCCACTGCTCGCTTTCATCTCTACCAAATCTCCCTCCAACTGAAAAAGACTTTGCCATTTCGCATTGATCAAGATAAAATGCACAGCTGGATTCTCTCTGCCAGAGTCAGTGCTTCTAAAAATCTCCTCACACATAGGAATATGAAAACCATTCGCAACCTCAGGACGGTTTAAAGTAATAATTGCCAAATCCTCTTCAAGCTGATAAATAATATGTTCCATCTGGACTCCTTTTTTTATTTTTTTTATAAGCAAGTTAAATTATTTTATTTTCAAAGTATATCTTTTTTATTCTAAAAAAGCAAGAATAAGAATGTAATAAGTGTCTCAGCCGATTTTAGATTCCTCATCTTTCCCTGTAAAATGGCTTATTTTCTTCATTTGAAAAAAGGCTTTCTTTCTGCTATAATCATATAAAATACTTACTTCAGGAGTTCTTATGAAAGTTGTTAAATTTGGAGGTAGCTCTCTTGCCTCTGCTAGTCAGTTAGAAAAAGTTTTAAACATCGTCAAAAGCGATAAAGAGCGCCGTTTTGTAGTCGTTTCTGCGCCTGGTAAACGCAATGCTGAAGATACTAAGGTTACGGATGCCTTGATTAAATACTACCGCGACTATGTTGCTGGTAACGATATTAGCAAGAGTCAAAACTGGATTATCGACCGCTATGCTGCCATGGTTAGTGAATTAGGACTAAAACCAGCTGTTCTAGAGAAAAATTTCAAAAAGCATTCGTACCTTTGGCAAGTATTCCTATCGAAGAAAAACGAATTTCTCTACGATACTTTCCTCGCAGCGGGTGAAAAACAACAATGCCAAATTGATTGCTGCCTATTTTAACCAAAAACGGTATTGATGCACGCTATGTTCATCCCTAGAGAAGCTGGGATTGTGGTAACGAGTGAACCTGGCCACGCTCGCATCATTCCATCAAGTTATGACAAGATTGAAGAATTGACAAATGCAAATGAGGTCCTTGTCATTCCTGGTTTCTTTGGGAGTTACCAAGGAAAAATCAAATCTGTACCTTCTCACGTGGAGGATCAGACATTACAGGTTCTATTATTGCCGCAGGTGTTAAGGCAGACCTCTATGAAAAACTTTACAGACGTTGATGGTATCTTTGCAGCCCACCCTGGTATTATCCACCAACCACACTCGATTCCTGAGTTAACCTACCGTGAAATGCGTGAGTTGGCCTATGCAGGATTCTCAGTTCTTCATGACGAAGCCCTTCTTCCCTGCCTACCGTGGAAAAATTCCTCTCGTTATCAAGAATACCAACAACCCTGACCATCCAGGTACTCGTATCGTTCTAAAACACAGTAGTGATAAATTTCCAGTTGTGGGAATTGCTGGTGACTCAGGCTTTGTCAGCATCAACATGTCTAAAATACCTCATGAACCGTGAGGTGGGATTTGGACGCAAGGTTCTTCAAATCCTTGAAGATCTCAACATTGGTTGGGAACATATGCCAACAGGTATCGACGATCTTTCAATCATCCTCCGTTCTCGTGAACTAACTCCTATCAAGGAAGAAGAAATCCTTCGTCAGTTGGTTCAAAAGGCTGAAGTAGACCATGCAGAAATCGAACACGACCTTTCAATCATTATGATTGTTGGAGAAAAAATGAAGAGTCATATCGGAGTAACTGCTACTGCGACACGTGCTCTATCTGAAAATAAGATCAACATCCAGATGATGTCTCAAGGTTCTAGTGAAGTATCTATTATGTTTGTTGTCCATAAAGGACCAAGAGAAAGCAGCAATTAAAGCCCTCTACAATGCCTTTTTTTCGGTGAAAGTAAGGAAGTCTAATCATGGCCCAATCTCTTAACAAAAACAGTGCTTCTCAATACGACAGGAACTTCTTACCTCTCTATAGCTGGGAAAGTTGGGAAATTCCTTGTCGGAGATCAGGCTTTGGAATTTTACCCAAATGTCAATGTCGAACAATTTATCCAGATTCCTTGGAGCCATATCAACCAAATTGGAGCTAATGTTACTGGTCGCAAAATCAGTCGCCACTTCGAAGTCTTTACAGACAAAGGAAAAATTCCTCTTTGCTTCAAAAAGACTCAGGTGCCATTCTCAAAATTGCTCGCGAAAAAAACTAGGGCAATGACAAGGTCGTCAAGCTTCCGACCCTAATTCAGACCATTGGTCAAAAATTTAAAAATCTATTTGCAAAAAAGTAGAAACTTTAGTATAATCATAACAACGGATAAGTAGGTTATCTTCTTCTTTCAGAAAGTCTGCGGATGCTGCGAGCAGATAGGAGGGATAGGTGAAATTCTACCGTTAGTAACAATTACATACATAATCAAGTGCACACCTGTGAAGTTGGATGGAACCGTGGCCCTGCCACTCCAACGCTTTGTCAGGTGTGCTTTTTTTCATAAAGGAGTTCTTATGTTAGATATCAAACGTATTCGTACAGACTTTTGACGCTGTCGCAGAAAAAAATTAGCTACACGTGGTGTAGATGCTGCTATCTTGAATGAGATGAAAGAAATCGATGCTAAACGTCGTGACATCTTGGTCAAGGTTGAAACTCTCAAAGCAGAACGTAACACAGTTTCAGCTGAAATTGCCCAAGCTAAGCGCAACAAGGAAAAATGCAGATGACAAGATTGCTGCCATGCAAAACCCTATCTGCTGAGGTTAAAGCCTTGGATGCTGAATTGGCAGACATCGATGCTAAATTGACAGAATTTACTACTACTCTTCCAAACATCCCAGCTGACAGCGTTCCTGTTGGGGTTGATGAAGATGACAATGTGGAAGTTCGCCGTTGGGGGTACTCCACGCGAGTTTGACTTCGAGCCAAAAAGCCCACTGGGATCTGGGTGAAGACCTTAGTATCCTTGACTGGGAACGTGGCGGCAAGGTAACAGGGCGCTCGCTTTCCTCTTCTATAAAGGTCTCGGTGCTCGTTTGGAACGTGCTCTCTACAACTTCATGTTGGATGAACACGGAAAAGAAGGCTATACTGAAGTCATCACTCCTTACATGGTTAACCACGATTCTATGTTTGGTACTGGTCAATATCCAAAATTCAAGGAAGATACTTTTGAACTCAGCGACAGCAATTACGTCCTTATTCCTACAGCTGAAGTTCCTCTGACAAACTACTACCGTGATGAAATCCTTGATGGTAAAGACCTACCAATCTACTTTACTGCTATGAGTCCATCATTCCGTTCCGAGGCTGGTTCAGCTGGCCGTGATACTCGTGGCTTGATTCGTTTGCACCAATTCCACAAGGTTGAAATGGTTAAATTTGCCAAGCCAGAAGAATCTTACGAAGAATTGGAAAAAATGACAGCCAACGCTGAAAATATCCTTCAAAAGCTCAACCTTCCATACCGTGTCGTTGCGCTCTCTACTGGAGATATGGGCTTCTCAGCTGCTAAAACTTACGACTTAGAAGTTTGGATTCCAGCACAAAAATACCTACCGTGAAATCTCAAGCTGTTCAAACACAGAAGATTTCCAAGCCCTGTCGTGCTCAAATCCGTTACCGTGATGAAGCTGATGGAAAGGTTAAATTGCTCCACACCTTAAACGGTTCTGGACTTGCAGTTGGACGTACAGTGGCTGCTATTCTTGAAAAACTACCAAAATGCAGATGGTTCTGTGACCATCCCAGAAGTTCTTCGTCCATACATGGGTGGAGCTGAGGTCATCAAACCATAAAAAAATAAGGTTTAGCTATTTCTAGCTAGACCTTTTTTTCGTAACCAAATTCAGATAAGCACCCAATACAAAGAATAAAAATAGTTAGGCATATAATAGTTTCAGCCAAGACCAGATAATCTAGAAATGGAAGCTTTCAATATTCCCTGAGCCATCTTGAGCGAGGTAGCTGTGACAATGGTTGGGAAGGTGAGGGCTGAGAAGGCTGGTTGAAAAGCCTTGTTTTTAAAAATATTGGGCAGGCAAGTTAAAAACAAAGAAAAAAAGAAGGATTGAGAAGCCAAAAATCATAACGATTAAGAGCCCAAGTCGGTAGGCTGGCACCTCCAACCCGAACCAGGGAAGCCAAGAGTAGAGAGAAAGGAGCACAATAGATTCCTTCTTGTCCAAGTAAGGCAACTGGGAGTGGATGTTTGCTTTAAATCGCTATAAATAAGCGGGTAGAGATAGAAGGTCAAGAGAAAACCAAAAACTCAAGGTCGCATAGGCAATCTCGATAATGCCTACCAGAGGATAAGTCAAGGCAGCCACTGCTATCCCCACATAGAGAACCGTCCAGCTTGGAGTCGCATGAACCCTCCGCCCTGGACAAGCAAACTTGATGGTAAAACCAGCAATCAAGGGCCAAATCCAAGAGAAATGAAAACCACCAGAGCCCCTTGCGCTACCAAAGGAAGATGAGGGAAGACGCGAAAGACATAAGTCGATAAAATCATCCCAGCCATGGGAAAGGTCGCCATTCCTGACAAAAGAGGAGGCTTGGTCAATTCTTGCTTGGTTTCCTTCCAATTAAACAGATGCAAAATCAGAAAGTAAATCCATAAAACCAAACCTGTCAAACTAAATACCTGTGACAGAACTGGCAACGTATCTAAAACGAGATTCCCAGCTCCTGCTAAACCGAGCAAACAACCAGAAAAATACCAAAGGGGAGTTTTTTTTCATCCTAACCTCCAATAATCATGTTAGTTTCAGTATAGCATAAAAAGCGCTTAAATGAGGGATAAAAAAACGAAGTCCGATTATTTCAGACTTCATTTTTTACTCAGATAAGGCTTAAGCATAAGGTTGCAATTCTGGGTTAATTGGGGTATTAGCTAGGTTGTTGGCATAGTTACAGAGGCTTGCTAGGCTGACACCAAGAACCACATCCAAGGCATTTTGTTGGCTATAGCCAACTTCTAGAAACTCAGACAAGGCTTCATCGCCTACACGACCCTTTGGTATTGATAACTGCCAAGGTAAACTTAGCTAGGGTGTCCAATTTAGGATCTGTTTCAATTGGAGTACGATTACGGAGGGCTTGAAGCAGGTCATCATTCATCTGGATTTGTTTGATTGAAAAATGCTGTGTGACCTGCGACGCAGAAAGCACAACCATTGGTCACAGCTGCCGTGATTTGCACTACTTCGCGCTCAACGGGGGTCAGGCTGTTGCGACGGTTGATAGCTCCGACAGTACGGTAAGCCTCTAAAGCAGTCGGTGCATTAGCCAAGAGACCGATTAGATTGGGAATATAGCCATTGTTATCTTTTTCTACTGTTTCAAGAACTTCTTTCACTTCTGCTGGTGCTGATTCTACTGTATGAATGGTAAATGTTGTCATCATAAAACCTCTTTTCATTTTCTTGAAATCTAGTCTATCACAGATTCTATACCGTGTATAATATATATTTTAAATTGCACTGATAGAAATTTTTTATGAAAGCAAAAAATCACACGCGATGTGTGATTCCATTATTTATTAAAATACTTTTTAGTCTCAGCAATGACGACTGGTGACAAGACCAAGAGGGCAATCAAGTTTGGCAGAGCCATTAAAGCGTTGACAATATCAGCAATAATCCAGACCATATCCAACTCGATAAATCCTCCCAGCAAGACCATGAGCACAAAAATCACACGGTAGAGCCAGATAAAACGAACACCAAAGAGGAACTCGAAACAGCGCTCTCCGTAGTAGTTCCAACCTAGAATCGTTGTAAAGGCAAAAAGTACAAGGAAGATGGTCAAGAGGGCAGGCCCAAAATGTGAAAAAAAGACTGTTGAAAAGGCTGACTGAGTCAAAGCCACTCCATTCAAGTCACTATTCCATACTCCAGTCACCAAAATGGTCAAACCAGTTAGAGTACAGATGATGAGGGTATCAATAAAGGTTCCTGTCATGGAAATCAAACCTTGCTCTACTGGTTCATTTGTCTTAGCTGCAGCAGCTGCAATGGGAGCAGAACCCAGACCAGATTCGTTTGAGAACACACCACGCGCAACACCATTTTGGATAGACATCCGAATGCTAGCACCAGCAAATCCACCTACCGCAGCAACAGGACTAAAAGCTGATGTCAAGATTAAAGCGATTGTAGAAGGAATTTTCCCGATATTAAAGAAAATAACTGTAAGAGTTCCCAAAATATAGATGATGGCCATAAAAGGAACAACGGCTGTCGAAACCTTTGAAATGGACTTGAGTCCGCCAAAGACTGCAATCGCTACAAATACAGACAACACCAGAGCAGTGATGGCTGGTGAAATAGTCGTCGTATTTTGAATAGATTCTGTAATCGAGTTGACCTGTGTGAAGGTCCCGATTCCCAACAAAGCTACTAAGACACCTGCGATAGCAAAAAAGATGGCAAGTGGTCTCCACTTTTCTCCCATCCCTAGAAGGATATAGTGCATGGGACCTCCTGCAACAGCACCGTTATCGTCTTTAGTCCTGTATTTAATAGCTAATAAACCTTCTGCATACTTGGTAGCCATCCCAAAGAAAGCCGCCATCCACATCCAAAAAGAGGGCTCCTGGGCCACCGACCTTGATAGCCGTCGCCACCCCGATAATATTTCCCGTACCAACTGTCGCTGCGAGGGCTGTACACAAGGCCGCAAAACTGGATACATCGCCATGCCCCTTATCCTTGGTAAAAATAAGCTGAAAGGCCTTGGGCAGACGCAAAACCTGCAAGAGGCCTAGACGGGCAGTTAGGTAAATCCCTGTTCCGACCAATAAAATCAAGAGGGGTGGGCCCCAAGCAAAAGCATCGATTGATTTAAGCAATTCTAACATTTCCTTCTCCTATCTTTTCAACCCCAAAAGAAAGAGCACATGCAAGATACATGTACTCTGGAATGCTTAGATAAATGCTAAAAAGCGGTCTATCCTAGCTCTGTCCTTTTACCTGAGAGTTTGAGCAGTTGCCTGCCTTGCCCCTTCGGTGCCTTTACGGTCTCTCCAGAGTTCCGTCCATTTACAGTCATGGAAAATCAAACGATTCGCCACTTCTATTAAACTTCATTCGGTGTTGGTATTTAATTGATTCTTATTTTACAAAAAATGTTGGCTTTTGTCAATGTGTTTATTAGTAAAACTTAATTCAACAGTTTTTACCCAACAGTTTTTACTGTATAAATTACCTCGCTATCTCGAAAATAGAGCTATAATTTCAATAGAAATCATGACTTTTTGATAAATTTTAAAATACTATCTAAACTCATTTACCACTCAGTTCTACTCCTAAAAATTTTCGAATTGCTTCTACCATTTTCTCTGGTTCAGTTGACGAAAAAATACGACTTCTTCCACTCGAGTCATGACTTGTATTATCAAACGCAAAAATTGGTTTATTTTTATCACTAATTTCTTCTAAAATAGTTCCTACAACTCCTCCATGATTGATATCTAGGTAGAAATCCATCTTATCCAAGGTTTCATTCTTGTTAAAAGGACTAAAGTTTGGATAAATTGAAAGATTCAAAAATCGTTGCATATCAACTACACTATCAGCAAAATTTGTTGGTGCTAATATTGTAAAATGAACTTCCGGTAATTCAGATAGTAGGTATTCTATTGATTCTAGGCTAGCACTATTTGTAAAAATACAAGTATGATAGAGAGGAGCTCTCACTAGATCTCTAAAAGAACGTCTGATGATATCTGTTCCCAATAGTACATCATTCCAGTTCAAACCATAATAAAAACCACCATAACTTACGAAAAACGTGTCAAAGTTAAATGAATCCAGGGTTTAAACTCTGAGGTATAGTGGATAATCTTTGGCTCATAATTTCCATAATACGAAGACTGGTACCATTTACTGTTGCCTGTTAAGTGTAAAAAAATTGATCCAATCCAACCATGAAATTATACTCTTTGTCCAAATGTAGCCACTGGTCACCGAAATACATATTGAGAACACCTTGGTCCCCATATACATGTTCATGGTATTGAGCAGTCAACTCTAGTAGACTTTGTGTTGAATTTTTTTCTCGCCATTTCTTTTGCATCAATCAACAACATACCTGCATTAAAGGTTGTTAACCAACCATCTTGATCAAAATCTTGAACAGCTGCAATGTCATAGCCTTGTAAGTCTAAGGAGAACAATTCATCCAATCTTGCATTTACGATCATATCTGAGTCTAAGTAGAGAACTCTGTCTTCTTGTACTTCATCTGCTATGAAATATCTAAAGAAAGTAGTATAGGAAAGGATTGCATTTGGCAAGTGGAAAATCACGAAGATTGTGATCTGTTTTTTTGACATTAACAATCTCAGAACCAATAACCTTCAAACGATTTCTCATCAACAAAAACCATTCACTAGGCAAATCGTCATTAAATACATAAAATTTCACTTCATGATTATGAACCGATACTGACTTTATCACAGTTTCTACCTTATCCATATAACGAATATCAGCTCCAAGAGCAATCACTTTTTGATACAATTTCATTCCTTCTCCCCACTATCAACTTTTTCTAGTTGGTGACGAATGGCCATCACCATATTCTCTTTGTCCTCTACCTAAATATTTGATTTCATCACTAAAATCCTACCAATCATATCGTCGACCTCATTTCAGCAATACCCAATTCAGTTTTAAACGATAATTATTAGATTAATGATTAGAATCAAAACCTCACCCATTTTCAAACATTGAGTCGATTAATAGATTACATATAACAGATTGAACAATGATCATTAAACTCTATTACCGATTTTAATCTTTCATCATCTAAAAACCCAATATGATAATAATCTCCAACTAACTGTACTAGATCTTAAAAAGCTATCCTGTATTTCTCGACTCTTTTATAAAGTGAAATTTGTAAAAACAGTACTCCTATATTCCCAAAAATCACTCCTCATTGCTATCTCTTTACCGTATATTGACTACTGACTTTATCAATCTTATCTTCAACCCGAATTTGTATTTTAAACTGACTGGAACTGTCTTTATAATTTATTGTTTGATTTAGCTTACTTTATAAATAACGGAATCCTTCTAACCTTAAAGGTCACAATGGTTGCACCACTGCCTCCAGCATTTTGTGGGGCATAGCCGAAACTCTTGACATGCTTGTTTCTTTGTAGGTATTTGGTGACACCTTCACGGATGACTCCTGTTCCGATACCATGGATAATATCAACTTGAGCCATATTGTTAAGCAGGGCTTGGTCGATAAAGGCATCTAGCTCATTCATGGCTTCTTCGTAACGTTTGCCTCGAAGATCCAGTCTGGCTTGAGGTCCTCGCCCAGAAGTTCGTTTCACAACATTGACTTGTTTCTTCTTAACTTGCTTTTCTTGCTGAGCTTGAACAAGGTCAAACTCTTTCTCTTCCAAGGTCATCTTAATCAAGCCGACTTGGGCTTCCCAGCGGCCATCCTTGAGTTGACTAGTCAAGGTACCACGCTGTCCATAACTGAGCACCACAATATCATCTCCCACCTTTGGAGCTCGTTTTTTTCTTGGCCTTTTTGAAGGACCTTGTTTTTTTGGACAAGTCCACTTTTTTTCAGGAGCCAATTTTTTTCAACTTGGCCTTGGCTTCAATGATTTCATGGGGTTTGAGTTGGGATTTACTGTGGAGATTTTTTTGAGAATCTGGTCACTTTCACTGAGGGCCATGTTCTACAATCTCAGTAGCTTGTTCACGCGCCTTGTTAAGCTCGGTTTCCTTTTTCACGATTGAGCTCGTTGTAAAGTTTTTTGAGAGCACGGTTCATCTTGAGATTTTCTTGCTCCACCTCACGGATATTGTCCAAGCGTTTACGGCTTTCCAGCGTCTGCTCTTCCAGCTGCTCAATGATCCGATTGACATCATTGTCCTGATTGACCTGCTGACTGGCATCCCCTACGATGACTTCAGATAGGCCTAAACGTTTGGCAATCTCAAAGGCATTACTTCGGCCAGGAACTCCCTGCATAAAGCGATAGGTCGGGCGTAGAGTTGCAGTATCAAACTCCATACTGGCATTTTGCACAAAGGCTGTCTCAATACCGTAGGCCTTGAGTTCTGGATAGTGAGTTGTAGCCATAGTCTTGACTTGACGCAGGCGAAGGTCCTCCAGAATAGCCATGGCAAGGGCGGCTCCTCTCTGGGGATCTGTACCAGCCCCCAACTCATCCAAGAGTAAGAGTGAATGTTGGTTGACCTTACCAAGAATATCCACGATATTGGTCATATGGCTAGAGAAGGTAGACAAACTCTGCTCAATAGACTGCTCATCGCCAATATCGGCAAAGATTTCTTCAAAAATACCAATACGACTTCCCTTTATCTGCTAAAAATCGGCAAACCAGACTGAGCCATCACCTGCGTCAAGCCCAGGGTTTTTGAGCATGATGGTCTTCCCACCTGTATTGGGACCTGTAATGACAATAGCTGTTAAATCTTTACCAAAATGAACATCATTTGCGACGGCATTTTTGACCAAAGGATGGCAGACATGGAGTAGTTGAATCTCTTGATTTTCTGACAGCTGAGGCACAACTGCTTGCCTTTCTTGGATAAAGCGGACCTTGGCACGAATCAAGTCTAGATGGCCGATAATCCAAGCGTCATTAGCAATCTCAGCCGCATGAGGGCGGACACGCTCCGAGATTTCTTGGAGAATGCGAAGCATTTCATAGCGCTCATCTACTCGCAAACTGGCAATTTCTTCGCTCAGTTTGACCACCTCACGGGGTTCGATATAGACGGTATTTCCACTAGCAGAAATATCATGAACGACACCCTGCAATCTTATTGCGGTAGGTGTTTTTTTGACAGGTAAAACCTGACGGCCATTTCTGCTGGCAACGATTCCTTCCGTCAACATCTGCGCTTTTTGTTTGAGCAGGTCTTGTAAAACATCGCGTACCTGACTCTCGCTATCATGGATTTTTCGACGGATGCGCGCCAATTCTTCACTGGCAAAATTTTCAATGAAACCTGCATCATTAAAGGCTTGGAGATTTCCTTGTAATTGCGGAAAATCATGTAATTTCTCAAACCAGAGGGCTAAGTCTTCCAAGCTGACATTTTCCAGATTGGCATAAAAACTTTGAAGCTCTCGGCTAGACAGAAGCACGCGCTTTAAGAGCAGGAACTCCTCGATATTGAGGTCTGCACCCATCTCCAAACGCTTGCAGACTCCTGCGATTTCCTTGGTTGAGAGAATAGTGAAATGCGGTTGCTCGACGAAAAGAGCTTGCATTTCCTTCATCTCAGCAAAAGCCTGTTTGATTTTATTCGCTTTAGCAGTCGGAGCTAGCTGTCTCAATTGCTCCAAGCCCTGCTCGGTCAACAAATGGGGTTCAAACAAGGCCTTGACCTTATTGAACTCTAATGTTTCTAATATTTTTCTTATTCATCTTTATTTCCTTGTCTTTGAATGTCTAGGTGTAGTAACTTTTTTACATTCTGATAGGTTCGAGTCAAATCTGTAAACAAAGGGCTAGGAAAACTCCCTGCCCTTTTTATCCGATTAAATTTGTCACCCAGATTTGTTTGAGCCAACTGGTTGTTACTGGTATGCTCTGGATGATATGTTTTGCGACGATGCTCTTTTCAAGAGGATTTTGTATAGCTGCCATGGGAATGGTCGCCAAGATTGTCAAAGCCATCTGCAAGACAAATAAGGTCACCAACATGGACAAGATACCTGCTGAAACTTGGAAGAACTTGCCACCCAATTTTTTTACTAGGAATCAAGTGTAAGAGGAGACCAAGCAAACGACCGATGCTATAGACTATCCCAAATACAAGCAAGTAGGCTGATTCCCTGCATAAAAAGACCTTATCCAACTGAAAGAGTTGATCCGATGGGAAAAAGAAAGTCCCCTGACCTTCCTGCGGATTTGCATAAGGGAGCAATAAATGGAACTGTTCCCCAAGTCCCTTATAAAACTGGCCAGCCACAAAAGCAGATGCCATGGCTGAAATCAGGTAATAAACCTGTAAGAGCAGGCCTCTCCGATAGCCGATATAAAATCCCCAAGCCAAGACCAATAGAAGAAGGAGTGAAATCATAAGGAATCCTCAATCTTGCTCTGTTCTTGCTTGCAAGTCACAAGTTTGTGACGGAGTTCTTCTAGCTCTTGCTCCTTATCATCAAATTCAATCTCACGACTGAGTTGAGTTGACAAACAGTTAACTGCCAACAAAAGAGCGATTGTTTCATCGTCTGCACTAGGCATTTGTTCTTTAATTGCTTGGTATTTTTCTGTCGCAACCTTGGCAATTTCCTCCATAAAGAGATTATCATGCTCGCTTGTCAAGGTTAATGATTTTTTCCCGAATGTAAATTTGAATCGATTTAGATTTGCCATAAAATTCACCTCACGATATTATACCAAAATTCGCTAACTTTGTCAGTTTTTACAAATTTGCCTGCTTTTATGGTACAATAGAAACTATGGCAAGTATAACACTCACACCAAGCGAAAAGGAGATTCAGGCTTTTCTTGAACACTATCAAACCAGTCTGGCTCCCAGTAAAAATCCCTATATTCGCTACTTTTTACGACTACCTCAAGCTACCGTTTCTATCTATACTTCTGGAAAGGTCTTGCTTCAGGGGGAAGGAGCCGAGAAATACGCCAGTTTCTTTGGCTATCAAGTTGTAGAGGAAACTAGCGGACAAAATCTTCCTTTGATTGGGACAGATGAGGTGGGAAATGGTTCCTACTTTGGTGGGCTTGCAGTTGTGGCTTCCTTTGTCACACCTGACCAGCATGACTTCTTGCGAAAACTAGGTGTGGGAGATTCTAAGACTCTGACCGACCAAAAGATTCGTCAGATTGCCCCTATCCTCAAGGACAAAATCCAGCATCAGGAACTGCTTCTCTCACCAAGCAAGTACAACGAGGTCATCGGAGACCGCTACAACGCTGTTTCGGTTAAGGTTGCCCTCCATAATCAGGCTATCTATCTCCTCCTTCAAAAAGGCATTCAGCCTGAGAAAATTGTGATTGATGCCTTTACCAGTGCTAAAAATTATGACAAGTACTTGGCACAAGAGGCTAATCGTTTCAGCAATCCTATTAGCTTAGAAGAAAAGGCTGAGGGCAAATACTTGGCTGTCGCAGTTTCTTCTATCATTGCGCGTGATCTCTTTCTGGAAAATCTAGAAAATCTAGGACGAGAACTGGGTTATCAACTTCCAAGTGGGGCTGGAACGGCTTCTGATAAGGTAGCTAGCCAGATTTTGCAAGCCTATGGTATGCAGGGACTCAATTTCTGCGCCAAACTGCACTTTAAAAATACTGAAAAAGCGAAAAAACGCTTAGGAAGGTAAGTTATGAATTCATTTAAACATTTCTTAAAAGAGTGGGGATTGTTCCTCCTGATTCTGTCATTACTAGCTTTGAGCCGTATCTTTTTTTGGAGCAATGTCCGCGTAGAAGGACATTCCATGGATCCTACCCTAGCGGATGGCGAAATCCTCTTTGTTGTCAAACACCTCCCTATTGACCGTTTTGATATCGTGGTGGCCCATGAGGAAGATGGCAATAAGGACATTGTCAAGCGCGTGATCGGAATGCCTGGCGACACCATCCGTTACGAAAACGATAAACTTTTCATCAATGACAAAGAGACGGACGAGCCTTACCTAGCTGACTATATCAAACGTTTCAAGGATGACAAACTCCAAAGCACTTACTCAGGCAAGGGCTTTGAAGGAAATAAAGGAACTTTCTTTAGAAGTATTGCTGAAAAAGCCCAAGCCTTCACAGTTGATGTCAATTACAACACCAACTTTAGCTTTACTGTCCCAGAAGGAGAATACCTTCTCCTCGGAGACGACCGCTTGGTTTCTAGCGACAGCCGTCACGTAGGTACTTTTAAAGCAAAAGATATCACAGGGGAAGCTAAATTCCGTTTCTGGCCAATCACCCGTATCGGAACATTTTAAGAGACCTAAGAGGCCGAGAATCAACAATCTCAGCCTCTTCTTCTATCGTGAGAAGATGATTCTTTAGTTCCAGTCTAACTAATACTCAATGAAAATCAAAGAGCAAACTAGGAAGCTAGCCGCAGGTTGCTCAAAGCACTGCTTTGAGGTTGTAGATAGAACTGACGAAGTCAGTAACATATATACGACAAGGCGAAGCTGACGTGGTTTGAAGAGATTTTCGAAGAGTATTAACTCTCACCTATTTATGCAAAGGAATCTTATGGAAGTTTATTTTTCAGGAACCATTGAACGGATTATTTTTGAAAATCCCAGCAATTTTTATCGTATCCTCCTCCTAGAAATCGACGATACAGACGCAGAGGATTTTGATGATTTTGAAATTATTGTCACGGGTACCATGGCTGATGTGATTGAGGGAGAAGACTATACTTTTTGGGGACAAATTGTCCAGCACTCCAAGTATGGGGAACAACTGCAAATCAGCCGTTATGAACGTGCAAAACCAACTAGCAAGGGCTTGGTCAAGTACTTTTCTAGTAGCCATTTCAAGGGGATTGGTCTCAAGACTGCTCAGAAAATTGTGGATACCTATGGCGACAATACCATCGACGAAATTCTGCAACACCCAGAAAAGTTAGAAGGCATCGCAGGACTCTCTGCCAAAAATCGTGAAGCTTTCGTCTCCACTCTCCGCCTCAACTACGGAACGGAGATGGTTTTGGCTAAACTAGCTAACTACGGCATTCCCAATAAACTAGCCTTCCAGATTCAAGATTTTTACAAGGAAGAAACCCTTGATGTGGTTGAAAATTATCCCTACCAGTTGGTTGAGGATATCAAGGGTTTGGGCTTTACCATTGCTGACCAATTAGCAGAGGAACTTGGCATCGAAAGTCAGGCTCCTGAGCGCTTTCGTGCCGGTCTAGTACATAGTTTTTCAGGCCTGTATGGAAACAGGGGACACCTATGTTGAAGCACGGGATTTGCTAGAACAAACCCTTACTCTCCTTGAATCTTCTCGCCCCGTGGAACTGGACCCCAGCCAAGTGGCCCAAGAACTCTCCTACCTGATTGAAGAAGACAAGGTTCAGCAGATTGATACCAAGATTTTTGACAATAGCCTCTTTTTCGCTGAGGAAGGCATCCGCAGTCACTTGGTTCGTATCCTTGAAAAAGGAAAACAGAAGAGCCAGGATTTAGAAAGCATTCAAAAACATATCGCTACTGTCGAAGAAGAGCTGGGGATTGAGTATGATAGCATTCAAAAACAGGCTATTTGTGACGCTATCCAGAACAAGGTCTTTATCCTGACAGGTGGACCTGGTACTGGTAAGACGACTGTTATCAATGGTATCATCGCTGTTTATGCCCTCTTAGAAGGACTTGACCTCAGGAAAAAAAGCAATCTGCCTATTCTTCTTGCTGCTCCAACTGGTCGAGCTGCTCGGCGCATGAATGAATTGACAGGTTTGCCTAGCGCGACCATACACCGCCATTTGGGAATGACAGGGCGACGATGATACTAGTCATCTGGAAGATTATCTGGATGCTGACTTTATCATCGTGGATGAATTTTTCCATGGTGGATACTTGGCTAGCCAACCAACTCTTTCTCCAACATCTCTTCTAACAGTAAGATCCTCATCGTGGGAGACAGTGACCAGCTACCGTCTGTCAGTCCTGGACAAGTTCTAGCTGACCTGCTTCATATTCCCTTGATTCCCCAGACTCGCTTGGAAAAAATTTATCGGCAAAGCGAAGAATCAACCATCGTCACCCTAGCTAGTCAGATTCGACAGGGCATCTTGCCAGCCGATTTCACCCAGAAAAAAGCTGACCGTTCCTACTTTGAAATTGCTAGTGGGCCATATTCCCAGCTACCATTGAAAAAGATCTTTAGGGGCGCTGCCCTCAGAAGTGGTATTTCCTGCCCGTGATATTCAGGTTCTAGCGCCCCATGTACCGAGGGAACAGCAGGGATTGATGCCATCAACCAGCTCATGCAAGACCTGCTCAATCCACCACAAAAAGATCAACTCAGTTTTGAAGCTCCCCAGTGCCACTATCGTAAGGGAGACAAGGTCATTCATTTGGTTAACGATGCTGAAATCAATGTCTTTAATGGGGATCTAGGAGCCATCACAGACCTGATTCCTGGTAAATACACCGAGTCGAAACAAGACGAGATTGTCATTGATTTTGATGGCAATGAGGTCTCTTACCCACGTAACGAATGGTACAAGATTCGCTTGGCCTATGCCATGAGTATCCATAAGTCCCAGGGAAGTGAGTTCCCTGTTGTCATCCTACCGATTACCAGTGCTAGCAGGCGTATGCTGGAGCGCAATCTCATCTACACAGCCATTACACGCGCCAAAAGCAAGCTTATCTTACTAGGCGAATTACAGGCCTTCGACTATGCTACCCAACACATCGGAACTGCCCGAAAAACCTATCTGATTGAACGCTTCAGTGATTCTATTGGAGAATGTTGAAGAAAAGCAACAAGCGGTCTCTGAAACAGCCACATCAAATACCTCTGAACAATCCTACATCTTAACCGAAGAAAACTGGGACAGCATCCCAGCCATGATTGGGATTACAGACGCAGACCTCAAAGAGATTTTTGGAAAATAGTGCATCAGAAAACCCACCTAATCAGGTGGGATTTTTGTCTATTAAGATTATTTTAACTGTTGCTGTGCTTGTAATCAATTCAACAGCTTTTTTGATTGTGATGTCGTGTTTCAACATATCAGCTGAAAGCAAGCTTTGTACTTGTGCAACTTCCATGTTGTAATCTGCAGCCAATTGCTCAATTTCTTTTTGGATTTCTTCTTCTGAAGCGTCAAATCCTTCAGCTTTCGCAACTGCTTCGATAACAAGGTTAGTCTTAGTACGTGACTCAGCTTCTCCCTCGTATTGTTTGTGAAGGTCTTCTTGAGTAGTTCCAGTGATTTGGAAGTACATGTCAGGGTTGATACCTTGGCGTTGCAAGTTTCCAAGGAATTCATTTACTGAACGGTGAACTTCTTCGTGGATCATTTCTTCTGGAAGTTCTACGATTTCAGCGTTTTCTACAGCTTTATCAATTGCTGCACCTTCAACGGCATCTTTGTAAGCTTCTTCTTTTAGCAGCAGTCAATTCTTTGCGGTATTTTTTTCTTTCAATTCAGCAAGTGTTTCAACTTCTTCGTCGATGTCTTTTTGCAAGCTCATCGTCAAGAGCTGGAACTTCTTTTTGCTTTTTACTTCGTGGATAGTTGTTACGAATTTAGCTTCTTTACCTGCAAGGTCTTCTGCTTGGTAGTCTTCTGGGAACGTCACGATAACATCAACAGTTTCGCCAGCTGAGTGACCTACCAATTGGTCTTCAAAACCAGGGATGAATTGACCTGAACCAAGTCCAAGCGAGAAGTTTTCACCTTTTCCACCATCAAATTCAACACCGTCGATAGAACCAACAAAGTCGATGACAACAGTGTCGCCGTTTTTCAGCAGCAGCTTCCTTGATAACCAATTCAGCCAAGTTGTTGCGTTCGCGTTCGATACGCTCTTCAACGTCAGCGTCAGTTACTTCTTTTTCTACATCTACTGATACTTCAAGGTTTTTTTGTAGTCACCCAATTTTTACTTCAGGTTTTGTAACAACTTCAGCAGTGATAACCCAGTCTTGTCCTTTTTTTCCATTGAAGTTACGTCAATTTTTTTGGTTGAGCAACCACTTCAAGACCAGCTTCTTTTTACAGCTGCTTCATAAGCGTTTGGCAAAAGAGCGTTCATAACGTCTTGGTAAAGTGACTCTTCACCAAATTTTTTTGTCGAAGATAGGGCGTGGAAGGTGACCTTTACGGAAACCTGGAACATTAAGAGATTTCTTTCACTGAGTTGAAGACACGGTCCAATTCTGGTTTGATTTGGTCTTGAGAGATAGTGAAAGTCAAGACACCACGGTTTGTTTCTTTGTTTTCAAATGATACAGACATTCTGTCATTTCTCCTTAAAATTTTTTAAATACAGCCTATTATAACATAAATGGGCGACTGTTTTCAAGTAATGAACGCGCTTTTCAATCACGCTAGAGGTACTTGCTTGCTTCTTTGATACTAAGGTCAGCCATTCTTTCCTTGTTTTTCTCAATGAAGCCTGCTACCCAGGTTGGATTGGTTTTGGAGTAATCTCTTAGAGCCCAGCCAATGGCTTTATTGATAAAGAATTCTGTTTGGTTCAAATTATGAAGCAGAATCTTTTCCATTAATTGAACATTGGTCTTCTCTTTTCTTAACAACTGGTGGTCAATAGCGACACGTCTCAGCCAGATATTATCTGATAGGCTCCATTTTAAGATTATTTCTTCTAGTTCAGGGTGGTCATACACCAAACTCCCTACTACTCGATCTAGGATATCTACCGTATCCCACCAGGATTTTGTGACGACTAACCGCTCAAGCTTAGGCAAATCGTTCTCCGTTAGATAAGACTGCATGGCTTTCAAATAATTGGCAGCCACACACTGGTATTCTCTAGATTCTTTTTCCCAGCAAGTGTCTACAAAATCCCAATCGATAATCTTTGTTTTTTTCGCTTTTGGAAAGTATTTTTTATAGAGTGCATTTCTTTCAGGAGCCGCAATGCCTAGAAAGGAAAATTGATGGCGCATATAGGCTTCCATGGAGCCTGCTTTTTGAGAATCTTTTGCTGCTTCTAGTTCGACAAGTAAATATGTTAGACTCATCTAAAAGTCCTCATGCCCCACCAAGTGGTGTTGAAAGGCATAGACTGCAGCCTGGGTACGATCGCTGACCTCAAGCTTGGCTAGGATATTGGACACGTGGGTCTTGACCGTCTTGAGAGAGATAAAAAGTTCGTCTGCGATGCGCTGATTTTCATAGCCCTTGGCGATGAGTTGGAGCACATCTCGCTCACGCGCAGTCAGCTCCTCATGAAGCTCTATATGATTGCGGTGGTATTCGACCTTTTTGCTGACCTCTTGCTCAATGGCTAACTCGCCCAGCAGCCACCTTACGGACAGCATGGAGCAGTTCATCTGCACTAGAAGTCTTAAGCATATAGCCACGAGCACCAGCATTCAAGACAGGCATGATTTTTTCATTGTCCAAATAAGAGCTCACAATCAAAATCTTAGCTTCAGGCCATTCTTTGAGGATGGCCAAGGTCGCATCAATCCCATTCATCTCAGGCATGACAATATCCATGACAATGACATCTGGACGCAATTTCAAGGCCAAAGTCAATGCCTTGAGACCCGTTGGAAGCCTCGCCCACAACTTCTACATCGTCTTGGAGGTCAAAAGTAGCTTTTTCAAGCCCAATCGAACCATTTCATGGTCATCTACTAGTAAAAATTTTCATCTTTACTCCTTTATCATTCCTTATCTAGCAGGGGAATACGGATATCAACTGCCAGTCCCTTGCTTTGGGAGCTGTCAAGACCTGAACTGTCCCTGCCATGTCTTCAACCCGCTCCTTGATATTGCGGAGTCCATAACTCAGGTCATCTAAACTCCCCAACTGGAAACCAATCCCATTGTCCACCACCTTCAGCTGCAATTCAAAATCTGTCTGATAGAGATAGACATCTAAACAAGAGGCCTGGGCATGGCGGAGGGTATTGCTGATCAATTCTTGCAGGATACGGAAGATATGCTCCTCGATTTTCTTAGGCAATTTCGTCACATTTTGCTTGAAACTAACCTTGAGATCACTCTTGTCCTCAAGCTCTTTTAAGAGGATTTGAATCCCTTCAACCAGACTCTTCTGCTCCAGCTCAACCGGTCGCAAATGCAAGAGCAAGACCCGCAAATCCTTCTGGGCTGTTTCTAAAATAGCTGTGACACTCTGCAACTGGGTCTGCATCTTTTCTCTATCCAATTTCAAAGCCTGCTGGCTGATACCCGATAAAATCATGTGGGCCGCAAACAACTCCTGACTGACTGTATCATGCAAATCCCGAGCAATCCGCTTCCGTTCTTTCTCGATGATTTCCTCTTCCTGAGCAAGACTGTGATTTTCAGCCTTTTGAAGAGCTTCTGTCAAAAGGTTAAGTTTACCTGACAAGGACTTGAAACTGGCATCCAAATCTGGATCTGCAACCTGAACCACTTCTTGCCCTGCCAATAAACGCTTGAGATTAGCCTGCATTTTTCTTAGAGAAAGCTCTTCAACACCTCTCCAAAACAGGGCTAAGAGAAGGTCATGGACATGCTGAATACCAACAACAAAAAGATAAATTTTTCTGTTTTTTCGACATCGTGCAAGAAAATAGACCAGTCAAAGTCAAGGATGTCCAGCAAGCTGTGGGAGAAAAAAATAAGACAAAGAGGAAAGGAGGTGAGGCAATGATTACATAGGCTTGTTTTTTTTCATCCTCTGACCACCTCCACATCTCCAATCATAGTGGTCAAGAAAATCTTGACACTCTTGTTACTCTTGAGATAGTCTTTCGTTTCCTGATGATAGTGTTCATTGCGGAGGGCTCGCTTGGGCTGGTTGAAAAAAGTCAAATCACCATAGAGACAGTTAACGCTGAGGCTGACTTCCACATCTACAGGTACGATGATTTTGGTCGTGCCTATCATCTTTCTGAGGATAATGACATTGTCATGATTGGTTAAGATGACTCTCTCCAGATGAATGGTGTCCTTGCCCATGAGACGAAAGAGATTGATATCATCAAACTGGCAAGTCTGGTAGCTTGAAAAATGATGGAGATTTCCAAACCAACGATTTTCTCCTTTCTTAACCGTAACCACCTCTTCAAACACCAAATTAGTCTGCTCTTTTTCCTGATTCATCATCGGATAAAGAAGAAAAGAGACTATAGATGACCGCAACAAAAATAGCTAGAATCACAAAAGGATTGAGCATGACGATGAAAAAGAAGAGAATTGTTGCCACTACTAAAAGAAGATTATTGCCCTCTTTACCAGTGTAATAGCGAATCAAAAGCAAAAAGAGGAATAGTATAAGCAGAAAACGCGAAAAATGCTCTGAAACCATCAAAATCAGAGCTCCTGTCAAAAGACAGGCTTCAATAAATAAAAAGATTTTAAATTTTCTCATAGGTTCATCCTCTGCTTTCTATTTTATCACAATTCAAAAAAGTCACCTCGGTCTGAAGATGGAAAAAAGGCGGTGGTTACGCCTTTTTCATCTGATCTTTTGCTTCTTTTAATTTTCCATAAAGAAGATAGTCTACTTTTTGCAGATCTGCTATGGTGGCACAATTAAGAGCACACATGATTAAGCGTAAATCCGCTTTCCAGCCTTGGACAATACCAATCACTTCTTCGACTGTGTAGTTTTCAATCAATTCCAGAACTGTTCGAGACAGTCCCACAGCCTTAGCCCCAAAGACAAAGCACTTAATCATATCCAGCGGATTCCGAACGCCTCCACTGACCAAGAGTTCGACCTTGTCTTTCCATTCTTGAGCATTGAGAAGGGCTTGCATGGTAGACTGGCCCCATTGATTGAGGTAGTCACGTTGACCACTGCGACGATTTTCAATATAGGCAAAGCTGGTACCGCCACGACCTGATAGATCCACTGTACGAACACCCAGTTCATAGGCTCTTTCGATGGTCTTGGCATCCATTCCAAAGCCTACTTCCTTGAGAACAATAGGGACGGGGATTTGCTTGCTATAATCTACTAGATGCGATTGCCAGCTTCTGAACCTTCTTTCTCCCTCAGGCATGAGCAATTCCTGCATGACATTGACATGTACTTGTAGGAGAAGAGGATTCATTTCTTCTACAGTCTGAAGACCTAACTCGACAGGCTTGTCTAATCCAATATTGGTTCCAAGAAGGAGATTTGGATGGCTAGATTTGACAGAAAAAGATTCATCTGTTGGATCTTTGAGGGCTGCGCTATAAGAACCCGTTACAAATAAAATTCCACAGGCTTCCGCCACCTGAGCCAGCTTTTGATTGATTTCTCTTCCCTTATCGCTTCCACCCGTCATAGCATTGATATAAAAAGGAAAGTCCCACTTTCGACCAGCAAACTCTGTCGACAGATCGATTTCATCCAGGTCGTAAAGAGGCAAGGAAGAATGAATCAACTCCACCTCATCAAAGCTATTATAGGAACTTTTCTGCTCAAGGGCATAGCGGATATGCTCATCCTTACGATTTGTCATCATGTCCTATCCTTTCTTGGTATAAGAGCTCAATCCCCAGATCGGCCCAACGGTTTTTTATGGTTTCAGTTGATTGCTCATCAAAACTCAAGGCAATACCACAGTCACCACCACCAGCACCGCTACTCTTGGCAACAGCCTGCAAATCTTGACTGGCTTCTTTCAGCTGTCTAAGCGAAGGCGTGTAAATATCTGTGCTCAAGCCTTCTAAGAGCTTGCTGGCTACTTCTACTTGCTCGATCACTTTTTCGGCTTTTCCTTGCTCCAAGGATTCTACCAAAGTAGCTACCGTTGCTTTTGAGGAACTTAAAAAATTCTGATTGATATTTCGCTTGATTTGCTGGACCATGTGACTCGATACAGCCACTTCCTTGGTCCATCCCACTAGGAAATCGCATTCTAGAGTTGGTTTCACTTGTGAGATAGAAAAGCCCCAATCACGCTCCAGAACTGTCGCCAAGTTTTCTTCTTTCAACCAAGCAGCTACCTTCTGGCGATCAAATGACTGGTAAAGAACCAATTCCTCTGCCACAATACAGGCAAGGTCCCCCATAGAACCATTGTCTCCGCGCTTGAGCAAGACAGCGCTAGCCAGCTTGAACAAGATCTCCTGATCAACCGAAAGCTTATACAGAGCTAGCAGAGCCTTGATGATCAAAACAACGACACTACCGCTAGAACCTAGACCAAACTTTTTCCCTTCTCTTTCCATTTTTCCACGGATTTCTAGAGAAAAAGGTCGCAAGGTCTGTCCACGATCAGCGAGGAAATCTTGCACTAAAGCAATCGTTTCTTGAATCAAGCTATAGTCAGGATTTGGCGTCAAATCTACTGCGTAATCAAACATATCCGAATAGATACGGTAACTATCAGAAAAAGCAATCTCGCCCTTCATATAGATGGGGATGGCCTTTATCAAGGCCAACTGCCCTGGTTCTAGAATAGCATATTCGCCTGCCCAATAGAGCTTTCCGCAAGTTTTAACAGCAATCATCTTGGCTCAAATCCTTTGTTTTTGACACAATCAAGCGATAACGTTGACCGAAGATTTCTGATAAATGCTCCAAGTCTTTCTCCTGACAGAGGACCTTGACATTGGGACCAGCATCCATAGTAAAATAGCAGGCTTCCCCTTGCTCACGAAGCTGGCGAACAAAGTCCATCGCTTCATAGCTTGCATCGGTCAGATAAGAAAAGGCTGGTGATGCTGTTTTGGTCGTAGCGTGCATAGCCAGGGCATTTTTCTCAGTCAATTCCCCAACCTTGGCAAAGTCATTTTCCTTGAGATAAACCAGCATATCCTGATAGTCTTTCTCAGACTGACGCACCCAGTCGTCAAAAGTAGTCGAAGTTTCCACACAAAGTTTCATCCCATCACGGCTAGAGATTGGTTTTTTCTTGTCCTCCAGCACCAACATAATCATAGCTAGTTTCAAGTCTGTCTCTACAGGATAAATTTCTCCGCTATCCTTATCCCAGGCACCTAGTGGTCCATAAAAACTCCGAGAAGAAGAACCTGAGGCAAATTTAGCCTCCTGTGCCAACTGGCTCCGAGTCAATCCAAGCTGAAAATAGGCATTGCAAGCCTTGACCAAGGCGGACAAACCACTCGAACTTGAGGACAAACCCGCTGCGGTAGGCATATTGTTTTGAGTATCGATACGAACAAAGCCCTCACCAGCTGGACGGTAGCGGTCAATAATCTTACTCATCTTGGCATGCTCCGCCTCATTTTGTAGCTGACCATTGATATAAAAGGCATCAGCTGTCGCATGGTCTGGCAAAGGTGACAAGGTCGTCTCCGTGTACATATTTTCTAAAGTCAGAGAAATACTGCTAGTAGCAGGCACCATCTCTTTTTCTTTTTTCTTTCCCCAATATTTGATAATAGCAATATTTGCGTAGGAACGTACTGTTACAGGCTCTCTATCCATGTCTGAACAGCTCCTTTCTCTTCTAATCTTTCTGCTAGTTCTTGTGCGTGTGTTAAATTGTCTGCCAAAGCTATAATACAGCCTCCTAGCCCACCACCGCTCATCTTGGCACCCAGAGAACCATGGCTAAGAGCCGTTTCAACCAGAGAGTCTGCCTCAGGGCTACTGACTCCGATTTCTTTTAAATGCAAATGCGCTTGACTGAGGATTTGTCCCAATCCTTCAGCATCTTTTTGTGAAATCGCATCTTCTGCCTGCTGGGTCAATTCTCCCAAGGAATGTAAAAACGGTAGGGCATCCTTGCCCTTGTTTTGAACCACTTGGATGGCTTCACGAGTATGACCATAAACGCCCGTATCTGCAATCACTAAATAAGCTGATAAATCCATCTCAAGCTCTGTAAATCCTACGTTCTTAATAAAGCGAATAGGCTGGTCACTGAGACAGGTCTTGGCATCCAAAACCACTTGGATTCATATGGGCAATCATCTCAGCCCGATTGACCAAGATTTCTAATACATCATGAGGCAGTTCTGCCTGATAGTAGTCAAATACCGCACGGATGGCCGCTATGCTGATAGCAGCTGACGAACCCATCCCCCGCTTCTCAGGGATAGCCGAGTCAATCTCACAGCGAATGCAGGCTTCTTTTGATATCCAAATACTCCAGCGAAGCATAAACTGCCATGGACAAGGTATCCTCTTCATAGAGACGCCAAGGACTCGCTGCAGGAACTACCTTACAAGTCACCTCCACCTCCAAAAGAGGCAGAGAAATGGCAGGATAACCGTAAACGACCGCATGCTCCCCTATTAAAATAATCTTACTATGTGCCTGACCAACACCAACTTTTTTTTTGTCATATTTTCCCTTTTTACTAGACGGAAAAGACCGTCTCATTTTTTTCATACAAGTATTGATTCTTTCCTATCTATTTTATTATATTTTCACAAAAAAAGCGATTGTTTCCATTCACAATCGCTTCTTTCATTATTGAACCCATTCGCCATTATAGTTGACGTAGTAGCCATCTACAGTGGTATTCACTGCCAAAGCACCTGAGCTATAAGCATAGTACCATTTGCCATTAACCTGGAACCAACCAGTGATCATAGCTCCTGATGAACGGAGATAGTACCACTTGTTACCGAGGTATTGCCAGCCAGTTTTCATATCACCATTTACTTGGTCTAGATAATACCAAGTTGAGCCTTCCTGATACCAGCCAGTTGCCATGGCTCCTGATGAACGGAGGTAGTACCACTTATTACCAAGGTATTTCCAACCTGTTTGCATTGCAGCACTTGTTGGATCTAGATAGTACCAAGTTGAGTTATCATTTGTCCAACCACGCACTAGCTCCCCAACCGTTAAACTGTCGATACGAGCATCGAAGCTACCATCCTTCTGTAAATAATACCAATGCCCTTCGTCAGAAATCCAGCCGGTTTTTAAGGTGTGATAATCACGTTTATCTTCAAAATAATAGGTTCGTTTCTCTGCTGGGCTATCATATTGTTCCCCATGATGTTTGTTGGTATTTGTAGCAGTTTTTGCCTCTAAAACTTGCTTGCCAACAAATTCTTGAAGAACCCCATCTTGACCAAAGTAATACCATTGTGGCATTGGCATAGATTCTAATCTTAAACCATTTGGGTACGGACCAATTGTACTACCTTTAGATGGAAACGGGATATATTGCCAGCCGACAACCATCTCTCCTGATACATGATCAAAATAATAGTACTTGCCATCAATCACTCGCCAAGCCTTTTCTTTGAGTTCCCCCTTCTTGTAGTAGGTTCTACCATTTTCTTTGACAAATTGCCAACCTTCTGAATCAGCATCATCCGCTAATACTGCACTTGTCGCTAGCAAACCAAAGAAAAAGACTGCTAATGCGATTTGCATCAATTTTTTTACTATTTTCATTAGATGTATCCTCCATAACTGATTTTAGCAAATACAAAATCGCATGTCAATATACAAAAACTCCTCAAAAAAAGCAATTACATAACTGCAACTGCTTTCTATTCTTGCATGGTGTAACCGACACCACGCACGGTTTTAATGTAGCTTTTTTGACCTTTTACATCAAGCTTGCTACGTAGATAACGGATATAGACATCCACGATATTTGTTTCGGTCGCACTTTCATACTTCCAGACACTTTCCAACAACTGCTCACGAGTCAGAACTTTCTTGCTTCCCATAAGAGTAGCCAAAAGGTCATACTCACGGCGCGTCAGAGCAATCATCTCCTCGCCACGATAAACGGTATGATGTTCTACATCCATACGCAGATTGCGGTAAGACGTTGGAACCTTCATCTGACTACAGTGTTGGTCGATGAAGTCCCGACCTCGGAAAATCGCTGAAATACGAGCTACCAGATTCTCAATAATAACTGGCTTATAGATGTAAGAAACGGCAAAGCGTTGGATTGTCTCAATCTGATCTTGCAATTCTTCGCGATGGTCCAAGACCATTATCACTGAAGCTGGCTTAGTCCGACTCAGCTTCTCTGCAAAATCCTGGGCTGTCATATCCCCCAGACGAGCATTCAATAAAATCAAGTCATAGTCTGTCTGAAGAGCCATGGAGAGGGCCTTTTGCCCCTCCTCAACCTGATCAACTCGGTATTGCTCTTTTTGGAGTTCCAAACTTAAAAAATGAGCTAGATTTCGTTCTTTCTCAAGTAATAAAATCCGTTTCCCCATGGCAGACCTACTTATTTCGTCATACCAAGAGTAGTGGAATGTTCCTTCTTTGTCTTTACGTTGGTAAGTGTGGGCACCAAAGTAGTCACGTTGCGCTTGGATCAAGTTAGCTGGAAGGTCAGCTGAACGGTAGCTATCAAAATAAGTAATAGCTGCTGAGAATGTTGGTACTGGTACACCAGCTTGAACAGCAAGAGCTACGATATCACGCACTGCTTGTTGGTACTTAGCAGTAACATCCAAGAAGTACTCATCCAAAAGAAGGTTCGCAAGGTCTGCATCACGATTGTAAGCATCTGTAATCTTTTGCAAGAAACGAGAACGGATGATACAGCCATCACGCCAGATAGATGCGATGTCTGCAAATGGCAAATTCCAGTTGTTTTCTTTAGAAGCTACACGCAATTGCGCAAAACCTTGTGCGTATGAAATGATTTTTGAGAAGTAAAGGGCTTGACGAATCTTTTCAATCAACTCAGCCTTGTCTCCTTCAAATTTGAAGGCAGCTGGTTTTGGAAGAACCTTGCTAGCATGTACACGTTCTTCTTTGTAAGTAGAGATGTAACGTGCAAATACTGATTCTGTGATGAGTGACAATGGCACACCAAGGTCAAGTGATGATTGGCTAGTCCATTTACCAGTTCCCTTGTTACCTGCAGCATCAAGGATGTAGTCTACGATTGGTCCATCTTGACCTTCGTCGTCTTTACGGCTCAAGATATCAGCTGTGATTTCAATCAAGTAGCTGTCTAATTCACCCTTGTTCCACTCAGTAAAGATTTCAGCCATATCTTCTGCTGAAAGACCTAGCAAGTGTTGCATCAAGTCATAGCTTTCTGCGATCAATTGCATATCACCATACTCGATACCGTTGTGAACCATTTTCACATAGTGACCAGCTCCATCAGGACCGATGTAAGTCACACATGGTTTGCCATCTTCTGGTGCTTTAGCTGAGATTTCTTCAAGAACATCCGCAACCAATTCGTAGGCCTCTTTTTGTCCACCAGGCATGATAGAAGGACCTTCAAGAGCACCTTTTTCACCACCAGAAACCCCAGTACCGATAAAGTTAATGCCTGAGTTTGCCAATTCTTCATTACGACGGATTGTATCTTTGTAGAAAGTGTTTCCGCCGTCAATCAAGATATCACCCTTGTCAAGGTGTGGAAGAAGGGCTTGGATAGTAGCATCTGTACCAGGTCCAGCTTGAACCATGAGCATGATACGACGAGGTTTTTCGATTGAGTTTACAAAACTTTCAACGTCATAGCTTGGTACAAAGTTCTTTTTAGGATGGCAAGCAATTACATCTTCAGTTTTTTCTTTACTACGGTTGTAGATAGCAACTGTGTAACCACGAGATTCAATATTAAGGGCAAGGTTACGACCCATTACGGCCATACCTACGACACCAAAGTTAGCTTTTGTCATTTGACACTCCTCTTATTTAATTTGTTTTATTTTATCATTTTTACTTTTGAAAAGAAAGAATTTTGTAACGGCTACTTAGAAGTCCAAGGCATCCGCATGTCCAGAACCATTTCCAACAAAGTATCCTGTCTTACAGTTAAGGGTAAAGAGATAGGTTCCATCTGGCTTGTAGAGGTTGTAATAACCATTGCCATTAACGATATTAACACGTTCAAGGATATATTGGTTACCAGTGATATATCCACGTGAACGTGAAGTCGCTAAAATTTGTTCTAAGACACCATCCGCAAAATCCCAGGCAGAGTTGTTACTATCATCAATAGCAGACTGATTATAGGCAACACGACTAGCACTTCTTTGAACAGCAACCCCTGCACTCGAGAGACCCATATTGACTTCACTGCGACTACTTCTAGTCTCATTTGAACTACTTGGTTTTGTCTCACTAATCGTATTTGAACTTGTTTGACTAGAGTTTGAACTGCTAGTTTGACTTGAACTTGAGCTAGAAACACTTGTTTGCTGACTCTTACCAAGACTGATAGCCTTATCTAGCACTTTATCAAGCTCCGTATTTCCAGTTTTAATATCCGTAAATTTAGCATCCGATTTGACTTTGGCATTGGTATCCAAAACACCATCCACAATAGCTTGTTTTTCAAATTGAGCATTGACATCTTGAATGGCCTTGATTTGCGTTGCTAGACTATCATACTTCGATTTGGCAAGCGTATGTTCACGACTACCTTCCAGCTTATCAAGCAAGGTTTTGAGTTGACTCAGTTTATCAAACTGGCTATTCTTCAAAGCCGTTTTATTGCTATCTGTATAAAAGGCATCGTATTGGCTATTGAAATCTTCTAAAATCGGCTGAACATTCTGCTCGCTAGACGATGATTGAGAAGTTTGGATTTCCTGTGTTGAGCGATTCACTTGACGGTAAACATAATAAGCACTGACACAGATAATCACTGATACAAACGCCAAAGCGGTTAAAACAAATCCTTTTTTGCTTTTCTTTTCTGAGCCTTCTTGTTCCAGACGAGAAAGGTTTTGCTCCTCTTCCACTTCTTCAGTCATTTCTATTGGATTTTCATCCTCTAGCAATAGAGAATCCAAGCCTTGCTCCTCATCGTCCAGAGGCAAGGGTGGTAAGATGTCTTCAGAAGATGGAACTTCCTCCGAAGAAGCTTCTGACTCCTCTACAGCCTCACGCACCTCTTGAATTAAATCATCCAGACTCTGAGTTTCGACTAACTCCTCTTTTTTGTATTGACGAGTCGCAAACTTATCTGCTTCGATTTCATCTTTATGTTGTTTAACATACTTGTCCAAAATGGAATCCTCAGGCAAGACCCCTGCTTCCACTTCTTCATTTTTACGAATGGCTTGACCAACTGTTAGCTCTTTTGCTTCATCAAAATCAAATCGCGGTTCTTGGACTTCTTTTTTATGACGATTCCGTCTTTTCTTACTCATGGGTATTCCTTTCTATTTTAACTCTTGGCGTTTAACACGCTGACCAAAATATTGATACAGATCCACTTTCAAGGTTCCGTTGTATAACTTACGTTTCTTATCCGCCTGACTACCATACTTACTTTCAAATGCTTCATCACTAGTTAGGATAAACTTACTCCAAGTTTTCAGTGGTGTAAATACTTGCCCCATCTCAGCATAAAGCTTGGTCACCCCTGCATCATCTGATAAACGTTCTCCATAAGGCGGATTTGAGATAATCACGCCATTGATTTTATCAGAACGTAAATCCTGAACGCGCATCTGCTTAAAAGTAATGTCTCCTGCAACACCAGCTGCCTGAGCATTAGCTTTAGCAATTTCCACCATGCGAGCATCAATATCACAGCCCATAATATCCAGTTCCAGCTCACGGTCCACTTTTTTAGCCGCCTCTGTGCGCACTTCTTGAATCAAGCGATCGCTAATCCAGTTCCACTCCTCAAATGCAAAAGAGCGACGTAGACCTGGAGCCATCTTTCGAGCAATCATAACCGCCTCGATACAGAAAGTACCCGAACCACAGGTTGGATCAATCAAAGGCTTGTCTGGATACCAGTTAGAAAGTTGTAAAATAGCTGCCGCCATGTTTTCCTTGATAGGAGCGCCACCCTTTTCCATACGATAACCACGTTTAAAGAGGCTAGACCCGGTCGTATCAATCATGACAGTTGCCACATCTTTGAGAATAGAGACCTCAATCTTAAACTCTGGGCCATTCTCCATCAGAGGAACACCTTCTGGGCGAGCATAGTGTTTCTGCAATTTCTTGACAACAGCTTTCTTAGAAATAGCCTGCACACTCGGCTCATTGTGAAGTTTAGATTTAACACATTTGGCCTTTTGAAATCGGGAACCGAGCTCCGAGTGGTAAATAATTTTCCCAACCTAGAGCGAAAACTCCCTGAAACAGCTCTTCAAAAGTCTTAGCTGGGAACGTTCCTACGATAATCTTGATACGGTCTGCTGCCCGAAGCCAGAGGTTGGTTTCGATAATGGCTCTCACGTCTCCTTGAAAACGAACACGTCCATTTTCAACCTGACAATCGTAGCCCAACTCTCGCACTTCTCGTCCCACAACAGCTTCAAGACCTGCTGCCACAGTTGCAATTAAATTAAATTCTTTTTTCATGTTACAGTCTTGCAAGACCTTTCTATATGTCCACTTTAAAAAATGAGGTTGAGAAAATTTCTCAGCCCCAACCTATATGCAATTTTCTATAAGCCATGTTTTGTTCCAGAAGTGACTAGGACCACTTCCTTCGATAATCATCTGTCTACCACTAACAGCTCTAGCTGATAGCAGTCAGAATACTACGTTCGTTTCCGTGCACTCCATGCCCCGACCAAAAATTTGGGTTGCTAGCTTGAGGGGTTTACCGCGTTCCACTCTCTCCGTTTCCAGAAAGACTCCGTCACTGTGGCACTTTCAAGCCTACTCTGGCCTATCCAAGGACTTAGCCATTTCAACTGCCGTAACGATTTCTCGTCCCTAGGCTTATGGTTTCGCCTAGCACAAACACTACAGGCATCACAGCCTGTGCTAGCATGGACTTTCCTCATGAGAAGCAAATTCTCCTCACGCGATTATCCAAAAATTGCACATCTCAAATAACTACTTAGAAATCCGAGTTATCTAAAATTTGTTTACCAAAAACTTCTTTTTCCAATCTATTCAGGCGTTTCAAAATATCAAAATTCGTCATAGAACTTGTAGTTGCCGCTTCCATAGGCTCTGCTTGAACTGGTGAAGGTTTCGGTTTACGAGCTAATTCTTCCTTCAAATCCGCAATTTCCTGACGAAGTGACTTGACCAAGGCAGCATAGGTTTCATAATCCTTAATGACATCGTCTAAAAACTCATCAACTTCTACCTTGCTATACCCACGGACTTCACGCCCAAACTCTTGTTCAAAAATATCTTTCGCTGAAAAAATAATACTTGCCATGTCTCTCTCCATTCTTGCTTGCTAGTATTATTATATAAAAAAAGCCAAACAAAAATCAAGGTCAAAGCTTCAATTTTCGGAAAAATTTTCAGCAAGTTCATTTAACTGATCAAATGTTAATCTCTTTATAAAATAGTCCTCTTGATTTTTCATCTTTTGGTAAAAATAAGCTAGTTTCGTTTCATTTTCTTCATCATAAAAAAGATAGGAACTGTTCGTGTTTTCCAGTAAAAACTGCTGATAGTCTCGTAACTGTCCCCTTGTGTTTCATAACTGAGGATAGGCATATTTGACAAAGTCTACCTGCTTAAAGCGACTCAGTTTCATCTGATTGCCTTCATTCCAATTTTCCCCATGGGTTTCAAAAGCAAAAATGGTGGCCAACTGGAAACCGTACTCTGTCTTCATTTCCTGAGCAACCTCTAAAACCCAATATTCAAAGCCCAAAGTCCCTGTAAATACAAGCCAAGTCACCCCATCTGCTGCCATAGCTTCTAAATCTTTACGTATCGCTTTTTTTAATCAATTTTTAAGACGAGGATCCTTTTGTCAGAAAACAAACCCAAATCAAAAGCTAGAATAGCCCTAAAACCAAAGCTGTAGTCATTTTTAACCCTTTCCTTGTAAATTTTATGATATAATAGAGTGATGTTATTGTACCAATAAGGAGAAATTATGGTCAACTATCCTCATAAAATTTTCATCACAAAAAGACAAACATCTCTTTCTCAACCCAAAAAAATTTCGCAAATCGAGGAATGTCTTTTGAAAAAGATGATCAATGCTACCAACGACTACTATTTGTCTCAGGGCTTAGCTGTTATACACAAGAAACCAACCCCTATTCAAATCGTATCGAGTGGACTATCCACAACGGAGTCGTGCCAAGATTGTTGAAGCCTATTTTTCGACAAGCTTCAACGACAGACTATTCTGGCGTTTATAATGGATATTACATCGACTTTGAAGCTAAGGAAACAAAGACAAAAAAACGTGCGATTCCGATGAAAAAAATTTCCATCCACATCAGATTCAGCATATGGAACAAGTCCTTGCCCAACAAGGAATCTGCTTTGTCCTTCTTCACTTTTTCTTCTCAGCAAGAAACCTACTTATTGCCGGCATTGATTTGATTCGCTTTCTATCATCAAGATAAGGGACAAAAATCAATGCCACTTGGATATATTCGAGAAATACGGATATCTAGATAAAACTAGGGGTATTCCCTCAAATTCCCTATCTCGATGTTATCAAAGAACATTTACTAGGTGGTAAAACAAGATGAATAAATACATTCTTATGCGAATATTAAAGTATATTGGAATCTATTTTCCTAACTCTCTTTATCGCATTTATTTCTATTAGGGCGGGTGGTGTCTTTCCTCTACTTTTGTGAGCAAAGGCTCCAGCCCTATCAGATAGTAAATTAGTTGCAACAACTTCTAGCAAGATTTATGACAATAAGAACGAACTCATTGCCGATCTGGATCTGAACGCCGCGTAAACGCTCAAGCTAACGAAATTCCTACTGATTTGGTCAAAGCTATCGTCTCAATCGAAGACCATCGCTTCTTTGATCACAGAGGGAGTCGATACTATTCGGATCATGGGGAGCATTCTTTGACGAAACCTCCAAAGGACAAGGGTGACTCTACAGGGGGCTTCAACCCTTGACCCAGCAGTTGATTAAATTGACCTATTTCTCAACTTCAACTGCTGATCAAAACCATCTCACGTAAAAGCCCAAGAAGCTTGGCTAGCCGTTCAATTAGAACAAAAAAAGCAACCAAACAGGAAATTCTGACCTACTACATCAACAAAGGTCTATATGTCAAATGGTAATTATGGAATGCAGACAGCAGCCCAAAAATTACTATGGAAAAGACTCTGAAAGGATTTATCTTTACCTCAATTAGCTCTGCTAGCAGGTATGCCTCAAGCACCAAACCAATATGATCCTTACTCTCATCCCAGAAGCTGCACTAGAGCGTCGTAATTTGGTTCTTTCAGAAATGAGAGAGCAAAGATTACATTAGTGCAGAGCAATATGAAAAAAAGCCGTCAACACACCTATCACTGATGGTCTTCAAAGTCTTGAAGTCAGCTACTACTTATCCCAGCCTATATGGATAACTATCTCAAAAGAGGTTATTGAACAAGTCGAGCACGAAACTGGATACAACCTTCTTACTACAGGTATGGAAGTCTATACTAAATGTCGACAAAGGGATATTCAACAAAGCGACTTTGGGATATTTACAACACAGATGAGTATGTCTGCTTATCCAGATGATGACCTTCAAGTAGCCTCAACTATCGTAGATGCTATCAAATGGTAAAGTCATCGCTCAACTAGGGAGCACGTCACCAATCAAGTAATGTTTCATTTTCGGTATCAACCAAGCTGTTGAAACCAACCGTGACTGGGGATCTACCATGAAACCAATCACTGATTATGCTCCCAGCCTTTAGAATATGGTGTATATGACTCTACTGCAACTACTGTCCACGATGTTCCTTATAACTATCCTGGTACCAGTACTCCTGTTTACAACTGGGATCAGAGCATACTTTTGGAAATATTACATCGCAGTATGCCCTTCAACAATCTCGTAACGTCACAGCGGTTGAAACACTAAAGTAAGGTTGGTTTAGATAGAGCTAAAAAAACCTTCCTAAATGGCTTGGGAATCGACTATCCAAGTAATACACTATTCAAATGCTATTTCAAGTAATACAACTGAATCTATAAACAATACGGGTGCAAGTAGTGAAAAAATGGCTGCAGCTTACGCTGCATTTGCTAAATGGCGGTATTTACCACAAACCAATGTATATCAATAAAAATCGTCTTTAGTGATGGTAGTGAAAAAAAGAATTTTCTGACGCTGGTACAAGAGCTATGAAAGAGACTACTGCCTACATGATGACAGAAATGATGAAAAACTGTCTTTAGACTTACTGGAACTGGTACGTGGAGCCTATCTACCATGGCTTCCACAAGCAGGTAAAACAGGTACTTCTAACTATACAGATGACGAAATTGAAAAATATATCAAGAACTCTGGATATGTAGCTCCTGACGAAATGTTTGTCGGCTATACTCGTAAATACTCAATGGCTGTTTGGACTGGTTATTCTAACCGTCTCACTCCTATCGTTGGGGATGCTTTCTACGTCGCTGCTAAGGTCTATCGTTCGATGATGACTTATCTTTCTGAAGATGACTACCCTGGTGATTGGACCATGCCGGAGGGTCTCTATCGAAGCGGAGAATTCATCTTTAAAAATGGAACACGCTCTACATGGACAAATCCATCTCCCCCACAGCGTTCTATCCCAGAAACCTCTACTTCTGAAAGTACATCACAACCTACTACGACTCCCCCAAATACAACTCCAAACACGAGCAACAATCAGCAACCAAATTCACCTCAACAAAATACAAACCCTAATCAACAAAATCAGGCTCCTCAAACAGGACAGCCATAATAAAAACAACCTCCTGAGAATATTCTTTCTCAGGAGGTTTTAGCTATTGGCAAATAGTTCTTGTGACTCTCTAGCATGAGAGGGATATGTTCCAATCTTTTAGTCTGGGTAGTTTGGTAGAATACCTTAGTTCAAGTTCATGTGATTGGATTAATATTGTTTATTATTATTTGTAGAATATATACGATAATAGTTCATTAAAACTTAATATACTTCTGTGGTAATAAAACAATATTCAAAAATGGAATTTTTTTCAATATATAAGTTGCTAGTATGGATAAATACCAGCCTAAGACAATTCCAACAACAACGTGAAGAAAAACTGAGTTTACTCCCACTTTCAACATTAGAATCCGAATCATGCTACAAATTGGTGCATGGAGAATATAGATACCTAAACTATCTTTCCCGTATTTAGTGAAATATAGGAAAGTTTTAGGGAAGCTTTTCTCCATTTTAGGAAAAATCGCAAAAGCAACTAATACACAGACAATAAAAGCAATTCCCCACAAACCTGGGTTACTATAGCTTACATAATCCTTCTTAGACCCTACTTCATAAAACAAGAACCAAGCGAACATATAAATAAAATCAAATAGCACAAAGAAAAGCAGAAACTTTTTCAAATTAATTTTATCAAAATGAATTTCACTCAACACACTACCAAGAAAGAAACAGATCCCCCAGACTAGTGTTCTTTGAACAATATAAATATCTGTTTGAACAAATAGGGTTAAACAATAAGCAAAAAAACACTTATTAAAAAAATAACATTCTACGATTTTTTTGATTAAAATAGATACTAATCCATAGATTATCAAAAATCGACCAGAGTATATATAAATACCATGAAACCCCAAGAGGATCTTTATAGATATTTAGCAAATCAGATATGGTTGTAGGAACACGAACAGATGCCCCCGCAATTTTTTGAAGAACAAAGTGAATGATTGAATAGAAAATATATGGCAGACCAAAAACAATTGTCTTCTTTTTAGCATATTGCCAGAACTCTTTCAAATCAGATATGGGTTTGAAAAAGTATCCTGATAGGGCAAAAAATACGGGTATATGAAATATATAGACTTGTGCTACTAATAGTGATAATATATTGTCCGCTGTGGGGAATTTTTCTGATTGATACAGTCCAAGCAACACATGTCCTACTAAGACTAAAAAGATGGAAAAACCTTTTCCAAAATCTATCCAACTAATTCTACTTTTTGCCATGCTCAAACTCTTTCTCCACAACCTCAAGTGCCCGTTCAATCACCACATGCATATCGTAATATTTATAGTCTGCTAAACGCCCACAAAAGATAACTTTATCATTCTGCGCTGCTTCCTCTTGATATTTAGCAAACATAGCATTATTTTTCTCATCGTTGATCGGATAGTAGGGCTCGTCCCCACGCTTCCAGTCGGCTGGATATTCACGCGTGATAACTGTCTTTGGCTGCGTTCCATATTCAAAATGTTTGTGTTCGATGATACGAGTATAAGGAATCTCACGCTCTGTATAGTTCACTACAGCATTTCCTTGATAATTTTCCTCGTCCAAAATTTCATGCTCAAAGCGAAGGCTACGGTATTCTAACTCTCCGTGCTTGTAGTCAAAATACTGGTCGATCATTCCTGTGAAAACAACTTTATTAGCAGATGCTTGTAACTCCTCACGGTGAGCAAAAAAGTCCACCCCAAGTTCAACTTCTACGTCTTTAAGCATGTTTTCGATAATCACATTATAACCACCAATAGGAATTCCTTGGTAACGATCGTTAAAATAGTTATTATCAAATGTTAAACGAACTGGAAGACGTTTAATGATAAATGGAGGAAGTTCCGTTGCTGAGCGCCCCCACTGCTTTTCAGTATAACCCTTGATTAACTTTTCATAGATATCCGGACCAATCAACTTGATAGCTTGTTCTTCCAGATTTTTCGGCTCAACATCCTTCATATCAGCTGTCTGCTCAGCAATCTTATCTTTCACTTCCTGTGGAGTTTTTGTCCCCCACATAGCATAGAAGGTATTCATATTGAAAGGAAGATTATAAAGACTTCCTTTGTAGTTTGCGACAGGTGAGTTGATATAGTTGTTAAATTCAGCGAATTGATTGACATAGTCCCACACTTTTTTATTAGAGGTATGAAAGATATGGGCACCATATTTATGAACATTGATACCTTCTACATTCTCACAGTAGATATTTCCACCGATGTGATCACGCTTGTCAATCACTTTTACCTTTTTACCACGCTTGGTTGCCTCATGAGCAAAAATCGCTCCAGACAAACCAGCTCCAACGATTAAATAGTCGTACATATTAAATCTCCTTTATTTTTTACTAAGCTGTTCTTTTAACTCTTTAAGTCGAACAACTTTAAATACTAGAATGCATACAAGATAAATGATTACTCCCAAAATAGCATAGACTACGACATTAAGTGTTGGACTGAAAGACAATGATGTTTTTAAGTAAAGTAATATTGTATACATCAGACCTGAAGCCACAATAATCTTAAACATAGGTTTCAATATAGTAACTTCTTTTAAATAAATTCTTGTATAGAACAATTGTATTCCCCATACAAGAGCTTCTGTCAACACCGAGACAATTGCTGCCCCTATATAACCAAACTTAGGAAGAAATAACAAATTCAAACCAACACTCAGAATAGCGGGAACCGTCGTTGAAACCATAAATTCCTTATTTTTGTTGTGCGGAATCAAGATTTGAATTCCCATTATATTGGTCCAACCGATGAAGAACATACGGAAGATCATGATGGCGATTGCATAACGTGCATTCTGAAAATCTTGACCAAGGAAAAACTGAACAAAATCATCATTCACAATCAAAATTCCAGCCATAATTGGAAAAATCACTAAATTATAAATGAGGAAGGACATTTCATGCATCTTATTGACTGCTCTATGATCTCCTGTTGCTAATAAGTTAGCTACTCGAGGCAACATAACACTTCCTAATGATGTTACCAAGGTCAATAGAATATTCACCAATTTAAGCGCCTGATCATAAATTCCTACATCATTTGTAGAAGCTAGGGCTCCTAGCATGGTACGATCTAACGTGACATACAAGGAAATCGCAATCTGAGGAAGAAATAGTAAAATGATTGGCTTCAAATGGTATCCAGCATATTCTAAATCAAAATGAGGTCTACCAATAAACTCACGAGCAGGCAACCACATACTTAGTTGCCCCAAGAGTTCAAATATGGTTAGCAAAAAAACATAGAGATATAGGTCATTTGCAGATTTAACAAAGAGGAAGATGGAAATGACTCCAACGAGCTTGACCGTGATGTTTCGAACAGTAATCTTTCGAAAATCTTCCAACCCTTGAAAGAGCCAGGAAATGTCTAAACCTTTTGAAGCTAAACTCAAGCCTAGAATGTAGGCTACCGGATTTTGCATAAAGGGAAGAGTCAGACAAAGAAGAGCATACAAGGACATAGAAAGAACTGTTGCACCTAATTGCAGGGAGTAGATTCCCCAAAAGTTTTTTTGAATTTCCTTGCGATGTCCTGAAATGACCTTGGTCCCATAGTTAGCAACTCCTAGCGTTGCTAAGAGGATGAAGTAGGTGACAATGGAATTAAAGTATCCATACGTCCCTAAATCATCCGAAGAAAAGACCCGTGTTACATAGGGAGTCGTAATAATCGGAAGTATAATCACCAACAACTGATAAGAAAGATTGTAGGCGTAGTTTTTTAATACTTTCATTACTTTTTCTCCATTATATCTAGATTTAACTTTTTAAATAGCTACTGTCTCTACCTAGTTGACTAGCCATTTGTATTTTTTAAAATCCTAAATTGTCAAATTAAGCCAGACTTTTCAAGTAACTCAGAAAAACTTGGTAGGGTGATTGATAATTCAATGATTTCCTAGGAATTCTATTTCTTTTATCAGCTATAGCTGATAAATAATTTTGAGAAATATTAGTAAAATCCATTTGTTTCGGTAATCCATTTTGTCTTAATAAGCCATTAGAATGTTCATTGAGACCTCGTTGACCATGACATCCTCGATCCACAAAGAAAATATCAAGGTCATGTGCATTCGAAATAGATTTCCAATTAGAAAATTCTTTCCCACAATCAAACGTTATCGACTTAAAGAGATGACTGGGAACTTGAGACAACCATTGATTGATGGAGGTCTCAATATCACTTGCTTTGCATCCATTGGTTTTCAGTGTGATGATGGCTTTTGAGAGGCGTTCTACTAAGGTAATGACTGCACTTTTGTGTTTTTCTCCCACAATTGTATCCCCTTCTAGATGACCAAATTCCGTCTTAAAATTAGGATAACTGTCTGCTCTCTCACGTAAATCTCTGCGCAACGCTTGTTTTCCTCGTTTTTCGCTATGACCATTTGGTTTTCTTTTGCCTTTCCAAGGTAGATCCTCTTTCTTTAGAATACCACGGTCTGCTAGTCGATAGAGAGTTCTCATAGAACAAGAAATCCTATCTGGATAAGTTCCTTTAATGACATCAAGGCTCCAATTTTTTTCTAAATGAGTTTGGATAAAATCTTTTTCTGATTGCGTAAGACTGGTTTTATTCCTGCCACAGCATTTCTTATTGATTTTATATCAGTTATAGTAATCATAAGCAGAGTGCCCCCCTTTCAGATAGTTGATGACATTATAGATTGTCTGTTTTGATCTGCCAAGTGAAGTCACAATATCTGAAACTGTTATGTTTTCTTGATAGTAATCCTCTATCATTACAAGCTCGTTTGTGGTAAGATGAATATAGGTCATTTATGTTAGTTCCTTTCAGACAAATGTGGTGTTTATCTGAGCCTAACATAGATGGCTTTTTTCTGTCTAGCTTAATTTTACAAATTGGGATAATTATATTCTTCTTTTTTCACAGCAATCTTCCTCAAAAATAATTATTGAGATCATTTTTTATTACGCTTAAAGATTTTTCAATCGCTAAATTCGTAAAATAACCTTGCCTTACCTTTTTGGACAACTGTTCAATATTTTCTCTAAAAATCTCATATTGCTCTTCAGTCATATTAGTAATAATCTCTTGCATTTCAATTAAATCATTTACTACAATTCCAATATTATGTTCTTTAACAAAAATAACTTAATGCAGATTGTTCCCAAACAATAACCGGTATTTTTGAAGCTATAAATAACGACACTTTATGAGGATTATTGTATTTTAAATACTCCCCAGTAATCCCTGAACAAGTTAATATCGATTCTCCATCCCAAACTAATCCAAAAATCACCTTCAAGTACAAAAGGAATTTTTTTCAGGCGAAAAAAACTTCCTTTATATGACATATAATCATTATTGTTAGTCGATGAAGTAAAATTAGGTCCATATAAATTAAATTTTTATTCTATTTTTCATTTTTTTAATAACTCAGTTAAATAACCACTTTTTTTGGGGTGAAAGGTTACCTGCAATTACAACTGTTTTTATCAAAAGATGCTTTTTTTCTTTATTAAAAATTATCCAGTAAATAATCAAAAAAATACCGAGTACAACTATTTTTTTCACCATCAATCTTATTTTCTATTAAGAACTCCTTCATCCGTTGGTTATGACAAATAATCACATCAGCATTTTTTTAATATACTGTTCCTTAGAAATTAGATTTTTTTATTTCCCGAATACCTTAATGACTCTAAATCGTTTATTAAAAAGATCATTTTAGCTTTTTTTATATTGTAATAATTTCATTAAAAAAATTTTTTTAGTTTCCCATGAGTAGCAAAAAGGAAATTGAAATATCACAATATCATTACTTCTAATTCTAATAAGACACAACAGTAATTTAAACGCATAATCAAATATTCTTACTAGCTTACTATTTTTTTAATGTTACCAACGGTTTAAATTTATAGTCTTGAAATATTTTCTGTAAATCATTTGGTGCTTTTTGTAGCTGCTGTTGAGTCGCTACCAAACTCTTCATGAATATAATATAAGTTACTCATTTTTTTCACCCTCTTAACAATTTTTTTCTAATTCTAGCCATCATTACTACCATATATACTAAAAATTAGAGGCTGTTCAAGATTAATAGCAGTTTGCTTAATGCTTTGGTTTCTAATTTTTATGATAGTTATAAATCATCCCAAATTTTTCTCTTTAATGTAAAAATCAATTTGTAACAATTCCTTGGTCATCATTTGATGTGCAACTGGATTATTAAATAAAATTTTTTCACTATTCTTTGTCAAGCCGTCCTCTAGGTAATCAGATATGTAAATAATCTCATTGAACCATCGTAATTTGTGTCCTCTCCTTGCTACTTCATTCCACAAAACTACTTCACTCATAAAATTTTCTCCCTCAATTTCTGGGAATTTTATTTCTTTTAAAATTTCTGTTCTGTAGACCTCAGCTTTATCACCAAGAATATTATATTTTACTCGATGCAAATTATCACAATCTATAAATTCCCCTTCAAACGTTTCCCCAACGATTACTGTCTCTGAATATCCTCGATTAAAAGCGACACCTGCATATTTAGGATTATCTTGAATAGTTGTGAACCTATCAATAACGGTGGCTATAGCTTTCGGAAGGAGAGCATCATCTGAGTCGACTATAAAAAACAATTGTCCCTTAGCTCTGTCCAATCCCTCATTAACCGCTCTATGCTTTCCACCATTTTCTTGATAAATATAACTTATATCCAATTCATTTTCCGATAAAAATTTCTGAACTACCGTTGAGGTATCATCCGTTGAACCATCATCTACAATTATCCACTCAAAATTTTTATTAGTTTGCTTCACTAGAGAGTCATACAATTTTTTTAACAAATCCATCCTATTATATGTAGCTGTAAATACTGTAACTTTTAAACTCATCATAATTCCTTTCTTTTACCTACAAAAATCCACAAATAAAACTGGAAAAAAATAAAAACCAGAAAACCCATAGGATTCAAACATTAATGAAATAAAGACGCTGCTAATCAAGATTGCTTCCTTTAATAAAAAAATATATTTTGTTTTATTCTTAACAACATAAACAACAAGTAACCTATAAAAAAATAATACACCTAAACGAAGAATTAAACCCACATAACCACTATCAATAATTACATCTCCTGTTAAAGTAGGTAGTGCTCCCTTTATAAAATTCCCAAAAAGATTATATCCATATTCAGCTACAAAAAAACATTACCACTGTAAATTCTATTGGTAAAAAGTTTATTCAAAAAAATGAAAGGTTCCCTCACTTCAAAAATAGGTAGTTGCTAAAATAATAAATAGCGAACTTACTACCATTACTATATAAATAAATGAACTTTTAACAACTTTGTATAGAGTACCTCTAAAAATCAAAAAAATAAAAACAACTTAAAAATAATCAATAAACTTATTAAGAAAGAAGTTCTAGAGTCAGTTATGGCAAATATAAAAATAATTAAATATAAGAAGACTGCAGTAGAAAGTAATTTTTGTATCTATTGGGGTTAAAGACGTACAATGTATTTAATGTAATTGCATAAGCCATGAGACCTAGTGAATTCGGATGGACAAACCCTAGCGATCCTCTTACTAACCCTCCAGTTCGAAAAAAACGAATACACTTTTTAATCATTCCTGCATTAGCAAATAAAAACTACTAATATAAAAAATAAAAAAACACTGACCAATGAGTCTTGTTAAATTGAGTATTACTCACTCTTAGAGTTGAGTAAATCAGAAAAAAATTAAGCAATTCTAGATAAACTAATCCTTGAAAAATAAATTAGAAAACATAAAAAAATAATACGAAGGATAGACAAAATAGCTTCAATTTATTAAAGCCGTAAATCACTGTGTGAAGTAGCAATAAAAATACTGAACTAGCTAAAATTAAGATATTTAGACTATCAATTTTCGCAATATTTACAAATTTCAGCATATACAAAACTGTTGACACGGAGAACAATATATTAAAAAAATTAGATTATATACTCTATCATATTTCACAAATTATTTCTCCTTTATTTTTGAAAATATTGCTTCAAACTTATTTATTGCTTCCTCATTGAAATCCGTATTTTCCCCAACAATTTCCTTCTGGAGAATAAATTCCATTCCCTTAGCCAGTGCCACACTATCATGATCAACTTCTATAACATCAAAAATATTTCCTCATTAATTCTGACCCTTGGGTTTTTAGTCGAAATCGTGGGAACTCCTAATATTGACGCTTCAGCTAAAACATAACTAAATGATTCTGAAATCGAGCTTTGAACCAGCCCTTTACTTTGTCTTATATAAGAGTATGGGTTACTTTGAAAACCGACTAATTGAATGTAATTTTGCTCACCTAGAGTCTCAATCTGATTTTGCAGTGTTTGCCGTAGCTCTCCTTCACCTAAAATTAATAAATGAAATTCAGGATATTTTTTTCTAAATTGGTGAAATGCATTTATTAATAATGAATAATTTTTCACTTCTGCCAATCTTCCCACTGCACAAAAATAAGGAAATGCCTTTTGCACCTTTGATTCTTTGCTTAATCTTTCTATTTCATTTTGATCTATTAAATTTGGAACTATATCCAATTTACATGATGGAAATATTTTTTCAAAACTTTCTTTCTGACCTAAAGAAACAGCTAAAAACATTATGAAATTTTTGATAGCACACACTCTCATCTCTAACACTTCTAAATGATTTACGAGAGTACCAATTCTTAGAAAAAAATCACAATGAATATACGCTAATTTTAGACTATCTTCATTGTATGAGCCTGAAATAATTTTAGTCGGCTTTCCTTCTATATATGCAAATTCTATGTCGAATTTTTTTCTTTTTTTAAATCTAGTTTTATTAAGAATAAATTTATAAACCAATGTCCTAGGAAAAAAACTTCACTACCTTATTCAAAAAGTTTTTTTCAATAAGATATGGTGAATCTTTTTTTATGAAATAATCTATTTTGATATCTTTGAGTTTTTTTGTGCATAATAATTATTCTTTTTCACTATATACGAGTAAAGAAATATCATATTTATACTTGAACTGCTGTATAAAAATTTACCAGTGATTTTTCAGCTCCGCCTCCTGTTAAGCTAGTTATGCAAATTAACATTTTTCTCATTTTAACGATTATCCGCTCCTATTTCTTCTATTAAATATATCCACTGATTAAGAATTTTATTTTTATCAAATTTATCCATATTGTCTTTGGCATGTTCTGAGAAAGATTGTCGCAAATCATCATTTTTCATCAGTTCAAGCAATTTCTCACTCATCTGATCCACGTCATAGCAATCAATCAGATATCCGTTGATTTCATCTTCAACAATCTCACTAGGTCCCGTCGGACATCTAAAACTAACAATAGGAAGATTGTATTGTTGTGCTTCTAATAGGACTAAAGGCAAACCCTCATAGCGAGAAGTCATGACGTAGATACTATGATTGGGATAGATATTTTCAGTTCCTTTTACATTTCCTTTAAAATTAACTTGTGAAGAAACACTACCTTCTTCTAATTCTCTTTTTAGCTCCTGTTCAATAAGCTTATCCCCTGAACCATATATATCCCACTGCCAGTCTGGATGTTGGGATAATACTTTTATAGCTACTTTGGCAAGATAATCATACCCCTTTTGACTGTGAAATCGACCCACCGTGAGGATTTTTTTAGAATCATTATTCAAGCCTGTTTTATGGTGCTTGGTTTCTTCTATCCAATTATAAATTGTAGCTACTTTCTCTATAGAAATCTTATATTTTTTTGAGTATTTTATCCGGTCTTCCTGCGTTAAAGTAACAACCTTATCAAAATACTTCGCTCCAATATATCTCTGTATTTTTCTACTTCTTCCATCTTGAAACTCTAAGCTGTGATGATCACAAAAAACAATTTTCACATCTAGACCCAGAGTAGCTAACCGTATCATGATATTTGTTAAAGGAGCTATTGAAAAAATCACTTCTATTCTTTCTTTTTTTATATACTCTCTGAGCTTAGTAGTTAATTTTAAAATAGCAGTTCTAATACGAATATCACCCTTGTAAAAATTCACCAATTGAACATTTGGATGAATATCATAATTTATGAATCCATCCTCATCCAATAGAATAGACAAAAGTCTTACATCATAATGGCTTGACAACTCATTAGCCATACTGATAGCTACTTTTTCAGCTCCACCAATTTTACTTAGATTGTATCTAACTATTGCTATTTTTTTCATATTTAAACTACTCTTATCCTTCTTTCTCACCAAGCGATATTATTTTATAGTGGTGCTGGACTCTCTTTTCTTCTGGAGGCAATTGCATGTAATTTCCCCCGTAAATCGCTGTCAAATATTCTTTATACCTACAAGGACAACTCAAGGCAATTCCTTCGAATTTTAATAAGACTGGTGTTCCAAAATAATCAGAGGGTACAATCTCTCTCAATTTATATGCCCCAGTATAATTTCCTGAAAATTCTTCATCAAATGAATATCTTTTTAATGGTCTTTAAATATTTTTTTGCGCCCAGTCAAAAGAAAGTATCTTCTCAATTTTAACTATGTTTGCAAAGGCAATAATTACTTTTTCAACTAAGGGGCGATTTTCTTTCTTCTGATTTACTAAGCTATTAAACTGAGAAAGTTGAACCATCATCCGTCTATATAAGTATCTACACTCATGCATTTTTCTCTTAAAAGGGGCAGCAGGCATGCCATCAAGTGGAAAAATATCTATCCACAAACTCTCCACCTGTTCCTCTTTACTATAATTCATTATGATTTTTCGTTGAATCATCCCGAATTACAGAGAATGCTTTTTATAATTAGCAGTGTCTTCACTTAAAAAAATTTATAATTATTCGGTAGAGAATTGGGAGCTACTTTCTTAAACTTTTCGTAATCTTCCCTTGGCATGCCAATATCAATATCATCGTCCCAAGGGATAAATCCTTTGTGACGTACTGCTCCAAGCAATGTTCCCCCTAGAGCATAGTAGGTCAAATTATTTTCTTCACAAATGTTAATAAATTCTTTCAATATAAAGAGGATTTTTATCTTGAATAATTTTTTTATATCTGACATACTTGTCCTCCTAAACTAAGGGTGAGTTCTTCGTTTCACAACGCCCAACGATAGTTAAATTAAATAATTTTTAATATTAGTATAAAGCTTGAAAGTTACTTAGTAAACTCTAAAAACTCTGTCCATATTTTTTTCCGAAATACTTGGCTTTCAAGAAGGATTTGCCCTTCTCAAATAAATTCACTTTTTCCATATACATAAACGGAACTTCTTTAACACGTAGATTTTGGTAGTCTAACCAAACATTAAAGAGACGCTCACTAACACGCCCAAATAATCTTGCATCAAAAGCAGAGTATCCTGTTATATCCAATCTTCTGTACAACTCATCAATGATAGGGAACAACCACTCACAATAAGATGATACATTTTCTTTGGACATGATAAACATATTGAACATGTAGCCACTACGACAGTCCATCACCTTGTCAAATGTTGCTAAATATTCTGGCGAAACCTCTTTTATAATTTCTCGTGTTACATCTAAATGACTGGAGTCATGAGTGTTGGCATAATGAGAATAGAGAGTTTCTATATAATATTTTCTCTTTTTGGGAACAACGACATCTACTTCAGACATGAGCTCCTTAACTTGATCTGCCGATAGAATAACTTCATTCATGTCAATCTTATCATGATAAGGTCGGTTCCTATCTGTAAAATAACGTCGGTAATGAACTAATCCAAGGTAATCACAGTCTAAATTTTTCCAAGCCCAGTATAATCCTGTCAATTCACAATAATAAGGATTGAGGTGTGAGATATGATTACCTTGATTATCTCGTTGGTAGCCTAAATTTTCCTTTCCTTCACTGCCAACCTGAACAGGGATATATAAGTCCTTATCTTCTGGCATTTGAAATCTTTTATGAGTCGCTACTATAATTTTATACTTTTTTGACATTTCTACATCCTAACTCCAATTCCTAAAATCTTGCCTCACTGGACAATTCTTTGGATTGAATCCCCATTCATTTTTTCAAGCAAAAAATACTAGATTAAATCCACTTATTCATAATGCTTCCTTCACTTGAAAAAATGAATACGAATACCCAAGAAACGTTATTCGTATTCAACTTCATCTTTCTATCTATTTTTTGCTAGATGATTTAGCTCATACATCAATGAGCCCCTTCTCCAGATAGAACTTTTTTTATTGTCAAAAAGAAGATTTTGACATCCAACAAAAAGGATTGGTTCCGAGGATAGTACAGTTCCATTTCACAGCGTTCAGGATAATATACCTCACTCCTACCAGAAACTTGCCACATCCCTGTAATACCTGGTCGTACAGATAACAAAACTTGCTGTTCTTCCTTAGAATACTCCTCTAACTCATTCTCCAAAATCGGTCTAGGTCCAATAAGACTCATATCACCTAACATTAAATTTATAAATTGAGGAATTTCATCAATACTCGTTTTTCTTATAAAACCTCCGATATTGGTAAGACGAGGATCCTCATTTGGAGGTAATTTATAACTATTATTTATATATTTTTCATAGAGTGCTTTATTTGCGGTCAAAACTTCTTCAGCATTTTCAACCATTGATCTAAATTTAATAATTTTAAATTTTTTCCCCTTCAGTCCCACTCTATATTGTGTGAAGAATATACTTCCTTTGTAACCTTTTTATTTTATAGATAATATAGATTATTAAAGAACTAGGTAAGACTATGAATATTGTTCCAAATAAGCCGATAAAAACATCCATAACTCTTTTAAAGCAAATATAGATGATGCCATTCTGTTTCACCTTAAACTCCCCCTCCCATGATAATCATCTCAAATAATCTTGGTACTACAAGACTATTTATTTCTTTCCATAGTTTCCATATCCTCCATAAGAAGAATATTTCTCCGCTGAGATATTCAATTTATTTAAGACAACACCCAAAAACGGCTTTCCTGTTTGTTCCAACTGTTCTTTCGCCTTTTGAACATCACGGCGATGTGCTTCACCAACTGCCGTAATCAAAACAGAAGCATCACATTTCTGTGTCACAATAACTGCATCGATCACAATACCTACGGGAGCGGTATCCACAATGATATAGTCAAAATATTTACGCAGGGTATCTAGCATCGTTCTGAAATTTTCACTTTGTAAAAGGGCTGTGGGATTTGGTGAAATTGAGCCCGCCTGAATGACAAAGAGATTTTCAACATTGGTATCACATAGACCTTGTGACAAGTCTGTTGTACCTGATAAAAACTCTGTTAAGCCAGTAATCTTCTCATTAGATCTAAAAACACCTGACATGACCGAGTTACGAATATCCGCATCAATCAATAGGGTTTTATAGCCTGCACGCGCAAAAGCCCAAGCAGTATTAGTAGAAGTTGTAGACTTCCCTTCTCCCGGATTAACTGAAGTAATGGAGATGACTTTCAAATTATCTCCACTTAACTGTATATTTGTACGCAAGGCATTGTAGTATTCCTCTGCCTTTTTTACGAGTTCCAATTTTTTCTGTGTGATTTCTAATGTTGGCATCGTTCTCTCCTATTTCAATTTATCCAAATTTGGAATGACTCCTAAGAGTGGAATTTGCATAACGTCTTCGATATCCTCTGGTCGCTTGACACGGACATCTAGCAACTCAACCAAGAGAACGACGACAACTACCACCCCTAATCCTCCGAGAAAAGCTATCAAAGTATTACGACGGATATTTGGAGATGATGGGGAAGTGGCTGGTCGCGCTTCTTCAAGCGTTGTCACATCAGATACACGCGTTACGTTAATGATTTTTTGAGCAGCAACCTCACGCAGAGAGTTAGCGATACGGCTAGCTTCCTCCGGCTGTTTATCTTTAACAGAAATAGATACGATACGTGTATCGACTGGAACAGTTACTTGTATTTTACTAGCAAGACCCTTTGTTGACATATTTAGTTTCAAGTCGGTTACAACCTTTTCTAACACATCTTGGGAAAGGATGATCTCACGGTAGTCTTTAACAAGATAAGACCCTGCCTGCAAATCCTGATTTGTCAAGCCTGTCTTGTCTCCTTGGTTACGGTTGACTACATAAATACGCGTAGTACTGGTATACTCTGGTTTTATAATAAAGCTACTATATGCAAAGGCAATCGCTCCCGTTACGATAGCAACCAAAGCAATAATCAATTTCCGTTTCCACAAGGTATTTAACAATTGAAATACATCAATTTCCATAGTATTTTTGTTCTTTCATCATTTCTCCTAAATTAGTTGATTCATTACAATTTGTCGAGGATTTTCTTCAAAGAGTTCTCTCGCCTTCTCTTCCCCATACTTTTTGGCAATTATGCTATAAGCTTCGGCCATGTGAGGAGGTCTACCATCTAGACTGTGCATGTCACTTGCAATCACATGGACCAGATCATGCTCTAAAAAATACTGAGCTCTTTTTTTCATGAACTTGTAGCGTTCTCTAAAAAGTTTGGGTTTAAGGACGTGTGAACTATTTACTTGTGTATAACACCCCATTGCAATCAGTTCACGAACACGTTTTTCATTTTGTTCAAGAGCATCATAGCGCTCGATATGGGCAATGACTGGGGTAATACCCAACATCAAGATTTTGCTTAAGGCACTATGAATGTCACGATATGGTGTGTCCATACTAAACTCAATCAGGGCATAACGACTAGCATTGAGAGTGGGGAGTAGCCCTTGTTCTAGTTTATCAAGGACATCTCGTGTATAGTAAATCTCCGCTCCATAAGCAATCACCAAGTCATCTGCCACTTCCTTGGCGAGTTCCTGCACCTGACGAAAATTAGCAGCAATCTTCTCTTCTGGAGTCTCAAACATACCTTTGCGACGGTGAGAGGTGGAAACAATGATCCGTACTCCCTGATGATAAGCTTCTGCCAAAAGAGCCTTGCTTTCTTCTCTTGATTTTGGTCCATCATCTACATCAAAGACTATGTGCGAATGAATATCAATCATCTCATCTACCCTCCATCACATCTTGAATTGCCGACTTGACAGCAGCTAAGCTACTATCATCAATTTCCATCATGTAGAGGTTGCTATCTGGCATGGCATAAGAAGGAAGATCCATTCGTCCTGTTCCTTTTAGGTCTTGAGAGTTAACCTTATAGTTGCCACCGCTCTCCAACTGTGTATTGACCAAGTCCATCATGGTCTCAAGTGGCATATTGGTTTGGAGAGAGTCTTGTAGGCCTTGAATGATATGATCATAATTTTTCAAGGCTTCAGTTGAGGTCAATTTTTGAATAATGGCCACGATTACTTTTTGCTGATTGCGTCCACGATCTCGGTCACCATCTGCTAGAGAATAGCGTTCTCGAACAAAACCAAGAGCTTGTTCTGAGTCAAGATGCACATTGCCAACAGGATAATACTTTCCATTAGTGTGAGCTGTAAATTCTTGATCATTATAAACATCAATTCCACCTAAAAGGTCAATCAATTTTAGGAATGATGTAAAATTCAAGCGAACGTAATAGTTAATATCTAGACCATAGAGATTTTCCAAAGTGTGGATAGAAGCATCCACTCCATAGATTCCTGCGTGGGTCAACTTATCCTTTTGGTTGTTGCCCCCATCTGCAATCGGAACATAGGAATCACGTGGCGTTGTTGTCAAAAGGATTTTTTTGGTGTCGCGATTGACGGTCATCAGGATATTGACGTCTGAGCGCGAAACCGAACTAATCGGCCCGTAGGTATCAATCCCACTCACATAAATGTTAAACGATTGACTCTTTGTTGCCTTCGGAGCAGCCACTTTTTTGGTCAACTCCTTGGTATAAATTTTTTTGATTTTTGCAGCATAGTCAGGATATTCTGATTCAATGATATTTTCAAAGACACTATTTAAAACAATCGCCTTTGTGTCACCTGCAAGCAGGCTCTTATAAGCCGCTAGATAAGAAGCACTCTGCTCTACTGTCAGATCCTTACCTTGATTTGATTTAATATCTGTAAGTAATTTTTGAATATTTTCATTATCCGTTTCGGTTGGAGCCATAACACTGTCTAACTGGCTAACATTATTGATATCGCTGTCTTTCAAAACCGCAACACTAATCGAATACTCTGAATAATTGGACGTCGCATTCAAACGATTGGTTAAGCCAATAAATTGTTGGACTGTAAATAAAGAAACAGACCCTATAAGAATAGACAAAATCAATAGAAAAATGGTGAACTTCTCAGCTTTTTTATAAAAAATCAGAAGAAAACCGATAACAGCCACCGTTAAAACCAAGATTGCCGCGACTATGTTGAGATATCTGAAAGCAAGTATGTTGTGTCGAAAGATTAGAAACAACAAAAAACCACCCAAAATCAGATAAATAGTTAGTAAAAATATATTAATATTGCGCTTCATGTTGCTCGAACGAGCTCTCTTTGAAGGTCTACTCATGATACTCCTCTATACGTCAATAGTTAGAATCATTATATCATAGATACAAGATAAATTCCATTCATTCGGTCGAGTTAAGCGTTTTTATTTCTATGTGTGGCTTCCGATTAGACGATTCAATATAGAGAGTCTCGACAAGAAAAATAAGATCCCTTACAAGAGACCTTATTTCAACTTTTTATTTGACATGATTTTTAAATTCTTTTTGACTCTTTTCGATAGCCTTTTTACTTTCTTCTTCCCACTTAGCCTTGGCTTCATCAAATTGTTTCTTGGTAACAGGGTCTTTTTGAAGTCTCATGTACTTGTAGTTATTTCCATCACCTTTGATTCCCACTAGAGAGTAGGCACGTGTAAACGGAGTTACTTTAGTTACAGAGGCTGTACCACCATTTGACATAGCAGACATGACTAGAGAATTGTCAATCATCCAAGCTTGAGCTTCAGCATATTTTTCATAACGCTTAGCGACATCTTTGTTCTCAGCGTCTGCTTCTTTTGAGCAGTTTCGTATAGGTATCAAGTCCCTAGACTCTTGATAAGCTTCTTTGATCTTCCTTGGCATCTAGACCAAAAAAATCTTGAGATAGAATCCATCCTCTGCATTAAAAGGATTGAGATAAGTTGATGGATCCTGATAATCACCTACCCAACCATCAAAACTTTAAATCATAATCTCTTGCATCGGGAGTAGTGCTAGAAAAGGCTACGTTATTATACTCATCTGTTGAGAGTTGTTGAACATCAACAACAAGATTATCAGACACCCTAAAACTGATTTCAAGAGTCTGTTTCACAGAATTCATACCAGTCACAGCATTTTTTTATTCGTCTGATCCACAGCTACATCCAAGTGAATTGGGAAGGTAACACCTTGACTTGCCAAGTCTTTTTTGGCTTCCACAAATTTTGCTTGGGCTTTTTCTTTGTTGAAATAGGCATCCTGAGCATCTGCCAAGTTAATACCTGACCATTCTGTGCCATAGTTGACCAATTTAGAAGCGACTACTTCTCCAAAGGTCTTGTCTCCAACTTGGACAAATGTAGGAGGCACTAGAGTGTTACGGAGGGTCTTGCTCGCCGCTTCTTCCCCATTTGACTGAGCAGAATAGGCTGTACGATCCAAGGCAAAGTTCACTGCTTGACGGAAGTTTTTGTTCAAGACAGCTGTCTCAGTTGACTTCTTCTGCTCATCTGTCGTTTTAGCAGTGTGATTGAAAGCCTTACGATTGACATTGAAATTGAAATACCAAGAAGTCTTGTCCTGCAAACTATAGACGATATTATCCTTATATTTTTCCTTAGTCTTAGCAAAGTTAGAACTATTTGGATAAACCCCAGCGATAGAATAGGCTCCACTTTCAAAGTTACGGATGGTCAATTCTTGGTCTGAGCCATCAAAGTAAGCCAATTTCACATGTTCAATCGATACTTTATCATGATCGTAGTAATGCGGATTTTTCACATACTCAATCGATGATTTTGATGTGAAATCTTTTAACAAATAAGGTCCGCTGTAAAGAATGCTATCTGGAGACAGGGTCCCAAAATCTTTCCCTTTTGAGTTTAGAAACTCTTCATTCACTGGGAAAAGAATACTGTTGGTTGTTTTTGAATTCCAGTAAGGTTCTGGGCGTGTCAAAGTATACTCAACAGTCTGGTCATCAATGGCCTTTACCCCAACCTTAGAAAAATCAGAATCCGCTCCTGTAATATAATCATTCAAGCCCTTGATCGAGTTTTGAATCAAGTCAATGGCCTGTGATTTATCATCCACTGCATACTTAATACCTGTCACAAAATCTTGTGCCTTGACTGGGGCGTACTCTTCACCGTCAGCTGTGAACCATTTGGCATCTTTTCTCAATTTGTAGGTATAAGTCAGACCGTCGCTCGAAACAGACCAGTCTTCCGCCAAAGATGGAACTAGATTTCCATAATTGTCATTCTCAAGCAAACCATCAACTAGGTTGGTTATAATCGATGTATTATCGGCGTAGTAGTCTAATAAATAGTTAAATGTTGTTGGATTTCCACTAAAGGTTGATGAGTAAGTTTTTGTATCTGAACCTGATTGACCGCAAGCAGCTAAAAGCAAAGCAGTCGCAAAAGTCAATCCTGTACCAAGGACACGCTTTTTTGTATTCATCTTCTTTCTCCTTTATGTTAGTTTTTATAACATAAGCTTATTTTACTAAATTAGTGGGGATTTGTAAAGTTAATTGAATTTCTAGAATGGAAGTTTATTAAACTCTAGGCATTAAAAAAACAAAGGATTTCTGTCTTTCATACAGTCCTCCCTTGTTTTTATGCGATTTAGTAATTAAAAATTATTTGTAAAAATAAGCCTGGACTCATTTTACGTGTTTTTCTAAATCCTTTTGATACTGAGCATTCGATTCTAGTTTTTCCTTTTGCCACTTTTTGAGGGCTGCCTCATACTCTTTAGTTGTAACAATATCATTTTGAAGTTCCATTCCTTTAAAAATAAATGGATCCCCTTTGATACCAACTTGTGAATAAGCTTTAGTAAACGGTACAGCACGACTTACCATAGGAGAACCTCCTGAAGACGCCACTGGAATAAGGAGAGAACTATCTGTTACCCAAGCTTGAGCCTTAGCATATTTCTCATAACGTTTGTCAAGATTAGTGGTCTCAGAGGCAGCTTCATCCAAGAGCTTCTTGTATTCATCCAAGCCAACTTTCGCCATCACTTCAGGATCCTTGCCCTTTGTTATACCTAGATGTTTCAAGGCAGAACCCTTCTTAGCATCTAAAATATTGAGATAGGTTGCTGGATCTTGGTAATCTGGTCCCCAACCTGTTCCGTTCAAATCATAGTCTTTTTGGGTTGGAACTTTCGCTTGAGAAGTGATACTTTCCTTCTCATTGTCTGTCATTTGAAGAACATCTACAATGACATTCTCCGTTCCAAGCGTTTCTTCAATTGATTGTTTTAGCGAATTGGTTTGTTGAACCGCAACTACATCTGTCTGTTCTACTGGCACATCCAAATGAATCGGGAAACTTACTCCCTTAGCTTGCAATTCTGACTTCGCTTTTTCAAATGCAGATTTAGCCTTTGTAGGATTGTAAATTGTATCCTTACCATCTGTGAGAGTCACATCTTTCCACTGTTCTCCATATTTCAGTAGTTCATCTTGAGCCAACTGTCCGAAGGTCTTTCCTGCTACTTGAACATAATTATCTGGCACTAGACTATTACGAATAATCTTATCCGCACCTTCTTCACCGTTTAATTGAGCTGTATAGGCGTGGCGATTGAAGGCAAAATTAATTGCTTGACGGAAATTTTTATTCAGCATGGCTTCTTTTGTAGAAAGCTTTTGTCCTTCATCTGTCTTGGCTGTTTTATTATATGATTGACGATTTACGTTAAAAGTAAAGTAATAACTAGTTGCTTCCTGAGGGCTATAAATAATCTGATCTCCATATTTCTCTTTGGTAGAAGCAAAACTTGAACTATTTGGGAAAAGTCTCGCTGTATTATATGCTCCTGTAGCGAAACTACGGATAAGGGATTCTTGATCTGATCCGTCATAGAATGTTAATTTTACATTATCAATCTTGACATTTTCCTTATCCCAATAGTTAGGATTTTTTTCATATTCAATCACAGATTTAGAAATCAAAGATTTCAAAAAATATGGACCATTGTAAAGAATACTTGATGGGGTCGGCGCTCCGTAATCCTTGCCTGTTGCATTCAAAAACTCTTCATTTACAGGAAGCATCGTTGCAGTGGTTACTTTCGAGTTCCAAAAACTTTCTGGTTTATTAAGGGTATATTCTACCGTATAATCATCAAGAGCTTTAACACCTACAGTTGAAAAATCATTGGTCTCACCACTAACATAAGCCTCCAAACCTTTGATTGATTTTTCAATCAAAGAAAGACCATCTGACTTACCATCTGCTGCATGTTTCAAACCTGTAACAAAGTCCTGAGCCTTAACTTCTGCATACTCCTCTCCTTCAGAAGTATACCACTTCACACCCTTACGAAGTTTGTAAGTGTAAGTCAAGCCATCAGCTGAAACAGTCCAATCCTCTGCTAAAGACGGAACAAGATTCCCATATTTATCATTCTCTAAAAGACCATCAACAACATTACCAATCACGTCAGAGGTCGAACTTTTACTCGTAATGCTATAATCCAAGGAAGACGGATCTACCGCATAGACATAAGAAAAGCTTCTCGGGGCATCTGCTTTCTTATCGCTTTTCCCACAAGCCGTTAAAAGAAGGGCTGCACTCATCGTTAATCCTGCTCCTAAAATCCACTTTTTCGATTTCATAACCAAACTCCTTTAATAATATGTTATTTCCACCATTATACTCTATTTTATTCTAAATGCAAGAGCTTTCGACAGATTTTTTAGAAAATTCTAACAAATGTTTTTAAAAGAGTTTTCTAAAAAACTTTTAGCAAAAAACCTCAAACTCTATAAGCTTGAGGTCCCCACTTTTTAGTCAGTCAATTCCACACAGAAAGCATCCCATGGAGCTAAGATTTGTTTTTCAAAGACTTCTTGAGCCGCAGTGTTTTCAATCAAGACTGATTTGACGTTTCCTTCTACGGTCAAGTCTTGCTCTTCATTGGACAAGTTAGCCACAACTAAGAATCGACGAGCGCCATCTTTACGGATGTAGGCAAAGACTTAGTCAGCCGTATCAAGCAATTCAAAGTCAGCTCGAATCAGCCAGCTATTCTCCTTACGGATTTGAACCAGCTTCTGATAGGTATAGAAAATAGAATCTGGATTTGCCAGCACTTCTTGAACGTTGATTTCTTGATGGTTTGGATTGACTGCCAACCAAGGTTGACCTGTTGAGAAACCAGCGTTTTTGCTCTCGTCCCATTGCATAGGAGTACGAGCATTGTCACGTCCAATGACACGGATACTGTCCATGATTTCTTCCATAGGAACACCTTTTTCAAGAGCCTCACGCGCATAGTTGAGGGATTCAATATCTTCTACTTGGTCCAGTGTTTCAAACGGATAATTTGTCATCCCAATTTCCTCACCTTGGTAGATATAAGGAGTCCCTCTCATGAGATGAAGTAAGATTGCAAAAGCTTTGGCAGATTTTTCTCGGTATTCTTGGTCATTCCCCCAGATTGAGACAATACGAGGGAGATCATGATTGTTCCAGAAAAGCGAATTCCAGCCATCCTCAACTCCTAACTCTGTCTGCCATTTGTTGAAAATCTCTTTCAACTTAGGGATATTCAGCTCTTTTTGATAGTGCCACTTAGGTTGCCCTTCCTGATACTGAAGACAGATGTGTTCAAACTGGAAGACCATAGACAATTCTTGCCCCTTTGGATCAGAGTAGAGCTTGGCAATTTCTGGTGTTGCCCCCCAGGTTTCCCCTACTGTCAAGAGATTCTTATCTCCAAAGGTCGCCTGATTCATCTCCTTGAGATAGGGGTGGAGCATGGGACCGTTATTAACTACTTTCTCATCAGGAATTTTCCCAATCATGTCAATGACATCCATGCGGAAACCGCCAATTCCTTTATCAATCCAGAAGTTCATCATCTCATAAATTTTCTGGCGAAGTTTTTCATTTTCCCAGTTGAGATCAGGCTGTTTCTTGCTGAAAAAGTGGAGATAGTATTGACCTGATTTTTCATCGTATTCCCAAGCAGACCCACTAAAGATAGAATCAAGATCATTAGGGCTCATCTCGCCAGATATAGTAGTCACGCTCAGGGCTGTCAGGATTTTCACAGGCCTCGACAAACCAAGCATGTTCATCCGAGGTATGATTGACCACCAAGTCCATGATGATACGAATATCACGCTTCTTAGCTTCAGCGATTAGTTGGTCCATATCCTCCATGGTTCCGAAAATAGCAGCAATCGCTTGATAATCAGCAATATCATAGCCATTATCATCCATAGGACTGTCATAAACTGGGAGAAAGCCAAATCGCTGTGATTCCTAACTTGGCTAGATAGTCTAACTTACTGGTAATTCCTGGCAAATCGCCAATTCCATCTCCGTTGCTATCCATAAAAGCTCTTAGGATAGACTTGATAGACTACGGCATTGTGCCACCATTTTTCTTGCATCTTCTTACCTCATTATTTTAATAATCTACAGTCTATGATAGCGCTTTTCAAAATTTTGTGCAAGCGTTTGCCTAATCTTTTTGATTCCTTTTTTAACTCCATAGTTTCCTAACTTCCAATTTTTTATTATAATAGAGGTCAGAGGTAAAAAAATGAAAAAACAAGCTTTTAGTTCTGAACAATATTTGAATCTACAACGCGACCACATTTTGGAGCGCATTAACCAATTTGACGGCAAGCTCTACTTGGAGTTTGGTGGCAAAATGTTAGAAGATTTCCACGCTGCTCGTGTCCTTCCTGGCTATGAGCCTGACAACAAAATCAAGCTCTTGCAAGAATTGAAAGAGCAGGTTGAGGTTGTGATTGCCATTAATGCAAGCAACATCGAGCATTCTAAAGCACGTGGCGACTTGGGCATTTCTTATGACCAAGAAGTTCTTCGTTTGATTGATAAATTCAATGAATTGGGAATTTTTGTTGGCTCCGTTGTCATCACACAATACGCTGGCCAACCCAGCTGCAGATGCCTTCCGCAACCAACTTGAGAAAAACGGAATTGATTCTTATCTTCATTATCCAATCAAAGGATATCCGACGGATATGGATCACATTATTTCTCCAGAAGGCATGGGGAAAAACGACTACATCAAAACCAGTCGTAACTTGATCGTCGTAACCGCTCCTGGACCTGGTTCTGGAAAATTGGCAACCTGTATGTCCAATATGTACCACGACCAAATCAATGGTATCAAGTCTGGTTACGCTAAATTTGAAACCTTCCCAGTTTGGAATCTTCCCCTTCATCACCCAGTCAATTTGGCCTACGAGGCTGCTACAGCTGACCTTGATGATGTCAACATGATTGACCCTTTCCATCTCCAAACCTACGGAGAAACCACTGTCAACTACAACCGTGATATCGAGATTTTCCCAGTGCTCAAGCGCATGTTAGAACGTATCCTAGGTGAATCTCCATACGCTTCTCCGACAGATATGGGTGTCAACATGGTTGGTTTCGCTATTACAGATAATGAGGCTGCTATCGAAGCTTCTAAACAAGAAATCATCCGTCGTTACTATCAAACTGTTCTTGATTTCAAAGCCGAAAAAGTTGGCGAATCTGCTGTCAAGAAAAATCGAGTTGCTCATGAACGACCTCGGTATCACACCTGCAGACCGTAAGGTTGCTGTCGTTGCGCGTCAAAAAGCTGAAGAAACTGGCGGACCAGCCCTAGCCCTTGAATTGCCAAATGGGGAAATCGTGACTGGTAAGAACTCAGAACTCTTTGGCCCTACAGCTGCTGCTCTTATCAACGCCATCAAGAAATCAGCTGATATTGCTAAAGAAGTGAAAACTAATCGAACCTGAAGTTGTCAAAGCCAATCCAAGGTCTTAAAATCGATCATCTAGGTAGTCGCAATCCACGCCTGCATTCAAATGAAATTTTTGATTGCCCTTGCTATCACAGCTACGGAAAAATCCTGATGCTGCGCGTGCCATGGAAGAACTTGGGTAACCTCAAAGGAAGCGAAGCTCACTCAACCATCATCTTGACAGATGAAGACAAGAATGTCCTTCGTAAATTGGGTATCAATGTAACCTTTGACCCATACTACCAATACGATCGCTTGTATCGCAAATAAATGAACAAGGCTGGGCAAAAACTCAATCTGAGGGAAAATCCAGTAAATCTTTACACGATAAAAGATAAAACGCATAATATCAAGGCTTTTTGAACACTTGGTATTATGTGTTTTATGATTTTTTCCAACCTCACTTATTTCAATGAAATTGTCAACTCGACACAGGCTCCTCCTTGGTCTGGATTGAGTAGGGTCAGACGACCACCATGCAAGAGAGCCACCTGCTTAGAAAAGGCTAAGCCGATACCATGATGGGGATTAGCTGAATTGCGGCTTTGGTCACTCTGGTAAAAGAGCCGTTCCGCTCCCAGCAGCATCTCCTCTGAAAATGAAGGGCCGTTGTTCCAGATAGCAAAAACCAACTGGTCCTGCTGCACTGATATCCTTAGCTTGACTTCCTTTTGATCCTGATCTGCATGTTCAAGCGCATTCAGTAAAATATTGAGCAAAGCCCGTTTGAGATAGTCCAAATGAATGGACAAAATCAGACTAAGATCACAATCTTCTTGGAGAGAAAAACGATAACTTTCCTGTTTGCTGAACAGTGCCCAATCGCCCTGTAAATCAGCCAAAAAGTCCTCTAAGGAAAGCTGACTGAACTGATTAGAATCAATCTGAAAAGTCTTAGCGTAATCAATCAAGGAGCCACAATATTCTTCCATCTTGTGACTGGCCTGCAAAATCTCAGCAGCATAGTCTGCCTGTAGCTGGTCCAACTGGGTCAACTCCAAGAGCTCAGCATTCCCCTTAATCACAGTTAGGGGCGTCTTCAAATCGTGCGATGTCGCTGATAGCTGTAAAATCAACTCCTGATTATGCTGCTGCTCTTTTTCTAGAAGACGAGCATTTTCTTGGTGGCTGCTCCGTAAATCGCTATAAACTTCGAGCATTTCCTCAATCCGAAAAAGCTGGCTTTGATTTTCTTCTAAAAGCTTCTTGCTCGTTAGCATTTTTATTTCCCTGTCGATTTTTCGGAGCAACTTCAAAATATGATAAAAAGTAATCAGCAGCAAGCTCCCTGCCCAAAAGAACAAGGTGAAAAGGACGTAATCACTTCCTTGCGTAAATTCATAACCTATAAGCACAAAAATCAAAACATGGAAAAAGACGATTTTTAAACTGGTTGTCCAGACTAGGCTTTTGAAATTTCGTGTTCTAATTGCCATCTATAGCCTACTCCTCTCACTGTTGCAATTGCTTGCAGCCCTTCTTGTTTGCATTTTTGACGAATCTGATACACATATTCTGAGATGGAGCGAAGCTGTGTTTCTGAGCTTTCTGGATAAAGCAAGGTATGTAGGCGTTCAGCTGCAAAGGTCTGCTTGGGATTGCTAGCTAGTAAATGCAGCAACTTAAACTCTCGCTCTGAAAATTTCAAGACTTTACCAAAACAGGCAACTTCATAGCGCTCTGGATAAAATTGACAAGAAGCAATTTCAGAATATCGCTCCTCACGTCTTTCCTCCCGCCGAAGATGAGCTCTGACACGCGCCAGCAATTCTTTGGTTCCAAAAGGCTTAACAATATAGTCATCTGCTCCGCGAAAGAGCCCTTCCACTTTGTCCGCCTCCAACTCCTTGGCTGTCAGGAAGATGATTGGACACGAAAGATGAGGACGAATGTAGGAACACAGCTCAAAACCATTAACAGGCTCCATCATCACATCCAGCAGAATCAAGTCATATCCGACAAAATGCGTCAGCTCTATGTCTTCTATCCGATCAAGCGTCGTCACATCATAAGCATCGAGCTCTAGGACGTTTTTCACCAGCTTTAAAATGCTTTGGTCATCATCAACCACCAAAATACGATACTGTCTCATGATTTCCATTATAGCATACCTCTAGCGAACGTCTCGTTTCAAGGTTAAGAATATAGCAGAGCTCCAAACCAAAGCTAACCAGATCAGCTGTATTCCCAGCCCTGATAGATCTATTGAATGCTGAAGTCCTTCATACTCAAAAAGATTGAGTGTAGCCAGATCGGGCAGGTATTTTGCTTCTTTGATGAAAGTTGCCAATAAACGGCTGAGACCAATCAAGAGAGGAAAGAGTACCGACACCGGCACAACCCAAGATTGAAAGAGCAAAGCGAGGCCAGTAGTCAAAAAAGCCAGAAAAAGATTGCTGAGAAGACCAAAAGAGCTGTAATAGAGGAATTTCCCCAATAAGGACCAGCTAAAGTCTAGGTCAAAACGAGCCAGCATAACAAGGAAACAGCTGCCTACCATGATACTGTAGAGGACCAAGAGTAGCACGGCCATAAAAAGGAATTTCCCAGCCAACCAAGCCTTTCTATTTGATACAGTTAGAAAATTCGTTCGCATCCCAGACTTGACAAACTCCTGGGCAAAATAGAGAGAAGTAAAGATGACGATGACAGGCTGCGCCAGATAGAGGGCGTGCAAAACCTCGCTCAGAGCCTTCGTCTGACCAACTGCTGTCTGACTGTAGTCAAGATTCATTAGAAAAAATGGAACAGCTACCAGAGCCACCAAGGCTGCACCAAGAGCGAGATAGTAAGAACGGAACTTAATCCATTCACTTCTAAGCAGAGCTTTTATCATCAGTAGCGCCCTCCTAAATCCGTCTTCAAAAAGCGCAGAGAGGCCATGCCGCCGATGACTAGTAACCATGCGCCTAGTATCAAGAGCCCTTGCAAGGGATTGTTAGCATATTGGGAAGTTGGCGTTGCAGTAAACAACTCTCCTGCTGGCTGTGGCAAATAAGCTCCCCAACTCGTGTGAGCTGCCAGGTAGTTTCCCAGATTATAGATCTGTGGTACGAGAAAAAGCAGAGGAACTAGCATGGTCCGAGCCAATAAACCTAACAAAAACGAAAGGATTCCCAATAAGGTCAGAGATAAGGTTTTCCACAAAATCAGACTCCAAGCTGCCTGATTGAGCAGAATCGGATCAAGCCCTTCCTTTCCTAAAGCCAGATGCATGGCCATATAACTAAAGTAAATTGATAAAAAGCTAATGGCAAAAGAAAAGCAAGCAAAGGTCATAAGTTTCCCCACAAGCAACTTCAGGCGGTTATTACAGGTCAAGAGACTGGTTCTCAAGCTATGAGACTGAAATTCCATAGCTCCTAAAATTCCAGCTAAAATGACCAAAACCATGCCTGCCATAGAGGATCCATTGAGACCTAAATATTCCAGCGGATCAATGGCTTCTGCCAGACCGGGAACCGTCTCAGGTGTGGCATCCAAGCCAATAGACAAATACTGTCGGCCCTCCAGCCAGGATACGGCAGGCACCAAGAGCAACATGAAGGCCATACTCACTCTGAAAGCCTTGGTTGAGCGGATCTTCAACCATTCTGAATGCAATAAGGACATCGTTTCTTTCATCTTAAACCTCCTCTGTCAAATCAAAGAAGAGATCTTCTAGACTGTCTGAATCTTGCAGCACCTCTTCCAATCGTCCCTGCTCAACAATTCGCCCATGATGAATCAAGACCACATCATCTGTCACTATTTGCACCTCTGACAGGATGTGGGATGATAGAAGTACCGTTTTCCCTAAATCAGCCTGCTGACGGATGAACTTTCTAAACCACTTAATCCCACTTGGATCCAGTCCATTGGTCGGCTCATCTAATATAAGAAACTGAGGGTCACCCAGCAAAGCTGCTGCTAAACCCAACCGCTGACCTTCCCCCAGAGACAGGCTTGACAAGAGATCCTTCCTCTTATGAGCGATTCCAGTCATCTCCAAAACCTCATCAATCCGAGACTTGGAAATGGCATTACTCGCTGCAATAATCCTCAAGTGGTCATAAACCTTTCGATTTGGCAAACCGCCAATGCCATCAAAGGATGCACCTACTGTTCTGAGCGGATAAGTCATTGACTGATAAGTTCGCCCATCAAAAGTCGCAGTTCCTGCTGTCGCCTGATCTAACCCCAAGAGAATCCTCAAGGTCGAGCTTTTACCAGCACCATTTGGGCCCAGAAAAGCTGTAATCCGACCGCTTCTAGCTGTAAAAGAAATATCTTCTAAAATCTGCTTGTTGCCCTGCTTTTTGCAGACTCCTTCTATTTTTACCATATGTTCCATAACGAACTCCTTTATCTTTATTTTCTCCAGTATATCCAATCTAGTTCAGAATTAGTTCAGAGATCAAGCAAAAATTCTAAAAGTTGATCCACTTTTCAAAAGTCGCTCTAGCTTCATTAGAAAGGACTCAGTTTTTCTTTTCCTTTACTTCATTCTTTCTTTATAATTCTGCGGGTTTTGTATGGAGACTTTGTTATAACGCTAGTCTCAAAAAGTCATTTGTCAAACTCCATCAAGAGCATGCTTTATGATATAATGAAAGAAGAAAACTGAAAGGAACTACCATGTCAAAAGAAGTTATTGTTGAAAGTTTTGAACTTGACCACACCATTGTTAAAGCACCCTATGTTCGCTTGATTGGGGAAGAAACGGGTCCTAAAGGAGATATCATTTCTAACTTTGATATTCGTTTGGTACAGCCAAATGAGGACTCTATCCCTACCGCTGGGCTTCACACTATTGAACACCTCTTGGCAAAACTCATCCGTACCCGCATTGACGGCATGATTGACTGTTCACCATTTGGTTGCCGTACAGGTTTCCATATGATTATGTGGGGACGTCATACTAGCGCTGAGATTGCAGCTGTTATCAAGGATTCGCTCAAGGAAATTGCTGAAACCACTACTTGGGAAGATGTCCCTGGAACAACCATCGAATCTTGCGGAAACTACAAGGACCACAGCCTCTTTTCTGCTAAAGAATGGGCAAAACTCATCCTAGAACAAGGAATCTCAGATGATGCTTTTGAGCGCCATATCATCTAAACACAAAAAGGAACCAGCTTTTTAGCTAGTTCCTTCTTTTTTATTCTCAAAATCTTGAGTTAGGCTTTTTCACGAATGACCAAAACGCCATCTTCCATATCTGCTTCCAAATGTTTAGCATCTAGATGATCCAAGTGGAAGTCCGTCACCTTATCACGAATTTGTTGTTCCACCACACGACGGAGTGGACGAACACCCATGACTTCGTCATAGCCTTCTTCTGTGATAAAGTCCTTAGCTGCTTGGCTGACTTCCAAATCAATGTCTTTCTTAGCCAATGTTTGGTTGACTTCAGCCAACATCAAGTCCACAATCTTAGAAAGGTCTTCCTTATTCAAGTGTGAGAACTCGATAACTGCATTAAAGCGGTTAAGGAACTCTGGACGGAAGAATGGCTTCAAACGATCCATCAATTCTGGTTTATCCGCATCTTCTGTCAAGTTAGCTTCATAGCCAAATCCAGCATTTGATGTTGCGATAATGACAGTGTTTTTAAAGTTAACGGTATTTCCTTGACCATCAGTCAAACGACCATCATCCAAGACTTGGAGGAGAAGGGTAATGACTTGAGGATCCGCCTTTTCAATCTCATCCAAGAGAATGATAGAGTAAGGATTACGACGAACACGTTCTGTCAAGGTATTGCTATTGTCATCATACCCCACATAACCAGCTGTTGTACCGATTAGCTTAGATACAGCTGTGCGGTCACTGTATTCAGACATATCTAAACGGATAATCGCATCCTTAGTTCCAAACATATCGAGCGCCAATTGCTTAGCAAGCTCCGTCTTACCAACCCCAGTTGGCCCTACAAAGAGGAAGCTACCGATTGGGCGATTGCCTTCATCAAAACCAGCACGGTTACGACGGATAGCACGAGCTACAGCTTCAACCGCCTTGTCTTGGCCGATAACCTTGTGTTCCAAGCGATGAGCCATATCTTTCAAACGTTCGATGTCTGATGCTCCCATTTGTGACACTGGAATACCTGTCATTCGTTCCACAGATTCAGCCACATCGTTGATGCTTGCAGTCACTTTCATGTCTTCTGTGTGGTTTTCGACTTTTTTCTCCAATTCTGCAATACGTGTCTTAGCATTGAGAGCTGCTTCAAAGTCCTCTGCCTCAACTGCTTTTTCTTGCTTGTCTTTTTCTGCCTCAATTTCACGTTCAACAGCATGAACATCTGTTACTGGATGTTGAGCTGCCAAGTGAGCCGCCGTTACATCCACAAGGTCGATAGCCTTATCAGGCAAGCTACGTTGAGGAATATATTGGATAGAATAATCCACTGCTGCCTTCAAGACTTCGTCTGGCAAGATAACATTGTGGTGTTGTTGATAGAGGTCACGAATCCCTTGAAGAATTTTAAAGGTATCCTCTGCTGAAGGAGCATTGACCTTGACTTCGTTGAAACGACGAGCAAGAGCTGCATTCTTCAAAATCGTGTTACGATATTCGTCTTGAGTCGTTGCCCCAATAACGGTCAACTCGCCACGGGAAAGAGCTGGCTTGAGAATATCTGCAAGCCCTTTAGAACCACTGTCTCCACCAGTGCTACCAGCACCAAGAATTTGGTGAATTTCATCAAAGAAGAGAATAATATTTCCTGCTTCTTTCACTTCATTGACTAGATTTTGCACATTTTCTTCAAAGCTACCACGGTATTGGGTACCAGCCTCAAGACCTGAGATATCAATAGAAATGATTTCCTTATTCTTGATAGCAGCTGGAACATCTCCGTTCACAATGGCTTGCGCTAGTCCTTCAACAACTGCTGTCTTACCAACACCTGCATCTCCGACTAGAACAGGGTTGTTCTTGGTACGACGTGAGAGGATTTCAGATGTTTCTTGAATTTCCTTGTTTCGCCCGATAACAGGATCCAACTTGCCCTCACGAGCTTCCGCTGTCAAGTTACGACCTAGTTTAGCAAGGACACCGTCTTGTTTCATACCTGAAGCGTGTTGTTGCATTTGCGCATCAGATTCTGCATTTCCTGGTAATTTCCCAGTTGCACGATAATGAGCAAATTCCTCAGGTGTCACTTCGCGTCCATTAATCAAGTAACGGCGATTTTCAGAACTGTATCCTCTCATACCACCCATCAATTGGTTAAATAAATCATCCATATTGTTAAAGTTATTAAAATTGTTATTCATATTTCATACCTCGTTTAATTAAAAATTTACTTAGTCAAAACAATTTGACTTTCTCTGACCTTTGTTTTAAAAAAATTTTAGACTAGCTGTTGGCTACTCTACGTATAATTTCTGGTTTTTCTCTTTTTAAATAAGCCTTTTATCATCTTCTTTTTCAAAAGTCTGTTAGATTAAACATAGGCCTCACCCCTTTCTAGGGTATCTATCGTACATTTTCAAGAAATAGAATCATTGAAAATGAAGTTTTCTAAGGAATTCATTTTTCCTTATGTTTCTACTATATCACATTGGTCAGTAAAAAGTCAATAACTTTTTGACCAAATTTAACTATTTTTTTTAAAAAGAATTTTTCAAAGACGCAAAAAAAGCCAGTCATATCGACTAGCTTTCTTTCCATTCTAATTGAATCTTAGCTCAATGCGTCATCCATTGAAAA
>BNJT01000483.1_pt1 | contig 128115 bp, 198 predicted proteins | sample 8540491 | NCBI WGS metagenome assembly BNJT01 (sample SAMD00202455, study PRJDB9452) | human saliva metagenome | host: Homo sapiens | reverse complement strand
GAAACGACGATACTGTTTCAAGAAGCGGGTCATCTTTTCTTGTATTTGTGCCAATTCGTCGACACGTGGTAAATAAACAATACGGAAATGATCTGGTTCTTTCCAGTTAAATCCTCGTCCATGTACCAAGAGAATCTTTTCTTGCTTCAAGAAATCGAGCACAAACTGTTCATCATCGTCGATGCGGTACATATTGCGGTCAATTTTAGGAAAGATATAGAGACCTGCTTTAGGTTTAACTGCTGACAAACCTGGAATTTCTTGAATGGCATTATAGATGAAGTTTCTTTGCTCATAGATGCGACCACCAGGAAGAAGCAATTCATCTACCGACTGGTGACCACCTAAAGAAGTTTGAACAACCTGTTGAGCTAGAACGTTAGAACAGAGTCGCATGTTAGAGAGCATGTTAAGACCCTCGATATAACCTTTTACATGATGTTTAGGTCCAGACAAGACCATCCAGCCTACACGGAAACCTGCGATACGGTGAGATTTTGAAAGACCATTCATGCTGACACAGAAAAGATCTGGAGCCAAACTTGCGACTGGTATATGGACAAGTCCATCCATGACCATACGATCGTAGATTTCATCCGCAAAGATAATCAAGTCATTTTGGCGAGCAATCTCGATAATATCTAGTAAAAGCTCTTTAGGGTATAAAGCCCCTGTTGGATTATTGGGATTGATTAAGACAATAGCCTTGGTATTTGAACTAATTTTTGACTTGATATCATCAAGGTCTGGATACCATTCTGCTTCTTCGTCACAGATATAGTGAACAGCATTTCCCCCAGCCAAGCTGACAGCAGCAGTCCACAATGGATAGTCAGGCATTGGCACTAGAACTTCATCACCATTATCTAGAAGTCCTTGCATGGACATAACGATTAGCTCACTGACACCATTCCCTACATAAATGTCTTCAATATCAACATTAGGAATTTTTTTCAATTGGCAATACTGCATAATAGCTTTACGAGCTGAGAAAATTCCTTTTGAATCCGAATAACCTTCACTATCACGCGCATTCATAATCAAGTCATGAATAACCTCGTCAGGAGCTGTGAAACCAAACTCTGCAGGGTTTCCTGTATTCAAACGGAGGATCTTTTCCCCATTTGCTCGCATACGCATAGCCTCTTCGAGAACTGGACCACGAATATCATACGCGACGTGCTCTAATTTGATGGATTTATTAAATTCTTTCATATGACTTCCTCTATTCATCAGGATACTTAATATTATACCACTTGATGTTAAAATCGTAAATTTCCGAGTTTCAATCTACAAAAAAACCTTGCGTAACACAAGGTAAACAGAGCAAGATCGATTCCTTTTCTTTAAATTAGGAGAAGGAAGAGTAAATATGAATCTTCAAACTTAGAGACTCTACAGTTAGAGAATATATAAAAACTCCTTTGAATCGATAAGGAAGGCTTCGTAATGGATGATAGTTGCAAGAACTCAGGAATCTCTTCCTGTGCTCAGCAAAACGCAAAGAAAAAATAAGTTGACTCAACAAACAACATAAATGATGTCTGGGCTAATTCGAGTCTAATTGTAAAGAATTTTATCATATCTCTGGCTTCTTCCCTGCTCTGATATTTAATATTATACACTAAAATTTTTGCATTTTCAAATAAGCACATATAAAAAGGACTCAAATATTGAGTTCTTTTTATATGCTATTTTGTAATTTCTGCCAACATTTTTTCGATATGTTGGATTGATTTTTCGCGACCAAGCAAGTAGATGGTTTCTGGCAATTCTGGTCCGTGCATCTCCCCTGAAACGGCGATACGGATTGGCATAAATAGGTTTTTCCCTTTGATTCCAGTCTCTTTTTGAACCGCTTTGATTTGTGGGAAGATATTTTCTACCACAAACTCTTCGTCTGACATAGCCTCGAGTTTCGCTTTGAAAGCTGCTAGTACAGTTGGTACAGTTTCACCAGCCATGACTTCTCTCTCAGCTTCTGTCAATTCTGGGAAGTCTGAGAAGAAGAGGTCTGTCAATGGTACGATTTCATCCACTGACTTCATTTGTGGTTTGTAGAGTTCCACTAATTTCTCCGCCTTATCTGTCAAACGTCCTGCTTCTTCTAGGAATGGTTTTGCCATTTCAAAGATAGTTGCCAAGTCAGCTCTCTTAATATAGTCATTGCTCATCCAGTCTAGTTTCTTCTGGTCGAAGGCTGCTGGAGACTTACTGAGACGACTTCATCAAAGAGCTTGATAAGTTCTTCGCGAGAGAAGATTTCGTCTTCCCCACCCGGATTCCATCCAAGAAGGGCAATGAAGTTAAAGACAGCTTCTGGAAGGTACCCTTTCTTACGGTAATCTTCGATAAACTGAAGGGTGTTAGTATCACGTTTAGATAACTTCTTACCAGTTTCAGAGTTAATAATCAAGGTCATGTGACCAAACTCTGGTGCTTCCCATCCAAGCGCTTCATAAACCATGAGCTGTTTTGGTGTATTAGCAATATGGTCATCTCCACGGATGACGTGAGAGATTTGCATATCGTGGTCATCGATGACAACGGCAAAGTTATAAGTTGGGTAGCCATCTTTCTTTTGGATAACCCAGTCACCACCGATATTGCCACCTTCAAATTCGATATCACCTTTGACCATATCATGCCATTTGTAAATACCAGACTCATTGACTGCCAAACGCACCGTTGGAATCACACCTGCTGCTTCACGTTCTGCGATATAAGCCGCTTTTTCTTCTTCACTCATACCAAGGTATTCGTTGATGTAGCGAGGTGTTTCCCCAGCTGCTTCTTGACGTTCACGTTCCGCTGCCAACTCTTCTTCTGTAACATAAGATTTGTAGGCTTTTCCTTCGGCTAGCAATTGGTCAATGTATGTTTGATAGAGTTCCAAACGTTCAGACTGGCGGTAGTTTTCATGGGTCTCTGGACTTTCATCCCAGTCCATGCCCAACCAACGAAGGTTTTCAAGCTGAGAACGTTCTCCGTCTTCAACGTGACGCTTGCGGTCTGTGTCTTCAATACGGATGATAAAAGTTCCACCATGGTGGCGTGCATACAGGTAGTTAAACAATGCTGTACGGGCATTTCCGATGTGTAGTAGTCCTGTTGGACTTGGTGCATAACGCACACGAATATCTTTTGACATAGCTTCTCCTATAAAGTCTCTAGGCGTCTGCCTTTTTGCTCTCTATATTATATCACAAGTCTTGCCAGAGTCCAATTTCTCTTTTCTAGAAATAGTAAAAAGAGTGGTAAAACCACTCTTTGTTGAATCTATTATAGACGAGCGTTAAGTTCTTTGCTCAATTCTTCAAATCCTGGTTTTCCAAGAAGGGCAAACATGTTACGTTTATATGCTTCAACACCTGGTTGGTCAAATGGGTTGATAGCGTTCAAGTAACCTGAAAGGGCGATTGCCAATTCGAAGAAGTAGATAGTGTAACCAAGAGTGAAGGCATCTTGCTCAGGAAGAGTCACGTACATGTTTGGTACGTCACCGTCAGTGTGAGCAAGAAGAACACCGTCAGTCGCTTTTTTGTTAACGAAGTCAACGTCTTTTCCTTGAAGGTAGCCAAGTCCGTCAAGGTCTTCTTCCAATGTAGGGATGATCACGTTCTTACGTGGTTTGTCAACACGAACAACTGTTTCAAACATGATACGAGTTCCTTCTTGGATAAATTGACCCAATGAGTGCAAGTCTGTTGAGAAGTTAGCTGAAGTTGGGTAAATACCTTTTTGGTCTTTACCTTCTGACTCACCAGCCAATTGTTTCCACCATTCTGAGAAGTATTGAAGAGATGGCTCGTAGTTTACCAAAATTTCAGTTGCATAACCTTTACGGTAAAGGATGTTACGAACAGCTGCATATTGGTAAGCTTCGTTTTCAGAGATTTTATCTGAAGTATAGTCTTTACGAGCTGCGTTCGCACCTTCCATAAGGGCTTTGATATCTGCACCTGATGCAGCGATTGGAAGCAATCCAACTGCTGTCAATACTGAGAAGCGTCCACCGATGTCATCTGGGACTACAAATGTTTCCCAACCGTTCGCATCTGCTTCAACCTTAACAGCACCTTTTTGGCGGTCAGTAGTGGCGTAGATACGTTTGTTCGCTTCTTCTTGACCGTATTTCTTAACCAAGAGTTCTTTGAAGACACGGAAAGCGATGGCTGGTTCAGTTGTTGTACCTGATTTAGAAATCACGTTGACTGAGAAATCTTTATCTGCAACATACTCTACCAAGTCAGCAAGGTAAGTAGATGAAATTGAGTTTCCAGCATAAAGGATTTGTGGTGCTTTGCGTTCTTCTTTTGTTTGCAAGTTTGAAAAGTGGTGGTTCAAGAAGTCAATGGCAGCTTTCGCTCCAAGGTATGATCCACCAATACCGATAACGACCAAAACATCGCTGTCTGCTTTGATTTGTTCAGCAGCTTTCAAGATGCGGTCAAATTCTTCGCGGTCGTAGTTTTCAGGAAGGTCCAACCAACCCAAAAAGTCGCTACCAGCACCAGTTCCTTTACGGATCAATTCGTCTGCTGCTGTAACTTGTGCTTGCATGTATTCCACTTCATGCGGTGCAACAAATTTGTCTAATACTTTTGAATAATCAAATTTAATATGTGACATAGTATTCCTCCAAAATTTCTTCTTTTCTATCATAACGCTTACCTTGGATTTTTTCAAGTTTTTATACTGAATTTCCTCAAATTTTATCATAATTCAAACGTTTGCGTAAAATTGTATAAAATTAAAAAACTTGAAGCATCAAACCCTACGAATAAAAAAACGACTAGGATTCTAGTCGTTACAATTCATTCAATAAATACTCAAATAATTCTAAGTTCCCATCTTCTTCGTTGACTAGAAACTCTGGATGCCACTGCAAGCCGATAATACGGTGATCATCTATAGATTCGATTGCTTCAATCGTTTGGTCGCGGGGATCTACTGCTGTTACACGGAAATTTGGAGCCAAGTCTTTAATACTCTGACGATGAACTGAATTAACCTGACTAGTTTACCAAACAATTTGGACACAAGGCTTCCATCAACCGTTTCAATGGAATGTGACGTTCCAAAAGGAAGCCCCTGCCAGTGTCCTTCAATTTCTTGATTGAGGGTTCCACCAAAGGCAACGTTGACGAGCTGGACACCACGACAAATGGCTAAGATTGGCTTGTTCTGACGTAATGCTTCTTGTAGAAGAGCAAGCTCAAACTCATCACGAACAAGATTATAATCATCACTATCAATGGTTTTTTCCTCACCATAAAACTGAGGATGAACATTTTGTCCCCCAGTCAAAATGAGCTTGTCAATCATTTCTACATAGTCATGGACCACTGACTCATCCCCAACTGGAATCACCAAAGGAAGTCCGCCAACCTGACGAATACTCTCAGCGAATTTACAAGAGACAGATGAATGAATATTTTTTCCCTCTGCGTCCACGGGACATAGATTTGCTGCAACTCCAACAACCGTTCTTGCCATTACTGATTTCCTTTCGTCTTCTATTGATAATCTTATCTTATCATCCTTCCCCACTCCTGTCTAATATGTATTTTTTAAGTCCGTGATAAAATTTTTTTATCAGAAAAAGTTGCCCAAAATTAGGACAACTTTTTTGCTTATCCTCAATGAAAATCAAAGAGCATACTCGGAAGCTAGCCGCAGGTTGCTCAAAACACAGTTTTGAGGTTGTGGATAGAACTGACGAAGTCAGTAACACATATACGGCAAGGGGACGCTGACGTGGTTTGAATTTGATGTTCGAAGAGTATTATTCAAAGACAAATTGATTGTGATAAAGTTCGGAGTAAAACCCTCCAAGCTTGAGTAATTCGTGATGGTTTCCTTGCTCGATAACCTCACCATCCTTAAGAACAATAATCTGATTGGCATTGAGAATGGTTTCAAGCGGTGAGCAATTACAAAACTAGTTCTTCCTGCCACGATAGCTTCCATAGCATTTTGAATCTTGCTTTCTGTTACAGTATCAACGTTTGATGTTGCCTCATCCAAGATTAAGACCTGCGGATCTGTCATCAAGGTACGGGCGATAGAAATCAACTGCTTCTGACCGGTTGAGAATACGCTCTGATCATCATTAATCAGAGTATCGTACTTATCTGGTAGACTTTCGATATATTCATGGATATGTGTAGCTTTGGCAGCTGCTTCTACCATCTCCTGACTAGCATCTGGGACACCGAATCGAATATTGTCCCGAATGGTTCCGCTAAACAAAACAGAATCCTGTAGGACAATTCCTACCTTACTTCGCAAACTATCTAAATCAAACTCGCGGATATCTGTTCCATCAATGCTGATACTACCAGCATCCACATCATAAAAACGATTGATAAGGTTCATGATGGTTGTTTTCCCTGAACCTGTCGGACCAACAACCGCAATCATTTTTCCTTTTGGTGCTGAAATGCTGACATCTTTCAGAATTGGTTTGCCTGGAAGGTAGGAGAAGTCTACATTACGAATCTCCACACCATCTTTTAATTCGTTAAAGACTGAAGCATCTTGAGGACGAATTTCTTCTTCTGCATCAAACATTTCTTGGATACGGTCTGCACCTGTAAAGGCCAGTTGCAAACTTCCCCAGCTCGCTGCCAATTGGATAATAGGTTGGTAATACTGTTGCGAAAACTGAGTAAACATGACAATCAAACCAAGTGCTGTTGCTGTCTCGATGTTCTTGTCATTCAGTAAGACAGCTGATCCTACAAAAATAACTACTGCTGTGTTGACCAAGCTCATTCCGTTCATGACAGGGAAAAGAATTCCTGAGAACATTCTTCCCTTGAAAGTGGCTTTTCGAACCCGTTCATTTTGCTCAACAAAACCAGCAATCACATCTTCTTGGATACCTTGAACGATAACTGCTTTTTGTCCAGAGATACTCTCATCCATATAAGCATTGAGTTTCCCAACTTCCTTTTGTTGGAGGTTGGTGTATTTTCTTGCCAATTTCAAAATGACAATCAACATGATGATAGCAACTGGAGTGCTGGCAATCGTAATCAAAGCCAAGGTGATACTTTTTGCAAACATGACAATCAGCAAACCAATATAAAGAGCAATGTTGGTCATAACAGACACCAGGCTTTCGTTAAAAGCTTGGAGGATGTTGTCCAAATCACTGGTAAAACGTGACAGGATATCCCCATCTTGATGGCGGTCAAAGAAGGAAACTGTCAAGCGAGAAAGCTTGCCAAAAAGTCCCTTACGCATCTCATTTGTCGATTCAGCAATAATGCGGCTCATCAAGACCATATAGATGAGACTAGACACTACTAAAACAATCAAAATATAAGCAAGATTGACAAGGAGCCCCAAAAGACTTTGCCAAACCATATCTGAATTTCCATTTTGATAGGCTATAACCAAATTAGCCAGTTCTGTGACTGTTTGACCTGCAAATACTGGAAAGAGGGCTTGTGCTATCGTTGCAATGATAATCATAGCAATAACAACGACAAAGGATATCTTATAAACTTTAAAATAGTTCCAAAAAAATTCAAATGTCTTCATCCTACTCCTCCTTTCCTTTTTGCGTCTCGTAAATTTCACGATAAACTGGATTCGTTGCGACCAAGTCAGCATGCTTACCTTGACCAATCAAGCGACCTTGGTCAAGCACTAAAATTTTATCCGCATGCACAACAGAGCTAATCTTTTGTGCGATGATAATCGTAGTCGTCCCCTTCAAATCCTTGTTAAGGGCTTCTTGGACCAAACGTTCTGATTTAGCATCAAGGGCGGAGGTTGAATCATCAAAAATCAATATCTTAGGATTGCTGACAATCCCACGCGCAATAGACATTCTTTGTTTTTGTCCACCAGAAAAGTTAGTCCCACGTTCCTCAACCGGACTTTCAAAGGCCAAATCCATGCGACTGATAAATTCACTAGCCTGGGCGATACGAGCTGCGCGTTCCATTTCTGAAACCGTCGCATCTCCCTACCTTGTCTGAGATTATCTGCGATGGTTCCACTAAAGAGAATAGCTCTTTGCAAGACGATAGAGACTGTCTTACGAAGCGTTCCTTCGCTAACTGTCCGAATGTCCTTTCCACCAATTTTGATAGTACCTTGCTGAGGATCAAATAATCGTGGAATCAACTGAGCCAAGGTTGATTTCCCTGCACCGGTTGCTCCGACAACCCCAACCATTTCACCAGCTACGATATCGAAAGATACATCTTTTAGGATAGGTTCTTCATCATTTGGATAGGTAAAGGTCACATTTTCAAAACTGAGACTTCCTTCCAAATCTTCATCTTCCACATCCTTGAAGGTCATAGCCGGTTCTGTATCCAGGATTTCACGAATACGACGAAGGGAAATCATGGCACGAGTAACTGAGTTCCCCAAAAATCCAACCATGACGATGGTAAAGATAATCTGACTCAGGTAGTTTACAAAGGAAGCAATGGAACCAACTACTGACGGATCTGACTCTGCCATACCTGCTACAAGCCAGATTGAAAGAAAGACAGCCCCATACGAAATCAACATCATTGCAGGTTGAACAATAGAAAAAGCATAACCGATATAGAGGTTTTCTCCCAGCAATTCATCTGACACTTGCGTAAACTTATTAAACTGATCTTTCTCTCGAACAAAAGATTTGACCACGCGCACACCACGTAAATTTTCTTTGGCAATGGCATTGATACGCTCCAATAAGGTCTGGAATTTTGCAAAGCGTGGTCCCATCATTCCCATCATAAGACCTGTCATAGCAACGATCAAAACGACCATAAGAACCAGCACCCACCACAACGAAGGCAAGGTGACAACAGCTAATATAAAGGAACCAATAAATAAAATCGGTAGTCGAAAGAGGATTTGGAAGGTCATCATAACGACGTTTTGAATCTGATTGATATCGTTGGTCATACGGACAACGAGGTTCCCTGCATTAAACTTCTCAATATTGGCGTATGAAAAAGTTTGAATCTTACGAAAGGCATCTTCCCGTAAGTCTGACGAAACTCCTTGAGCAATGTAAGCTGCTAATACAACATTAATTCCACCTGCGACCAGACCAATCAAGGCAACTAGGATTAACCAAAACCCAATATTATAAATAGCTTCATTATCACCTGTTAGCAGTGCCTCTAAAACCTCCTGCAAATAACGTGGCTGCAGAAGTGAACTCGTTACCATTAGACCTGTCATAATTAAGGAAGCCAGAGCCTGCCATTTATAGGCTTTTATTTTCTGAAACAGCATATTTCCCCCTTATAAGATAGACAAAAGGGAACGACAGCTCTGTCAGTCCCTTCTTATGCTTTCATGTTGATGCTATTCTAACAAAAAAGAATGCTGTTGTCAAAGCACTCAGCTCTCGCAAGCTTGTGAATCAAGACATTAGCATCCTATTAATCATTTTCATTTAGTACTGAATTTTATTGTTCTGAACTATCTTGCTCGTCTAATTGAGCTCGTCCAATTTCACGGTAGCTACGGTCCCCAACAATCTCAACTGAGAACTGACCATCTTGGTACTCGAGAATCGTCACACTTCCATTATCAAGACCATGCGGATGCATGCCGTTAATTAAATAAACAATGGTTCCAATAGTCATTCCATGGCTGACTACGAGGGCATTCCCACCCCCATTAGCTTCCATTTCCTTGGCAATGGTTTCAAAACCTTCCCAGATACGACCACTTAGTTTCCCAGCCTTCAGCCCAACCTGCTGTGTCTACTTCTACCAGACCTTCAGCTAGCTCCGCATAGGACAAACGATGCACATGATCGACATTAAAGATTCGAGGGATAATCCCCATAAATAAGTCCCCATCATAAGCACCGTCAAAACTACCAAAGCACCATTCACGAATTCGCTTATCCATGCGATAAGGAATTTGCCCTGTCAAACCAAGTTCTTCAAGGATAATTCCCATTGTCTGAATGGTCCGCCCTGAGTCACTTGAATAAGCACGCTCAAAGGTTAAGCCAGACTCACGCAAACCAATTCCCAATTCGTGAATACCTCGCTCACCTTCAGCTGTTAAAGGAGTATCACTCCAACCTTGAGCACGCCCAATCGTATTAAACATTGTTTTCCCATGACGCACTAGATACAATTTTACACTTGACATATTCTGTCCTCCATATGTATCTATTATAGCATGATTTCAGGTAAAAACCTCGTCCAAACTCACTGGCCTTCAACCTTACAACTGAAGCAAAAATCCAAGCTATTCTGTATCTTTCTTTGAAGGAGTAACTTCAGAAGACTTTGCAGTTTCTTTTTTTACCTGTTCTTCTTTTTTCTCCTCATTTCCTTCTTTGGACTTATTTTCTGTCTTCTTAGTCTTTTTATCGGTCTTTTTCAAAGGAGAAAAGTGAAATTCAAACTGATTTTTGCTACTAGTAACTATCGTTAAAAAGCCTTTTTCATCAGTATGATAAGTTGCTTTTCCGACATCAAATGACTGGACTCCACTTTCAGAACTAGCTTTTTCATAAGTTCTTTTAGCCATTGCAAATGCAAGAAGATTTTCTTTATTAAGGGCATAATCCTGATGATGAGCCACTTGTCGATTCAGATAAAACTGCAATAAGAGACTAAAAATTCCAGCAATAGTGACAGCGTATAGGAGAACTCCTGCTCTAACTTTTTTCTTTTTCCACACGATAGATAAACTCCCTCTCAAGTCCCTTTTCAAACTGAAAATTAAAATAAACATTTTGCCCGTTTTGGTAAATATGAGCTGATTTCAGACCGTAGACCATGGGTTGATAGCCACGTCCGCTGGCATCTGTCTTTCGGAAATCATTTGACCTTGATTTCCCCATAGAGATAGATTTCCCATCCTGTTTGAGATAAAGTCTATCATTCTCCACCTTTTCAAATTGGGCTCGATTCAACTCTGCTTCTAGCTGATCTACAAATAAGAGCCATTCTTTTTGCTCACTTCTCTGCTGGTAGCGAACTTCTGAAACCAAGAGTTGGCTCATAGATTGAAAGAAGCAAGCTACCACTAATCACAATAAGAGCAACCAGGGATTCTAAAAGCGTAAAAGCTCTGACTCTACTTATCTTGAATCGCCAGTAATTTCTCCGTTCCATGGTATACCTCCAAACCTCGCTCATTCGAGACAACATGAACCGTAAGGCCATTGACAGTCAACTCCTTTTGTCCGGTCTGCAAAGCCATCCGAGCCACTCGCAAAACTTCTTCCTGTTTTAGAAGTTCTACTTCTCTTTTTCTACTTTCTTGAATTTGTCCCAGCAAGAGAGTTGCAATACTGGCAAAAATGGCTAGTGAAACCACTGCTTCCAGTAAAATAACCGCCTTAATTTTTTGCTTCTTGAATACGTTTAATCTTTCCATTTCCTAGATATAGTTGGTAGCGAACCACTTCTTTCCTTGTTTGAAATTTCACACTTGCCAGAGACGAATTCCCACCAGCCTTGTCAAAGGAAATTGACTGATTAGACTGCAATTGAATTCCTTTAGGGATGGCTAATTTCTGATAGCCATTTCCAATACTTCTCTCTTCTAGCATTAAGTTGATCTTTTGCTGACTAGCCAGACTTCGCTTCTGCGTTTCCCGATAAAGTTCCTCAAACTCCATAAAGAAAATCTGCTCTTCTACAGCCGCAAAAGTTGACTGAACTGAACTCAACAAGCCCAAGGCTAACAGACTGACTATTCCTAAGACCAATAGACTCTCAAGCATGGTAAATGCCTTAATCCGCAACTGTTTGACTTGTGTTCTGTTTTGCATGGTATTCTTTGTAGGCCTTTGCTTGCTCAGCAGTGATACGTCCATCTGCCTGTAATTTGCTTAGACTGGCATCTTCATTTTTATCCAGACTATAGAGTTCTGCTTGACTTTCTACTACCTTAACTACTGCAGCTTTACCCTTGTCATTCACTGCATCCTTTTGCTTAGTCAGATTTGGCACAAACAGTAAGAGTAGGACGCTAATGATAAGAAGGACCACCAACATTTCAAGTAGCGTATCTAAAACTCTTATCTAAAGAATACAATAAAAACTGCAGGCAACAACCTGCGGTTTTGTGTAATCTATTTTGAAGTCTTTCTATTTTTATTTTGTTGTAATTAAACCATCCGGTTCAACTACAAACGCTGCTTTATCAGCCATACGCCCATCTGGTAGAAGTAGATACCAGCCGTCGTTGTAACGTACAAATGTATCGGATTTCATATCACCGTTAGTAGCATCACAATAATACCAATTATCGTAATACTTGATCCAGCCGGTTTGCATCGAACCATCACGATTGAAGTAGTACCATACACCAGCAATTTTCTTCCAAGATGTGGCCATGTACCCACTAGAGTCGAACCAGTACCATTTACCGTCTGTGTGCTTGAGCCATTTCTCAGAGTACATATAGCCTGACTCGTCAAAATAAAAACCATGATTGATTTTTCTTCAATATATTCGAATTGAGCTTTTGGATAAGTACCGTTAGCACGAGCAAACCAGTATCCAGTATCATCTTTTTGCCAACCTTTTTTAGGTTTTTCAGGCTGTGCATTTGGATTGGTCAGACGATACACATAATAGTATGGACGCCCGGCATATAGCCAAATATCATCATGATCATTGACCGTGATACCATCATAGCGATAGTTACAGTGGATAATGTTGTCGCTATCCACAAAGATACCAGTATGTCCTCCAGCGCCGCTAGAATAGCCCTTGCGCCCCCAGATAAAAACATCTCCTCGTTGAGCATCCCATGGGGTATTTTCTGAGATAAGTTCATAGCCGTTATTAATAAGCCATTGATGCTCATACTCAGTATTAACAGCCCAACCAGCTGATACTGCTCCAGCGCTACGAAGTGCGTAATATACAGACGATGAGCAATCGTAAGAGTCATCTCCATCTCGCGATGTCATACTGTATGATACATTTCCTTTACGTGCTTGCATCCAGGCAATAGCTGTTTCAATATTTAATGCCATTGTTTCCTCCTTTTTTTACTTAATCCTCACTTGGCTCTTGATAGTCAAGAGCCCGTTTGCTGTCAGAAAGCCCTGTAGTTGTTGGGTCTGGAATGATATTTAAAATATTTACAATCGTCAACCCAACAAGATAAGGGTTAGCAAAGAATTTACCAAGCAAGTCTAAAATGACTCCCCAGCTAACCAAATCTTCTAGTTTAAGATTGAAATAGGCCAGAATTGGCAAAGCTAAAAGCAAATGCCACCCGCAATAAGAATGTTTTATTTTTTTAAGCTAAAAACGTACTTTCCAGTTAATCATGTTTATTCTCCTTTTTTTCGTATCATTGTCTTTTTCAATCAATCGTTGAAATGCTTTCAATATTGGTTGAAAAATGGTAACATTTCCTTTCAATTTACGGTAGTTCTCAATAAGCGATTGAAAAGTAAATGCGATGTATCCGAGATAAATTGAGTACAAGAATGCAAACCCTGTCTTTTTCAGGTAATAAGACAGACATCGGGATAAGGATCATCAATAAGAGAACCCCTAAAAATCTTACGAAGTAGGCCATTGATACCAATTTTACTCTTGTATTCAATATCAGGATTGACAATAGCAGCAATAGTTCCTGTCACAAAAATCAATAATTTCCATTGAAACAATCAGTGCTAGAGCGTACAATACCAAACCATCTTCTGTTTGGATGAAGCTTCTAAAAAAATTGAAAAATTCAATATGCATATTCACCTCCTTAATTCCTATAAAGTTTATCTTTTCCAGACATGTACAGTCCGACTGGTACAGAACCTTGAGTAAGTGTGAGTTTCCCATCCGAACCAACATACATTGGGCTGCCAAAAACCCCTGATAATTTAGACGCAAAGAGAGTTGGCGCCAAAACCCTGATACTATCACCTTTTTGGGCAGACATACCAATATAAATACCTGCAATCAGCTGTTGAGGTGTATGAGGTGTAGCAAGTTCTACATAGTTAAATCCTGCAGAAGAAGCTGCTAAAACTTCGCCACCCGTTAAGGTAACATCAGATTGGTAATACCGTTTAACAGTAAAAGTCTGTTTCAGGATAGTTGATTGGGTATTCTGCATTGATAAACGTCTCATTTCCCCCTGATACACGGACCTTAATGGGATATTGGCCGTTTACTTGAATCGGACAGTTACTAAAATTACAGTTGTTAAAATCAATCATGTGCACCGCGCCTCCTCTGTCATGGGTATTATCAATGTTAATACCACCGCCAAAACCGCCATATTCAACAGCTGTTGAAATGAATGTACAATTGTTGTGCACTCTGTGATACGGTTTAGTTGAGTCAATTGCGTTAGGCTCGTGGATGTACCAAGGTTGTACAGGACTCTCAAAAATAACAGTTGTCGTATTGAGAGTAGGAACCTTCTGATGCACCTTCGCCCCACGCCCTGGTTACTTGCCAAACTTTTGACACATCACCACCATTTTTGTTGCGGTATTCTCTAGCACCTTGATTGCCGTAATGGATAAATCGGCAATTTTTAACCATGCGTTTCCAATTTCGGTCAGCACCACTGGACTCATCATGGATGACATATCGACAGTTTCTTCCTGTAAATGTGATGCCTTCAAAATTATTGTTTTTTGATACGTTAATAGTTGAGGTTTGAGTGATAGTGTTATCATCGGCGTTATCTGGGACATCTCCGCGAATGATACATTTTGTTGGTTCACCGCTCGCCGACCGAATATGCACATAGTCAGGCAAGCGATCTCCTAACATGCTAAATTCATACGTTCCGTCGTCTAATATGATTGTGTAGATACGATTCGGACCGGGAATTAACAACTGCATTGAGAGCTTGTTTAATATTTTGATAGGATTTGTCAGTCCCTACTAGTAGGTCAATATACTTGACATTATCCGTATTTTTCCACAAATGGATGTACGTTGCCATTGATTTCAAAAACCATAAAATGTCCCTGCTGGATACTGGCTATAAGTCAGATTACGGATATCTTTGGCACCCTCAATTACAACCAACTCCAATTCTTTTTTGTTACGAGTAACATAAAGCCATTCGGCATCAGATGGTACATTGTAGACGTACCCATCCTGATTGCTATCAACGTAGCTATCTAGTAAAGCCAGGTTTTGCTTGCCTGCGTTCAAAAAATGGGTGAACGGTGATGGTAAGCTAACATTAGAGCTGATTTTTGTGTTTGGTGTAACTTTGACAATATATGATGTGTATTCATTATTGCTGCCTCTTACCGTTCCATCTTGACCGATATTGCGGTTTGACCAATAAGTTTTTTCAAAGACTTGGGTAACTTCGTTTTTTAAGATTTTAGGCAAGTTAGAGACATTGGCAAGCGTCGCGAAGTCTGATTTTGAGAGATACACACCGTCGACTTCGTAACCAAGTACTGTGCCTGGCAAGCAGTCAGTGTAGGACTTGCCTACTGCTAAGCTTGGATGATTAACTACTACCAATGTTGCAGTTGGCTTGTTAATGGTCACATGTAGCCATTGAGCGTTGGACGGGACTCGATAAACAAAATTTGATTGTTTAGTGCCATCTAGCGTGCTGATTGCTTTTTTTGACGAATCCAAAAAATGGCTAAAAGCTCCAATCATCTCGATGTTCGAACTGATGATGCTGCCTGGTTCGACGGATACTGTATAGGCTGTATAGTCCGTATTACTATTTAATGCAGTCCCATCCTGTCCAATCGTACGATTTGACCAGTATTTCCCTGTGTGCACATTCGTAATTATATTTTTATCGCTTTTGGCATATCGCTTATCCTTTCATCTATCGATCTAACGGATTCTCCTGCCGTCATGAATGTCTTTCCATTTGATAAGGTTCTGACACCAATCAATTCGCTCGGAACCGTACCATCCCCAGCATTCGCAATGATACTCTCCAGTTGTTCTGATTGGGTCAAAATCTTTGAAAGTAACATCGATAAGTTTTGATCACTATGATTTAATCGTTCACTAAGTGTTGTATATTTTTCTCTTGCCTGCGATACCTCAAGATTTGCATTTCCATTAGTGGTTGCATCTACATATAACCTTCTCAAAGCCACTGCAAGTGCGTACCTGACATCTTTACCGTATTTTTTATTTAAGATGGCATCAATTGCCTCCTCAATTTGATAAAGCTTTGTGTAATTCATTGGCGTACTATCTTGGTAAAACCGTGTATCTCCGATTGCCTCAATGTTATTCTCCATTTGTTATCCCCTTTAATTCTTTAAGTTTTGTCTGTATTTCATAAATCTTAGTTTCATACAGTTCTTTCTTACTTTCGGCTGCTTTTACTTGAGTTGTCAAAGTCGCAATCAAGGTAGCATCCATTTTTGCATCCAGTTTCTTAATCTCACTATTAAGTGTTGCTATCTCTCGGTCTATACTTTCTAACTGTACTTGGTATTGTGATAGTTCGCTTTCCAGCAATGAAATATTATTTGCTTTAGTCGTCTGTTCCTTAAGTTGTCTTTGTTTGGCCGCATTATCTGCTGCAGCCTTCTCCATCGACTTTTGAGCCTCCTGTTGTTGTAGTTGAAACATTGATAAACTCTGATTACTCGAACCAATGGTAAGAGATACTGATTGAGGTTTAGTAATATTTATTGTTTTCTCAATGATTTGTAACTCCTCAACACTAGACATAGGGGCATTGATGATTTGATGGGTATTACCTACTTTAAACTTGACATAGTTTGCATCAATTAAGCATCGCTCCACAACCTCGACTTTCCAGCTGGCTAGGATTGATTTGAGATTATCTATGTACTGCTGGCCGCGTTTCTTTAAGATATCTGGGCTGTAAATATCTGACCATGTAACTGATTTTTGTGATTAAGCCAAATTGTTTAATCAATTCTTCGTTCTCAATCCAGTATTTGCCACCATTGACAGACTTGATAGTAACCTGTTCACGTATAATATCTGCGCTAGATGTTTCCGATGTCGTACCATTGTCTAAATCAGCTCCTACTGGAACAATCCTAGTCAATAGACCATCAAAAGATAAATCTCTGGTAGCTGTCTTAATATTTGCGCCTAACATAATTGGTGAGCCATTGATTTTATCGCCAATTTGTTTCAAGTAATCAATGTACATACCATCTGTTTCATGCCTTAACACCAAATATCCGTTTGTTTTTTTCCGATCAATTTATCCTTGATCGTGTCCCAGCTAGTATCATAGCCAGTATACCTAAATGGCGTATCAGATGGTGCTGGGACATTGACCACACCAATCTTAAAGCGCTTGTGTGGCTCAACTTGAGAATTATGACGGTTAATAATACGAGTTAGATAGTCCTCAAGTCCTCTGTTTGGTACTTTTTCAAAGTCCTGGCAACTGTCATGTAAGTATGCTAGCATATCCTCGCAAATGATTTCTTGAGCAAAACCATCAGATGCCATAGACATCGACACTGATAAGACCCGACCATAAAATTCTATCTCGCTATCAAATAAATTCACAATCTTTACAATTCCCTTGATAGGCTTTATTTTTTTGTATAGATTGTGATCCATCCCAATAACTAGACGACACTCATTGATACCATTTACAATTTGCTTGATACTACCTGAACTTAACCTATATTCTCTACGGGAAACTGTCGGCTCATGCAATACTTTTTGCTTACTAGTATCACCAATATCTTCTGCCTTATCCCAGTATAGAGCAAGATAGCCGGGATTTTTTACTGTATTCACACCCATTATCCAAACACCTCCCTAGAAAACCGAAAAGAAACATCTGCACTACCTGTGATTGTAAACAATGCAAGTTGTTTAGGCGGTATCTTTAACAGTACATTTTCTTGCTCCCCTTTACTAAATTGATAAGCCGATCCATTATGCTCAATAACGATATTAGAACTACTGATAACTTTTGGGATGATAGTTGTATCTCCAGGATTGTAAATTGGTACTACTTGCTTACTTTTTATTGTCCATTTTGTCCAGTTAGCAACACCATACTCAAAACTAAAATCATCCCAAACATCATCAAAGAAATCATCCAGAGCTATAAGAAATGGATAGCAGCTAAATTCAATAGTTGCTACTAGAGCCCTCTTTTGAGGATCATCCTGCACTTTGACACTCTTACATTTGCCATACCAGTAAAATCCCTCATCATGTGTATCAGTGAGTCTTGATTTACCAATACGCATAAGTGACGACTTGACTTCTCGTTCCGCCGTTTTTCTGTCAGCGTATTTTGTATTTGGCAACTTAAATTCATAAGTTATAATCCGATTGTTAAAATATCGCTCGCCATTCATCATTGAAAAATCTAGTACGCCCTGAGAATAAAGGAGATTTTCCAGCACCTCCTTTTCCTCTGGTGATGGGGCATCTCTACTTACTAGATACCACCCATTAGATTTAGTATCAAAATCACCAAACTTAATGTATTCAATAATTTCTAAAAATCATAACTGATGTCTCCTAATCATTGCTGTATTACTACCAATAGCCTCATCAAATATGTCCTTTGTTTCCCCAACCAAAGTTCCACTATCCAGTACAATCTTTTTACCTTTTTTTCTATAAGTACCTCAAGGTCATAGACCTTATCTAAAAAGATTTTCCAAAAAGATTATTATTTTTGAACATGATAAGCATCCTTTTTGAGATTTTTTTGTCATCAGCAGTCACACGCATTGCTTGTTCTCTCATCACTTTCGCTGTCACAGAGTGAGAAATGTTAGTTTTACCGACACCTAAAAACATTTTCAGGTTTAAAACTAAAAAGCATTGATCTTACTATACATATCTGTCATCGCCTCATCGACTTTGACGGTAGATTGATCGATACCTTTAGCAACACCAGCACCAATCCACCAACCAACTTCATCTCTAAATAAGTGTGATGGTGAGTGAATTTTAGCTTTTGCCTTCGCTGCTCTCTCTGCCTCCGCAACAAGTGCATTAGCTGCTGCTGTGACAGCTGGAAGAGCATTACGCATCCCTACAGCAAGCCCCTCGCTCATATATTGACCTGCGCTTATCATTCGACTACGACCATTATTGACAGTATTTACTACGGTATTTATTGCTGATTGCATCAATGTCACCATTTTTTGACCTGATGACTGAATGTGTTGCGCCATTTGAGAGCCACCCTGTTGTACCGCTTGGGACGCCCTTGTCATTCCGTTTTTGGTTAAAGATACAATTTGATTTAACGTTGATTGCATTGTGGTAGTTATTTGAGTACCAGCTGTTCTAATACTTGTACTCATCTGCATCGAGCTATTAAGTACGGCACTAGATGCATTGGTCATAGAATTAGTTACAACCATAGATAATTGCATCATACTAGACTGGATCACAACCACCATCTGATTACCAGCAGTAGAAATAGATGCAGTAGCTCCAGACATGGCTACTTGAATAGACACACCTAACGCTGTAACTTGACCTTGTGCGACACTTGAGTTGCTTGCTAGTGCTCTCATAGCGTTACCTGCAGCATTTGCTTGAGCATTAAAACCGGAAAGTCCAGCTCCTGCCATCATCAATGATGGTGTCATGGTCATAATTTGGGAGTTAAACATAGCGATTGGGGCATTTATTGCCGATAATCCTGCCACGCTACTTAAAAATCTGTGCTGTGAAAAATAGTAAAGCCAGATACTGCCATTGTCATAATAGATGGTAAAAGACCTAAAGTTGTTGACAACAATGTTATCTGAGTTGAAAAATTAGTGAGCCCTGTAACTGCCATCATAGATGATGTAGCAACTAAAGACATTGATGTTCCTATTGTTTGAAAAGAGCTTGAAATTCCAGCAAAGCCAGAGCCAAGATTTTTAATCGCTATATTAAGTTTCTCAATGTCACCAGTAAATCCAACTAAGTTCCCTGCATAAGATGCTGCACCTAAACCTGTAACAGCTGCTGCTAGCGCTCCAACTCCTGCTGCAGCATTCATAATACCACCTGCATTGCTAGCAATCTTAGCTAGTGAGTCACCTATTTTGGTGAACGAGTCCCCAACTGACTCAATTACACCTTTAATGCCATCTAATACAGTTCTAATGGCCTCTCCAACACTCTTAAATACATTCGCTACACCCTCAAGAGCTGTCTTGATCGCTGTGCCAAAACTCTCGACAACTCTTGCAGCACCATCAAGGGCTGTTTGCAAGCCTTGACCGATGCCTTGAGCCGCTGTACTTATAGCTTGGCCTGTTGCTGTGATTGCTCCCTCTGCATTCGCAAAAGCATTTACTAGTATTGAGAGTCCGTATGCTGCAATAGCAATACCTGCACCAATTAAAGCAATTGATGCTCCAAATGCAAGTATCCCAACAGCGCTAGCTGTCAAAGCTGGCCCCAACAAGGCAAATATACCTGCTAATACAGCTATACCAACTCCAAGGCCAAGCATTGCCAATTGGGCACTTGTTCCGGCATTGCCTAGTTCTATTGCTGCTTGAACTAATATATAGATACCACCAGCAACTAAAGCCACACCTGCACCAACCATTAGCATTGCAGCCCCCATTGATAGCCATTGGGCAGGGCTGGCCATTGATGCCGCTTGACCAAAACCTTGGGCAACTGTTGAGATAGCTGTTGCCAGTCCTTGTAGCACTGTTGAAATACCTTGTGAAATAGATGTGATAAGAGAACCAAGCCCAGAAAAGACTTGCTCTATGATACCTTTAGATTGAGTCGCTGATGCTCCAGCACCATCAAATGCCTCCGTAGCATTCTTTTTGAATAAGTTGAACGGATTGAGTTTTCCGATGATATCAAAACCTTTGAATTTAGATAACAAAGTCCCTAATACTGGTAGTAATAGCGCAAAAAAATAGATGGATCTATTCCAGATAAGAACTCCCCAATTTTGCTAGCTATTTTACCAATTGCCTCAACGACTTCATTAACTTTATTCCTGAAATCTTCGCTAGTGGTATATGCTTGAATAAACCAACCGATTAAAGCACCAATACCTGCAATAGCAAGACCCCAAGGATTAGACAAAGCTATTTTTAACAACCCAAAAGCAGTTTTTAGGCCAGTTATAGCCTTAGTTGCAATTGATACTGTTTTAAATGCTGCAACCATCCCAATCACTGCACTAGCGATTGCTTGAATAGTACCAGGTGGTAATGAGGAAATAAATTCAGCCCCTTTAGTAGCGGCATCTGCAAGAAACTTAACCACCTCACCCAAAGCTTTAGCAATCTTATCAAAATTTTCTCCACTACCAGCTAGAGATGAAAAGACATGACCTATTGCATCTTTCACCGCATTAAAAGCTCCAGCTACTGCTGTTATAGCTCCAGTATCTTTGAAACTAGATAAAAAGTTACCAACTTTATCAAAAGCTCCCATGATATTGTTTACCATTTCCTCTGGTAACATCTTTTTCAACCCTGCCTCTATCTCTGGTTTTGCTGATGCTAAAAATGTTGAGATAGCTTTTGGCAAAGATTTGAAAGCATTGCCTACCATCGGTATAAAGTTTCTAAAGACAAATGTTGAGGCTGTTTTAGCAAGGTTCTCTAATGGTTTGCTAATATCTCCACCTGTGGTAAGGTTTCCTAAGAAATCCTTAAATGCAGCTTGCATAGATGCAAAAGATCCTGAAAATGTTTCGGCTGCCTCTTTAGCAGTAGTACCAGTAATCCCTAGTTTCTTTTGTACAACAGAAATTGCTTTAACCATGTTTGCAAATGATAAATCACCCTCATTCACGGTCATATTCAATTCTTCTTGCACATCTTTGTAACTAGCAGCATCTTTTATTAGTCGTTGCATTTCTGCTTTTGTTCCACCATAACCGAGTTTTAGGTTATCTAGCATTGCATAGTTGCCACGCGCTAATGACTGGTAAGTTTGAGTGATGAGTTTCATATCAGAACCCATCTTATTTGCGTTGTCTGACATATCTGTCATTGCTGTGTTCGCTAACTCAGCAGCCTTTGCCGTATCTCCTCCCAAAGAAGAAATCAAGCTAGCAGAAAATGATGTTACATTTTCCATGTACTCATTAGCTGATACTCCAGCTGTTCTAAAAGCCTCATTAGCATACTGTTTAACAGTCCCAGCTGAGTCTTTGAAAAGTGTCTCAATACCACCAATAGATTGTTGTAATTTCGCTCCCTCGTCAATCGCTGATGAAAAAGCGCTTTTAACTCCTCCTGTGAGTGCACTAATTCCACTCATCAATGCTCCACTAACTAAGTTTGCTCCTAAAACCGATTTAAAAGCTGAACCTAGCCCACCTAATGATGATTTCAGGCTATTTATATCCCCTTGGGCTTTCTTACCATCCAAATCAACCGCAATGGTTACTTTACCGTCTGCCATGTTCTACCTCCTTTCTTTACTAAATATTTGGTAATGCGTATTGCTCCTGCAGTTCACGCATTTTTTGTTTTTCTTTTGAACTTTCCCCTTTTGAGGGTTTCCACGCTCTAATTTTCATTACCTCAACAAACTTTGTTCCATCTGGTAAACCAGACAATAGGGCATTGAACTTCTGCCAATGTAATTTACCTTGTTGTTCAATCAAATCAATGTTATAGGCCTGCATAAACGATGAAAAAATGTACTCGCCATCATATTTGATATTAAACAAAGGCTTATCATCGTGATCTTGGGCATCTTTAGTTTTTTTAGGCAATACATTGCCCTCAATGTCATACCTATCAACCTCATCAATAGCCCTAGTAACCTGTATGTGCTTTTCAAATATATCTGCATAGATAGCTAACGCTTGCCTTGTATCCATATCCTTAAAAGTTACATCATCGGTTAATTTTGCTAGAGCTAGTTTTGGTTTAAGTTCTACTGGGATATGTTCTTTACCCCACATATCAAAAATCCATAACACCCTATCAAACGACAATAAAAGCTGATACTCTTTGTTATTAAGTACCAGCTTGTCATCCATTTTTTTGGAAATATCAAACATTATTCAGCAAGATACTTCTTGAAATTTTTCATCGTTTAGTTTCTTCTTCCATTCTTTTTTTGAATTGTTGCTGAAATCTGTAAGAATACATTGAGATAATTCCAAGTGTTTTCACCAGCTACCTCATAGATTTTTTGAGGGGCATCCTCATCAAACATTGCTACAAAGAACTCATCAACCATAGGTTTTAGAGCTTTACGCCCCTCTTTGTCATTCATGTTCGCTACATCTTTCTGATAAGCGCCTACCTTATCATTTAACTCTACAGCCTTGTCTTGAATTTGAGCATCTTTTTTATCCGTTGCTCGATAATCAAGACTAAACTCTCCAAAATCAAATGACAGAACCTTGCTGCCTAAATCAATTACAGTTTTGTTTGACATGATAATTTCCTCCAAAATGTCTATTAGTTATGTAGTGGACTATCCACCAATTCCAGCTTCAACTGGCTCTTTAATCCATTTGATCGTACAACCAAATTCTTCATACGCTGTTGCATCGCCTGCTCCTGCTTTGATTTCAGAAACATTGGCAACTTGTGTATAAGTTTTCTTGCCATCAGCTGTAGTTACTTGATGCCATACACGACGTGCCTCACCTGTTTTGTAACGCATAGCGGCAATCATCGCTTGAGCTGCATCCTCTGGGTCATAGATCCCCTCAAATGAGTAACCACCAACGACGGTTAGTACAGTTTCCTCTGGCGTACCGTCTCCATCGTAGTAACCAGTGTCATCTGTATCTTCATCCGTTTCATCATCAATAGTTTCAATGTACTTAGCAAGTCGTTTCCAAGCCTCTGTGCCAGGTACAACTGCTGGGTTTTTAGGGTCAAATGGCGCAATTTCGTGTTTGCGCTTGGCATTTTTTTGACGTACCATTATGTCATCCTCCTGTTATTTCTAATTTCGCGGTTACTTGCATTGAATAGACAAAATAACCTTGTTCATCCTTGCCATTTATTCCTGGTTTATCCACTTTCAATGACAAGAATGTGTAAGAGTTGTCTGTACTAGGCAAATCAATATCAAATGATGATAAATCTCCATTGATAAGCCAGATAGTATCGATTGCTACTGCATTTGATTTACTCTTTACAGCAATCTCAAATGGTAGTGATACTTCTCTAGTACCATCCATATACTCTTTGTCAATAATTCCACCACTTAAAGCATTGATAACTAAATCATCCTTGTCATCTTCAAAATAATCTAGCCTTGCTTGTAATGGCAATTTTGTGATGTTGTTAATATGTTCCAGCAACACATCTTGAAAGTTTTTGTTGTTTTTGCATTATCAGATACCCATTCCTTTAATAGCTGCCTTTTTTTAGCTTATCTATGTTTGCTTTTAACGGTTTATCCCATCTGCTACCAGTACCAGAGGTTGTATATTTCCTAAAAACAACAATCCCATTAGTACCGTGAAACTGCGCCCGAGCATAAACCGTGTTATAACTAACATTTCCATTAGGCTCTACACGCCCAGAGGCTCTCAATGCCCCTCCACCAGCCCTAAGAGGTACAGAGCTATCCATAATAAGCAAAACCTCGCTACCTGCAGCAATCTTGCCACGTTGCATAGCTTGAGGTGACACTTTTTTTCTCTACCTCTGCAAGATCAATACTCACTCTGACATCTGCCATTATGTAACTTCAACCTCATAGCTAAAAATTCTCCCATTAAGGTAATTAGATTGATAACCTATCACAAGGTAATCACGCGCCCCATCATTCATAACTGCACCCAGCCAACTATCATCAACTGTCACATTCACAAACTTAGGGTAAATGTAAACAACGCCTGCTTTCTGTCTAGTTTTAGAGTTGTTAGTACCTGTAACAGACACCGACCTATCAAACCGTACCGGTTTAATATCCAATGGCTCAGAGTACTTGATATCTCCATAGTTATCTTTGCCCTCAACCTTACGAACTGTAACAACATCTTGTAATAAGCGTTTATCTATCATAATCAACTCCAACAATTAAGCTAAATCCAGCTTGTTTCAGGGCATTTTCAGCATCAAGGCAAAGGTTGAATTGTTGACCTGCTGAAAGCTGTTGTTTATTGCCGTAATTAATTGATGTACGACCAATAGAAACGCTTGCCATAGTTTGTTTCTCGTCAGCTGTCATGATGCCAGAGCTGTTCAAATAATCAATCTGAAAACCCATAGCTAGCTTTACAGCAGATTTGCGATACTCAACCTCTTTCTCAAAGTCAATATGTTTTTGATAAATTCCTTGAGTATAGAGATTGATAGCAATTTCTGCTCGTTTAGCTAACTTCTCAAAATCCGTTACATCATCAAAGCCTAAGTCAGTAACAAACTCATCTTTCGTTAAATAAGTCATGCGTAACCTCCCTTAAAAAAATAAAGGGTGTTGCCACCCCTTATTTATTCAGCTTGCTCAAATTGTGTGGGCACATCTTCTACAAGCTCTAAAACTGTATCGACATCCGGAAATGTTTGCTTGAGGTCTTTATTGACTTGATCGGCATAATTCGGTTCAAGCTCAACAAATTCTCCCTCTGTCACATAAATACCAGGTGTCTTTAAAATTAGGTTCTTAATTGCTTTATACTTAGCCATTATTCTTTACCTTTATCCTTAGTTTCCTTTGGTGTTTCAAGCTCGCCACCATCTTCCACCAATTCCTCAAAGCCATCTGCCATAAGTTGAACCTCAAGCTCACTGCCCTCTTGCACGGTATAAACTTGATTTTCTTTGATGTATTGCTTCATCTGCTACCTCCTATGATGATTTATGTGAAACGTAAACCCCATCTTCTTGAGATTTCAAGACAAACAAATCATGATACAAACGGTTTTTGGTATAGGTAACCATCACCCTCTGTGTGTTGCCCAGGAGCAAAGAGATAGATAGAGTTAAATTTGGCCTTAGCAATGATAGCTGTCTTAGCCACAATCAAGAAATTGATATCTTTACCACCACCAGCTTTCACAAATCCAGTTGTGAAATCAAATTGAGTTTTGAAACGTGCATCATCCCAAACCTCGATAAGTTGCACTCCATCTAGCGATGTTACACGTGTGTCAATTCCTTGAGGTGATGTAGTAGCGATTGCGCGTGTAAAGTCTTTTAGCACGCTCTAGGGCATCCATTACCTCGCTAGATACATACATGACAAGGTTTGATGCTCCATATTTACGCATTGGCAAAATAGCAGCTTTCAAAATGCCGTAGACATTCTCCGGTGTAATGCTATCCTCTTGCTTGAAATGATGACCATTGATTGCAGCTGTTGCAATTTTAGAAAAAGCGGTAAGCATCAACTTCTGGTGTTGCATGTTCTGAAATGAATGTATTTGAGATGTTAGCAGCTGAAAGCTCTTGATTTGTTTCGTCAACATCTGCTGTATCAACAAAAAAACTCAACATCTCGGTCAAATCCAAGAGTATAAACGTTTTTATCGCTTGATACTGTACCTGAGTTGTAACCCTTAGAGCGTGTATGTGCCTTATATCCTGTTACAGAGATTGTTGGCAATTCAAATGATTTTGCACCGAGCCAATTGACTTTTGGCGTTTCAAGAATGGCAGTCAATGAGCCTTGCATAAGGCGTTTTTCAAATTGCCCCTCATGTTTTGTGATGTAATTGATTGACATCTACTATTCCTCCTTTTTTTATTCTGTTAGCCCCAATGCCTGTGCAAAGGCATCTGGTGCTGGGTCTGTTGCTGTTGGATTTCCAAACGCAACGATATTTGGGTTAGGCTTGCCATCTTCTTCTGCTTTAAAAAGATATGGGTCACTTTCCTTTAGACCATTGAGGATGTCATCTAGTTTAGGTTTGCCACTGTCATCTAGTTCAATGGCATCAACATCAATAAACTTCATCAAGGTTGATGGATTGTGTGCTGTGGTATCTTTCAAAGCAAGGTTGATAGCATTCACCTTATTTGTTTTTGCCAGTTCATCAGCAGCCTCTTGTTTATACTTGTCATATTCAGCTTGTAATTCATCAATCGCCTCTTTCTGTTTAGCGCTGATACCTTCAAGCGATTTCAAGTGTTCAACTTGCTCCTCTGCTTTTTCTAACTGGCCTTTCAAACTATCTCGCTCTTTGGTGATAGTTTCCAAGGCTGATTTGTCCTCGTTGAGCTCTTTTCCCTCGCAAGGCAAAGACTGATTTAGCCTGTTCCTCTGTCAATCCAAGTTTGAGTAGTTCCTCTGTTGTAAATGCCATTTGTACCTCCTTAGTTCTTTTTTTAGGTGGACAACTCCCACCGAAAAAGCAAAATATTATTTACTATTTCAGTTTACTTTGGATGGAATGGGATTTTTTTTACGGTTTTAGGCACAAAAAAAGAGGGTTACTAAACAACCCTCTTGATAATTAGATATATGCTCTTTCTCTACTGTAATCACGGCTTAAAAATTCGTGTTGTTCTACAAGAGCCCTTATTTTACCTTGATAAGCTCTAACTTTTAGCCTCTCAGCTTGTATCAGATCATCATCACCCAATGTACTAGCATAGTGCAATCTTTCTTTGTGATGCTTGATGTTGCGCTCTAAGGCTCTTTGTTTAGCCTCGATGCGTGCATTTTCTTCCGCTTGTTCCGGTGTTAGGTCTTTCATATAGTCTGGTAAGTCTGGTATTTCATTTACTCCTACGATAAAAGGCGTGAGATAATGACCGCAATGGACACCTAGACATCCCCCAGCAGTACCAAAACCATAATCTAGCAAACTATGAATAGTAAGGCCGTTTATTGTTCTGCCTTGACCTTTAGTGACTATTTTACCTTGCAATGGAGCACATGCAGCTCTAGCAGACGACTTGATAGAGTAGTAAAAAGTATCTATCCCTAATTCCTCTGCAGGTCTTGTACGCATATCATTGTAAACCCTGTAAGTTGTCGTTTTGATAATTGCTCTGGCATAGCTATCTGCTCGCCACTCTCTCCCCGCACTATCAGTAAAGCCAGTAAACCCCTTTTTTTGCCAGCTCATGATAGTATCATTTAACGCCCTATCACTTGTTTTAGTCCCTGATACGACTTGTGCTACTGTCTGCTCTACAACCGATTTGAAAACAGTCTGTATGCTTGCTGGTAATGTTGAATTGATAAGGTTAAGGTCACTTATAGCTTGTTGAGTATAGGACTCAAGAGCATCGATTACACCATTTCTAACTTTGCCACTAGATTCCCTTTTCAGATCTTCCTCTAGTTGCTCCTTTGTGTCCTTATAGACCTTTAATCCCTCGTTAGCAATGACTTCTCTCAAAAAGACTTTCAGCAATTCCTGTACGTTCAACAATAATCTTTAAGTTCTCCTCATTCAGCATGTACATATCGTTGAGCTTTTCTAGTTGCCATATATACGGATTTTTTGCAAGGTCAGCATTGCCACGCTCTTTAAGTCGTTTTATCATGCTATCAAACAACTCAATTTGCATTTTAGAGTAAATATCACTCACGCCCTGCATGTGCAAAGAAAATCGCTGATCATTTAGAGTTGGCATTTTGCGTTTATCAGTCATTTTCAACTCCTTATGTGTCGTTTATTGTAATTTATAGCAGTTTATAGCTCTCCCTCTTCTGCTTTCTTCTCTGTTTTCCCGTACAAAGCAAGCTCTGCATCACTCTCTGGTGGTAACTCTCCATTAATTTCAGCAAGTTCTTTCTCTGCTTCTTCATTTGTGATGTTCAGTACTTTTAGCAATACCTCTTTTCTGTGTCGCAAATCCAGCAGCTACCATCTTCATCCAGTAATCAAGCTCTGCATGCCTATCAGTAAATACACCATCATCCAAATTAACTGAAATATCATCAAGCTCTGGAATTTCTCCGCTGTAAACCCCTACTGCTTTACCAAGTTCACACATTGAAACACAAAGCTCTTTGATAGCTTGCTCAACAAGTGCAACAATGCTATTTCGCATTTGATAGGTGTCTGAGTTCTCGCTTACAATCTCCGTTGCTGTCTTGACCCCTTGCCCATCAAATGTAAACATGCCACTTGAGACACCAATTTGCATCTCAAAGAGTTTTAATCCCTCTGAAATGGCTGAAATATAATCTGATGAGCGGATAGGAGTTGTGAGGTCAATAATGCTACCACTATCCATATTGCCTGCCCCTACTTGCATGTAAACATTTTTGGTCAGTATCAAAACGTCGCTTAAATTTGATTTCACCGTGGATATCTTGTACTTTGAGTTGCGTTATTTGCTCAGGCACAATCACGCGCCTTTGACCCATCTTAATTTCCCACATAAATTCATCGTACGTACGATTGATAAAAATCAATAGTGGTCTTGGCGTTATCAAAGATAGATAAACCAAGAGGGCTGTTGATATCCTTGTTATTCATGCCTGGTGTCTTGAGGTAAACAAACAACGGGCGTGACAATCCTTGTATCGTTGTCACTGGTTGCAAGTCAGGATATAGCTCGCTCAAATTTACACGATCACCCAGCGTGCCATCTGATGTTGATTTGTATAACTCATTAGTGATGCGGTATAGGTTTTTATCTTTTGTACTCCCTACCTCTTGGCCATCTTGAGTTACCCACTCATGAAACTCAACTAACGTATAATATACATTCTTTTTGCTCTCTGACTTAATTGTCTTTGTGAGGGATTGCAGCGCTTGATACATCCTGTGTATTGCTCTGTAATGGCAAAAACACCGGAGCTTGAATAAATGCTACACGGATTTTGTCACCATCAACATAAGGCCGCATAGCAAGCCCACCCAAAGCCAGACAACTCTCTAAATACCGCTCAAAATTTTTGTTAAAGCGGTCATTGCCTAGCATATCATTAAGAAAGTCATTTAACGTATCATCATCTGCTGTGATCTCTGCTTGTTCATTATAGACAAGGCTAGCAATCTTTTTGGCTGCAGTTCGTGCAATCGGCAAGTGTTGCATCTTTCTACGCTTTCTGTCGCCATCTGTGTTGATGTACTCCACATCATCAAATTTAGATTGATAGTAAGCTAGATTGAGCTGTATCCTGTTAAATTCGGATTGTGTTACAGCTACCTTTGGGTGCTCCAAGATACTGTTTAGGTTTGATGTTTCCATGTTATACCTCCCACGGTTGAAAAAGTCTTTTACTTTTTGAATTAAGTTCATTGTTGCCCTCCTTATGAATTACCAACACGCAAACCAAGTATCTTAGCATTGTCTAATGTAAAATACTGGGCAACATCGCATGTATGGTCATCATCTTTGATGACATTTGGGCTATCGGACTGCAGTGTCTTTTCATCCCACCTGTACATCTTATGTTCTTCAATAAATACCTTGTTATTCTCTGTATCAAGATAATAAAGCGACCTTGTGCTAATAATGATTGGAATGTATCAATCATTGTCACTTTCTTCAATTTAGCCACCGGATGCCATCTAATACCGAAATCAAGATACATCTGGTTCCTCAATGCTCCCTCTGCGCTATCAATCGTATATTGCAAGATAGGTACTCTGTACTTGCTGACAACCGATTGTATAAAGCCGTTGATGTCCTGTGATAGTTGGCTAGGTGCTTTCTTTATCACTTGGCCAGCAGGCGAATAATACCAGGTATCAAGTAAAATAACCTTACCTTTGGCTGTGATGCCAAAAGCACAACAAGCGGTCGCTGATTGCTGATGCCCACCGTCCAGCGCAAAAGATATACCTATCAACCTATCATCACTAGGTAAAGACTCGATAGGGTGAAAAAGTGCTCATGTTATAAACGTTGTTACCTAACCCAACTGCCTCACCTAGATATAAGTATCTGTAATAATCAAAATCATTCTCTTTGATACGCTCTATATCCTCTAGCATCTGCTCAGTAACGAATCCAAGTTCATCATCAAGATAAGTGCTTGAATGAGCTAAATAATTCTTATTCGTTTTGATGCTCTCAAACCACTCATTGATCCAACTATACGGATTGCGGGGCGGGTTATAACTCCAAAAGAATTGGACAAACTTAGCTCTAGGGTGTTTCTGTCGCATGAAAGTTACATTTGATTGGTCAAAATCCTCTTGATCATTAAATTCAGCAGCTTCTTCATACCAAACCGCTATGATGTTACCAATATCATTTGATTTGAGTTTTTGAAAGTCATCTTGTCCATAAAAAAATAAAAATGTTGAGCCGGTTTTTTTGTGTACAATTTTAAACGGGCTGACCGTTTTAGTGAACTGCTCAGCTATACCAAAAAGATTTAATGCCCACCAAACCTTATTAAAAAAACACTGTCTCGGATTGTGTTGGCCACCTTACGGATAACAACAACATTAGCCACCTCTCCAGCGATGATATACCTTATCATCATATACGCTAGCTTAAGTACAATAACCGATGATTTAAAAGAGTTACGCCCACCTTTCAAAACATTGTAAGGCAAATTAGAAATCCAAACAGATTTGAAATGAGGGTTAACATTCTCTTGCACTTTAAAGGTCATCTGTCGCCCCTCTACTTCATCTAGCCATTCATCGACAATATGGATTGTTTCACCAGAACCTTTCTCAGCCTCTTCACGTTCTCTATTATCATGCTTGAGTGCTCGAATTCGCTCTTTCTGCTCCTGTATGTCATACCTATCTTTGGTATTTGTCAGCTTGATTATGTTCTCAGTCGCTTTTTTTGATTGCCTTTTTACAGCCTGTTGGAATGTAGCAAAAGCAAGTAAGGCCTCATTGTTACCAGCCATACCCATCTCCTCAAGCTGTTTCTTGATTTTGCTATCCGTCACATCCAAAGATAAGAGGGTTTCAAATGCTTTTTTTAGATCGGCTTTCTTTCTTCTTGCTATGCCAGATGCTTTCCCCTCTTTTCTTTGGAGTTCTTTCTGTTCGTCCAAACTTCGCTTATTCATTGGAGTTAAATTTTTAGTTCCATCTCTAGGCAATTTTCACCCTCCTTTCAAACAAAAAAATCACAAGCATCTTATACTTATGATTTCATTGTATCTGTTAAAAAAGGGGATGTTTTACGCTGTTTATAATTTAGATAACAAAAAAAGCCCCAATTAAGAGGCTAAGATGTAACGTAGTAGCCCGGATTCGAACCGGAATCTCCTCCATCAAGGCGCAATCCCTATATACTACTCCCTACGTTTCTTAGTGTGATTATACCACTCTTTTTTTCGACTTTTTTTCAACAAGTTTACGCTCTTTTTGGTGTCAAATTGGATGCACCCTTTTTACTTTTTCTCATATTCTGCATGATTATAGCCATGATGAGTATGTGGTTTCATGCCTTTGTGCACATGATCTAAGTCAATTTGCTTATTACGCTTATTTTTTTGCATCAAAATAAACAATACTCTTGGGTGCGTTTTTTTGTTCTTGTCGATGAACACATATACTCTACCTTTAGTCATAGTTTCCATTGGTGCTTTTTGTGAGCCCTGCTCGTTTTGAACAACAAACTTGATATTCCCTACTTCATGTATAGTTTTATATTCTGTGCCATATATCTTCTTTTTTTGTCGCTCATTCCAGAGCTCGCTCCACGACCTCCCATTGTTTACCTCCCGTTTTGTCGCTTCCATTCATTAAACGAAATCAAGAAATCTTCTTTCCCTGCCAGAGCTCTATGTTTGACTTGTTTCCCATGCCTATTTAGTGTTCCTGTCCCTAATAATGCCCATGAGTTTTTTTCTTCTTTCTACTTCTGCTCGCCAGTCTTTGATATCTTTTTGGTTTTTCTTGTCCATTTTACGAGTCTGAGCTTTATTCAATTCTTTGACAAGCGTTCCGTTTTTTCTAGCATTTTCCAAAGCTTTTGAAAATGATGCTCCTTCATGATGTTCTGGAAGCCCATAATTATGCCATGTTGCTATACCATCTTTTTCCTATTCGTTGATATTGACGAATAGATCCATCTGCCATTTTTACCGCAATTCTATCAACCTTATTTCTTCCGACTTTTGCTCCTCTACCACCCATTTTTAAACCTCTTTCTATTATTTAGCATTATGATTTTCATTGAAATGTTTAGACCATCGTTTCTTAATTGTTCCATGTTCTATTGAAATCGCACTTTTGTTGTTTGGTTTAAAATCTCTAAAATACGTCTGTTGCCTCCATCTACTCAGACGTGTAACATAATTAGCACCTTGTGTTTTCGTTACTCGTTTATCCGATTTATCATAGTTTATAGTTGCATTTGAACCTATTTGTTTCCAATGTTCTCGCAATTTTTGGTAATGTTTAAATTTCTTTTTCCTCAATGAAATTTGAATCTTTGATAGTTTTTCAGTTGATGTTGGCAAATTAGAGTTACTGTTAGACTTAAAAAAATATTGTTTCTGCCCTTATTATTTTTTTACTATCAAAAAAACTCTTGCTCCTCTACCTCCCATTGTTTTTCATCCTTTCCGTGGTTGCATTTTCAAAATAGACAACCTCTATATCTTTATAATCGTATTCCACTTTTCCGCCATATACTACAATTCTTTTGGGGTTGAGGCGATTTATCATTTCTGTTACACCATCTTCCCAAATTTTCAACTGCTCTTTGTTTTGCTTAACGCCTATTGTGCTGATTGCTAGCGTTGCATTTTTAGGTAAACCATCAAAACAAAAAAAGCAAAACTATCCACTGTTGACCATGAAACCGTTGGGATAACCGTCATCCCATAATCTTGCATAATTTGACCTATTAAGCGTGACCTGTAAATATTCCATACCTGCATAGCAATAGGCATATCAAGATATAAGCTGAAATCTGGAGTTAAAGCACAATCAAATTCAAGCAACTTCTCAATATAAAAATCCGGTCTTTGCCATATTCGTTCAAATTGGTAATCATCCAGGAAAAAATGCACGCATGAACTATAATCTGGTTTATTTAAAATATAGTTAAAGCCCTGAAATTGGTTAGGTATATAATCCACTCCCTCAAGTGTAGGCATGTTATAAAGCCCCTCTACTCTACTTTCATCATAATGAAAAAGATTGCACTGATTTATGGTTGTGTCTCTGTGAAAGTCCTCTGCATCTTCTTCCTCTTCTTCCTCGATGTTAGATTCCTCTTGCTTTTGATCTGTACCAAAATCTAAACCTGTTACAGATAATTCAAACCCGAATTGGCTCATATCTATTGTTTCAAACTCACCTAGTTCTACATTCAAAAGCTCTGCATCCCATGTTGAATACTCAGCAACTCTATTATCTGCTAGTCTGTAAGCCTTTATTTGCTCGTCTGTTAGTTTACAGCATGGGCGATAGGTATTTTATCAATCCCCAAAGATAACGCCGCCTTGAGCCTCGTATGGCCTGTGATGATGATATTGTTATCATCAACTAAGATAGGTTGCTGAAATCCAAAAGCTTTTATGGATGCAGCAACTTTCTCTGTCGCCTCACCGTCATTATGCCTAGCGTTTCTGTAATAAGGCTTTACGGTTTTGATATCTACATACTCGATTTGTAAATTGTCCATATCTTTCCTTTTCAAAAAAAGCTTATATATCTTGATTATGAGATACATAAGCTTTGGTTTTTTTACGGTTATTTAGATAAGGGGATGTACTTGTAAGTTGAAACAAAATACTTATCAAACCATTTATTGATGTAAGTGTATGCCGGACTAGGACTTAAATATAAAATTTTTTGACACGCGCCGATCACGTTAATATTTTTCAAATACATAGACCTCTTTTTATCGTTTTTTTAACATTTTTTTCTATCTGTTTTTCTCGATATATTCATCTGTTACAGTTTTCAGATTTACCAAAAATACAGACTGCTCAATATTATTCTCTAAAAATGCCTCATGTATCTTTTGCTCCAAGATTGTTTTTTGAGGATTTTTTTTATCCCTCAAAAAATACCACTTTAGCCAATTGATTTCCCTGCGATGGATAACTGACAAGCGCTCTATTTTTCTTCGTCATCAGTCATGTATCACCCTCTCCAATAAACACATTCATCGGTAGATTGAAATAAGTAGCCACATCTTCAACATTGTATAAATCAGGCACAGCTTTTAAATTCTCCCAATTCGAGATTGTTGCAGTTGAATAGCCTAGTTTATTTTCTAATTCTTTCAAAGTAAGCTTGTTATCTTTTCGTTTTTGTCTTAACATAAACGCAAACCGCTCACATTGTTTTTCTTGTTAGTGGTTTTTCATAATCCATTTTTTTACCTCGTCTCCAACTTTATTTTAGGAATCTTCTAAATCAAAATACTCCATCAATTCTTCTTGTAGTTCGCTCAATGTAATACAACGACCAATGATTTCACAAACATCTTCTTTTGTATCCTCTTTATTCAAGGTATTTTTCTGCCACTGCATCAGCTACCCATTTCGGATGCGTACCAGCATAAGAAAATTGATCTTGTGGCAATAATTTAAGCAATGCTTCATATCGCTCTTCAAGAGCAATTAGAGCACCAAATGCATCAATGTAATCAGTATCTGATTTCTTGCTTTCAAAGACCTCTGGCTGATTTTTGCTTTACAATCTCCGCATAAATAGTAGACCATTCCTTTTTCTGAAAAAAACGTGATTTTTTTCAACCAACGCACCGTATTCAATCTCTTTACCATCAACTGTTACTTTATAATTCATTTTTTCTTCTCCTTATTTGTTATACAAAGTCACGTTACTTGAGTGAGTGTAATACTCATCACCGTTTTCAAAAGTAACACGAATACTATCCTGTTTCTCGTACTTCGCCCACCGTTTGACTTTTTGCCCTCTACGATTTGCCCATCTACCATTTTCACTTTTTGCGTAATTAAAAGTGAAAGTTGTTCAAGGACATCCTTGTTTCCACATGCTGCTAACCATACAAAAGATAAGCCAAGCAATGCGATTGCTAATAGTTTTTTAAACTTCATTTTTCTACCTCAATTTCTTCCATAATGCTTACATGCTCCATGTAAGTAATACGTTCCATCTTTCCGCTTGTTGATGTAATATGTGTATTGACCATCTGGGCTAGCATAGGAAATCTGTTTTTCTCCTGCCCAGACTCCATTATCTCGCATCATATGACAATTCTCCATAATCCACTCTACATCAGGCATCTAGTAACTCCTTATTCTCGTAGATGTTTCCTTGTCGGAATCATCTTGCACCTCCAATAAAATTATTAGCAATATTTTGTAGCTCAGTATCAATTAATTTATTTCTATAATTCAATATCGGAGCCATAACATCATTTTGTCAATGCAGGCTTCAAAATGATTTCATTTGTTTCCAAAAATCTTTTACCGTTGATTTTTGATTTTTTTATGTCATAACCGTTAGCGATATGTTCAAGGTCATCTTTAGACAGGGAGATTTCAAATTTACTCATTTTTCCACCTCCTCAAAGCGCCCATCTATTTTTTTGGACTTATTTCTTTTTAAAAAAATGGGATTTTTTTCTTTTCTTTTTTTCTTCTGCTTGTGATATTCGCTGTCTTTATTGAAGATAATATCTTCATCTTCAATAAGTTCAGGAATGAAGTATCCAGATGGGTATTGTTCTGGTCGTTTCACTTTGTGACCTCCTCTATATCAAACACTAATCTATAATGCCCTTTTTCCTCGCTCAATCCACCATAGACAAAAGATAACTTTTTGATAACCTTATGATTATCATCTGTCCAAATACCTGCATCAGTCATACCATCAATGATAGCCTTGACTGTTGGGTATAAGTTGGGTGGATCAAGTTTTGACTTAGTAGGGCTATAAATTGTAACTGTAACCTCACTAAGGGTTAGAGGGGCTAAAAGCAGCCCTCCCTTTATCCTTGTTAATCGATGTATGCCAATAAGCAAAAGCTCTGATGCGCTTAGTAACTTTAGCCTTATCTGTTTGATGTTGCCTGTCATTACTATTGATAACCATATTTAGAGATTTTTAGCTTAGTATTCCGAGGCAAAGAAAACTCAAATTTCATTTTGATTACCTTAAAACTCAATGTTTTTCAATTTCTGCACGCTGTTCAAGGATCTTGAGATATGCACACATTGTATAGTGTTGAGTTTCAAGTAACTCGATAGGACATTTTAGTTTAAAATCAAGCGTTCCTACGTAATAGTTACTAATCATCAAACTTAACTTATTGGTGCGCTCTTTTAATTGTTTGTATTCTTCAATCATCCGTTGTTTGTAATCACTCATTTTAATTTCCTCATTTCTTCAAATAACCTGGTGCATCATCCCCTATGTTGATGCTCTCATATTGCTCTTTAGTGACAAGAAACTTGCCATAAGCTCCGATAGTAACTGTATAATGACCATCGACAACAGCTTTTTTTCTGTTACCGTTCCGATAAGTTCGCCACCAGCGTTATCAACTTGATAAATAATGACTGGTTTTCTTTTTCTTCAATTCTTCTACTTGTTGCTCCAGTTTGGCCACCTGTGGTTTATAGTGATTTTTGGAGATTATCAAACCTAGATTTAGCATTGATAAAGACAAGGCTGCAAGTGCAAAAAAATAGACCAACTCGATTTTTTTATTTTTTTCATGTCATGTCTCCAAGATCTTTATCACTGTGTAAATCAAAGCAATAGCATAAGCATCAAAGATAAACCAAACCACCTTGTCCGCTTTTCCCTCTTTGTAGGTTTTATGACCAGTAACGAAAATCAGAATGGCAAGGAGTAAGCAAGCGCTGATAACCATCAATTTTAGAAACAATACCATCTAATTACCGCCTAGCTCTTCAACCACTTTACTTACAACTGCTAAAATCTGTTCTTTTAATTTGGTGTCCTTGATGTCATCAATCCCCTCAACTTTCCCAGTTTCTACATTGACAGAGATTGATCCAACAAAAGAGCCATCTTCCTCATCAGATTCACTAAGCACTTCTTTAACACTCTTACCATCCAGAATGTCCAACAAATCATGGCTAATGCTATGCATTGTTTTATCTGTCTTGAACATATCAATATCTTCTGTCAAAAGATAGTATAACATTGCCTTTTTACTAGCATCATGTAATGCCTCAACAAACTCTTTCAAGTTCTCCACGATAGTTTCAGCTGATACTGTGTTTTTAGTTTCTTTAGTCATTGTCTTTTCCTCCCTTATGCTAATACTGTAATATGTTTTTGGTCTGCTAGTTGCTCTTTTAGATAAGCTGCAATATTTCCTACTGCATCAGCTACCCAACGCTTACCATCTGCCTCAAATAAAGCCATATTTGCTTGCTTATCAATCCTAAAGACAAATAGGCTTGCTGGTTGTTCGACCTCGCCAAATGTACGATATGGGCGCAATGTAACTGGGTTAGGTGTTTTCCCTTTAGCAAGACTTGCCACTCCTGTTTTAACTGTTGCTACTTGATATACTCCGGTATCTTCAATTTCAGCCCCATTCTCAATTTTCAATGCGCTAGCAAATTCTAGCAATGTGCCACGATCGTTATCGTCAATAAAGTTTGATTGCAACATGATATTGAACTGTTCTGATGATAGGAAACGGCCAAAAGATAGCTCTGGAACGCGTGCCTTAACATCAACAAGTAATGTGCGACGTTCGAGCTCATCATTTTCAGACCAAACGCACACCTCATCGTTTTTCTCAACTGCTACAATCAAGCGTTGGTTTTTCAAATTGTTTAGGTCTGTTTTTAGATAGTCAACAAGGCTTGTTAAAGTTGATAGCTCCAAAGTTTTAGGATAGCGTTTAGGGTCAAGTTCTTTGAGGTTGAATTTGTTGGCATCATAATACTCTGTGCCATCTGCAGCTGTTAAAATTTCTAATCCACACTCATTTAGTTCTACTGCGTATTCCAATGCTGATTTAAGATTTTCTGTTGTCATATTAGTTACCTACTTTCTTTTTGTTGAAATCAATAATATCTGGTTTTGTTTCTGCTTGTTGTTCAATTTCTGCTACTGGTTGCCCAATGTCCGTCAAAATTTCTCCGTTTTCGTCAAAGTACATTTGACCAGGTACTGTACTTTTCAGCTCGTTAGCGTGTACTTGTCCTGTGTCAAAATCACGCCCAACAAGAATTGTTGTAGCTACTCCATTTTGAGGCGCAAATTTTGATTTTACCTCCATGATAGTATCAACCACTGTACGCTCTTCGTTAGCTGACATCGTAAGCGTGATAGTCACTTTTCGTTTTGCTTTCGCATCTGTATTTAGGTCAAGGATGTTATCAAAGACTTTTTCAAGCTCTTTGTCTAGTTTCTCCTGTAATCCTCCATCTGCAATGTGGGTTAGGTCTAATCCAATAAGTTTTTTATCCATATTGTCCTCCTGCTTTAAATTAAGCTAATTTGAAATGACGATAGCATTTTCTCTTGTGCAGCCTTATAGAAATCTTTCTTAATTTCAAATCCATAGGCTGACCTATTCATCTCAATAGCAGCCCTTAGAGTTGATCCAGAACCTGCTACGGGATCAATGACAACATCGCCCTCATCTGTAAAAAAATTTCAATCAATCGTTTCAAAACTGGTATCGGTTTTTGCGTAGGGTGGATAACTGGGTAAGAGCTATCTTTTTCCCACGGGGCATGATTGAGTATCATAGCCCCACCATTGTTAAATTTAGGGAGCTTATCACGATATAATACCGTTGCCTCTTCAACTGCGCCAACAATTTTCATGTTGGCCTTTAGCACTTGTGGGCTTGATTTCTTTGTAAAAATAGAGCGGATAAGCATTATTAAAAACCATGATTTTTACCACATTCTATAATCATGTCTCGCTGTTGCCAGGCATGAAAGACAATCATAGCAGGCGCTTTCCCCTTTTTCCTTGGGTTCTTTCTTCAACAACCGACTACAAAAATCAAAAGAAATTATTGATTTTAAAAATCATTATCTGTGTCAAAAAAACGATTTTCCAGCCAACTTACTCTCGCCGTTTTTTTGTTATCGCCATCTTTGTACCATCTAGGATCAGAAGCATAAGCATTATTTCCAAGATTATAGGGAATATCAGCAATGATAAGTTGCGCCCTCGGTATGTTGTATCGCTTAGCATTTTTCAAAGTGGTCGTTGATAAGTTCAAATTTCATCACAACCTCCTTACTTCAAAAGTTTTTTTGTAACTGATTTAAGCGATCTTGACTATCTAACAACTCCAGATATCTTTTATGGCTGATCAAGACATATCCTGCTAGGTCATGGCCTAGTAAAGTATCATCAACAAATAGCTCCATCTGCTCAGTTGAGGTGTCAAAGTGAGACTCTGCATCAGTGTCCTTTTTTTCTTTTTTTGTAAAGGTATTAGCAATAACCTCAATTTCTGACTCGTTGCTTAAAAAAATGATGATACTTGAGTATTTAGAGCATCGGCAAATGCCTCGATTTCTTCAATCGTTGGAGTGGTAACATTTCTCTCAATGTCACTTACTCGATTTTGACTAATGCCAACCATCGGGGCAAGATCATACTGAGTAAGCTCTGCCTCTTTACGGATGGCACGCATTTTAGCACCATCAAATACTTTCATCTAAACACCTCCCCACCATCTGAGTACCATCTGTTTTTAAGTACATGGCGTGCAATCTCGCATTGCACTTGTGGTTTCTGATAATAATCCACTTTTTGCTTTATGCTTTTTGATAGCTTGCATAGTGTGAATTGTAACAATCGCTGCCCATGTGATAGACATCAAAGTTGTAAGTACCATAACGATTTCAATTTTTGTCATTTTCTATTTCCTTTTCAAATTGGTTTAATACTGATTGTAAAAATAATTTCATCCTCTCATCTTATTTCTGATGGTGAAAGAGTGTTTACGTGGTGCATCCTCAAAAGCATCTTGAAACTCTTGGTTGATTTTTCGGATATTGAATGGCTCGTAAGCGTGGAAATAATATCCATGCTTATCGAGTTCACCCTCAATACCAGTTGCCCATGCCAAGAATATTGTTTGCTTGCAGGTTGGGCATGTAATCCCTTTTCTGTGCGATCCGGTTTTCATCATCTTGCAAAAACCGCAAAACGGACATTGTAAATCTACCTTTACTCTTACGATTTCTCTATCCATGAAAATCCTCCCATGTTACAACACCTGAAATAACACAATTTCTATTTACACGGCATGCAAGTGTGCCCTGCAAGCTTGATACATTGTTAATCATTTAATCCATCCCTTCGTACAAACTTTTTCCAAGTTGTTCCTCAAAATCTTTTTCATCTCCAGGGTCTAATGTGGCCAACTCTGTGACAACTCTTATTTTCGTTTCTCTACACGGCTGATAGCCGTATTTTGCATACCTCAACATCCTATTAAATGTGCTTACGGGATACGGCAAAGAATTATCAACAACTAAACGTTTTGTGTGCAAATGCTCAAAAGAAATCCTCATGAAATATGACTTCAAAAAAACAGCCATATAATCATCTTCATCCAAATTGTCATAATTTTTTTGTAATAAGCAAACTTCGTTATTGTGAAATCAAAAATTTGAAATAACTTGTTTTGGATTCCCGTATGTGTTTCTGATGAGCTCTAAACGAACTTTATCTTTTATAGAATATATAGACCAGCAATTTTTTTGTTTTCGTACGAAAATTTCCAGTCTTTTTGGTTTCTCTTTTTATAAGTTGTTTATAATATCTCTGAGCTTCGATAAAATCCTGATTGTTTTCAAAGAATATGTCTAGGTCTTTAACTGGTTCGCCATTGAAAATATTCTTAAAGCAACCTCCAGCGATATATCCTTTATGGCCCACTAGAAATTTATCAAGCCACCAAAGTTGTCTATAATTAAGTAAATCACTCTTTCTGAAATTCATATTTCCCTCTTCCTAATCCAACGGTACAAGTCGTCTTGCTCTGTTCGGGTTCGTTCTCCTCTTGTACGTTGGCGTGTTGTAGTAGTGTATTGTTTCTATTTTTTTACATTAAACTGTTTGGCCAATTCCTTTACAGTACCCATGCCCAACAGTTCATCGCCTTTGTAGAGGGCATACTCCTTTTTCTGGCATAATCATAGGCGTTTAAAATGGCAAATCATCATCACTGATATCCGATGGGTTTGTCGGTCTGCCAAATGGATTGTTATCACGGGTGAAATCAGGAACTGGATTTGTTGTGTTCCCTTCAAAGAAACTACCTTGTTGTCCGTAACTATTTCCATTTTGGAAATTGTTCCTGTGTTATTTCCGTTTTGGAAAGAACTGCCCTGGTTGCTGTAACCCTGTTGCTGATAACCGCCATGATTGTCTTGATGACCTTGATTATTTTGCTGACTGTTACGACTTTCTAGCAATTGGAAATTACTAGCAACAACCTCTGTGACATAAACACGTTGACCTTGTTGATTATCATAGCTACGTGTTTGAATTACTCCTGTAACTCCGATAAGAGAGCCTTTTTTAGCCCAATTAGCAAGATTTTCAGCTGACTGTCTCCAGATAACGCAATTGATAAAATCAGCCTCACGCTCTCCGGCCTCGTTCTTAAATGGACGATTTACAGCAAGAGTAAACGTAGCAACAGCAATATTAGATTGCGTGTATCTCAGTTCGGCATCTCTTGTAAGTCGCCCTACTAAAACAACATTATTTATCATTGATTGTACCTCTCTTAGTTTTTTTAAGTCGGTTGATGCAATCAAAACAAGAAGCATCCACCATCCAGAATTAAAAATGAATAGTAAGGTATAAGGAGGTGGCAAGTACCGATAGATTATAGATTAGCCATGCTAAAACTGTCATGCCGAAATCTCCTCTACACCTTCAATCACTATCTTCTCCCTTTCTTTATGCCAATTAACAGGTCTGCTTATGCAAAACTCCTCAAGAATTTTAGCCGCAAAAATCAATAGCTGCCTCATACTCGTTTTGAGCTACTAACCTCAATACCAACATTGACTCCCCTATATTTTCCACTGACATAAAAACATCTCATAGGTCAGACTCCTTAACAAACACACCATCCACCATCTTCCCTTGACGGTCTTTGATTTCATTCCATGCCAATTCAAGGCACTCTGTCAAAGTCAAATCAAATTTCTTAGCAACAAACACCAGATAAATAGCAATGTTACGGCTACTTAACTGAATTTGAGTGCGTGCGTTAATGCGATTTGTATTAGTTGAAACATCAACCAAACCACGCGCAATCAACCCAATTTCATTAGCAATGTGCAAGTACAGTAACTCTACTGACCACTGATCTACATAATGAAAGTTATGCTGTCCGTTCTCATCTGGATTGAGAGACAAATGGATTTTAGAAAAGTTCATCTGTTGAGCTAGGATAGTCAAGACAACCATCATATCTCCAACACTATCAGCTATCTTTTCCTTATCCTTTCGTACTGTCGCACCATTGAGCTCCCCCCACTCTTCATTGAGTTTGAGCATTTGAGATAATGGGCTTGCTTTGTCAAGCTCCTTAGCTGTTGACCAACCTTTTACATTTTCAATCAATTCATTAAATTTCATTGTGCATACCTCCTGCTACAATATTCACGTTCTAAGCTATCTAGCCCCACTTTTTAAATACTCGATAGAGTAACTAGCAAGGCTTTTCTTTTCAATTTGTGTGAGAGGCCTGTTAGCCTCCTCAAACTCTAAAATAAGTTGATACTTTCTAAATTCCACCTAACCCTCCAAAAATTCAAAACTGATAAAGTTATCCTCAAGCCATTCTTTCAACTGATTAAGCTGAAATTCCCCACCATGCAAAGTCAAACGCAAATCAATTGTTAAAGGCTCGCTAGGCTCAAATTTTGCCACCTCTCGCGCATTGTTTTGAGGTTCTGGTGTAATTGTACCCTGTTCCAAAATCTCGCCTGTTTGGGCATCATAAGCCTTGATATTCGCATTAGCATTTTCCTTGGCCAATTGAGCAATTTCTTCAAGTCGTTCAGCTTCTGCTTTTTCTTGGATTTCTTTCTGCTCCTTGCGTTCAAACTCAGCATCTCGATCAGTTTTCATCATCTTGAAAACATCAACAAGACTCTTACCATCTTCAAGTTGTCTGATATAGCTATCAGCTGGCAAATCGTACTCTTGAGCTAGCTCTTGGATAGCTTGCTTGTTGGCCTTGTATTCTTCCAGGGCATCAAATTCTGAGAGCACTAAGGCATCCATTTCATCAAGTGTTGTCTTTTTCAGCTCATACTTGCCTGTTTTAAAATATTTCTTGAGGCTGTACTCATCGTATTTGTCAGCAAATGTGGATTTTTCAATCCCTGCGACCATACACTTATCCTCAAAGGTAGCTCGGACAACATCCACGCGCAACAAACGCTCATGCTCATCAATATCATCTCTGATTTTTCTAAGTTTTTCTAATAGCTCACCTAGTGGGGTTCGTGACTTGGCAAGTCGTTTTTCAAATTCATCAAGAGGGTTTTTGAAATTCTTAGCAATTTTCTTACGCTCTGCATCTAGCCCATCGTCAAGAGCTTTTATACCGTGTAATTTGATCTTTAATCTCTTTATAGTCAAGCTCATCAATTTTTTTTATCTTCCAGCTGCGCAACAGCTAGAGCAATAGCTTTGTCAAGACCATCAAAGTCAAGAGTGATTTTCCCTGGCACATAAATTGGCTTAATGTTTTCTAATTCACTCAAAGTTACATCTTTTACCATGTCTTATACTCCTTGTTTTTCGTATGCTTTTTGAATTTGTTTAGTGAGATATTCCATCACTATGTTATAGCCATCAACTGGCACTTTGTGGAAATCGTCTATTTGGTACTTGCTCAATACAAAATTTGCAACTGTATCAAATGGCGCTCCCTTAATCGTCGCAAACTCTTCAACGTTCTTGATGATTTCTTGATACTGAATGTTGTCAATGTACCTTACTTGATTTTGTTCTTGGGCTTGCTGGTTGTTTGGTTTCTGTTGCTGATTATTCTGCCCCTGTACTTGGCTTTCTTCTACAGGATACTCATCAACATCCTCACCCCCAATGGCAAATAAACCTTGTAAGGCATATTTTCTAGCATAAGAACCAACCGCGCCTGTCCATTGTGGATCTTGCATCTGTTTCACATCCCCTTTTTGTGTGTGAAAAATTGGTACATCTTCTTCTCTAGCCCATCCAATAGCTTTTTCAATCGTGCCATCACTTTCTCTTTTAGCAACAGCTACCGCTTTATAATACAGTTTGTCACCTTTTTGAATGATGTCATCTTCTGGAAATGATACACTCCAACCGCTATCCAAAGACTTAAATTTATTATTGATGTCCTCTGCGGTTCTAAACGGATATTTCACTCCCTGTTTCGTTTGTTTTTCGATTTGCATTTTTCGCTGTAATTCTGCAAATGTTAAATCTGCCATGTTATTTACTCCTCATAAGTTATTTCACAATTATTTCCAGAAATATTTACTTTCATTTTTTGATTTGAAATAATAGCATCAAATCTTGCCCAGGCTCTCCTATACTCTCCTTTGCACAAAAGAATTGCCAAATCAAAAATTTTAATCAGTGTTATATTGCTCATATTGTCAATTTCAATATTTTTTAGTTTACTCATCATCTCTGATAAATGAGCAGCAACAATATCTTCGGATTGATCTGAAATTTTTTTCGATATCTGATACTAATACCAATTTATCCGTGATTTTCTCGCCCTCATAATCTTTATCGATTTCAATGTTTCTATCAAACACGATTGTGTCGCTTTCATAAGGAATACTGTACTCTGCATCAAGCATTTTTCCAAAGATAACTGTGCCATCCTTTTTGTGAATAACAATGTCATTGCCTTGTTTTTAGGGAAACACTCTTTTTATTCCAAATATTGCTTGGAGTCAACCCTACTGTAAATGTTGTGTCGTTTTTAATAGCCATAATTTTCTTCCTCCTTTAAAAAAACTCTGTAATTCCCTTTATTATCTATAAGGATGAGTTTGTTATTTGTTAGTAGTTATTATTAGTTAGTGCCGTTAGGCTCCAATCTACGCTCATTTACTTTTCTAAAAAGCTCATATACTGGGTTATCGTCAGGGATAACATATCCGGCAATACTGTCTCTTTTGGTTCCGTCTGCCATTGTGTGCGTTACTGTGTAATGCTCTTTAACCATTTTCTTTCCTTTCTAGCAATTGCTAAAATTGCGAGAGTGTCAATAACTGTTAACCCTACCAAACTATTAATTAAAATATCGCTTAGTTGATAGTATTTTCTTTGCCAGTTCTTTACTAATAGTCGTTGTGTACTGTTCAGTTCTTTCATTATGTGGTATAATTTACTTAGTGTTTTTAGTGAGCCCCTGACTTTATCAGTGGGCTTTTTTGCTATCCTCTTTTCTGCTATAATGAAACCAGAAAGTAGGATTAAAGATGACATTTGATAAAAATATAGCTGATAAAATCCTAGAGTTTGCTAAGCTGGAACCGACTGTCCCAGTAGGCACTTCTCATGATTTCCGTTCTGAAGAGTTTGATCAAGATGATTTTAGAGATACCGCTAAGAAACTAATCTCAACTGGTCAAATTTCAGGACATCTTGAGGAAGATTTCTCAGGATTCTATATCGCTTTCAGATTGTAATTTCTGAATTTCAGCAATCACTGTCGCATCAATTTCCATAATGTCTGGAATTGCCGTGATAGTGATTTTTGGTTTCTTATCCGCAGGCATTTCTAGTTTAAAATCAATCACCCCTCGGCCAAACTCCCAGTCATTGATTTTTACTGAATAACCTGACGAATGTAAACATTGGCCATCAGTAGGTTCATGTTTAGGTTTAATACTTAGTTTTAATTGCTTCATGTTTGCTCCTTTCCCATTTTTGCAAAGTCCTAAAATTGAAATTTCTCTCTTTTATTTATTTAGAGAAGTAGGACTTGTTGTTGGTTAATATTTATTGTTATTTAATACTTGTTGTTAGTTAGTATTTATTAGTGCCTAATTTTTTTCTGATTTGTAAAATACAGATTTGTAAAAATACAGATTTGTAAAAATCGGAAATGTAAATCCTAACCTGTGGATAACTTAGATATACTTTCATTCAATCTCTGTTTCATGATTTCAAATTGAAAATCGGATATTTTTACATCTGAGAAAAATCTGAAAACACGAACTCCTTTACCACGTCCCATGCCTTTTTTAACAATTCGTAGGTAGCTATTTTTTTCTAATATTTTGAAGTAGCTATCAACTGTGTCTCGACTAACACCTTTCCGCTTAGCTATTTCATCTGGATAGACTTGCCAGTTAGGGTGGTTAGCCAGCACCACCATCATGATGCCGACAGCTGTAAAATCTAGCGCAGGATCGTTGATAAAGCTATTACTAACAGCAGTATAATTTTCAGTCGCACTCTTGAAAGATAAACTGACAATCTAAATCTTTAAAGTCTGTCATAACTCCTCCTTTTGCTATAATTAACTTATCCTAATCTAACACGATTTTTTTCGTGTTTTTGATTTTAAAATTAAGCAGTTTCGACTGCTTTAGTGAAAAAGATATTCTAAATCATATTCTGGAAAAAAATTTTTGTTGTAATGCGAGAGCTTCAGTAAACTTAAAATCGTAAGTGCCACTAATTTTGTCGCTTACCGTCTGAGCTCTCACACCCAAATAATCGGCCATATCTACGATCGCTACACCTTTTTTTCTTTTCGAGCTTTATCAATATTTAACATAGCATTCCTTTTCTAACACGATTTTTTTCGTGTTTTTTTGATTTTAAAATTAAGCTCATCTGAGCTTGATATAAGTTTAACACCATTTTTTTCGTGTTTGTCAACACTAAAAATCGTATTTTTCTTTATTTTTTTGGTAGACATACGAAAAATCGTGTGGTATAATAAAAAATAGAAAGAGAGGTAACCATGAACGAAGAAAAACTAAAGCAACTAATACTTTCTCGTTATAGTTCTGTAAAATCTTTTGCAGAAGAAAATGGCATGCCTTATTCAACTGTTCGTTCTATATTAGAACGAGGAATAATGAATGCTAACGTGGAAAATGCTATAAAAATTTGTTCAGCTTTGGGTATTAGACCTGAGATATTTTCTCCTTTATTAGAGATATCTAAGGGCGAATCTGACATCTTACCAATATACAACAGACTGGAAGAACCTAGACAAGAAAAAGTCCTAGACTTTGCCAAGGGACAACTTGATGAGCAGGAAAATTCTAAGGTTGTTTCTATTTTTAACAAGTCTCAAGATGACGAGGACTACATTACTGATTATGTAGAGGGCTTGGTAGCTGCAGGACATGGAACTTTCCAGGAAGACAATCTCCACATGGAGGTAAGACTGAGAGCTAATGATGTTCCTGACGAGTATGACACAATAGCTAAAGTTGCTGGCGACTCGATGGAGCCTCTTATAGAAGATAACGATCTGCTCTTTATCAAAGTTACAAGTCAGGTAGACATCAATGATATTGGCATCTTCCAAATCAACGGCAAGAACTTTGTTAAAAAGCTAAAAAGAGATTATGATGGATCCTGGTACTTGCAGAGTTTAAATAGTGGATACGAGGAAATCCACTTGTCAGAAGATGATGACATCCGCACTATTGGGGAAGTGATCAGTATCTATAGGGAAAATTAAGGAGAATACTATGCAAAAACAAAAAGGGGGATGCTTGTCATCTCTTATCGCAATTATCCTGTTAGTTTGGGTTGCCAGCTTTTTTATCGGTGGCAATGATAGCACAAAAAATAACAGTAAAGAAACTGACAAAACAGAGCAGACTAGTACATCATCAAGCAAAAGAAGAAACTAGCCAATCATCACAAGAAGTAAAAAACGATGGTAAAGATTATACAGAGGTTTCAAATACTGAATTTGCATCCCATCTTACTACTGAAATCAATAATCAGTTAAGCGCTAGTGGATACCAGGTAACAGTTAAACCTGTTGGTAATAATGTTATCTATCTTTATGTTCCTCAAGATGTTAAATATAACTCTAACAGTGAAATTCAAAAAAATCGCTGATAGTTTATATAGCATCAAAGAAAGTACTTTCTCCAATTGGGCAATTGATAATGGATATGATCTAGGATTTACCAACTCACCTGATCTATACATCAAATCAGAAGATGATACAACACTTGCTGAAGAAAGTGGCATTGTAAACAAATCTATGAAAGTAAAAGTAAACAACTAAAATAAAAAGCCCCTGCTCTCCTCGACCAAAATTTGAGCATGGGACTTAAACCAATTTGAAAAGCAACCTAAAACACTAAGGGTATAGGTCTTTTTTCTATACCCTATTTTACCATAAAACTTACAAAATAGGGAGGCTAACGATGAATAAAGTTGCTATTTATGTGCGCGTGAGTACAAAAGGACAAGCAGAAGAGGGTTATAGTATTGATGAGCAAATTGCATTGCTTACAAGCTACTGTAGCATACACAAATGGAAAATCCATGATACTTATGTTGATGCTGGTATCTCTGGAGCTACGATTGAAAGACCGGAATTAAGCAGACTATCGAGAGATGCCCAAAAGAAAAAATTTAATACCATGATTGTCTATGACTTAAAAAGGCTTGGGCGCTCGCAACGTAATAACATTTCATTTATTGAGGATGTACTAGAAAAAAATGGAATAGGCTTTATCAGCTTAACAGAAAACTTTGATACCTCAACCCCTCTAGGAAAAGCAATGGTTGGTATTCTGTCAGCTTTTGGGCAATTAGATAGGGATACTATTAGAGAACGTATGATGATGGGTAAGATTGGCCGTGCTAAGTCTGGTAAACCTATGATGACCAGCACTATTGCATTTGGTTATACCTATGATAAAGTTACTAGCTCGCTTAATATCAACCCAGCAGAGGCTATTATTGTGAAAACTATCTATAATGAGTACTTATCTGGTAGATCACTAACCAAATTAAGAGACTATCTTAATGAAAATGATTTGTTTAGAAATGGCAAACCTTGGAATTATCAAGGAGTTAGTAGGATTTTAAGAAATCCAGTTTATATGGGAATGGTTAGATTTAGAGGAGAAGTATATCAAGGTAATCATGATCCAATAATTGATAGTGAGACATTTGAGGCTGTTCAAAAAGAACTTAAAAAGAGACAACTTGAAACCTATGAATTTAACAAAAACACAAGGCCGTTTAGAGCTAAATATATGTTATCCGGCATTATTAAATGTGGGTACTGTGGTTCTCCAATGGGAGTCACTCTAGGGACTAAACGAAAAGATGGCACGCGCAATATACGCTACCAATGTGTAAATAGATTTCCAAGAACCACAAAAAGGAATTACAGTATATAATAATGGCCAAAAAAATGCAACTCTGGCTTTTTATGAAAAGGATGATATTGAAATATATGTACTAGGTCAAGTAAGACTCTTGCAGCTAAATAAGGCTAAATTAAATAAAATGTTTGAAACTCCAGAAATAATAAATGTTGAGGAAATAGAAAATCAAATCAATAGCCTCAATAATAAAAATGAAACGACTTAATGACCTCTACCTTAACGATATGATTTCATTAGATGAGTTAAAAAAACTCAAACTTACACATTCTTAAAAACAAAAAGATTTACTAGAAAATGAGCTTAATAATAACCCAGCTATCCACCAAGAAGAAAAACCGAAAAACAATTCCAAAAATTATTAGGCACAAAGGACATCACTCAATTGAGCTATGAGGAGCAATCTTTTGCCATTAAAAACCTGATAGATAAGGTATTTGTTAAACCTGGCATCATTGATATAAATTGGAGAATTTAGGCCAGAAAAAAATAACAAATTTAGATACTCTTGTTTCTACCAGTGTGAAAAGCTTTTTGCCGTAGCTTTTTTTAATTTCATCATCATTTTTTTCATCTAAAAATTTACCTCCATATTTTGATACATTGGCAGCAACATGGCTGCGTACAATAAAACGATTAGCAGGGCTACAAAAATAAAGACCAGTGGTTGAACAAGGTTCATGGCCCGATTGACTCGGGTAAAGAAGGATTCCCAGGTTTTTTCCGCATAGATTTCCAATTCGCTTCCCAACTTGGATTTAACCTCTCCATATTCAATAATTAAGCCCAACTCCCTTCTAAAGAAGGGATAGGTCTGAACAACCTTAGAAAATTCACGCCCATTTTGCAAAGATTGATCTAAATCGTATCCAATTTCCTTAAAAAGAGGATCTCCCTTGCTCCTGCATCATCTGGAAAATCTGTGCCAACTCTAAACCTTGTCCAATCATATTTCCCCATTCCCGAGCATAATAGGCAGTTAGATAATACTGAACAAACACACCTAAAAAGGGGATCTTAGCAAAATAAGAAAAGACTTGAATCTTTCTAGATTTTCCGTAGAATATCAGTCCTGTTAAAGATGCAAGACTTAATGCCACAGTAAGTCCGAGAAAAATCTGTGGCAGGTTACTAATCACTAAGGTAGCTATGTTACTACTATCCAGTTGGGGCAAGAGATAATTCCGCAATCCTAGCATAATTAACAGTAAAAAAGCTAGCAAAATAAGTGGGTAGGTCGCAACTTCAATTAACTTCTTCTTGACCTTAGCAAGATTATCCAAATATTCTTCAATTTTCCCCAAACTCAAATGGAGATTTCCATGAACTTCAGCCAATGAAAGTTGAGTGACAATCGCACTCGAAAAACCTAAATTCCCCATCATTTCCGAGAAAGATTTTCCTTTCGATAGTCCTAGGCGCATCTGTGAAACATATTCCTTCTCCAACAAAAGACTTCTATCAAGAAAGGAAATGATTTCTACCAAGTGAAAACCACTAGAAAACAAATTGTTAAAGAGAGTGATAATTTTCTTCTGCTTACTGGTAGCTAATTTTCTCCGTTTCAGCTTGAAGGGCAGTGATATGTCCATCTTTAAGAAGCTGATCAATGTGCTCATTCCACTTTCTGCCTGGTGTTCTGAATAATTTTGGTTTGCAAAATCAATAATTCCTCCTCCCCCGATTAGTCTCTGGTAGCAAACACCTTGTAAAACAACTGCGAGTTCATCTTCACTGACACCAAGTTCTAAAAGACGCTCATAGACCCCACGAATACTCTTTGCATGTATGGTCGAAAACACTGTAGCTCCCGTTAAGCTTGCTCTTACAACAGCACGGGCTGTTTCGCTATCCCGAATTTCTCCAATGATTAAAAGATCTGGGCGGTGCCGCAAAGAAAGTTTTATCAAGTTTTCATAGCTCAGTCCAATAGCTTCATTGAGTTGTAATTGCAGCATCTCTTCTTGCTTAATCTCGACTGGGTCCTCAATGGACATGACTTGTTGTCCCTTAAACAATGACTTAGCTAATTCATGCATTAAGGTAGTTTTACCACTTCCTACAGGTCCTGCAAAAAGATAAAGACCGCGTTGCCTAAAGCCCTTTTCCAGTTCCTTAAGGTCTTGAAACCAGAAGCGCAACTCTTGTTCTTCATCGTGCAAAAGGCGAATAACTAAACTCTCATGACCACGATAATCTCCTACCGTCGATAAGCGTAGTGAAGAAACCTTGCCATTATGCTGATAATCGCAGGACCCAAGCTGACTACGACGCTTTTCTCCAACATTCATACCCGCAATAAATTTAAAATGACTAATAACAGCACCTAGCTTATCAAAGTCATAAGAGTCAATCAAACGCCTTTCATCACCAATTCGCATATGTAACTCATACATCCTATCTTTGGGAACAAAATAAATATCCTGAGCCCCTTTATTCTTTGCAAGAGTAATCAATTCTTGCGCAAGTTCTTGTACCATATCTTCCTCCTCATTCTTATTATTCGAAGAAAATATAAAAAAAGAACAACTTCTTTAAAAAGTTGTTCCCTCTTTTTATATGTGGCAAGTTCTATGAGCCTCAAGACCCGTTTGTTTTTCATATCCAGGTCGAAATTTTTCATCCGGAATAACTTGACCATCCTCTAACAAGACTAAAGAATGGTATTGTTGAAGAAACTCATCACATTCCTCACACCATCTTTTATCGCTTGGATCCCAAAAAATAGTCATTAAGTCTCCTCGACTTTTATATAGTGGAATTTTCTTTTCCAGTTCAAACCAGCAAGATTTATAATACTTCAAGGCATCATAGTAATTTTCAAATTTTTTACTACTAATGACGTCTTCTTCCCATCCTTCTATGAACCACCAAGGTTCAAAATCCCCGTACATTTCTATAACTCGATACATAGTTTCATTTCCTTTGTATCGTATATTATAGCGAAATTTTGAAGAACAATGAAAGAATTTTGCTCATTTTCACGAATTATATAACATTTTCAAAAAATCCAGCTATTCAAAAACGAATAACTGGATTTAAAAACAAGATTAACCTTCTGAAATATCGTTTTCAATGATCACTTTAATCGCATGATGATCGGCGGCCTTACTAAATACTTCATAGGCCTTTTCTATTTCACTAAGTTTGAAATAATGAGTTACCAATTTTTCAGGTTCAATTTTATGACTTTCTAAGGCTTTCAAAAGCTGAGGAGTTGTATTGGTAGAAACCAATCCAGTAGTCACATTAATGTTACGAATCCAAAGAGTGTCCAAATCAAACTGAACTGGTTTACCATGCACACCACAGTTGGCTACTGTTCCCATCTACACCGATAATCTTTTGGCAGAGATCAAACGTTGCAGGAATACCAACAGCTTCTATAGCGACATCCACACCTCGACCATCTGTCAAATCATAAATTTCTTGAATTGCTTTTTCAGGGTCTGAAGAATTAATCTTATGAGTAGCACCGAAAGAAACTGCAGTATCCAAGCGGTTATCGTCTAGGTCCACCATAATCAATTTAGCTGGTGAATAGAATTGTGCCGTCAAAAGAGCTGCCAATCCAACTGGCCCTGAACCAACGATGGCTACACTACAACCAGGCTCAACTTTCCCTTTTAAGACACCAATTTCATAGCCAGTTGGCAAGATATCAGATAACATAACCAAAGCTTCATCAGACAAGTCAGCTGGAGTATGATAAAGAGTATTATCAGCATGAGGGCACACGAAGATATTCTGCTTGCATACCGTCGATCAAATGTCCAAAAATCCATCCACCTTCGTCTTCACAGTGAGCATAGATTCCTTTTTTACAATAGTAACACTTGCCACATGCACAAACGCAAGAAATTAAAACCTTATCACCCTTTTTGAAGTTTGAAACTCCTGCTCCGACTTCCTCTACAATACCAATTCCTTCATGCCCTAGGATAGTTCCACTCTTACAAGCAGGAACATCTCCTTTAATAATATGAAGGTCTGTACCACAAATAGTAGTCTTAACGATACGCACAATAGCATCTGTTGGCTTGCGAATAACTGGTTTGTCAACATCAACAAAATGACGCAAGGCCTGGGTTTAACGTAAGTATAAGCTTTCATAAAGCAATCCTCCGCTTTTTTTATTTGTATTGTTTATATCATAATTGTAAGCCTTTTTCATACATAAAAATCAAGTGATATGTGAAAGAACTCACAAATTTATTAAAAAAAGTAGAAACTAAAGTCGTTTCTGCTTATTCTTATGCTTGATAACGTTTCTCACCATCAAGGTAGGTTGCCACCAATTCCAAATCTTTATCGAGAACAATGAAGTCAGCATCATAGCCTTCTCGAATTTGTCCACATACATCATCAATATTTACTGACTTAGCTGGATTAAGGCTGGCCATCATAACAGCTTCATGTGGATTAGCAATTCCCCATTCAACCACATTTTTCAAGCCATCTTTCAACTTAAGAATAGAGCCTGCCAAGTTCCCAGAAGATTTCAAACGGGCTGTACCATTAGAAACTACAACTGGAAATTCTCCAAGCATGTAGTCTCCATCTTGCAAACCACCTGCAGTCATACAGTCAGTAATTAGAACAATATTTTCAGTACCTTTTTGTTTGAGTAGAATTTCGCAAGCCTTCGGATCAACATGATGACCGTCACAGATGAGCTCTGCATAAGTATGAGGAAGTTGATACATAGCGCCAACCATTCCTAATTCACGATGTGTTAGACCACGCATACCATTATAAGCATGAACCCAAACACTCGCTCCTGCATCAACAGCTTTCTTGGCCTCATCAAATGTAGCATTCGAGTGCCCAAGAGCAACAGTTACACCTTCTCCAGTTATAGTACGAACAAAATCTTCTACGCCATCACGTTCAGGTGCCAAAGCAATTTTATTTAGAAGACCATTAGCAGCCTTCTGCCAAGCTTGAAACTCATCCATACGTGGATCTTTCATATAAGCAGGATTTTGAGCACCTTTAAATTCTTCTGTAAAATATGGTCCTTCAAAATAGATACCACGGATTTTAGCACCGCTGGCCTCTTGATAGCGAGCACCAATATTTTCAGTCACTGCAAGTAATTGTTCATAAGAAGAAGTAAGTGTAGTTGGTAGGAAACTCGTAACACCAGTAGAAAGGAGGCCCTCACTCATCGTATGCAGTGTTCCTTCAATATTATTATCCATAACATCGACACCACCAAATCCGTGAATATGAGTATCTACAAGACCCGGAGCAACACTGTATCCAGTATAATCAATAACTTCGACACCATCAGGTAACTCTTCAAAGTGTTTACCAAACTTTCCATCAATAAGCTCCAAATAGCCACCACGGCGAATACCATGTGGATAAAAGAATTGATCAGCTTTAATATACTTTGGCATAATACTAACCCCCTTTTAAAATTATACTTCGTTTATTATGTCAATTACATTATAAACCTTTCTATAGAATTTGTAAATGGTCTAGACCTATTTGGAATGAAAAATTTTTAAAAAGAAATAATCATAACCACCCGTCTAACGGGTGGTTTGCCCCAGGGCTATAAGCCCAAATTACCAGCCAGCGCCTAAAGACGCTGGCTTTCACGTTGTTCAAGCCTCATTGCTCTTGACTCGTCACTTGCCTCTCAAAGAGGCTTTAGTATTACTTACCACTATCCCTAAAGGGATCCTCATATTCTTTGACACTCAATTTATCTAGTGCTATATCATGCTTTTCCTGTTCTTGGATATATTTCTTAATTGTGGCTTCATTGAGTCCCACCGCACTTACATAATAACCTTCCGCAGATTGGCGTGTTTGTCAAACATCATGAGTGCACTTTTACCCTTTAAATAACCCATGAAACTAGAAACACTTATCCTTGGTGGAATACTTACTAACATATGTACATGATCTGGCATCAAGTGTCCTTCGATAATTTCAACACCTTTATAACTACACAAGCGATGAAATATTTCACCTAAACTACTTCGATATTGATTATAGATCACTTTTCGTCTATACTTAGGGGTGAACACAATGTGATAGAACAGTACCACTTTGTGTGCGATAAACTATGAGCCTTTTGTGCCATATTTTTCTCCTTTCGCTTTACATTTGGCTTGAACACCTTTATTGTATCGCGTTTGGAGTTTTTGGGGTATAACCTTCGACGCGCACCCGCATAGCGGGTGGTTTTTTTGTCTCGCACCTAACGGAGCGAGACGGACTGAAAGTCGCATAAAGAAAGGCTCTATAATTTCTGTAGTGGGTAAATCCCCTATAGATATTATGGAGCCTATTTTGTTGTAGAAAAAAAGTCCCATAAGACCTATAATGAAAAGCAACCAAACCATCATTAGAAAGAATCTTATGGAACAATTAAATTTTATCACAAACTTACTCGGAATTAAAGACAAGAACATCATAATCTTAGATTATCTTGATGCTGGAACGCATAAAGAAGTCATCGCTAAACTTGATTATCCTGCCCCTAAATGTCACAACTGTCAAGGACAAATGGCTAAATATGACTTCCAGAAAGAATCTAAAAATTCCCTACCTAGAATGTGCAGGATACAAGACTCTCATTCGATTGAGAAAACGCCGTTTCCGTTGTAAAGTCTGCGGGAAAAATAGCTGTTGCAAAGACTTCCTTAGTCAAAAAAAGAATCACCAAATCGCGACCATCGTCAACCAGAAAAATCACTCAAAAAAATTAATCGAGAAAGTCCCTATGACGGCTATCGCAGAAAAGTCTATCTGTCTCTACTTCGACAGTCATTCGTAAATTGAAAGAATTCAAATTCAAGACAGATTTATCTTTCCTTCCAACTCACATGTCTTGGGATGAATACAGCTTCAAGAAAGGTAAGATGAGTTTCATTGCACAGGATTTTGATTCCAGAAAGATCATAGCTATCCTGGATGGGCGGACTCAAGTGACCATTCGCAATCATTTTTCTTCGTTATTCTAGTCAGGTAAGAAGTCGCGTGAAAGTCATTACCATGGATATGTTTAGCCCCTACTATGATATTGCCAGAAAACTTTTTCCTAACGCTAAAATCGTTCTCGACCGCTTTCACATTGTCCAACATCTCAGTCGAGCTATGAATCGTCTTCGCATCCAAGTCATGAATCGTTTTGATCGCAAATCGCACGGATATAAGGCACTAAAAACGTTACTGGAAACTCATTCAACAGGATAGCCGTAAACTTAGTAATAAACGTTTTTTTATCGCCCTACTTTTTCGCTCACACTTGACCAATAATGAGATTCTCGAAAAGCTCTTTGCATACTCTCAAGAACTTAGAGAGCACTATGAACTCTATCAACTATTACTATTTCATTTCCAAGAGAAACAAACAGAACATTTCTTCGAACTGATTGAAGAAACGATTTATTGCGTAAATCCTATTTTTCAAACTGTTTTCAAGACCTTTTTGAAAGACAAGGACAAAATCATGAACTCACTGGAACTGCCCTACTCAAACGCAAAACTAGAGGCTACTAATAACCTCATTAAGGTCATCAAGCGCAATGCTTTTTGGCTTCCGGAACTTTGAAAAACTTCAAAAACTAGAATCCTCATTGCTTTGAACATCAAAAAGGAGAGAACCAAGTTGGTCCTCTCCAGGTTATAACTTTTCATCAACCCACTACAGTTGACAAAGAGCCTAAAGAAAAAGACAAGATTTGAAAACCTTGTCTTTAATACTATACCGGCGGCCGGGGTCGAACCGGCACGTCCTTGCGGACACTGGATTTTGAGTCCAGCGCGTCTGCCAATTCCGCCACGCCGGCAAAGTATAACTGGGGTAGCTGGATTCGAACCAACGCATGAGGGAGTCAAAGTCCCTTGCCTTACCGCTTGGCTATACCCCAATAATATAAATAGGCGAGTGAGGGGAATCGAACCCCCGAATGTCAGAGCCACAATCTGATGTGTTAACCACTTCACCACACCCGCCATAATTTAACTAACACGGGCAGTAGGAATTGAACCCACACTGAAGGTTTTGGAGACCTTAGTTCTACCTTTAAACTATGCCCGTTACTATGGAAGGGGAGGGATTCGAACCCCCGAACCCGAAGGAGCGGATTTACAGTCCGCCGCGTTTAGCCTCTTCGCTACCCTTCCAAAAAATATTTAAATGGCGCGAGACGGAATCGAACCGCCGACACATGGAGCTTCAATCCATTGCTCTACCAACTGAGCTACCGAGCCTTATTGCGGGAGCAGGATTTGAACCTACGACCTTCGGGTTATGAGCCCGACGAGCTACCGAGCTGCTCCATCCCGCGTTAATAATAAAGGAGGATGTGGGATTCGAACCCACGCACGCTTTTACACGCCTGACGGTTTTCAAGACCGTTCCCTTCAGCCGGACTTGGGTAATCCTCCAATAAATAGTCCGTACGGGATTCGAACCCGTGTTACCGCCGTGAAAAGGCGGTGTCTTAACCCCTTGACCAACGGACCATATTTCAATGGGCACGAGTGGACTCGAACCACCGACCTCACGCTTATCAGGCGTGCGCTCTAACCACCTGAGCTACGCGCCCAAGTTAAAAAACTTGGTGAATTGAACTATGTTCAAAGCGGGTGACGAGAATCGAACTCGCGACAACAGCTTGGAAGGCTGTAGTTTTACCACTAAACTACACCCGCTAAAATGGGAGTTAACGGGATCGAACCGCTGACCCTCTGCTTGTAAGGCAGATGCTCTCCCAGCTGAGCTAAACTCCCTTTAGCTAAGCGACTTCCTTATCTCACAGGGGGCAACCCCCAACTACTTCCGGCGTTCTAGGGCTTAACTTCTGTGTTCGGCATGGGTACAGGTGTATCTCCTAGGCTATCGTCACTTAACTTTGAGTAATACATACTCAAAATTGAATATCTTTCAAATTTCACTTAAAAAATAATCACGCTTCGTATTCTCAGTTACTTTGGATAAGTCCTCGAGCTATTAGTATTAGTCCGCTACATGTGTCGCCACACTTCCACTTCTAACCTATCTACCTGATCATCTCTCAGGGCTCTTACTGATATAAAATCATGGGAAATCTCATCTTGAGGTGGGTTTCACACTTAGATGCTTTCAGCGTTTATCCCTTCCCTACATAGCTACCCAGCGATGCCTTTGGCAAGACAACTGGTACACCAGCGGTAAGTCCACTCTGGTCCTCTCGTACTAGGAGCAGATCCTCTCAAATTTCCTACGCCCGCGACGGATAGGGACCGAACTGTCTCACGACGTTCTGAACCCAGCTCGCGTGCCGCTTTAATGGGCGAACAGCCCAACCCTTGGGACCGACTACAGCCCCAGGATGCGACGAGCCGACATCGAGGTGCCAAACCTCCCCGTCGATGTGAACTCTTGGGGGAGATAAGCCTGTTATCCCCAGGGTAGCTTTTTATCCGTTGAGCGATGGCCCTTCCATACGGAACCACCGGATCACTAAGCCCGACTTTTCGTCCCTGCTCGAGTTGTAGCTCTCGCAGTCAAGCTCCCTTATACCTTTACACTCTGCGAATGATTTCCAACCATTCTGAGGGGAACCTTTGGGCGCCTCCGTTACCTTTTTAGGAGGCGACCGCCCCAGTCAAACTGCCCGTCAGACACTGTCTCCGATAGGGATCACCTATCTGGGTTAGAGTGGCCATAACACAAGGGTAGTATCCCAACAACGTCTCCTTCGAAACTGGCGTCCCTGATCTCTTAGACTCCTACCTATCCTGTACATGTGGTACAGACACTCAATATCAAACTGCAGTAAAGCTCCATGGGGTCTTTCCGTCCTGTCGCGGGTAACCTGCATCTTCACAGGTACTAAAATTTCACCGAGTCTCTCGTTGAGACAGTGCCCAAATCATTACGCCTTTCGTGCGGGTCGGAACTTACCCGACAAGGAATTTCGCTACCTTAGGACCGTTATAGTTACGGCCGCCGTTTACTGGGGCTTCAATTCATACCTTCGCTTACGCTAAGCACTCCTCTTAACCTTCCAGCACCGGGCAGGCGTCACCCCCTATACATCATCTTACGATTTAGCAGAGAGCTGTGTTTTTGATAAACAGTTGCTTGGGCCTATTCACTGCGGCTGACCTAAAGTCAGCACCCCTTCTCCCGAAGTTACGGGGTCATTTTGCCGAGTTCCTTAACGAGAGTTCTCTCGATCACCTGAGGCTACTCGCCTCGACTACCTGTGTCGGTTTGCGGTACGGGTAGAGTATGTTTAAACGCTAGAAGCTTTTCTTGGCAGTGTGACGTCACTAACTTCGCTACTAAACTTCGCTCCCCATCACAGCTCAATGTTATAGAACTAAGCATTTAACTCAATTCACACCTCACTGCTTAGACAGACACTTCCAATCGTCTGCTTTAGTTAGCCTACTGCGTCCCTCCATCACTACATACTCTAGTACAGGAATATCAACCTGTTGTCCATCGGATACACCTTTCGGTCTCTCCTTAGGTCCCGACTAACCCAGGGCGGACGAGCCTTCCCCTGGAAACCTTAGTCTTACGGTGGACAGGATTCTCACCTGTCTTTCGCTACTCATACCGGCATTCTCACTTCTATGCGTTCCAGCACTCCTCACGGTACACCTTCTTCACACATAGAACGCTCTCCTACCATACCTATAAAGGTATCCACAGCTTCGGTAAATTGTTTTAGCCCCGGTACATTTTCGGCGCAGGGTCACTCGACTAGTGAGCTATTACGCACTCTTTGAATGAATAGCTGCTTCTAAGCTAACATCCTAGTTGTCTGTGCAACCCCACATCCTTTTCCACTTAACAATTATTTTGGGACCTTAGCTGGTGGTCTGGGCTGTTTCCCTTTCGACTACGGATCTTAGCACTCGCAGTCTGACTGCCGACCATAATTCTTTGGCATTCGGAGTTTATCTGAGATTGGTAATCCGGGATGGACCCCTCACCCAAACAGTGCTCTACCTCCAAGAATCTCTAATGTCGACGCTAGCCCTAAAGCTATTTCGGAGAGAACCAGCTATCTCCAAGTTCGTTTGGAATTTCTCCGCTACCCACAAGTCATCCAAGCACTTTTCAACGTGCCCTGGTTCGGTCCTCCAGTGCGTCTTACCGCACCTTCAACCTGCTCATGGGTAGGTCACATGGTTTCGGGTCTACGACATAATACTAAAGCGCCCTATTCAGACTCGGTTTCCCTGCGGCTCCGTCTCTTCAACTTAACCTCGCATCATATCGTAACTCGCCGGTTCATTCTACAAAAGGCACGCTCTCACCCATTAACGGGCTCGAACTTGTTGTAGGCACACGGTTTCAGGTTCTATTTCACTCCCCTCCCGGGGTGCTTTTCACCTTTCCCTCACGGTACTGGTTCACTATCGGTCACTAGGGAGTATTTAGGGTTGGGAGATGGTCCTCCCAGATTCCGACGGGATTTCGCGTGTCCCGCCGTACTCAGGATTCTGCTAGGTACAAAGACTATTTTAAATACGAGGCTATCACTCTCTTTGGCTGATCTTCCCAAACCATTCTTCTATAATCTTTGAGTCCACATTGCAGTCCTACAACCCCGAAGAGTAAACTCTTCGGTTTGCCCTCCTGCCGTTTCGCTCGCCGCTACTAAGGCAATCGCTTTTGCTTTCTCTTCCTGCAGCTACTTAGATGTTTCAGTTCACTGCGTCTTCCTCCTCACATCCTTAACAGATATGGGTAACAGGCATTACCTGTTGGGTTCCCCCATTCGGAAATCCCTGGATCATCGCTTACTTACAGCTACCCAAGGCATATCGTCGTTTGTCACGTCCTTCTTCGGCTCCTAGTGCCAAGGCATCCACCGTGCGCCCTTATTAACTTAACCTTATTTTTTGACCTTTCAGTCATAAACTCTTATTAATACTACAGCGTTTTCGGTTTATTTTCTTGTTACTATTTGATATAGATATTCAATTTTCAATGTGCATTACTTGGTGATCTCTCACCAATGGAGCCTAGCGGGATCGAACCGCTGACCTCCTGCGTGCAAAGCAGGCGCTCTCCCAGCTGAGCTAAGGCCCCACAAGACCTCTCAAGACTAAACAAGACCAATGTGCATTCCTTATCCTTAGAAAGGAGGTGATCCAGCCGCACCTTCCGATACGGCTACCTTGTTACGACTTCACCCCAATCATCTATCCCACCTTAGGCGGCTGGCTCCTAAAAGGTTACCTCACCGACTTCGGGTGTTACAAACTCTCGTGGTGTGACGGGCGGTGTGTACAAGGCCCGGGAACGTATTCACCGCGGCGTGCTGATCCGCGATTACTAGCGATTCCGACTTCATGTAGGCGAGTTGCAGCCTACAATCCGAACTGAGACTGGCTTTAAGAGATTAGCTTGCCGTCACCGACTTGCGACTCGTTGTACCAGCCATTGTAGCACGTGTGTAGCCCAGGTCATAAGGGGCATGATGATTTGACGTCATCCCCACCTTCCTCCGGTTTATTACCGGCAGTCTCGCTAGAGTGCCCAACTGAAATGATGGCAACTAACAATAGGGGTTGCGCTCGTTGCGGGACTTAACCCAACATCTCACGACACGAGCTGACGACAACCATGCACCACCTGTCACCTCTGTCCCGAAGGAAAACTCTATCTCTAGAGCGGTCAGAGGGATGTCAAGACCTGGTAAGGTTCTTCGCGTTGCTTCGAATTAAACCACATGCTCCACCGCTTGTGCGGGCCCCCGTCAATTCCTTTGAGTTTCAACCTTGCGGTCGTACTCCCCAGGCGGAGTGCTTAATGCGTTAGCTGCGGCACTAAACCCCGGAAAGGGTCTAACACCTAGCACTCATCGTTTACGGCGTGGACTACCAGGGTATCTAATCCTGTTTGCTCCCCACGCTTTCGAGCCTCAGCGTCAGTTACAAGCCAGAGAGCCGCTTTCGCCACCGGTGTTCCTCCATATATCTACGCATTTCACCGCTACACATGGAATTCCACTCTCCCCTCTTGCACTCAAGTTAAACAGTTTCCAAAGCGTACTATGGTTAAGCCACAGCCTTTAACTTCAGACTTATCTAACCGCCTGCGCTCGCTTTACGCCCAATAAATCCGGACAACGCTCGGGACCTACGTATTACCGCGGCTGCTGGCACGTAGTTAGCCGTCCCTTTCTGGTAAGATACCGTCACAGTGTGAACTTTCCACTCTCACACTCGTTCTTCTCTTACAACAGAGCTTTTACGATCCGAAAAACCTTCTTCACTCACGCGGCGTTGCTCGGTCAGACTTCCGTCCATTGCCGAAGATTCCCTACTGCTGCCTCCCGTAGGAGTCTGGGCCGTGTCTCAGTCCCAGTGTGGCCGATCACCCTCTCAGGTCGGCTATGTATCGTCGCCTTGGTGAGCCGTTACCTCACCAACTAGCTAATACAACGCAGGTCCATCTGGTAGTGATGCAATTGCACCTTTCAAGCAGATATCATGCAATATCTACTGTTATGCGGTATTAGCTATCGTTTCCAATAGTTATCCCCCGCTACCAGGCAGGTTACCTACGCGTTACTCACCCGTTCGCAACTCATCCGGAGAAGCAAGCTCCTCCTTCAGCGTTCTACTTGCATGTATTAGGCACGCCGCCAGCGTTCGTCCTGAGCCAGGATCAAACTCTCATTAAAAGTTTGAGTTCTCACTCATTTCTGTCACTGACAGATTTATTGTTTTTTTCATTGTTCAGTACTACAACTTCAGTTGTAGTGCCCTGCACATTGGTTCGTCTTGTTCAGTTTTCAAAGGTCTTTGTCACTCACTTCTCTCAAGTGACAACTATATTAGTATATCACAGCCGCTTTCGCTTGTCAACACTTTTTTGAAACTTTTTTTAATTTTTTTCATCTAGTGTTTCATCTGTAACATACCATAGTCCGTACGGGATTCGAACCCGTGTTACCGCCGTGAAAAGGCGGTGTCTTAACCCCTTGACCAACGGACCAGAGTTGTTATTTTCAACTCTTACTATTATACCGACTTTTCTAACTTTGTCAACACCTTTTTTAAACTTTTTTTCAATTCTACTGAATGACTTCCTTTAACTCTTTCAGCATGGCTTTGCGACCCTTGAAACGCTCATCTGCCCAGAGGCGTTCATAGGCTTCTTGCTTATCTTGTGGTAATTTTCTTCTATAACTATCCAGCAATTCATGAAGGGCGTAGTAATCATCTAACCACAATCCTCCTTCTGGTAGGCGATGGCTAATCTCGCCTACTTCTTCATAGGCCATACGGTCCAGGCGACGTTTTTGACTCTCTTGTTTTCTGACGCTATCCAGGATTCGATTGCGAAATTTTGTTTTGAAGTAGACGTAGAGTTTCTTTTCTTCTTCCACTAATTCTGGATGGTGTTCTAGAAGTTCATGGAGACAGATCATGCCCTCTTGATCCCAATCCTCTTTTTCCCACAGGTGGAGATAATAATCTTTTCGGCATCTATGGACAATTCCTTTTACTTTCTCATAATACTTTTCCAAAGCATTTGCTTTCCCCCTTTCTCTGCTTGTAGTATAGCAGAGAAAGGGGGAAAGGAAGGGGCTTTGGTTTCTGTCTTGTGTTTTTTCAAGTCCAAGGTGTATCAGGAAGTATGAATACTGACAAGTGAGGGAAAAAAAGACAAAGATTTGAATCCTTGTCTTTTACCTTTTAAACGTTTTAGCGAAACAGATCTACAATGGTATCCCAGACAGTCTGAGCTTTTTCTTTAATTTTAGCATCCGAAAACGCTCTTCCTGCTTCATCGACCAGATTTTGCGCCCGTCCACGAATATCTGATAGTATATCATCAGACTGTGCACTAGTGTCACTTGTAGTTTGTTTAGGTGCGTTTTCTGGTGCAATGCCATTCATTTTATAAGCATTTTCAACTGTAAAAGTACTTCCTGGTGTATAAGGAAGAATTGTTTCTGCCATACTTCTGAAAATGTGAGCAGCACCATTCGAAGTTGAACCTGCTAAATAGTGGTTTTCATCAGTAGTAGGGAAACCAAGCCAGTGGCTAATCACTAGATCAGGGTGTATAGCCCAATCACCCATTGATCACTCGTATATTCTGGATTGAAGGCAGCCTCTGTCGTTCCAGTTTTTCCAGCCATAACATAATCATCTGGAGACGAACTTATCCCTGTACCATTTGTAAAGGTTCCTAGCATCATACTTGTCATTTTATCAGCTACCGATTTGTCAACTACTCGTTTTTGAGTGTTTTTATGAGTAGCAATCACTTGACCACTAGCATTTTCAATACGAGTGATAAAGTGAGCGTCTGGCATGAGTCCTTCATTTGCAAACACTGCGTAGGCTTGGGCCATCTGAAGAGGGTTAGTTTCCACGCCACCACCTAAAGCCACTCCAAGCACACGATCTACATCGCTCATGTTGAGACCAAACTTTTCACCCGCTTCAAAGGCTTTATCGATTCCAAGCTCTTTAACAGTAGCTACTGCAGGTAAATTTAGAGATTTAGCCAAAGCTTGATACATGGGTACTTCTCGTGATGTCTTGATTCCTGCGTAGTTGTCTACTTTATAATCACCATATTGCATGGTATGATTATCCAACTCCTTATTAAGAGACCAGCCTGCCTCAACCGCTGGTGTGTACACTATCAAGGGTTTAATAGTAGACCCTGGACTTCTTTTGGATTGGGTTGCATAGTTAAAATTTCTGAAACCTGTTTTATCATCCCCGGCCACTCGACCAACAACTCCTCGAACTCCACCTGTTTTTGGTTCTAATGCGACACTACCAGACTCTGCATGTGTTCCATCTTCAGCTGTCGGAAAGAGAGAAGTATTTTGGTAGATAACCTGCATATTTGCTTGGTAATTTTGATCTAGCTCCGTATAAATTCGATAACCGTTATTAACGATTTCTTCCTCTGTTAGATTATACTTTTCAATAGCTTCATTAACAACTGCATCAAAATAGGAAGGATAACGGTAGTCTGATATTTTCCCTTCATAACTATCTTTCAACTGAGAAGCCATATTAACACTTGATGCTTCTGCTTCCTTATTTTTATCAAGATAGCCGGCAACCACCATATTTTGCAAGACAGTATCTCTTCGATTAGTTGAATGCTCAATAGAATTCAGAGGATTGTACAATTCTGGGCCTTTCAGCATACCTGCTAAAGTGGCGGCTTCATCAAGAGTTAATTCCGATGCTGAAACACCAAAATACTTTTTACTAGCATCCTCAACACCCCAAACTCCATTACCAAAGTAGGCATTGTTCAAATACATGGTTAGAATTTCTTTTTTACTGTATTTTTTGGTTAATTCTAAAGCAAGGAAGAATTCTTTAGCCTTTCTCTGCACAGTTTGGTCTTGTGAAAGATAAGCATTTTTCGCCAACTGTTGGGTAATTGTAGAACCACCGCCCGAGCGACCAGCTGTTAGGATAGCCAGGAAAAAGCGCCCATAGTTAATCCCACTATTTTTATAGAAGCTTCTATCTTCTGTCGCAATAACAGCATTTCTGCAAATCTTCACTAATTTCCGAGAGCTCAACGTAGGTTCCTTTTTGGCCTGACAAGGCACCAGCCTCATTCTCTTCTCTATCAAAAATCACCGTTCGTGTTTTCAAAGCATTCTGCAAGTCTGTAACATTTGTCGATTTAGCCAAGGCAAATAGATAAACCCCAACAAACAAGCTTGCACTTAGTCCAAGAATTAGAAAGATTTTGGTCAGATGATAGCGACGCCAAAATTTTCGAATGGGTCCGACTTGCCCAGCTTTCTTTTCGCTCATCCTCTTGACCGTCTTAAATTAGTCGAGGTATCTTTCTTCATTTATTAACTTCATCGATTTCTATTTCTGCCATTTCAGATTCTTCTTTTTTAAATAAAGAAAGAAACTTTTCAAATAATGTATCTAATTTCATGCGTTTATTTTATCATCTTCCCCTTAGGAAGACAAGAATTTAGCTAGTTTCCCTATCCAAATAATCTATTTTTTGTTACAATATCTGTATGAAATTTACCTTTGTTATCCCTGATTCTCTTCCTGAAATGACTGTCAAAGTTTTCTTGGAGGAGCAACTACTCATTCCGAGAAAAATACGGCATTTCTTGAGAATTAAAAAGCACATTCTCATAAATCAAGAAGAAGTCCACTGGCATCAAACTGTCAAATCCGGAGATGAATGTCAACTGATTTTCGACGAGGAGGATTATCCTACAAAAAGAAATTGTTTGGGGAAATCCTAATCTTGTCCAAGAAGTCTACCAAGACCAACATTTGATCATCGTGAACAAACCAGAAGGTATGAAAACTCACGGGAATCAACCAGAAGAAATTGCACTTCTCAATCATGTCAGCGCCTATGTCAGGGCCAGACTTGCTATGTCGTTCATCGACTAGATAAGGAAACAAGTGGTCTCGTACTATTTTGCTAAAAATCCATTTATACTGCCCATCCTCAATCGATTATTGGAGAAAAAAGAAATCTCCCGCGAATACTGGGCTCTGGTTGAGGGAAAAATAGGAGTTAAAGAGCTTGTCTTTCGAGATAAAATCGGTCGCGATCGTCACGATCGTAGAAAAACGGGTTGTGGATCCAAAAAAATGGTCAATATGCTGAAACTCAAGTAACTCGATTGAAACAATTTCAAAACAAAACCAGTCTCGTTCGTTGTAGATTAAAAACAGGTCGAACTCATCAGATTCGAGTTCATCTATCTCACCACGGACATCCAATCCTTGGAGATCCTCTCTACAATCCACATTCAAAAAGCTAAAGAGACTAATGCTTCATGCATTTAAACTATCCTTTGTCCATCCTCTGACCTTAAACAAATTAAGCTTTACTGCGCTATCAGACACATTTGAAAGAGAATTAAACCAAAATGGATGACACTATCATCCATTTTTTCTTATAGATACAAAAAAAGCAAGACCAGTTGGCCTTGCTTTTATCAACTCAAGAATTATTTAGCGATTTTAGCGAAGTATTCAAGAGTACGTACAAGTTGTGCAGTGTATGACATTTCGTTGTCGTACCATGAAACAACTTTAACCAATTGTTTACCGTCAACGTCAAGAACTTTAGTTTGAGTTGCGTCAAACAATGATCCGTAAGACATACCTACGATATCTGAAGATACGATTGGATCTTCTGTGTAACCGTATGATTCGTTTGAAGCTGCTTTCATAGCTGCGTTCACTTCATCAACAGTAACGTTCTTTTTCAAGAACAGCTACCAATTCAGTAACTGATCCAGTTGGAGTTGGAACGCGTTGTGCAGATCCGTCAAGTTTACCGTTCAATTCTGGGATTACAAGACCGATAGCTTTAGCAGCACCAGTTGAGTTAGGAACGATGTTTGCTGCACCAGCGCGAGCACGACGAAGGTCACCACCACGGTGTGGTCCGTCAAGGATCATTTGGTCACCAGTGTAAGCGTGGATAGTAGTCATCAATCCTTCTACAACACCAAAGTTGTCTTGAAGAGCTTTAGCCATTGGAGCCAAAGCAGTTTGTAGTACATGAAGCACCTGAGATAACTGTTTCAGTACCATCAAGAACATCGTGGTTAGTGTTGAATACAACTGTTTTAACGTCGTTTCCACCAGGAGCAGTGATAACAACTTTCTTAGCTCCACCTGGGTGCAAGTGTTTTTCAGCAGCTGCTTTCTTAGCAAAGAAACCAGTAGCTTCAAGAACGATTTCTACACCGTCGTTAGCCCAGTCGATTTGTTCTGGATCACGTTCAGCAGAAACACGGATGAATTTACCGTTAACTTCAAATCCACCTTCTCTAACTTCCACAGTTCCGTCGAAACGACCTTGAGTTGTGTCGTATTTCAACAAGTGTGCAAGCATAACTGGATCTGTAAGGTCGTTGATGCGAGTAACTTCAACACCTTCTACGTTTTGGATACGGCGGAAAGCAAGACGACCGATACGTCCGAAACCGTTAATACCAACTTTAACTACCATTAGTGATTTCCTCCTTATGAAAATCATGAAAATTTTTATTGTGAAAAGAGTAACTTGAATCACTACAAATCACCTTTCAACAAACCTATTATATAACTATTTGAGTTTAAATGCAAGCGCTGGCCTTGTTTTTCTGATAAGCTTTGGTAATATTTTCATTTCTTTACTTAGCCTTGCATCTGACTCTCATCCTTGCAATTTTTTATGAAAATACACTCTCTAACCATAAAAAACCGAGGTTTACCCTCGGTTTTGGCTGATAATCAATTATTTACGGCGTCCTGGTCTTTCTTTGTAACCATAGTAAGCATCTTCGATGATTTCTTGCATATGGTCAACCATTGGAAGACGTGGGTTTGCAGGTGAACATTGGTCTTCATAAGCAAGGAAGGCCAACTCACGTGAATGTTCTTTCCATTCTTTTTCGTCAACACCTTGTGCTTTGAAGTTCATTTCGATACCTACGCGCTCACCAAGTTCGTAAACAGCTTTTGCGAAAGATTCAACCCCTTCTTCTGGTGTAGAAGCTGGAAGGCCAAGCATACGAGCGATATCTTGATATTTCTCGTCTGCACGGTAGTAGTTGTACTTAGGCCATGTAGCTGTCTTAGCTGGGCGAGTACCATTGTAACGGATAACGTATGGAAGCAAGATTGCATTTGTACGTCCGTGAACTGTGTGGAATTGCGCACCAATCTTGTGAGCCATTGAGTGAGAAATACCTAGGAAGGCATTCGCAAAGGCCATACCAGCGATTGTTGAAGCGTTATGCATTTTCTCACGTGAGTGGAAGTCTGCATTCTTAACTGAGCTTTCAAGGTTTTCGAATACAAGTTTGATAGCTTGAAGCGCAAGACCGTCAGTGTAGTCGCTAGCCATTTGTGATACGTATGCTTCAGTTGCGTGAGTCAATACGTCCATACCAGTATCAGCAGCAACAAATCCAGGAACTGTCAATACCAAGGCAGGGTCTACGATTGCCACAGTTGGTGTCAATGAGTAGTCAGCGATTGGGTATTTACGGTTGTTTGCTTTATCAGAGATAACGGCAAATGGAGTTACTTCAGATCCTGTACCAGATGTAGTTGGGATAGCGATGAATTTAGTTTTCTTACCAAGCAATGGGAATTTGAAGGCACGTTTACGGATATCCATGAATTTTTGTACAAGGTCACGGAAGTCCACTTCTGGTTGCTCGTAGAAGAGCCACATTACTTTAGCAGCATCCATTGGCGATCCACCACCAAGAGCGATGATTGTATCTGGTTTGAAGGCACGCATGATCTCAGTACCACGTTCAACTGTAGTGATATCTGGATCTGGTTCTACATCTGCAAAGATTTGGTAAACAACCTTATTGCGACGAAGGTCAAGTTGTTCGATGATACGATCAAGGAAGCCAAGCTCTACCATAGCGTGGTCAGTAACGATCATGACACGCTCAACGTCACGACATTTTTGAAGGTATTGAATTGAATCACGTTCAAAGTATGTTTTTGAAGGAAGTTTCATCCATTGCATGTTATTTCTCCGTCTTCCGACTTTTTTGATATTCAAGAGGTTAATGGCGCTAACGTTATCCCCAACTGAGTTACGTCCGTAAGAACCACATCCGAGTGTCAATGATGGCAAGAAGGCATTATAAACGTCCCCGATACCACCGAAAGTAGAAGGTGAGTTACAGATAACACGAATAGCTTTAACAGCTTTACCAAATTCTTTAGTCAATTCTTCATCAGCAGTATGAATGGCAGCTGAGTGTCCAAGACCGTTAAATTCAACCATTTGACGAGCCTTAGTAATACCATCTTCACGGCTTTCAGATTTCAAAACTGCGATAACTGGTGACAATTTTTCACGAGTCAACGGCTCGTTTTCGCCAACTTCTTTACATTCTGCAGCAAGAATGTTTGTTCCTTCTGGAACAGTAAATCCTGCTTGTTCTGCGATCCAAGTTGCTGGTTTACCAACGATGTCAGCGTTCAATTTTGCACCAGCACAGTTTTTGCTGTTTGCTTTCACGCCGAAGCAGAACTCTTCAAGAAGAGCTTTTTCTTTTTTGTTTACAAAGTAAGTGTGATAAGATTTGAACTCTGCTACAAATTCATCGTAAATTTCTTTATCAATGATAACCGCTTGTTCAGATGCACAGACCATACCGTTGTCAAATGATTTAGACATTACAATATCGTGAGCAGCTTGGCGGATGTTAGCTGATTTTTCAACATAAGCTGGAACGTTACCGGCACCTACCCCAAGAGCTGGTTTACCACATGAGTATGCGGCTTTAACCATGGCATTCCCACCTGTTGCAAGGATTGTTGCAATACCTTCGTGGTTCATCAATGCGCTAGTTGCTTCCATAGATGGTTCAGTAATCCACTGTACACAGTTTTCAGGAGCTCCTGCTTTAATCGCTGCATCACGCACGATTTGAGCAGCATGAGCTGATGATTCTTGAGCTGATGGGTGGAATGCAAAGACAATAGGATTACGAGTCTTCAATGAAATCAACGCTTTAAAGATTGCTGTTGAAGTTGGGTTTAGTTGTTGGAGTGATACCACAAACAACACCAACTGGTTCAGCGATAAGAGTCAATCCTGTTACATCATCTTCTTCGATAACACCAACTGTTTTAGTGTGGCGCATGTTGTTTTACTACGTGCTCACAAGCAAATAGGTTTTTAGTTGCTTTATCTTCAAATACTCCACGTCCTGTTTCTTCAAAGGCATGTAAAGCCAATTCTCCGTGAGCATCAAGTGCTGCAACTGAAGCTTTTGCTACGATATAATCGACTTGATCTTGGTCGAGTTTACGCATTTCTTCAAGGGCAACTAAAGCTTTTTGCACCAAACCATCGACATGCTTTTCAGCAGCGAGTTTCTTTTCTTCTGGTGTTACAGTTTTTTTATCAGCCATATTTTCCTCCATAGCTTTCAAGGATTGTAAGTCCTTTGTTAATTTTTTCACAAGTTTATTATAACTCTTTTTTTAAACATTTGTAAACAGTTTCATGAGCATTTCACAAACTTTTTTTGTTTGTTTGTGAAAATGATGTCAAACACCCTTTTGTAGATGCTTTTGAGCCACTAGTTTGTGAATGTTTTTAAAAAAGTTTTATTTTTCACAAACTTAATTGTAAAGAGGGGATGGAAATACCTTTCGTTTCCATGTAAGCGTTTTCTTATATTCTAAAAGAAGACCTCCTTCTAGGAGGAGGTTACTGTGCTTGTTGGAACAAACCTTGCTTAAAGTCTCCCTCATAAACTACTTCTTGTTCAGTAGTCAATTTTCCTTTTCCCTCAGCTTGGCCATTTACAAAATCACCCTCATATACCCAGCCTGCTTTGGCTTGGTAGGTGCCTTTACCATTGAAGGCTCCGTTACTGAATTCTCCAGTATAGCTATCACCGTTTGCAAAGGTAACAGTTCCCTGACCATTCATCTTACCACGAACTAGGCTTCCATCGTAAACAATGGTATCCCCATCCAGTTTGAGAACTCCTTGCTTGGGAAGATTTGTCAGAAATACTAAACCTGCGCAGACAACAATGACGATTACTGTCGCAATTTCTAGTCTAGAGCGTGTCAAATAGACACTGTATTTTTCATAGAGTTTCTTTATATTTTCCATTTTCACTCTCATTTTCTAAACGACTTAACCAAGCTCGACAACCAGTTGAAATCCGATCATAAGTTTCTTCAAAATCACCTGTATACCATGGGTCTGGAACGCTTTCAGCTGCAAACGCTTGGATCTTATCTTGTTGATCTTGCGGGCACATCTGATATAAGTCAGCAAGGTTAGACTCATCCATACCAATGATATAGTCAAAATACTCAAAGTCATTTTTAGAAATTTGTTGGGAAGTTTTCGAAGTATCATAAGGAACGCCATGGCTTCGAAAGATTTCTTGTGTCCCTTTGTGGATCGGATTGCCATGTTCCCAGGAAGAAGTCGCTCGGCTTTGAACCTCATACTTATCGGTCAAGGATTTCATTACAAATTCCGCCATAGGACTGCGACAAATATTACCAAGACAGACAAAAGCAATTTTTTTCATTACTCTTCCTCTCACTTATAGAAAAACGGGAATGTGATCCACCCCGTTTTATTCTTCAATAGCACTGCCGTCTTCAATAACAGCTCCTTCAGGTGTCACAGCTTCTTTGACTGGCAAAACAGTTCGAATTGCTGCCAGTTCGAAGGTTAAGTATACGCCATCAACATCAAGAACAATTGTTCTATTTTCTGTGTCTACTTCATCGACTGTACCGTAGAGACCACCGATAGTGATTACTTCGTAGCCTTTTTGAAGCTTATTGAGGCTCTCCATACGTTTTTCCGCTTGTTTCTTTTGAGAACGTTGCATGAAGAACATCAAGCCCAACATCAAGACAAGCATAATTAAAAATGTTAAATTCCCACCCATTATTTTTACTCCTTTGTAATTCAGATAAAACTACTATAACAAATTTTAAGTGTTTTTACAAGATTAGGCCATGCTTTTATATCAAGAAAGAGGCTGGGACAAAAATTCCCAACCTCGACTTTTTTAGCAATATGCCTCTATATTATTTCAAGTTATTCACAAGTTCTACAAGGTTTTCAACTGTAAAGCCAAACTCTGCTAAAACTTTTGGTGCTGGGGCAGAAGCTCCAAAAGTATCAATACCAAGAACCGCTCCATCAAGACCAACGTATTTGTACCAGTTTTGAGTTGCTCCCATTTCTACTGCTACACGACGACGAACTGCATTTGGTAGAATCTCTTCCTTGTAGGCTGCATCTTGCGCATCGAAGACATCTGTAGATGGCATGCTGACCACGCGCACCTTGCTACCTTGACTTGCCAATTCTTTAGCAGCTGCAACAGCAAGATTAACCTCTGAACCAGTCGCAATCAAGATAGTGTCGAAGTCTGCTGCATTTTCATAAACGACATAAGCACCTTTCGCAACCTTGTCAAAGTCTGTTCCTTCCTCAACAGTCAAGTTTTGACGAGTCAAGACAAGAACAGTCGGAGTTTTCTCGCTTTTAACTGCTTGATACCAAGCTGCTTGTGTTTCACGTGCATCAGCAGGACGGAAGACATTCAAGTTTGGCATAGCACGAAGACCTGCCAAGTGTTCAATTGGCTCATGAGTTGGACCATCTTCACCAACTGCGATTGAATCGTGAGTGAAGACATAAGTAACTGGAAGACCTTGTAAAGCTGACAAGCGTACAGCTGCTTTCAGGTAATCTGAGAATACGAAGAAAGTTCCTCCGTAAACTCGAAGTCCACCGTGAAGAGCCATTCCGTTCAAGACAGTACCCATTGCAAATTCACGAACACCAAACTGGATGTTGCGATTCAAGCGATTTGCATCATCTTGAAGCCCATCAGTTTTGATGTAAGTCATGTTTGAATGAGCAAGGTCCGCTGATCCACCAAGGAAGGTTGGCAATTTAGCAGCCACAACATTCAAGGCATCTTGGCTTGAGTTACGAGTTGCTTGAGAGAAGCCATTTTCTAAAGCTGGGAAGTCTTCTGGAGTCAATTCAACTGGATCGCGTCCTTCGATAATTGCTTCCACTTCTGCAGCAAGTTCTGGGTGAGCTTCTTTGTAATCTGCGACTAGTTTTGTCCATGCTTCATAGGCTGATGCGCCACGGTCTGCAACATTTTCTTTGAAATCAGCATAAACTTCCGCTGGGATTTCAAATGGTTCATAGTTCCAACCAAGTTCCTGGCGAGTTGCTGCAGTTTCATCCGCTCCAAGAGGAGCACCGTGTACAGCATTGGTGCCTTGTTTGTTTGGAGAACCATAACCAATAACAGTTTTCACTTCGATCAAAGATGGTTTTCCTGAAGCCTTAGCTTCTTCGATAGCAGCATGAATAGCTTCTAAGTCTGTTCCATCTTCTACCAAGGCTGTATGCCAATCATAAGCATTGTAACGATCGCGGACACTTTCTGTGAAAGAATCTTTTGTCTCACCATCCAAGTTGATATCATTTGAATCATAAAGAACAACCAACTTGTCAAGCTTTTGCAAGCCTGCATAAGAAGCAGCTTCACTTGAGACACCTTCCATCAAGTCACCATCTCCACAGATAACGTAAGTGTAGTGGTCAAAGATGTTATAACCTTCACGGTTGTACTTAGCTGCAAGGAAACGTTCTGCTTGTGCAAAACCTGTCGCAGTCGCAATCCCTTGTCCTAGAGGGCCTGTTGTTGCATCAACCCCTGCTGTATGACCAAATTCTGGGTGACCTGGAGTTTTAGAGCCCCATTGACGGAAGTTCTTCACTTCATCCATGCTCACATCTTCAAATCCAGAAAGGTGAAGAAGAGCATAAAGAAGCATTGATCCGTGACCAGCTGAAAGAATGAAACGGTCGCGGTTAATCCAGTTTGGTTGGGCTGGATTGATACGGAGATTTTTTGTAAAAAGACTGTAGGCCATCGGTGCTGCACCCATGACTACCCCTGGGTGACCTGAGTTGGCTTTATTGATAGCGTCAATACCTAGAAAACGAATCGCATTAACAGATAGATTTGACATAGAATTTCCTTTCTCTTTGAGGTGATAGGTCTATCACATATTCTATTTGTACTATTATATGAAAATTATCCGTATCGTGCAACATACGGATAACCTCCAGAAAAAATTTTTATATTAAAGCAAGGCTTTGAATTGGATATTCGAGTCTTGTTCGAAGCAGTCATCAAAACCACGTGGGTGATGATATTCTACTAAGTGTTGGTCTTGAGGATAAGTGTATTTACCACCAACTTCCCAGATAAATGGATGGAAATCGTATTGCAAACGATCTTTTCTCATTTTCCAAAGTTCTAGGATTTCATTCGTAGAAGCCATGAAGTTAGACCAGATATCATAGTGAACTGGGATAATGACTTTAGCACGTAGATTTTCTGCCATGCGAAGTAGGTCGATAGATGTCATTTTATCTTGGATACCAACTGGGTTTTCACCATAGTTATTCAAAGCAACATCAATTTTGAAGTCTTTACCATGTTTCGCAAAGTAGTTTGAGAAGTGAGAATCCGCACCATGATAGATGGTTCCACCTGGTGTTTCAAAGACATAGTTAACAGCCTTTTGAGCCATTTCTTCATCAGTAACAGCTAAGCCAGCAAGTTCACCACCTGTCTCATCAGCACCGTTCACTGGTAGAGTTACCAAGCAAGTACGGTCAAATGATTCTACCGCATGAATCTTCATGTCTTTTAGTTCAATAGTGTCACCTGGTTTGACAACGATGATGCGTTCTTTTGGAACACCCCATCCTTCCCAGATTCGTCCACAATGATAAGGACCGATAAACTTAACATGCTCTAACTTAGGATTGTTGAGAATTGCTGCAGCTGTGTATGGGTCGATATGGTCACTATGGAAGTGTGAAACCAAGTAGTAGTCGAGTTCATTGATAGCAAATGGATCGATAACCATTGGCTGAACACGTAAGTTTGGTTGCAATTTACGAACACCTGCCATATTTGCCATTTGGTGTCCACGAACCATATCTTTCACTTTTTTAGTTGATTTTCCACGGTTTGACCAAAGGTCCATGACAACGTTAGCACCACCGGGTGTTTTAATCCAAGTACCACAGTTGCCTAGCCACCACATGGCAAAGTTGCCTTCAGGAACGACTTCTTCTTCGATTTCTTCGTTCAACCAGGTTCCCCACTCTGGGAAAGTAGCTAAAATCCATGATTCTCTTGTAATTTCTTTTACGTTTGGCATTTGAAATCCTCCATATTTTGTTCAAGTATTCATTTCATACTTAGTATAACACCGACTGATATATTAAAAAAGACCAAGAAAAACACAGGTTTGTGTTCATCATTGGACTGTGATGTTTATGATTCATCTAAAAAAGCTTGGATGACTAATTCTTGGTTGATTAAAAGTTGAATTTCTTCTTGTAATTTTGCTGCAGCGTGTTTATCAGATATATAGGTAGCAATAATAGTTGAGAGATTATCCTTAAAAGTGCGACCATCTTTTCGACGGACCTTATTTTTCATAAAGTCTGTCATGCGTAAAATATCTTCTGCCTCAAGTATAGGGTTACCTTTAGCACTGGGAAACGACTCTCAAGTTCATCGTTTGTTGTAATCAGTAAATCAACCTGAGTAATATCCTCCACGCTTTTGAACTGCTCAGTGGTAAAGACTGCCCCTATCTGTTCATTGGGAAGATAGAAGCGGCATTGTTTAAGTAAGAGTTTAGAAACGCCCACTCCTTCATCACACACAATATAAATCTTCTTGGTATTGTTTTGAATCGATGGAGTATACTTTAAAAATCCTCCAACATGAATAGTCAAATAGGCAATCTCATCATCTGTCAATCGAATCTGCCAGGCTTCTTCTAGTACTTCTGCACATTTTTTTGTAATTACGAAAAGATCACTATACTTGGAACGAATCTGACGTGTCAAAGGATTTTTTGAGAAAATACCATAGTTCTTTCTGAATAATAGCGCCTTACAATGAATCACGAGATTCCTCAACAAGTCTTCTTTCTGTTCAATCTCCATTCTGGTTTGGGATTCAAAATACCAAATAAACTCTTCTAAAGCTCTTCTCAAATGTTGAAAATCTTTACTTTCTGCATGGATGTCTCGATCTTTTCGATAGGATAACAAAAGAATGGCCAAGAGAGATGTATCTAATTCTGAAAACGAGATGCCAAATGTTTCAAACAAGCGTTCTCCTAGTTTCTTAGACACCTGGTATTCTATCCTCTTTCGAATCAATGAAAATTCTTGATCAATTTCTTGATGTTTATCTTGATTTCGAGTAACGGTATCACACCCTAGTAGAAGATAGGGAAGGACCTGTAACATAAAGGTGACTTCGTGATGGTTTATTTTTTTCCCTAAATTTTGCTCAACCAGTGGAACTTGTTTTTTGAGGAATTGATTGACTTCATCAGAAAGAAGCTTCTCATCTTCTAATCGCTCCTTGATTTTCTCCTCTAAAATAGCTACAAAAGCTGGGTTCTCCTCTATAAAGATATGATAGAGAAGGGATTGAAGATACTGGATTTTATTAAGAGGGATGTGCATTCAAGTAGTAACCACGAGATTTACTAACTTGAAGCGTTACTTGATACTGCTCCAAGGTTAGTTGGTAACGAATGCTATTTAAGTCATTAAGGACTGTATTTCGAGAGACTTCTGTTAACTCCATGAGTTTTTCAAGCGTGATTCTCTCTTTGGAAATACCAATCAGAAGGAGCATCAGCTGCATCCGCTCGTTAGCACTCATGATGTAATCATAAGAATCAACTTCGTCTAATAATTGACGACAAGCTTCTCTTTGTTCCTCGGTTAAGTGGATACCAATCCGAGGCAGACTGATGATATGCAACTTCTCATCATCCAAAGCATCATTGATTTTATCAATGTGATAGTAGATTTTTCTTCGAGATTGAGCTAGATCTTTTGAAATGGCCATAATCGTTTTGGACGTTTCTTGATCCATCAAATATTGAAGCAAGTCACAGCTCGCCTTATCTAAAACCATAATTCATACTCCTCTATTTGTCAATCGCTTCCAAAACAACTTTATAATGGTATCACATTCGTAAAGACTTTGCAATTATATGCTGTAAACTCTTACCATTGGATATTTACAACTACAAAAGCGAGGCTTGGATCGTAAGGTCCTAGCCTCTTTTCAATTCAATTTCTTATTTCTTTTGACCGTAATAAGCATTTGGTCCATGTTTACGTTGGTAGTGCTTTTCTAGGATGTACTGGGGAGCAGGTTCAACTCTTGGATTGATTTGCTCTGTGAAACGATTCATCTTAGACACTTCCTCTAGTACAACAGAGTGATAGACAGCATTCTCTGGATTTTTGCCCCAGGTGAATGGACCGTGATTACGTACGACAATCCCTGGTACTTCAACTGGATTAAGACCACGACGTTCAAACTCTTCTACGATAACTAGGCCAGTATCTTTTTCATAGGCTACTTCTACTTCATCCTTGGTCAAACTACGAGCGCAAGGGATTGAACCGTAGAAATAATCCGCATGGGTTGTCCCATAGAAAGGAATATCACGGCCTGCCTGAGCCCAACCAACAGCTTCTGTCGAATGGGTATGGACCACACTAGCAATCTCTGGCCAAGCCTTATATAACTGCACATGAGTTGGAAGGTCCGAAGATGGTCTTAAATCTCCTTCTAGAACCTTGCCATCCAGGTCAGTTACCACCATGTTTTCAGGTGTCAATTCGTCATAATCTACGCCTGATGGTTTGATAACAATGACACCGAGTTCGCGATTGACTTCAGATACATTGCCCCAGGTAAATTTGACAAGTCCATGTTTTGGCAATGATTGATTGGCATCACAGACTCGTTTACGCATAGCATTGATTACTTGATTCATCTTACACCAAACCTGCTTTCTTAATTAATGGGTAGAGAAAAGCTTGCGCCTCTTGAATGGCTGCGCGTGTTTCTTCTACAGTTTCACAATTTTCAGACCACATTTCGATTAGGAAAGGTCCATTATAATTAGTTTGTTTTAAAATATCGAAAGCTTCTTCCCATTTGACACAACCTTGCCCGAAAGGTACATCTCGGAATTGGCCCTTTGAACTTTCTGTCACTGCATAAGTATCCTTGAGATGGAGAGCTGCGATGGCATGATGGCCAAGATAAAATTCACTGTAGACATCATTATGCCATGCAGACACATTACCAATATCTGGGTATACAAAGAGGTAGGGAGAGTCAATTTCTTTTTCTACAGCCAAGTATTTTTCGATGCTATTGATGAAAGGATCATCCATAATTTCAATAGCAAGTACCACCTGAGCTTCTTCAGCCCAGTCACAAGCTTTTCTCAAATTTTTGATAAAACGTTGGCGTGTCTGGGGTGACTTTTCCTCATAGTAAACATCGTAACCAGCTAATTGAATCGTACGAACTCCCAAATCCTGAGCTAATTCGATACATTTTTTCATGAGTTCCAGAGATTTTTCCTCTAGAACTGGATCATTTGATCCCAATGGGTAACGACGATGACCTGAAAAACAGATAGAAGGAATACGAACTCCAGTTTCATAAATCGCTTTGACAACTTCCAAGCGCTCGTCCTTGCTCCAGTCAAGTCTTGCTAAACGCTCGTCACGTTCATCAATAGACATCTCGACAAAATCAAAGCCTAACTCCTTAGCAAAATTTAAACGTTCTAGCCAAGTAAAGTGTGTCGGGGTTGCCTTTTCATAAATTCCAATTGGACGTGCCATGGTTTACCCCCAAATTCGTTTGATTTCATCCTTGAAGGCACGCGCTGCTCCTGCTGGATCCGCAGCCTCTGTAATTCCACGACCTGCGATAAAGGTAAAGACAGCAACGCCTTCAAAGAGTTTGAGAGTATCTACATCTAGACCACCTGTTACAGAAACCCGGAAGCCCATGTCGATGAGTTTTTTAACCTTATTAAGGTCTTTTTCACCCCAAGTTTCACCAGCAAGAAGGGCATCACGAGATTGGTGATAAATAGCTTGTGAGATACCAGCATCTAGCCAAAGCTGAGCTTGTTCTAAAAGTCCAATCGCCATAAAGTTCAATCTGGATTTCGCCTCGGTCTCCACGTTCAGCCTTGATAGCCTTTAGAGCAGCTTCCATAGTAGGGATGGTTGCACAACAGATACAAGTCATCCAATCTGCTCCACGAACGGCATTATTTTTGGCAACTGTTCCACCAGCATCAGCACATTTTGTGTCTGCTACAATAATCTTATCTGGGAAAAGGCTTCGCAAGACCTCAACTAGTTCACTTCCAACTTGAAGCAAGCAGACAGTTCCAGCTTCGATAATATCTACTTCCTGACCAACAGAAACAGCTGCTTTAATTGCTCCTTGCAAGTCTGAATGGTCTAATGCAACTTGTAAATTAGGTATTCTTTTTGTCATCTCTTTATTCCTCTTTCTAACTTTCCAAATCCAATCCTTCGAGATAAGGGCTATCCTTAGATTCTTCGATCATCGCCAAGACATCTTCTTTAGTCTGGCAAGCCTGTAAACGTGCGATAGAATCTTCTAATTCAAATAAGGCAATGATTTGTGGAATGGCTACACTTGTGTGAATTTTTGAGCTTGTTGCTGCTAGTGCCAACAAAACAGAGACCTCTTTCCCATCTGAAAATACAACAGGATTTTGCAAGGTAATCAATGAAAAGGCATCTCTTTGCACTCCAGCTTCAGGTCTAGCATGGGGCATAGCCATACCTGGCATCAAGATATAGTAAGGACCATACTCTTCAGTCGATTCGATGATAGCATCGTAATACTCTGGCAAAATTGCTCCACTTTCAATCAAGGGATCTACTGCTACCTTGACTGCTTCTTTCCAATCGTGAGCCTCTAAACCTAGTCGGATCGAGTCATTGTCAATTAAAGCTTGTTTTAAATTCATATCTGCCTCCTTTATTTAAAGAGGGAGAAGGACAGAAACGATAACTCTCAATTTCTGTCCAGCCCCCTCCAACCTTTTACTGTAGTGCTTGACTGAGTTTTTCAGTGATTTCTTTATCATCCATCAAGTTGTCAAGCCCAATTAACTTCCCATTAGTTCGCCCTTCCAATTCTTGAATCAAATGAAGAGAAGCGATTACGATGTCATATCCTGCTGCTAAACCTTTAGCTTCACCGACACTGCATGAATTGACTGTAAAATCTGTTTGATTAAGCTTACGGAGAGCATTTTCGACCTTCATCTTGATAACCATTGATGAACCCATTCCATTTCCGCACGCTGCTAATACTTTAACCATTTTATTTCTCCTTTTCTAGATACTAAGCTTCTTCTTGAACTGCACCGTTGTAATATTTCTCTTTATCTTTTGCTTTGGCAAATTGAAGTTGAGGAATAACAAGCAAGAAGAGACACACAAGTACATAACCGACAATACCGAGGTATTTGAAGATGTATCCAAATCCAAGCCATGGGAATTCAAAGTCAATGTTTCCATGGTAACCACCATAAGATGCCAAATCAAGAAGGGCTACACAGAGAGCTCCTAGAGCAACTTGGAGGACACCTGAGATGAAGGACAGGATAACAGCTGCTTTCCAGCCACCACGTTTATCAGCGTAGACTGCAATTGCTGCGTTATCAAAGAACACTGGTACAAATCCTGTAATAATAAGGATAGGGTTTTTAAAGACGATGAGCAAGACAATTGTAATCAATTGACCAATCAAACCAAAGGCAAATCCAGACAAAACAGCGTTTGGAGAACCAAATCCATAAGAAGCTGCAACGTCAACCGCTGGGAATGAACCTGGCAACAATTTGTTTGAAATACCTTGGAAGGCGTTTGTCAACTCAGATACGAACATGCGGACACCTTGCATCAAAACGAACAAGTAAACTGAGAAGGTGAAGGCTGTTTGGATAATGTACATAAAGAAATCTTGTTTAGCAGGATTGAATAGAGTTCCTGAAGTAATGACTTCTTTATTAGACATAATGTCTGGACCCAAGATTAAAAGAATGGCTCCGAAGAATACGAGCATCAAGGTAGCAGATGCAACAACTGTATCGTGGAAAATTGAGAGGAATTTAGGCAATTTAAGATTGTCTAGGCTTTCTTCTTTCTTACCAAAGCGTCCTGCAACTTTATCTACAAACCAGATTGCAAATTGTTGTTGGTGACCAATCGCAAATCCGCCACCACCAGTCAAGCGTTGAGTTGCCTCAACAGTCATATTTGAACTAACTGCCCAGTAAAGGCCACAGATGATACCGATAGCTGCTGTACCATAAGCATTGCGCAATTGTGGAACTAAGAATAGAACCATAAGAGATACAGTCGCAGCTTGTTGTACCATGATGTGACCAGTAATAAAGAGGGTTCTTACTTTCGTAATCTTGCGTAGAGCTACAAGCAAGATATTTACTCCAAAACCGATCAATAGAGCTGTAGTTGCAGTCCCAACGAAATCTGGAAACTCTGCTGCAATTTTGTTGTTTGCTGCAGCAAGTCCAAGTAAGGGTCAATAACCGCTGCACCAATTTGGAATTTATAGTTAAGGGCTGCCAAGATTGGACGGAAGGTTGTAACCAAACCACCAGCACCCACGTTGAGCAACATATATCCTACTGTTGCTTTAACGAAACCTGAGAAAACGTCATGAGCAGGTTTTTTCAAAAGTGCGTATCCTATTAGCACCAATAAACCTACGAAAAATGCGGGATTCTGCAAAATATTGCTAGAAAACCAATTTAGAACACTTGAAATGACTTCCATAATTGTTCTCCTTTTGAATTGTTTTTGTAAGTTTATTATATAATTTGAAATCGGAAACAAAAAGACCAAGAATTACACAGCGGACTGTTCACTCTTGGACTGTATGATTTATGATATTTTACGGATTATCTTATTTTCTTGTAGCTAGATAAAATGGAAGAATTTTGTCATAAGATTTCAGTAGTGCTTCTACGATTTCTTCTTCGGATGAATTATCTATCACTGGAACATCTATCTTCACTAAAACTTTTCGGACTTCCTGATGGGATAGTTTTTCTCTTAAAAATTGGCGATTTTCCTCAGTAGCCTCCATCTTTTGACTTTCTCCATCTGAGTAGACTAGATAGTAAATCCCTTCTACCACTGGAACTTCTAGGACCTTGGCCTGTTTGTCTAAAGTTCGGTCATCCTTCTTACGTTCGATAAAACTAACTTCTAGTGAAACTCCAAAATCAGAAGGACTTCCATACAAACGAAGGGCTAACATAGGCTCCGTCACTTCCCCTTCACGCTGTAAATAAGCCCAGAAATGGGGTCGCAAACGTTGGGCTTGATTCATCCACTGACTCGTTCCTTGCAGTATCCATTCTGAATGCCTTGCTTGAAAAGCCTTGGCCAGTTCTGTAAAAGCTTTCCTAGCTTCCTGTCCCTTACTCTTCAAATAAAGCATTTTCTCAGCATCTTGCCCTGCCTTCTCTGGTTTTTGATACTGTAAGCCAGAGAAAGCTAGATAGTCTCTCATTGTATTCAACATAGGATTAACCTCCCTTAGCTAGCAAAAAATCAGGGAAGCCCTGATTCTCTATTTTATTCTGTATCCACGACAACGTAACGATTTGGTTCATCACCCTCTGAATAACTAGTGACACCTTCCATACGTGAAATGATACGATGGATAATTTTACGTTCGCTACTAGACATTGGATCAGTCACCTGACTACGTCCCTCTTCTAAGACACGTGTAGCTAATTTTTGTGCATAGCTCTGCAAAACTTCCGCACGATGCTCTACATAGTCATTAACATTGATGGTAATATAGAAGGTTCTTGAATAGCGATTATAGAGATAATTCTGTGCTAAGAGTTGGAGAGATTTCAAGACCTTCCCGTGGTAACCGATAATACGACCTGGTTCATTAGTATCAATTTGCATATTGATAGAACGGCGATTTGAAGTGCTTGAGATTGCTCCCTCAACATCCATATCATCAATAATACCTTGAACATAGTTGGTCACTTCTTCAACAACCTGGTCAATATCGTAGGTCGGCTCAATCTTCAAACCTAGATTTTCTAGATCATCATTCTGTTCTTGTTCTACTACTTCCTGCTCTTTAGGCTCTTCTGGAAGCAAATCTTTTAGAATGGCAATATGACCTGTCTCCTGGAGAATCGTGCTCGCTTCTTTTTCATTTTTCAGAATTTCAGCCTTAACCTCATCAGAGATGCCTTGCCCTTCTTCCTCAATTTTCTTAATGGCTTCAACAACATGCCCTAAGTCTACGGTTGCTTCACTAACAGTCTTAACTGGTTCGTTCTTGGCATTAACTTCCTTTGGAACCCCCTTGACTGCTTGCTGATTCGCCTTAACGACAGTTGTCTCACTAATAGCTTCGATATCCACTTGCGCTGGTTTCTTCCCAAAAAGGCCAAAGAATCCTTTTTTCTCCCTTGATACGACCTTAATATGCGCCTTCATTCTAGGAATTCCCATTTCATTCAATCCCGTCTGGATCGCTTCTTCAACCGTTGAACCTGTAAATAATACCATTACAAGATTCCTCCTTACTTTTCTTTTTCTGTGCTTTCTTCAGAGCTTTTCTCTTCTTACCTTCTAAATCCTTCTGAGCCTGTACTCCCGCCTCACGCTCTGCAATAATCTTAAATGGATTGTTGAGCAGATAGGTTTGTAGCACCTGATAAGCATTGGATACCGCCCAGTATAAGGCAACCCCACTTGGTGAATACATGGCAAAGAAGAAAATCATGACTGGCATTGCATACATCATTCCTGTCATAGCACCATTTTTCTCAACCATGGCCTTATTGGATAACCAAGTGCTAAGGAAAGTAAAGATAGCTGCCAGAATAGGCAAAACAAAAGTCGTATCAACACCACCAAGGTTAATCCATAAGAAATGACCTGTTTTTAGAAATTCTACCCTACTCAAAGCTTGGAACAAGGCCAACAAGACTGGCATTTGGATTAAGATTGGCCAAAGAGAAGCTGACTGCTTCACACCATGTTGCTTGAACAACTGACGCATTTCTTGATCCAGCTTGGTACGGCTCTCCATATCCCGTCCCGGATAACGTTCTCGCAACTCCTTAACCAGTGGTTGTACTTCTTGCATCTTTCTAGATGCCACCATTTGTATCTGAAAAGACTGGTAGAAGAATGGTTCTAATTAGAAGGGTAAATAAAATAATCCCCAGACCAATACTTGTATCAAATGATAAAAAGCGAATGGTTTCAGCAAAAAAATAAACAAATTTACTCCAAAAATCTGTTGATTCAGCTGTAATCTCACTCGGCGTACCACTAGCTGTGCAGGCGCTCATCACAAACAAAGCAAGCACCATTAAGCTAGTCAACTGTAATTTCTTTTTCACTCCCATTTCCTTCCTGGTAAATCTTTGATAACTTTAATACGTGAAGTAGATTTTTTTCCATTTCCGCGTAGTCCAAGATTTCAACACCTTTTCGAGCAATCACAACAAAATCTACGTTTTCAACCAGCTGATTTTTATGTTCAATCAGAATATGTCGAATTCTTCTTTTGATCTGATTTCTCATGACAGCGTTTCCCAATTTTTTGCTGACAGACAGACCAACTCGAAAATGCTGCTCATTATTTTCTAATCGATAAATAACAAATTTACGATTAGCAAAACTCTCCCCTTTTTAAATATTGCACTAAAAATCTTTCTCTTTTTTTACACGAAAGCGTTTTTTCAAAATTCAACTCCATCTATTAAAACTACTACTATTATACCATAATTTTTCAAAAAGCCAATAATAGCAAGGTTTTAGCCCATGTTTACCTAATAAAAAGACATATTTTCACTCTAAAATCATCATCTTTTTTCAAAAATTTCTCAAATTTGGGCATACAAGTCTGCTCATTTTCTGATTAGATAAAAACAAAAAGCCTCCCTTTGGAGTGACTTTTGTAGGAGATTATTATGAAAAAGTTAGGATTTCTATTAAATAAAGTTAGGAGGTCTTTATTTAATGATTATAGTATACCTGTCTATCCTTAAACCCAACTTAAACAGATTCCATTTCTTTTTAATTTTTAAAACTATGGATTGGAGCTGGAATCTGTCCTCCACGAGCAATGAAATCAGCCGAAGAAGCTCCATTGACTTTCATAACTGGGGCAGTTCCTAGCAAGCCACCAAACTCAATCATATCGCCTTCTTTACCCTTTGGAATAATACGTACAGCTGTTGTTTTCATATTGATGACCCCGATAGCAGCTTCATCAGCAATCATTGCCGCAATCGTTTCTGCAGGTGTATCCTCAGGAATGGCAATCATATCCAAACCAACTGAACAGATAGCCGTCATAGCTTCTAATTTTTCCAAATTAAGCGAGCCGTTTTGCACTGCAGCAATCATCCCCTCATCCTCAGAAACAGGGATAAAGGCACCAGACAAACCACCAACTTGATTGCAGGCCATAACTCCGCCCTTCTTAACTTGGTCATTCAAGAGAGCCAAGGCAGCCGTCGTTCCGTGTGTTCCAACGATCTCTAGTCCCATTTCCTCAAGTACACGTGCTACTGAATCTCCAACCGCAGGAGTTGGTGCCAAGCTCAAATCTACAATCCCAAAATCAACTCCGAGGCGCTCACTAGCCATTTGACCAACCAATTGACCAATACGGGTAATCTTGAAAGCTGTTTTTTTAACAGTTTCAGCAACAACATCAAAGCTCTGACCTCGAACCTTTTCCAAGGCACGTTTGACAACACCCGGTCCTGAAACACCTACATTGATGATGACATCTGCTTCACCTACACCATGAAAAGCGCCTGCCATAAAAGGATTGTCCTCTACCGCGTTGGCAAATACAACTAATTTAGCCGCACCCATATCAGATAGAGAAGCTGTCTCCTTGATAATACGCCCCATATCCGCTACTGCAGTCATATTGATACCCGATTTGGTAGAACCGATATTTACTGATGAACAAACCTTTATCCGTTTCTGCCAAAGGCACGAGGAATGGAATTGATGAGAATCTCATCACCTTTTTGGTAACCCTTTTTGTACCAAGGCAGAAAAAAACCACCAATAAAAGTCAACACCAATTTCCTTAGCAGCTCTGTCCAAAGCCTTGAGCTAATGGACACATAGTCCCTTGCATCTGTAGCAGCACCGATCAAGGAAATTGGAGTTACGGACACACGTTTATTTACAATGGGAATTCCTAACTCAGCCGCAATTTCATCTCCAACAGCCACTAAATTAGCCGCCTTGGTTGTAATCTTTTGATAAATTTTCTCCGCAGCACGATGAATATCTGGATCAATACAGTCCAAAAGGGAAATCCCCATGGTAATGGTTCTAATGTCAAAGTTTTGCTCCTCAATCATAGCGATTGTTTCGGTAACTTGTCTAATATCCATGACCCCTCCTAGATGTTGTACATAGCATCAAAAATAGCTGCACTTTGAATATTGATTTTGACATTCAAAGTCTGACCAAAAACCTCAAATTCGTTTCTAAGATAAGTAAAATCTTGCTTTTCATCACTGGTAACAACTGCCATCATGGTAAAATATTCATCTAAAACTGTTTGTGAAATATCATCGATATTTAAGCCTAACTCTGCAATTTTCGATGCAACACCCGCAACAATACCAGACTTATCTTTACCTACAACTGTAATTATAGCCTTCATGATTAAACTCCGTTTCCAACATAATACATTGTTCTTTTTTTCTAAAATACAAGGACAGGGGTAAACAAGGATTAGTCAAGCTAGACCTAACTAACCTAGAGACAATCAAGCTTTTAAAATGACACACTTTGAAAACCTTCTAGCGGTGCTTCCCTTGATGCTTTCTATTCTGTAACTAGCTTCCTAGTTTACTCTTTAAATTTTATTGAGTATTTTACTCACAACTTCTTCACTAGTATTTCTGAAAAAATGAACATTGTTGATTTTCTTTTTCAATAGTATAGCATATTTCTTAATAAAATACTCAAAAACGCCTGCTTACGAAATTGTTCTTAAGTAAAAAACAATTTCGTAAACAAGCGTCTACCTTATCATCTTATGATGAGTGTTCCCGCTAGGACATAAGTCCTAGCGGTAGACCAGAGCTAGACTAAGAGCACAAGACTCCATCATCATAACACTCAACAAAATTGATGATTTTATACTAATTCGATGATCGCCATTGGCGCTGCATCACCACGACGTGGTTCAGTTTTAAGGATACGAGTGTATCCACCGTTACGCTCAGCATAACGAGGTGCGATTTCTGAGAACAATTTTTGAAGTGCTGTAGTAGAAGTGTACTTATCAGTTGCTTCATCATAGTTTTCAGATGCGATTTCATTACGTACGAAAGCAGCTGCTTGACGACGTGCATGCAAATCACCACGTTTACCTAGAGTAATCATTTTTTCAACAGTTTTACGGATTTCTTTAGCACGAGCTTCAGTTGTCACGATTGATTCGTTGATCAAAAGGTCAGTTGTCAAATCGCGAAGCATTGCTTTACGTTGTGAGCTAGTGCGTCCTAGTTTACGGTAAGCCATTTATTCCTCCTTTATTTATCTTTTAATCCAAGACCCAAATCAATAAGTTTGAATTTCACTTCTTCCAAACTCTTGCGTCCAAGATTTCGTACTTTCATCATCTCTGCTTCAGATTTTTCTGTCAAGTCATGCACAGTATTGATACCGGCACGTTTCAAACAGTTGTATGAACGCACAGACAAATCAAGTTCCTCAATCGTACGATCCAAAATACGGTCGTCTGATTCAGTATCAGCTTCTTTCATCACTTCTGTTGACTTCGCAATCTCAGTTAGATTTGTAAACAAATCAAGATGCTCTGTCAAGATACGTGCTGAAAGCCCTAAAGCATCTTCTGGAATAATTGTTCCATTAGTCAAGATTTCAAGGGTTAATTTGTCGAAACCATCATTGCTACCTACACGAGCAGGTTCAACTTGATAGTTGACTTTTGTAACTGGTGTATAAATAGAATCTACAGCAAGTGTTCCAACTGGTGCATTATCTTTTTTATTTTCATCAGCAGGTACATATCCACGACCACTGTTAACAGTCATTGTCGCTTTTAGAGAAGAACCTTCACCGATTGTAAAGAGATAATGATCTGGATTTACAATTTCAATGTCGCTATCTGTCAAGATATCTCCAGCTGTAATTTCAGCAGGACCTTGCACATCTAGTTCAATGATCTTTTCGTCTTTAACGTAAGATTTTACTGCAATACCTTTGATGTTCAGAATGATTTGCATCACGTCTTCGCGAACACCCGGAACTGTATCAAATTCATGCAATACACCTTCGATATTAATAGATGTAACAGCAGCCCCTGGAAGAGAAGCTAGAAGTACACGACGAAGAGAGTTACCAAGTGTTGTACCGTAACCACGTTCAAGCGGTTCGATTACAAACTTGCCATAATCTTTATTTTCATCAATTTTTGTTATATTTGGTTTTTCAAACTCGATCATTTAGTTACTCCCTCTTAAACGAAAAGCAGTGTAAGGTTATGATTATACACGGCGACGTTTTGGAGGACGAGCACCATTGTGTGGCACTGGAGTCACATCACGAATTGCTGTTACTTCAAGACCAGCGGCAGCAAGAGCACGAATAGCTGACTCACGACCAGAACCTGGACCTTTAACAGTAACTTCAACTGACTTAAGACCGTGTTCTTGTGCAGATTTAGCAGTAGCTTCTGAAGCCATTTGAGCAGCAAATGGTGTAGATTTACGAGAACCTTTGAAACCAAGAGCACCAGCTGATGACCAAGCAATTGCATTACCATGCACATCAGTAATCATAACAATAGTGTTATTAAATGTAGCGTGAATATGAGCAATACCAGATTCGATATTCTTTTTCACACGACGTTTACGTGTTGGTTTAGCCAAGACTTTTACCTCCTATATTATTTTTTCTTACCAGCAATCGCAACAGCTTTACCTTTACGAGTGCGAGCGTTGTTTTTAGTGTTTTGTCCACGGACAGGAAGTCCACGACGGTGACGGATACCACGGTATGAACCGATTTCCATCAAACGTTTGATGTTCAAGTTAACTTCACGACGAAGGTCACCTTCAACTTTGATTGCATCCACTTCACGACGGATAGCATCTTCTTGATCTGATGTAAGGTCACGAACACGAATATCTTCTGAAATTCCAGCAGCTGCCAAAATCTTTTGAGATGTTGCAAGTCCGATACCATAGACATAAGTCAATGAGATAACTACGCGTTTGTCATTTGGAATATCAACTCCAGCAATACGAGCCATGTTTTCTCCTTTCTATCTTATCCTTGACGTTGTTTGTGTTTTGGATTTGCTGGGCAAATTACCATAACACGACCATTACGACGAATAACTTTACAGTATTCGCAAATTGGTTTGACCGATGGTCTTACTTTCATTTCTTATCCCTCCAAGTTTTTTTCGATTATTTAAAGCGGTAAGTGATACGTCCACGTGTCAAGTCATATGGACTCATTTCGACAGTAACACGATCTCCCGCTAAAAATACGAATATAGTTTTTACGAATTTTACCAGAAACTGTTGCTAAAAATCTGATGTCCATTTTCAAGTTCAACCGTAAACATTGCATTCGGCATGGTATCAACTACTTTGCCTTCAACTTCAATCACATCGTCTTTTTGCCACGCAAAAGTACCTCCATAAATTTCGATTTGATGCCTCTAGACACAGAGACAACAATTATAAGTCAGACTAACTCAGTATAACATTTGTAGAGACATTTTGCAAGCATGAAAAAAACGCTTTTTATTTCAATTTTGTCAATACTTTTTCGATATCTGCAAATACATCATTGATATCTTGATTACCTTCGATATCATGTACCAAACCTTTAGCACGATAGTGAGCAATAATCGGTTCACCTTGGGCAATATTGACATCCAAACGACGTTTTACTGTTTCTGGTTTGTCATCTTCACGTTGATAGTAGTCTTCTTCTTTGTAATCAACTGGTGGGTTGAAAACTTTGTGGAAAGTTTCGCCAGTTTCACGGTGAATGATACGACCACTCAAACGTTCGAGTAGACATGATGGATCTACTTCAATATTGATTACACCCTCAAGTTCAAGACCAAGGTCTACCAAAATTTGATCCAAAGCGTGGGCTTGTTCAATGGTACGAGGGAAATCCGTCTAAGAGGAATCCTTTTTCCTTAATGTCACCTTGAGCCAAACGTTCTTTAACGATTCCGTTTGTAACTTCATCTGGAACCAACTCACCCTTATCAATGTAAGACTTGGCTAGAACACCCATTTCAGTTTGGTTAGCCATCGCAGCACGGAACATATCTCCTGTTGAGATATGAGCTACATGAAATTGTTCCACAATTCTAGCTGCTTGTGTTCCCTTACCTGCACCAGGCAATCCCATAATCAAAAGATTCATGATTCAAACTCCTTTTTTGTTTTTAAATAGAAGCAAAAATTCATTTCAACTCCTATTTAAGAACAAAATAGAAGAGAGGAGTAAAAAATCTGACAAGGTCTTTGATTTTTACACTCCACTCTCTGAGCAATAGTGAATTTTATTTTCTATTACAATTATTCTGTTGTATTCATGAAACCAACATATTTACGTTTCAATAGATAACCTTCCAATTGTTTGATTCCTTCAATACCTGTTGAGATAATGATCAAGAGACTGGTACCTCCAAAAGCAACGACTTCTGAAAGACCAAAGACATCCTTAGCTACAATAGGTAAAATAGAAATAACACCAAGGAAGAGTGATCCGACTGTGGCAAGACGACGAAGAAGTTTTGACATATACTCTTCTGTCCCTTTACCAGGACGGACACCGTGGATATAAGCTCCGCTCTTTTGCAAATTTTCTGCTGCCTTCTCAGGATTAATCTGTACAAATGTATAGAAGAATGTAAAGAGAATAATCAGCAAAGCATATAGAGCAATACCTGTTGGCGCTGTTGTCGACAACAACTCCTGAGCTGTACGAACCCATGCCCAATCCAGTCCAGATGCACTAACAAATTGCAAAATTGCTGCTGGTGCTGCTGTAATAGAGCTAGCAAAGATAACTGGGATAACCCCAGCAGGGTTAATCTTCAATGGAAGATAGGAGCTTGACGGAGCACCTTGAGCTACTTTGGTATACTGAATTGGAATCTTATATTCTGCTTGTTGCACATATGTTGTGAAATAGATAATCAACAAGACAGCTACGATTAAAATTCCTACAAAAATGAGAGATGAGTTCAAGCGGTCACTTGGTACGTTGACAAAATAGTCTACATAGATGCCCTTGATCATATCAGGAATTGAAGCAACAATCCCTGCAAAGATAATCATAGAGACACCATTCCCATATCCCTTATCAGTAATCTGTTCACCCAACCAAGTAACAATCATACTACCTGCTGTTAGGATCCCTCCAATCACAAGGAAAAAAACTTGTGGTGTTAGAGGAACAGTCAAGAGTTTAGCTCCAGATAAAGCATTAAAACCAGCTGTAATCCCGATAGATTGCACAAATGCAAGTACAAGGGCAATGTAACGAGTTGCTTGATTCAATTTTCTACGACCAACTTCCCCTTGTTTGCCCCACTCCACAAACTTTGGTAATAAATCCATTTGTAAGAGCTGGACAACGATAGAAGCGGTAATGTATGGACTAACACCAAGTGCAAAAACTGAGAAGTTTTTCATGGCATTACCAGACACCAAGCTCAACATATTTAGAAAAGATAGACCACTCAAAGCATTCAAGCTGTTGGCATTGACCCATGGAACTGTAATACTAGTCCCGATACGGAAGACCAAGACGATAAAAATTGTAAAAAGAATTTTTGATCGAACTTGCTTAACCTTGAGAGCTTCTCTCAATAATTTAAAAAACATAGGTCACCTCTCTTAGATGACTTCTACTGAACCACCTTTAGCAGTGATAGCTTCTTCAGCTGATTTAGAGAATTTAGCTGCTTTCACAGACAATTTCTTAGTCAACTCACCGTTACCAAGGATTTTGATACCTGATTTTTCAGCTTTAACAATTCCTGCTTCGATAAGAACAACTGGAGTTACTTCTGCACCATCTTCAAAGACGTTCAATTGGTCAAGGTTAACAATTGCGTATTCTTTAGCGTTGATGTTAGTGAATCCACGTTTTGGAAGACGACGGAACAATGGAGTTTGTCCACCCTCAAAACCAAGGCGAACTCCGCCACCGCTACGAGCTTTTTGACCTTTTTGACCACGTCCAGATGTTTTACCGTTACCTGATGAAGTACCACGACCAACACGGTTACGAGTTTTACGAGAACCTTCTGCAGGTTTCAATTCATGAAGTTTCATTATATATTTTCTCCTCTTTTGTAAAATGCTAGCGCCGATAAGAGAGAAAAGGTTGTCTCTCCTATCAACTCGCCTATACCTTTGTCATCAAAGATGACTATATCTAGTTTTAGGGGATGGTATACTGCACATCCCCTAAAATTTAATTAGTTTACTTCTTCAACTGTTACCAAGTGAGATACTGCAGTGATCATACCACGTACTGCTGGGTTATCTTCTTTAATAACAGAGCTGTTCAATTTGCCAAGTCCAAGTGCTACAACAGTTTTACGTTGTGATGGAATGCGTCCGATTGGAGACTTAGTCAAAGTAATTTTAATTTGAGCCATTTTATCCCCTTTCTTATGCCAAATCAGAAACTGAAATACCACGAAGGGCAGCAACTTCTTCAGCGCGTTTCAATTGTTTCAAACCTTCAACAGTTGCACGAACAATGTTGATTGGAGTGTTAGAGCCAAGTGATTTAGATGTAACATCAGCTACACCTGCCAATTCGATAACGGCACGAACTGCACCACCAGCGGCAACCCCAGAACCTTCTACAGCAGGTTTCAACAATACTTTAGCTCCACCGAATTCTGAAAGAACTTCGTGTGGGATTGTTGTTCCAACCATAGGAACTTCGATCAAGTTTTTCTTAGCATCTTCTACTGCTTACGGATTGCTTCTGGAACTTCTTGAGCTTTACCAGTACCAAATCCTACGCGACCATTGTGGTCACCAACGACTACAAGAGCTGCAAAACGAAGACGACGTCCACCTTTAACAACTTTTGTAACACGGTTGACAGCAACTACGCGTTCTTCAAATTCAACTGCATTGTCTTTAAATGCCATTTTCTAGTGTCCTCCTATTAGAATTTCAATCCGTTTTCACGAGCTGCATCAGCCAAAGCTTTCACACGTCCGTGATATAGATATCCACCGCGGTCGAACACCACTTCTGAAATACCTTTAGCATTTGCACGTTCTGCAACGAGTTTACCGACAGCAACGGCTTGTTCAGTTTTAGTTCCTTTTGAAACTTCTTTGTCAAGAGTTGAAGCACTTGCGAGCGTTACACCCGCTACGTCATCAATCACTTGAGCGTAGATGCCTGTATTAGAACGGAATACGTTCAAACGTGGGCGATCAGCAGTTCCAGAGAGTTTTCCGCGAACGCGACGGTGGCGTTTTTGGCGGAGTTTGTTTTTATCTGGTTTAGAAATCACAGTTTTCACCTCTTTAGTTTTAAATCGTGTGCTATGCACAAAGTTGGAAAATAGTTTGGTGGTTGAAAGATCAACCACTCAAGATTATTTACCTGTTTTACCTTCTTTAAGACGAACATATTCGCCAACGTAACGGATACCTTTACCTTTATAAGGTTCTGGTGAACGAAGGCTACGTACGTAAGCAGCTGTTTGACCAACTACTTCTTTTGAAATTCCGCTGATAACAATGTTTGTTGGGTTTGGAAGTTCAAAAGTAATTCCTTCTGGAGCTTCAACTTCGTCTGGATGAGATTTACCAACAGCCAAGACAAGTTTGTTTCCTTGAAGTTGTGCACGGTAACCAACCCCACGCATTTCAAGTTGTTTCTTGAATCCTTCTGAAACTCCAACAACCATGTTGTTCAAAAGGGCACGGGTAGTTCCGTGGATAGTTTTCATTTCTTTTGAATCGTTTGGACGGTGAAGAGTTACTTCAGTACCTTCCACACGGATTTCAATATCTTTTGAGAACTCACGAGTAAGTTCTCCTTTAGGTCCTTTTACAGTTACTACGTTGTCATTGTTGATGATTTCAACACCAGCAGGCAACACGATAACTTTATTACCAATACGTGACATGTTTTTATTCTCCTGTTAAATTGTCAGGCCAAGACGGCCAGTTTTCACGGGGTTAAATCTTTTTGATTTAAAAGTTAATGTTTAGGTCTCAATTTCTAAGTGAATCGAGGCATCGCCTCGCAGGCATAACTTTGGGTTAGGCAAGGGACGATAACGACGAGTCACAAAGAAATTGGGAGCTAAATATTACCAAACGTAAGCGATAACCTCACCACCAACGTTCTTTTGGCGTGCTTCTTTATCAGTAAGCAAACCTTCAGAAGTTGAAAGGATAGCAATTCCAAGACCGTTAAGTACTTTTGGAAGGTCTTCACGTTTTTTGTAGACACGAAGTCCTGGTTTAGAAACACGTTTCAAGTTAGTGATAACTTTTTTTCACCGTTTGGTCCGTATTTAAGGAATACACGGATGATGCCTTGTTTGTCATCTTCGATGATTTCTACGTTCTTTAACAAAAACCTTCGCGTTTAAGGATTTCAGCAATCCCTTTTTTTGATGTTTGATGCAGGTACTTCAAGTACTTCGTGTTTTTGCTTGGTTAGCGTTACGAATACGAGTTAGGAAGTCTGCGATTGGGTCAGTCATAACCATTTTTATTTTTTTCTCCTCTTACTAGTAGTTTGCAAGTTGCACTTGCTAGTTAATGCATGATACAAAGAGCGTAACAGCAAGAGCAAAAATAGGCATTTGATGCAGGGACGATGCTCAAAAGCAAATTGATCTTTTTTTGCAAAAGCTGTAGCTCGTGTTCAAATGCAAGCCCAACTGAACCCGGGCTAAACTCTGGTGAAAAAGATAGACTTTTCTAGAAACATCAGTTTCTTCGTCAAAGTTTCCTATTTTTCACTTGGAGTTGTTTGACGCTCTTTGATATCTTAAATTACCAAGATGCTTTTTGTTACACCAGGGAATTTGTCCTTTATATGCTAATTCACGGGAAGCAAACACGGCAAAGTTTAAACTTTGCGGTAAACTGAGTGTGGACGTCCACATCGTTTCACAGCGAGTATAAGCTTGAGTAGAGAACTTCGCTGGGACGTTTGTTCTTAGCAATCATAGATTTTTTTAGCCATTAGATTTATACCTCCTATATTATTTTGCAAAAAGGCATTCCAAGGCCTGTAAGCAATGCACGTGACTCTTCGTCAGTGTTAGCAGTAGTTACGATAACGATGTCAAGACCACGAGTTTTGTCAACGTCATCAAAGTTGATTTCTGGGAAGATCAATTGTTCTTTCACACCAAGAGTGTAGTTTCCACGTCCATCAAATGATTTTGTAGGAACACCGTGGAAGTCACGTACACGTGGAAGTGAAACTGAAACCAATTTGTCCAAGAATTCGTACATACGTTCACCACGAAGGGTAACTTTTGCACCGATCGCAACACCTTCACGAAGACGGAAGCCGGCGATTGATTTTTTAGCTTTAGTGATAAGTGGTTTTTGACCTGAGATAAGCGCCAATTCTTCAGCAGCTTTTTCAAGGCTTTTAGCGTTTGATACAGCTTCACCAACACCCATGTTCAAAACGATCTTATCTACTTTAGGAACAGCCATCACTGATGAGTAGTTGAATTGTTCTGTCAAAGCAGGAACTACTTCATTAAGATATTTTTCTTTTAAACGATTTGCCATTATACTTCTCCTTTCCTTCGTGATTAATCAAGCACTTCGCCTGATTTTTTGTTGTAGCGAACTTTTTTACCGTCTACAAATTTGTAACCAACACGACCAGCTACACCATTTTTGTCCAAAACTTGAACGTTTGATACGTGGATAGCTGCTTCTTTCTCGATGATACCACCTTGAGGAAGTTCGTTAGTTGGACGTTGGTGTTTCTTAACGATGTTAACACCTTCAACGATAACTTTGTTTACTTTTGGAAGGGCAGTAAGGACAACAGCTTCTGTTCCCTTATCTTTACCAGCGATTACGCGAACTTTGTCGCCTTTTTTTACAAACATTAGGTTTCTCCTTGATTTTTCTTACGCCCATAAGGGCACCCTAGCTAAAAGCTAGGGGACTAGTTTGTTTCTAAAAATTAAAGTACTTCTGGAGCAAGTGACACGATCTTCATGAAGCCACCTTCACGCAATTCACGTGCAACTGGGCCAAAGATACGTGTTCCGCGAGGAGTTTTGTCTTCACGGATGATAACTGCTGCGTTTTCGTCAAATTTGATGTATGAACCATCAGCACGACGAGCACCTGATTTAGTACGAACGATAACTGCTTTAACAACGTCACCTTTTTTAACCGCACCACCAGGAGTAGCTTGTTTTACAGATGCCACAATAACATCACCGATGTTCGCAAATTTACGTTTAGAACCACCAAGAACTTTGATAGTCAAGATTTCGCGTGCACCGCTGTTGTCTGCGACTTTCAAACGAGTTTCTGTTTGAATCATTTCAGTTTTTCTCCTTTCAGGTTTGATTAGATGATAACCGCTTCTTCAACGACTTCTACAAGACGGAAACGTTTTTGTAGCTGAAAGCGGACGAGTTTCCATGATACGTACGATATCGCCTTCTTTGGCAACATTGTTTTTCATCATGTGCTTTGTATTTTTTTAGAGTAGTTAATACGTTTACCATAGACTGGGTGGTTACGTTTTGTTTCAACTACAACTGTGATTGTCTTGTCCATTTTGTCAGATACAACACGTCCAACAAGAACTTTACGATTATTGCGTTCCATTGAAATTTCTCCTTCCCTAGTCTATTATTTCGCTTCAGATTGAACTGTTTTTGATACGAGCGATTTGTTTTTTTAACTTCTTTCAAGCGAGCTGTTTGTTCTAATTGACCAGTAGCAGCTTGGAAACGAAGTTCAAACAATTCTTTTTTTCAATTCGTTTTCGCGCTTCATGAGTTCTTCTTGAGAAAGACCACGAAGTTCTTTAACAAATTCTTTTACTTCATTAAGTTTCATGCCTTCTCCTTATTCTGCTTCACGTTTTACGAATTTACATTTAACTGGCAATTTGTGGCTTGCAAGACGAAGTGCTTCGCGAGCGATCTCTTCAGATACACCAGCAACTTCAAACATTACTTTACCACGTTTAACTGGTGCTACCCAACCTTCAGGTGCCCCTTTACCAGATCCCATACGAACCCCGATAGCTTTTAGCTGTGTATGATTTGTGTGGGAAGATTTTTAATCCAAACTTTACCACCACGTTTCATGTAACGAGTCATGGCGATACGAGCAGCCTCGATTTGGCGGTTAGTGATCCAGTGGCTAGTTGTAGCTTGAAGACCGTATTCACCGAATGCTACTTCTTTTCCACCTTTAGCTTCACCGCGCATTTTACCACGGAATTCACGACGGTGTTTAACACGTTTAGGTACTAACATTGGTTATTTACCTCCTTTAGTGTTTTTACGAGCTGGAAGAACTTCACCACGGTAGATCCATACTTTAACACCAAGTTTACCGTATGTAGTGTCTGCTTCTTCCCAAGCATAATCGATATCTGCACGAAGTGTGTGAAGTGGAACAGTTCCTTCAGAGTATCCTTCAGCACGGGCGATATCTGCACCGTTCAAACGACCTGATACTTGAGTTTTTGATTCCTTTAGCTCCAGCACGCATTGCACGTTGGATTGCTTGTTTTTGTGCACGACGGAAAGCAACACGTTGCTCCAATTGACGAGCAATTCCTTCACCAACAAGGTGAGCATCCAAATCAGGTTGTTTGATTTCGATGATGTTGATGTGTACTTGTTTTCCAGTCAATTTGTTAAGTTTAGCACGAAGTGCATCAACGTTAGCACCACCTTTACCGATAACCATACCTGGTTTAGCAGTGTGAAGTGAAACGTTAACTTTGTTTACTGCGCGTTCGATTTCAATAGTTGAAACAGCTGCGTCAGCAAGTTCTTTTTGAACGAATTTACGGATTGCAAGATCTTCATGAAGGTAATCCGCGTATTCTTTTTCAGCATACCATTTGGCATCCCAATCACGGATGATGCCGACACGCATACCAATTGGATGTACTTTTTGACCCACGATTTTACCTCCTTATTTTTCTGCAACAGCTACAGTGATGTGAGCTGTACGTTTGTTGATTGGTGAAGCTGAACCTTTCGCACGTGGACGGAAACGTTTCATAGTTGGTCCTTCGTTTGCGAATGCTTCAGATACTACCAAGTTAGCTTTATCCAAACCAAAGTTGTTTTCAGCGTTAGCTACAGCTGAGTTCAAAACTTTCAAGATGATTTCAGCAGCTTTGTTTGGAGTGAATGTCAAAATTGCGATTGCATCGGCTACGCTTTTACCACGGATGTTGTCAAGAACAAGACGTGATTTACGAGGTGAAACACGTACTGTACGAGCCATTGCTTTAGCTGAAGTAATTTCTGCCATTTATGTTCTCCTTATTTTCTACGTGTTTTCTTGTCGTCTGCGGCGTGACCTTTGTAAGTACGAGTTGGTGCAAATTCACCAAGTTTGTGACCTACCATGTCTTCTTGGATGTAAACAGGTACGTGTTTACGTCCATCATAAACTGCGATAGTGTAACCAATGAAACTTGGGAAGATCGTTGAACGACGTGACCAAGTTTTGATAACTTTTTTCTTTTCGTCGTTAGCTTGAGCTTCAACTTTTTTCATCAAATGCTCATCGACGAAAGGTCCTTTTTTAAGACTGCGTCCCATTTTTATATTTTCTCCTTTAAATGTTGTACCACAGCGGCTTGCGCTCACAAGGAGCGCTACCGAGCTGGCGGAATTTCCTAGTTGCTTAAGCGACTAGTTTTAAATTATTTCTCGTTGCGACGACGAACGATAAGTTTGTCAGATTTCGCTTTCTTGTTACGAGTTTTAAGACCAAGAGCAGGTTTGCCCCATGGAGTAGATGGTGCTTTACGACCAACTGGTGCTTTACCTTCACCACCACCGTGTGGGTGATCGTTAGGGTTCATTACAGAACCACGAACTGTTGGGCGGATACCTTTCCAACGGCTACGTCCTGCTTTACCAAGGTTTACAAGTCCATGTTGTTCGTTTCCGACAACACCAACTGTAGCACGACAAGTTCCAAGAATCATACGAACTTCGCCTGATTGAAGACGAACAAGAACATATTTACCTTCTTGACCCAATACTTGAGCAGAAGCTCCAGCAGCACGAACCAATTCACCACCACGACCTGGTTTCAACTCAATGTTGTGAACCAAAGTACCAACTGGGATGTTAGCAAGTGGAAGAGCGTTTACCTGACTTTGATATCTGCTTCTGGACCTGAAACGATACGTTGACCAACTTCAAGACCTTTTGGAGCGATAATGTAAGCTTTCACACCGTCAGTGTAGTGTACAAGAGCGATGTTTGCAGAACGGTTTGGATCGTACTCGATAGTTTTAACAACTGCTTCAACGTTATCTTTGTTACGTTTGAAAAGTCAACCAAACGGTAGAAACGTTTGTGTCCACCACCTTGGTGACGAACTGTGATACGACCGTTGTTGTTACGACCAGCCTTGTTCTTCAAAGCAACAAGCAAAGATTTTTCAGGTGTGCTTGTTGTGATTTCAGCGAAATCCAAAGAAGTCATATTACGGCGACCGTTTGTTGTTGGTTTATAAACACGAATTCCCACGATATTTCCTCCTTAGATTATTCAGCTTCAGCAGCAAACAACTCGATTGCTTTTGAATCAGCTGTAAGTGTGATGATAGCTTTTTTAGTTTTGTTAGTAAAACCAGTGTAACGTCCAACACGTTTAGCTTTTGGTTTTACGTTGATTGTGTTAACATTTGCAACTTTAACACCTTCGAAAGCAGCTTCAACAGCTTGCTTGATCAAAAGTTTGTGTGCACGAGTGTCAACTTCAAATACATATTTGCCTGCTTCAAGTTGAGCCATTGAGCTTTCAGTGATAACAGGTTTTTTGATAACATCATACAAATTCATTATGCAAGAACCTCCTCGATTTTAGAGATAGCTGCTTGAGTAACAAGAAGTTTGTCACTATTTGCGATGTCAAGAACACTTGCAGTTGTAGCAGTCGCAACTTTCACGTTTGGAAGGTTACGAGCTGAGAGAGCTGCGAATTCGTTTCCTTCTTCAAGAATAACAAGGACTTTAGAATCGATGCTCAAAGCTGCAAGAACTTTTGCAAATTCAGCAGTTTTTGGAGCTGTAAATTCAAGAGAATCAACGGCTACAAATTTGTTTTCAGCAACTTTTTCTGAGTAAACAGATTTTAGTGCAAGGCGACGAACTTTTTGAGGAAGTTTGTACGCATAGCTACGTGGAGTTGGTCCGAAGACGATTCCACCACCACGCCATTGTGGAGAGCGGATAGAACCTTGACGAGCACGTCCAGTTCCTTTTTGACGCCATGGTTTGCGTCCGCCACCTGAAACAGCTGAGCGGTTTTTAACTGCGTGAGTTCCTTGACGAAGGCTAGCACGTTGGCTGATGATCACATCAAACACAACAGATTGGTTTGGTTCGATACCAAAGATTGCATCGTTAAGAACAACTTCGCCCGCTTGTTTACCAGTTTGGTCGAATAATGTTACATTTGCCATTTTGACTGTATTCCCCTTTCCTTATTATTTACCAGCTTTAACTGCTGATTTGATAGTGATAAGAGATTTCTTAGCACCTGGTACGTTACCTTTGATAAGGATAACGTTCTTTTCTGGAACAACTTGTACAACTTCAAGGTTTTGAATTGTTACACGGTCGCCACCCATACGTCCTGCAAGGTTTTTACCTTTGAATACGCGGTTAGGGTGCAACAGGTCCCATAGAACCTGGACGACGGTGGTAACGAGAACCGTGAGCCATAGGTCCACGTGATTGTCCGTGGCGTTTGATAACACCTTGGAAACCTTTACCTTTAGAAGTACCAGTTACGTCAACAACGTCTCCAGCTGCGAATGTTTCAACTGTGATTTCAGCACCAACTTCCAAGCCTTCAACGTTTTTGAATTCACGAATGAAGCGCTTAGGAGCCGTGTTAGCTTTTGCTACATGTCCTTTAGCAGGTTTGTTGCTCAATACTTCGCGTTTGTCATCGAAACCAACTTGGATAGCGTTGTATCCGTCTGTTTCAACAGTTTTAACTTGAAGAACAACGTTTGGAGTTGCTTCAATAACTGTTACAGGGATCAATTCGCCAGCTTCAGTGAAGATTTGAGTCATTCCCACTTTTTTCCCTAAGATTCCTTTTGTCATGAGAAAATAGTTCCTTTTCTATATTTTTTATTCAAAAAGTTTTTAACGAGCGTTTTTTATGCTCAAGTCTAAGATACAAAGGGCGTCAAACTCAAAGTGAAAATAGGAAACTGACGCAGTGTCTTGCAGACACTAGGAAGTTTATCTTTTTCACACCGAGTTTAGCCCGTGTTCAATTACAATTGAAACACCAGCTTCTGCTCTTTTATATTTTAGATTAAAGTTTGATTTCTACGTTTACACCACTTGGAAGATCCAATTTCATCAAAGCGTCAACTGTTTTTTGAGTTGGGTTAACGATATCGATCAAACGTTTGTGTGTACGCATTTCAAATTGTTCGCGAGAGTCTTTGTATTTGTGAGTCGCACGAATGATTGTGTAGAGGCTACGCTCAGTTGGAAGTGGGATTGGACCCGCAACTTGTGCACCTGTACGAGTAGCTGATTCTACGATTTTTGCAGCCGCTGTGTCAAGCGTACGGTGTTCGTAAGCTTTCAAACGGATACGGATTTTTTTGTTTGCCATCTTTTTCTCCTTTTCGTCTATTTAAGATAATAGGCTAGCTCCACAAGAAAACCGACGCGCGTTGCGTGGCAATGCAACCGAGCGTGTCGCAACCTCTTGCATCAAAGCTAAAGCTGTAATTTACAGCACCATAATAGAATAACACAAAGCCCCTGCGATTGCAAGGGATTTGACAGGATTTTTTAATTTTTTTCGAGATGAAACTGTTTTCTTTTTATGAATGGCGAAATTCCCCCTCTGCTTGGAAGTGAATTTACAGTTTTTCTTCTATACATAGTGTCAATATTTGATGATAAATTGATCTCCCTGATTGATCCACCAAGATATCTGCCATTGACTCGGTTGTTTTATAGTATCGTAGATACTGCTCTCGTCTCATCTGCTGACTAGCCAATATAAATTTTGTATCCCGATTTCTCACAGTCGTATCTCGAGCTAGACGTCTCTTTAATTCTGTCTCTTCATCCGTGTAGAAACAAACAGTTTTATCAAAGAGTTCCTTTGGTAGAAAACCCACAGACATCCCTTCGACTATCAGAATTGGTTTTGCTCCCGATAAGACCTCACTAGCCTTCCAAGGTTCTTCTATTGTCAAAACATCCATACCCGCCTGCAAAGCGAGGATATCTCTTTGTAAACTTGCCAGCTCATGCGCTACTGGTAAACATGCTGTCACCTTTTGGTCCGGTGTCTCTTTAGGTACCACTAAATGTCGTTCCGAAGTAATATAGGGATCTGTCTCTAGTAAATTTACCTTTTTGAAATCAAGTTCTTGGTACAATTCTTGAGCAAAAGTTGATTTCCCTGAAGCTCCATGACCGTAAATACCCAGCGTTTTTACTTTTCCAGACTCTATTTCTGATACTAGTCTTTCTATTAACTCTTTTTTCTTCATTCTCTCCTCACCTGTTCATAGCTTTGCTTCCCATCATTAAGCTTGTCCCAAATAACTACTTTTCCACTTTGCAGAGATTTTTGCACATCTATAATCCGCTGATTAGAAGAGCCTCGGAACTGGAGCATGAGATTGCGCTTGCTTTTATCATAACGACCATCGACCAGGATATCAATCAACGACAAGAGTTCCAGTTTGTCTGGAGTCTCCAGCATCATTTCTTCCCAAGTGTAGCCCGTCCAGGACCAGATATCTTTTTCTGGCAATTCCTTACGAATGCGTTTTACGAGAGGTAAGATTATACCTGTATTGAGGAAAGGCTCTCCTCCTAATAAAGTCAATCCTTGAACATAGGGTTGGGCCAGATCTGCCATGATTTGTTCTTCTAACTCTGGCGTATACGGGATACCAGCATTGAAAGACCAGGTCGCAACATTATAACAGCCCTCGCAGTGAAACATACAGCCTGCTACATAGAGAGAGTTGCGTACCCCTCTCCATCGACAAAGTTAAAAGCCTTATAGTCAATGATACGCCCTTGACTGAGTTCTTCACTCTTCCACTCGCCTGGCTTTGGTGTATTCCATGTCATCCTTCTACTCCAACTCTATCCAATAGCGCTCCGTTCCATTCCGAACATCCTCATAGACACCGCCGTTAGCTAAGATAACAGCTCGGCTGGCAGGATTTTCCGTGCTACAAGTCACAAGCGCTCGTTTGATATTCTTTTCCTTAGCAATTTGTAGACCTTGTCGGAGGGACTCTTTGGCGTAGCCCTTGCCTCTTTCAGACGGTCGGATGGAATAGCCAATATGGCCAGCATGATTCAGCAATCCCTCATTTAGTCTCAGCCGTAGATTCAAAAAACCTAAAGCATGGCCTGATTTATCAAACAATACGAACTGAATTGATGGAACGCGATTTTCCAGCAATCCTATTCCCATTTCTTTATTTCGGCTAGTTTCTAGCCAGTCCTCGTAAGCAAAGTTCTCAATATCCCAAAATCCGCCATTGTGGGTCGATTGGGTCTCTTCAAACTCCTCTATCATATCTAGAACAGCTTCCTTATCCGCCAATGTCGGCCTGCGTAATATCATCTTTACCTCCAACTAAGAGAAAAGCGAGAGCGGACTCTCACTTTTTCTTATTCTTATTTAAAAATTTCTCTCTTAGGCTAGCCACTCGGTCTTTTTTATTACCTCCACCTTTTGAATGTTTCTCGTGGAACCGTTGAACCAAGGCCTTGCCCTTATCGTCTAATTGATATTTTCCCATTCTATTTCTTTCTAATTTCTTACTTCATGTCCTGCTGTTTTGATAGTAGAACCGTTCATGTGTTTGACACGCGCAGCAATTTCCTTATGACGCCCATTAACCATCGGACGAGCTTGTGGATTCCCAAGATAACCACAGGTCCGTTTAACAACATCTACTGTTTTAGGATCGTTATTCCCACAGTTAGGACAAGCAAATCCTCTCTCTGTCGGCTCAAAATCTCCTTCAAAATCACACTTGTAACAGCGGTCAATTGGAGTATTGGTTCCGAGATAACCTACACGGTCATAAGCATAATCCCAAACAGCTTCCAAGGCCTTTGGATTTTGTTGAAGAACTGGATACTCACAGTAGTGGATGAAGCCACCTGATGCACCCGCTTCTGGATAAACCTTTTCAAAATCTAGTTTTTCAAAAGGAGTTGGATTTTTACGCACATCATAGTGGAAGGAATTTGTGTAGTATTCTTTATCTGTAATATCCGGAATAGAGCCGAAATTTCTCAGCATCTAAACGGCAGAATCGGTCCGTCAAACTTTCAGATGGTGTTGAATAAATAGAAAAGTGATACCCATATTGGTCTGACCACTCTTCCACTCGATGTTTCATATCTCGAATGATATCAAGGGTGAATTCTTTAGCTTCTGGATTGGTTTCCCAATTGTTGCCAAAGAATACTGTCGCTACTTCATAAAGTCCAATGTAGCCAAGCGAAACAGTAGCACGACGGTTCTTAAAGAGCTCGTCAACACTTTCTTCCTTCCCAAGACGACGTCCGAAGGCACCATATTGATAAAGAATTGGTGCATTAGCTGGAGTGGCTTCCTTGGTTCTTTCCACACGATAAACTAGAGCATCTTCAGCAATATTCATGCGCTCATTGAAGATTTCCCAGAACTTATTCATGTCGCCTTCTGATTCGAGAGCAATACGAGGCAGATTGACCGTCACGACCCCTAGGTTCATACGGCCCAGAGTTAACTTCTACTCCATTTTCATCCTTCCATCCTTGAAGGAATGAACGGCATCCCATCGGAACCTTTGAAAGGAACCTGTCAATTCGATAATCTTATCGTAAGACAAGACATCTGGGTACATCCGTTTAGTTGCGCATTCGAGCGCCAACTGCTTGATGTCGTAGTTCGGTGAACCTTCCTCCAAGTTAAGTCCTCTTTTAAGAGTGAAGATCAGTTTAGGGAAGATAGCTGTACGGTGTTCTGATCCAAGCCCCTTGATTCGAATGTTCAAGATAGCCTTTTGAATTTCACGTTCAAAACGACTGGTTCCTAATCCGAAACCAAGAGAAGTAAAGGGTGTTTGCCCATTTGAAGTGAAGAGAGTATTGATTTCATACTCTAGAGATTGCATGGCATCATAGATGTCTTTTTGGGTTTTCTTCCAGGCGTACTCCTCACGCTTGTCAGGTAGTACCCATTCCTCTGCATCTTTGAGGTGTTTTTGGTAATTTTTCTCTGCATATGGAGCCAAGACCTCATCGATACGGTCTGCTGAACAGCCTCCATACTGACTTGATGCAACGTTGGCGATGATTTGAGATATCTGAGCTGTCGCAGTCTGGATAGACTTAGGACTCTCTACCTCAGCATTCCCAATCTTAAAACCATTTTCCAACATGCCCTTGAAATCAATCAGACAGCAGTTGGTCATCGGGGTGTAGGGGCTATAGTCCAAATCATGATAGTGGATATCCCCTTTTTGGTGGGCATTAGCTACATGCTTAGGAAGCATTTGAAGACCGATTGATTTCCCAACAATCCCTGCCGTCAAATCACGTTGGGTGTTAAAAACATCACTATCTTTATTAGCATTCTCATTGACAACTGCCTGGTCTTTGTTGAGAAGTTTATGGATACTGAAGTTAATATCTGTTGCTTTTGAGCGCTCAAAATCCCTTTGAGTTCGATAGGTGATATATTCCTCTGCCAAGGCATATTCTTTAGCTTCCAACAACTCGTGTTCTACGATATTTTGGATTTCATAGATTTTTACACCTTGAGGAAAGCGGCTATGAATCTCAGCGACAATACGCTCAATCAAAGTACTTAGACGTTTTTCGACCAAAGGAGTTACATCCATAACCTTTTCAGCAGCCTTGTGAAGCGCTTTGTCAATTTTATCCACATCAAAAATGACGCGTCTACCATCGCGTTTTTCAACGAATAAGGTTGGATCAGGGCTTATTTTCTCTTCTAATACAATCATTTCCAGGCTCTTTTCTAAAACTAGTATCTAAAAAGTATTATATCACTAAAAAAATAAAAATCAATATCTAGTGTCAAAATTCCTATTTTCATAAAATTTACACTAGATATTGATTGTTTTATTTTAATTTGTAAAGTTTAAAGTCTTTGAATTCACTTTGAACTGGTTGGTAGCTTTCTGCTAGAAGCTGTTCCACTTCCGTCCAGAGAGCTGTTTTTGTATTGACCACAATCACTTTAGGCTGATTATCACGTAAATCATTGACAAGCTTTGTATGATTTTCAGATCAAGCAGTATATAATTTTGGTGATAGCAACTGACTAGCTGCTAAACGTTCACTAGTCTTATAACCATTAGTAAGATCATCCCATATATAAATACGATCGGTTGCCTGTGTTTGTCCTTTAACCGTAGTTTCTATACGAGTTCGTTCTTGATATTGTTCTGAGTGAAGGACATAGCGCGCTACCAGAGGGGCTAAGAAAGGTAAGCCAGGGCCAAGATAGGCAGGTAAGCATTTCCTTTGAGGAAAATTGCCCATACTGAAGGAGCTTCGCTATATCTTCTACGACGACTCACTCCTTCTGCATCATTGGCACGAATTCGAGTCAATAGTAAAATAGACAAGAAAGGAAGCAACTCAGCTAGACGACTTCCATGGAGCGGTTCAGTAGAGAAAATTTCCAAGCCTAGTGATAGTACAAGAGCAATCACAGCAAATATGGATAAGACGTATTGCTTGCTTGGTTTAGACTGGAAAAAGCCTGCAAACACCAGGGTCAATCCTCCAAGACCAATTGTTAACAATCCATAAAAAAGGAGATTTTCTAGCAAGACTGGATTGGACATAAAATTCAAACTATCAATTGGATAGAGAATTTGACTAATAGCACTCCCGAACTCCCTTTGTAAACTGTGTAGTAACCGATTGGATAAAAGAAGAGTGAAAATCCTAGACCAACCGCAAGAAATTGATAAAAGCCGCGAGCCCAGTAACCACGCCCAATATTAAAGGCTAACAAAGCAAAGAATAAGACCAGAGCATATAAAGTTGTGACTAGAGGGGCGAAGAAAAATGCTAGAGCCAAACTCATCCCGATACGCAAGAAACCTTTGTCATGATTATACTCTACCAAATACCTAGTTACTAAACTGAGAGCGTAAAACAGGAATGGAAGGGCCAAAATAGTGGCATAGCCACCGCCAAAGCTAAGTCCTCCAGCAAGAAGATAAAAGATGGTCAACACTTGTTGCGACTGCTTGTTCTCCTCCGTCAAGGTATAAGTTGAACGGAAAAGAAAAATCCCAGCACCCACTAGAGCAAGCCAAGTAAAGGCGGCAAACAAAATACTACCCTTGCTTAGATACTGTAAAAAGTAATAGAGAAGACCACTCGTTCCAAAATAGTCTGTGTAGATATCTCCCCCCTGGTGCATAGCCCATCCGATATAAAAATCTTGTGCCTGCTCTGGGCTAGTTAGTCCTAGCAAGAAAGGAAGAACTACAGATACAAGTACAACTAGAGTGCTCCAGATTAGGATCTTAAATAATGGTAAGGGAGCAAATGAACTTGGTTCATCCTCGAAACGCTCCTCTCTCCCAACTAAATCATCCTGAATTCCCGTCCAAGATGGAGTTGGTTCCTCTTCTAATCTGCCATATACGTTCATTCATTCTCTCCTATGTTTTAATTTGTTCTAGTATATCAAAAAGTCTAAATCTTGTCAGCCTGTGGTGGCCATTTGTCTAACTTTTGACAGAGACTAGCGAAGCGTTCAATCTCATAAAAACGATGATAGGAAGCATTTTTATAGTGGTCTAAAAAATTTTTTTCTTCTACCGTCAGCATGGTCATTCCTCCTTTTCTCTTTATTCGAAAATGGAGGACGATTCTATCAAAAAAGCTGAATTCCCAAAAGAGAATTCAGCACTTTATCTTTAGTCAGCCTTTTTTTCTAAATTTTTTGAAATGCTTCGATTTTTACCTTCCAGATACACCATAAGAATGGAGATATCTGCTGGGTTAACCCCAGAAATACGGCTAGCTTGACCGATAGTTTCCGGATTGATGAGTTTGAACTTCTGGCGAGCCTCAGTCGCGATGGAATCAATGTCATCCCAGTCGATGTTGGCTGGAATACGTTTTTCTTCCATGCGTTTCATCTTGGCAACCTGATCCATGGCTTTTGAGATGTAGCCTTCGTACTTGATTTCTGTTTCAATCAATTCGATAATCTTGTCATCTAACTCTTCAGCAGCAGGTCCAATAAAGGCTACCACATCTTGGTAAGAGACTTCTGGACGACGGAGGAACTCCTTGGCAGTGACTGCATCTGTCAATGGTTTGAAGCCCATTGCTTCAACCTTAGCATTGGTTTCCTCGACTGGCTTGAGTTTGATGCTATCCAAACGCTTCATCTCATTGTCAAATTGATTTTTCTTAATTTCAAAACGAGCCCAACGTTCATCATCTACAAGACCAATCTCGCGTCCCATCTCAGTCAAGCGCATATCGGCATTATCATGACGGAGAATGAGGCGATATTCAGCACGACTGGTCAAGAGACGGTAAGGTTCAATGGTTCCCTTGGTCACCAAGTCATCAATCATAACCCCGATATAACCGTCACTGCGCTTCAAAATTAACTCAGGCTTGCCTTGGATTTTCAGAGCCGCATTGATACCCGCGATAATCCCTTGGCCTGCTGCCTCTTCGTAACCAGATGTACCATTTGTCTGACCAGCTGTGAAAAGCCCTGAGATTTTCTTGGTTTCCAGAGTCGCACGCAACTGATGTGGCAAGACCATATCATACTCAATGGCATAACCAGTTCGCATCATTTCTGCATTTTCCAAACCTTTGATAGAATGCACCAGCTCACGCTGGACATCCTCAGGCAGACTGGTTGAGAGGCCTTGCACATAGACTTCCTCTGTATTGCGCCCTTCTGGCTCAAGGAAGAGTTGGTGACGTTCCTTGTCTGCAAAGCGCACAATCTTGTCCTCGATTGACGGACAGTAACGAGGCCCCACTCCCTTGACCACACCTGTAAACATAGGCGCACGGTGGAGGTTGTTTTGGATAATCTCATGACTGGTACCATTGGTATAGGTCAACCAGCATGGCACTTGGTCCTTGACATAGTCCTCATCACGTGAAGTATATGAGAAGTGATTTGGCGCTTCGTCCCCTGGCTGAATCTCTGTCACATCGTAGTTGATAGAAGAAGCCTTGACACGTGGAGGGGTTCCTGTCTTGAAACGACCGATTTCGAGCCCCAGTTCCTTGAGATTGTCAGCAAGGTTAATAGAAGCTAGGCTGTGGTTAGGACCTGACGAGTACTTGAGGTCTCCGATGATGATTTCCCCACGGAGGGCTGTCCCTGTCGTCACGATAACAGCCTTAGCAGCGTACTCTTGATGGGTCGCTGTACGCACACCGACAACCTTGCCATCTTCTACTAAAATCTCATCAATCATGGTCTGGCGAAGAGTGAGATTTTCTTGATTTTCAACCGTTTTGCGCATTTCCTTAGAGTAAAGCTCCTTGTCAGCCTGCGCACGAAGAGCTCGAACTGCTGGACCTTTCCCAGTGTTAAGCATCTTCATCTGGATGTAAGTCTTGTCAATGGTCTTAGCCATTTCTCCACCGAGAGCGTCGACTTCACGCACAACAATTCCCTTGGCAGAACCACCGATAGAGGGATTACATGGCATGAAAGCCAACATTTCAATGTTGATGGTCGCAAGCAAGACCTTACAGCCCATACGGCTAGCTGCTAGAGATGCTTCTACCCCAGCGTGTCCCGCACCGATTACAATAATATCGTATTTTTCAGTAAAATTATAAGTCATTTCTTAACCTTTCAAAAATTTCTCGTAAATAAGGAACTAACTTCTCCTCCTCTAGAGCTTGAGCCATAGTAACCCATTTAAAGTGCGTATGCTCTTCAGGATCTAATCTGATAATTGGCTTCTCCCCAACCCACTCTGCTTTATAAACTAAGCGAGTAAAGACAGTATCCTTAGAGGTATCCAGTTGACTATCTTCGTGAAGAAGTTTGAGCGAACTGCTATCTAGCCTAACTCCCGCTTCTTCAATGCATTCTCTAAGAGCTCCATCTCGCGGAAGTTCACCCTTTTCAACCCCGCCACCAGGAATATCCCAGTAAGTTGGATAAACATTGGGTTGTCCTCTTTTAATTTCCGAACGCTGAATGAGCAAATAATCATCACCACTATGAACAAGTACATGGGCAATAAGCTTAACCATCATTTTCTCTCCTATTCCTCAAGATGAATGTGTCTTAGTTGGCCGTCCCAATCTGGTAGGGCTGTTTTTAAAAAGGCTGGAACTAGCTGGATATTCTGGAGTTTATCCAAATCAATCCACTCACAGGGCTGCGTTTTCTCATCTTCCTGCATGGTCAATGGGGCATCCTCAAGTAAATCCACCAGATAATGAAACTCGATATTGTGATAGGAAACACCGTCCTGTTCAAAACGATTTTCAACCACAAAAGCTAGTTGCCCAGCTTGAGCTTTGACACCCAGTTCTTCCCTCACTTCACGGACTACCGCGTCTTCCGTTCTTTCATTGACTTGAATCGCACCGCCGATAGTGTAATACTTGCCCTTATCTTTGGTGACTAGAAGCTTGCGATTTTGGAGAATCAAGGCTGTCGCCCGAACGCCAAAAACCGTATTTCCCACTTTTGTCCGAAAGTCTTGTTGAGTCATGTTTTGTCCTTTCCTTTAAACGACACAAAAACAGTCAAAACTCCAAAGAAGTGCAGGACAAAAAAGCCTGCAACATCCATGAGCTTTGACCATCATTTCTATTGCTTTTATTATTGTAGCAAATTGAGAAAATTTGTCAATCTAAATGTACTATGATTGGCGAATTGCTTCAAAAAGCTCCTTTGGTCAATCTCCACTGGGTCCGAGAAGGCATCCAGAACAATCCCTCTCACAGGAAGACTCTCCATCCCTTCCGCAGCAAACAAACAGTCCGTAAGAGACAATTGCAACCAAGAAAAGCGGTCATAATAGTCTTTGGGGATGTCTTGAGTTTCTGAGAAGCAAGGATAAAAGTAGTCATCTCCCTTTTGCAGAATATCCGGTTTTAGGCGAGCGCCTTCTTGTTCGTCACTCTCATCCATCAGATAAGGATTGAAGGGAACCCAGACTCTAGCTTGCTTCAATTCCTTAAACAAGGCCTCTATCGACTCTGTCGTTTTCTCCCTCAAATACTCTTTTTTATAGTCCGAGAGAGTCATTGACTTCTCTTTTTTTAGCCGTTTTTTTCTTAAAAAACTGAAACATTCTCATTCCTCTTAGAAACTCTGAAAATTTGTCAATCTAAATGTACTGACAAACTTGTCCATCGCGGTAGGCATTGTCAATCAAACCACCACCTAAACACTCTTCGCCATCGTAAAAGACAACGGCCTGTCCTGGTGTAATCGCGCGTTGCGGTTCTGCAAAGATGACCTCTGCCTTGTCTCCTTTGACATGGACGGTCACCTTAGAATCAGGCTGACGGTAGCGGAATTTAGCCGTACATTCGATCGTAAACTCCTCTGGCATGTCACGAGTAAAGTGGACTTGACTAGCCTCTAAGCTGGTTGACATGAGCGAATCATGGTAGAAACCTTGGCCTACATAGAGAATATTCTTGCTTAGGTCTTTTCCGACAACGAACCAAGGTGCATTGTCACCACCGTGTTGCCCACCGATACCGAGACCTCCACGCTGACCAATCGTATAGTACATCAGGCCAGCATGCTCACCCATATCGCGACCATCCACAGTCATCATGCGACCAGGCTGAGCTGGTAAGTAGTTGCTGAGGAAATTTTTAAAGTTCTTTTCTCCGATAAAGCAAATCCCTGTCGAGTCTTTCTTCTTGGCAGTCGCAAGGCCTGCTTCTTCTGCTAGTTTTCGCACTTCAGGCTTTTCCAAATGTCCCAGAGGGAACATGGTTTTTTGAAGTTGTTCTTGCGAAAGTTGACTGAGGAAATAGGTCTGATCCTTGCCATTGTCCACGCCACGAAGCATGTGAACGATGCCGTCCTCATCACGCGCCACACGAGCATAGTGCCCAGTCGCTACATAGTCTGCCCCCAAGGTCATGGCATAGTCCAAAAAGGCCTTGAACTTGATTTCCTTGTTGCACATAACATCTGGATTTGGCGTGCGCCCTGCACGGTATTCCGCTAGGAAATACTCAAAAACACGGTCCCAATACTCTTTTTCAAAGTTGACAGAGTAGTAAGGAATGCCAATCTGGTCTGCCACCGCAGCCACATCCTTGTAATCTTCGGTCGCCGTACAGACGCCATTTTCATCTGTGTCATCCCAGTTCTTCATGAAGATACCGATCACATCGTAACCCTGCTCCTTGAGAAGAAGAGCCGTCACCGACGAATCAACACCACCACTCATCCCCACGACAACACGTGTTTTAGAGTTATCACTCATGGTAAGTCTCCCATCTATTCGTTTATTCACGATTGAAGGTCGTGTGTGCTTAACGATTGAAGGTCGTTTGAGCAGTTTTCATTATAACATGCTTGGTTAGAGAAGACAAGAAAGAGGCTGATAATCGACCAAGATCTTATGTAAATACATGAAGATAAGGATACAAAAAAGGCAATTCATACCTAACCCCTATTCTCTTTATAAACTTACTTTTAAAATCAGCTAAAAATGATATACTATAATAGGGAGGAATGCGCACATGATTCCATATATACACCATCATCCATGTGCGTAGGACTAATGTGAACAACTACAAAGATATTCTAAAATCAAAAAATACTATTTTTATTATTACACTTATTGCAGGTATTGGACTTTTGACAGGCTTAGTCCTCCATCAAGAAAAAATCCAAGCAGAGAGAGGGAACGTTGCTCTCATCAAACAACAACAAAAATCATCAAGATGTTGAACAAGTAAGAAACGCTATTAAAAACTTCAATATCGATTCTGAAACCATTATAGAAGATTGGAAAAAAATCCAAGAATTGAAACCAACTACTGATGAAGGCAAAAAGACACTAGCAGACTTTCTTACTTCTACTGCCGATAAAGTCACAAATCATTATAGTGAAAAAGCTTTAAAACTAGATATAAAAGATTCTGATAGCCAGTTTCAAGATAAACAAACACTTGAAACGACCATCACTTCCTTACAAAAAATACTAGAAATCATTAAAAATATCAATTCTGCAAACGATCAAACTGCTCTTGAGGAAAAGATTAAACCAATTCAAGAACTAATCTCTAAATTTCAAAAACAAGTTGAAGTTTTGACCAAAAAAGAGGAACAAAAGTCTAACCAGACTGAAACGACTAGTAGCGTTCAGGGAGGAGAAAACTACAATTCAGAAGATAGCAACTACACTCCAACCTACACTGAAATCATATGGAAGCAATAAATAATTCCCAAGCACCTGCAGCTGAACAATATTCATCTGGTAGTGGTGGAAATAGTGTTGTCAATACAGGAGATCAAGCAGAGGCTAATACCAATAGTAATAATGCTGAAGATAGCAATACAAATAGTCATCAACCTACTAATTCAGGTGTAGAAAATCCATAAACTTGTCAGAATTTTAATAAATCTGCTACCACTAATGTTTAAAAATTATCCTTCATCAAATAAAAATAATAGTACACAAAAAGAGCCATTCCAGGCTCTTTTTTAGAGCTTTATAATATTTGTAGTGGGTAAATTCCCTATAGATATTATGTAGCCAATTATTGATAAAAACTTTAGTCATCATCGTCTCTATAAAAATATTTTCTATACACTCTTGATAATACCAAAATTAATGCCAATATCATACCAAGAGCTATAATAATAGAATTTATTAGATTTATTTTAGTATATCTAATCACTAGTCCAATAATTGGACTAGTAGACATGCTTATATATAATAAAAATGACAAAAAATGAATCTCACCAATTCCTGCAAAAAAATGTTTCATTTTAAATATCCCAATTTTACCTTTCGTCTTAATAATCCACTAGCAAATCTATTGACTTCTCTTTTTTTGAAAAAAATCTTAACAATAAATTTACTCCACTTAAAGCCACTAAAAATTTCAATCGTCATAATTTCTCCAAGAGAAAAAAATGCAAACTGACAAAAGTTCCTGCTAAAAACACTATGCTCCCAGCAAATAGAGAGTCAGCAAAAATAAAACAACCGAAATTGGCAGAAAAGCAGCACGATTTGTTTTACAAAAAATGGCATAACAAAGACTACCTATCGAAAACGTCATAATAACTTCAATAGTTATCTTTAGAGCAGGGTAATATATTTTTTTAATAAAAAAAGAATTAAAAGGATAAAAAAATACCAATGAACAAAGAACGGATTTGATATAAAAATTTTTAAATGAATCATAATTTATTTTTTTAGATTCTACCTACTATAGATAAAAATCACCTTTCTTATTTTCTTCTCATGATATCCACTTTAATGTCTTGATTAGAACTTCTGTGAATATAAATATGGTAAATGACAAAATCAGGATTCTAACTAAAAGCAATTGATGAAATAAGCAAATCTTACAGCAAATTAAATTTATCCAGAAGCTCTCATGTAATGATTTTTAAATCCTAATGAATCTAATCAATGCAGATTTTATTTTGACAGTAGTTCTATAACAACTCTAAATAACACTGGGGTTGCTAGAATCAAAATAACCCCTGCCACAAAGACAATGATTACCCGAAATAGATCTTTATTTTTACGCATTGAAACAACCTCCAATCTATTATTTTCTAGCTACATGATACCTCTTATTTACTTTCTATATTCTTATGATACAATATTTTTAATAGAATTTCTATTTACTGTTAACTTTTTTCACGAAAAGGAGAAAATCATGCGCTATGATTTCGGGAAAGTATATAAAGACATACGTGAGTCAAAAGGATTGACACAAGAAGAGGTCTGTGGAAATAGCCTTTCAAGAACCAGCCTTTCCAAGTTTGAAAGTGGCAAGGCAACTCCCAAATATGAAAACATGGAGTTTCTTCTCCGTCAAATCAATATGAGTTTTGAAGAGTTTGAATACATCTGCCATCTCTATAGACCGAGCCAGCGAACAGAAATCATGCAAACCTATCTCAATACAAGTTCCATCTTTGGTACCAGTAGTCTAGTCAATTTATTTGAAACATGCCAAGACTATCTTAAGATTCATCACGATCTCCCTATAGAGGAAATCAGAGATATGCTGGAAATTGTCATTTATATCCGTCAACATGGAACAAGGCAACTTTCAATCCAAGTGAAACAAACGGTCAAAAAGCTTTGGGAAAAAATTGAAAAACAAGATACATGGTATGAAAGCGACCTAAAAATCCTCAACACCATACTTTAGCTTTCCCATCGAACACCTCCACCTCATCACTGAACAAATCTTGCAGCGCTTGGAAGAATATAAAAACTATCGACATTTATATGAATTACGAATGACAATCCTACTCAATCTGTCCACCATTTACTTGTACAATCAAGATAAAAATACCTGTCAACAAATCTGCTACACCTTACTAGAGGATGCCAAGAAAAAGAAAAGATACGATATTTTGGCAATCACTTATGTTCGAATAGGTATTTGTACTAGTAATGATCATCTTATTCAAAAGGGCTTCTCCCTTCTGGAGTTAACTGATGAAACCTCCATGCTATCTCACCTCAAAAAGGAAGTAGAGACCTGTTATCAAGCAAAGGAAATATAAAAAAAGTCGAGGAAATCCCTCGACTTTTGCATCTTATTTTGTTCGTCAGTTCTTAGTACCAACCGTTGTTAAGCCAGAAGTTCTTAGCTGCAGTCCATGAACCGTAACGTCCTGCTACATAAGAGTCTGCTACACGTTCTTGGTTTTCAGCTGAGTAGTCACCGTTCAAGTATGAATCTGTCAATTGGTAACGTCCGATGTAACGTCCGTTTGTAGCTGTGTAGCTACCGCCTGATTCTTTTTGAGCGATCCATTCTTTAGCTTCTGCTTCAGATCCGCTTACAGTTGAAGTTGATGCTGAAGTTTCTGTTGTAGCAACAGTTTCTTCTGCTACAGTTACGCTTGCTGCTGGCGCTTCATAAGTTGTTGTTTCAGTAGCTGCAGGTGCTGCTACTGGAGCTTCTGCTGTCGTAGTTGAAGTTGCTGGTGCTTCACCATCAATAACCAATACTTGGTCTACATAGATCAAATGAATATCTTTAATCTTATTTTTTTCTGCCAATTTTTCAACAGTTGTATTGTATTTTTCAGCGATTCCTGATAGAGTGTCACCTGATTTTACTGTGTAAGTTGTTGTTTCTTGTGCAAAAGTAAGTGATGGTGCAAGGAAAGCAAGCGCTGCTGCTACTCCTACAAGTCCTGTTTTAATTTTGTTAGTTGTTGATTTCATATTAAAAGATTCTCCTTCTTTCTTATATTTCCATCATACCCTACTATTATTACTGTTTCTTGACGGTTTTTATGTAGAAATGTTACAAGACTATGTTTTATTTCACTTAAATAGCCTCTTTTTGTTACAAAAAGGCTTGATTTTTATAGGCTTTATGAGGGAGTTTTAGATATTTTATCATGGAATTGAGCGCTTGCATCTAATCTTTGATATAATAGAGTTAAGAATCTTTTTAAGGGGAAACAGATGCAATCACTTCGTTTTCAATCTGTCTTTTGATATCATTGGGCCAGTCATGATTGGCCCATCTAGTAGTCACACGGCAGGAGCTGTTCGTATCGGTAAAAATCGTCTCTTCTATCTTTGACGATACTCCAACCGAGGTCGAGTTCCAGCTTTTTAATTCTTTTGCAAAAACCTATCGCGGGCACGGAACTGATCTCGCCCTGGTCGCTGGAATCTTAGGAATGGACACAGATGATCCAGAAATTCCAAATAGTTTAGAAATTGCCCACAAGCGTGGCATCAAAATTGTCTGGACCATCCAGAAAGACAGTAACGCCCCTCACCCAAATACTACGAAAATCACTGTTAAGAATGAGCACAAGACCATCAGTGTGACAGGAATTTCAATCGGTGGTGGAAATATCCAGGTAACAGAGCTCAATGGCTTTGCCGTATCCCTCAACATGAACACCCCTACCATTATCATCGTTCATCAGGATGTTCCTGGTATGATCGCTCACGTAACAGAGGCCCTCTCTCGCTTTGACATTAACATCGCCCAAATGAATGTAACCCGAGAAAAAGCTGGTGAGAAAGCCATTATGATTATCGAAGTTGATAGCCGCAACTGTGATGAATCTATCGAAGAGATTCGTAAAATTCCTCATTTGCATAATGTCAATTTCTTTCAATAGGAGAAAATATGTTTTACTCTATCAAAGAATTAGTCGAACAAGCCGAACTTGATTTTCAAGGCAATGTTGCTGAGCTCATGATTACGACCGAGTTTGAGCTAACAGGTCGTGAACGTGAAGAAGTTCTCCTTCTCATGGAGCGCAACCTTGAAGTCATGAAAGCTTCAGTTGAGCTTGGTCTTAGTGAAAAGAAATCTCGTAGCGGTTTGACAGGTGGAGATGCTGCAAAGCTTGACCACTACATCAAAAAAGGAAATACCCTATCAGACTTCACTGTCTTGTCTGCAGCTCGTAATTCTATCGCCGTTAATGAACACAATGCCAAGATGGGACTGGTCTGTGCAACACCTACTGCTGGTAGTGCAGGCTGCCTTCCAGCCGTTCTCACTGCTGCTATTCAAAAGTTGGATTTAACTCATGAACAACAACTAGACTTCTTATTCGCTGCAGGTGCTTTGGACTCGTGATTGCTAACAACGCTTCTATCTCGGGAGCCGAAGGTGGCTGCCAGGCCGAAGTCGGTTCAGCTTCAGCCATGAGTGCCGCTGCCCTAACTCTAGCTGCAGGCGGAACGCCTTATCAAGCGAGCCAGGCTATCGCCTTCGTTATCAAAAACATGCTCGGTCTCATTTGCGACCCCGTTGCAGGTTTGGTTGAAGTTCCTTGCATCAAGCGGAATGCCATGGGAGCCAGCTTTGCCTTCATCGCAGCCGACATGGCTTTAGCTGGTATCGAATCCAAAAATTCCAGTTGATGAGGTCATTGACGCCATGTATCAAGTAGGATCTAGCTTACCAACTGCCTTTCGTGAAACTGCTGAAGGGGGGCTCGCTGCCACACCTACAGGTCGTCGCCTTCAAAAAGAAATCTTCGGCGAATAATTTCAAAATAACTAGGAGAGTATATGTCATCAATTTCCGCTATTTTTTTCGATTTAGATGGAACGCTCGTGGACAGTTCTATCGGCATTCACAATGGTTTCACCTATACCTTTGATCAACTGGGAGTGACAAGCCCTGATGCCAAGACTATTCGTGGTTTTATGGGGCCTCCGCTAGAAACCAGCTTTGCCACCTGCTTACCAACTGAGCAGATTGAGCAAGCTATCCAGCTTTATCGCTCCTACTATAAAGAAAAGGGTGTTTACGAAGCTCAGCTTTATCCTCATATCAAAGATTTACTGGTAGAACTAGCTAAACAGTTTCCTCTTTATATCACCACGACAAAAAACACCCCAACCGCTCAGGATATGACTAAAAACTTTGGAATCTATCATTTCTTTGATGGCATTTATGGTTCCAGCCCTGAAACTCCACATAAAGCAGATGTCATTCGCCAAGCCTTGCAGGCACATCAACTAGCACCTGAACAAGCCATCATCATCGGTGATACCAAGTTTGATATGCTGGGAGCTCAAGAAACTGGCATTCAGAAATTGGCCGTCACTTGGGGATTTGGAGAGCAAGCAGACTTGCTAAACTATCAACCTGATTATATCGCCCACAAACCCTTAGAAGTTTTGGAGTATTTTCAATAACATAGACTGAGCGACAACCCCATTTCAGAAGAAAATGAAGCAAGTTTCTACATAACAAAACGCATATTACCAAGGTTTCAAGACCTGATAATATGCGTTTTTCTTTTTTATTCAACGTGGGTTGTTTGATTAGCAAAGGCGATAATGGCTTGCTTCAATTCATCTCCACTGAGAGTTCGGAACTCTTCAATTTTTTGATCGATGGCTTCTAGAGGCATGACATTAACCTTACCAACGAAAATCTTATCCATAACTTGGTTATCAACAAGTTCGGTTGATACCAAGAGTTCCTCGTAGAGTTTTTCACCTGGACGGATTCCAACTTCAACAATTGGAATTTCGCTCTCAGTGTGTCCACTTAGAAGCACCATTTTCTTGGCTAAGTCATAAATTTTGACTGGTTTGCCCATATCAAGGATAAAGACTTCCCCATCTTTGGCATAGGCACCAGCATGGATAACCAAACGGCTAGCTTCTGGAATGGTCATAAAGTAACGAGTCATGCGGAAGTCTGTCACCGTTACAGGCCCACCTTCAGCAATCTGACGTTCAAAGACTGGTATGACACTACCACGGCTACCAAGAACATTTCCAAAACGAACTGCACAGTAGGTCGATTGGCTACGTTGGTTAAAGCCAGTGACAATCAATTCCGCCACGCGCTTGGTTGCTCCCATAACATTTGGTGGATTAACCGCCTTATCTGTCGAAATCATAACCATCTTAGGTACTTTGGCTTCATCAACAGCCTTAGCAACATTGTAAGTTCCACGGATATTGTTTTTGAAGGCTTCTTTTGGATTGCGCTCCATCATAGGAACATGCTTGTGAGCAGCCGCATGATAAACAATAGCTGGCTTGTACTGCTCAAAGACTTGCAACAAACGGTCATAGTCTTGAATGTCTGCGATAACTGGCACATAATCAATCCCTTGGAACTTACGAATCAGTTCATGATAAACAAGGTAGATTGAGTTTTCCCCATGACCGAGCAAGACGATGCGTTCAGGATTGAAGCGACTAACTTGGCGACAGATTTCAGAACCGATTGAACCACCAGCCCCTGTGACTAATATGGTCTTACCTGTCAGTTCTGCGCCCAGACGCGATTCGTCAAGACGAATTTCCTGACGGCCCAAAAGGTCTATGATATCAATTTTTTGGAACCCAGTACCTGCTTGGTGAAGTCCCTGAACAACGGTTTCAACCTTAGGCATCTTGTAACATTTGACACCCAGCTTATTACACATCTGCAAGATACGCTCATATTCTGACGGGTCAAGAGACGGAATCGCAACGATAACACGCTCGATTTGATGACGTTTGGCTAATTCAGGCAGACTATCATAAGAGCCCAAAACAGGGATTCCACCAAGTTTTTGACCCTTTTTCTTAGCATCCTTATCTAAAATACCGACAAGTTCCAAATCACTGGTTGGATGTTGGTAACTATCCATAAAGAGAGCACCACCATCACCAGCACCAATCAAGAAAGTACGGCGGTGTTCTCCATCACCACTGCCTTTTTTGCGTCTAGAGTAGATTAACTGCCAAGTAATCCGTGGCAATAAAATCAAAAAGGTACTCAACAAGATAAAGAGAATGATGAAAACGGATTGAAAAAAAGTGGCAAGAAGGCATAGCAGATACTATATGACAAGACACTGCTCGCAGTCACGCCAAAAAAAGATTTTCATAAAATCCGTAATCTTGCTGTAACGGCTGATACTAGCATTCAACCCCCAAAAATCCAATCATGATTTGATAGAAAAAGGAAGGTCAAGCTAGTATAGATGACATAGTCCACAGGAGCTGGATTGATCAATCCATAAAACAAGATGTAAGAAACAATGATTGAGGAAATCATGCTGGCAGCATCAAAAACCCCCCAAAAGACTTGTTTTTGTTGTTTATTTAACACTTCAACCAGATCAATTACATAATCTGTCATTTTTTTATTCATGTGAATGGTATCCTCCTACACAAAATCACATTTTCTAGTAATTACAAGACGTTTTTTTAACTGATTAGCTATTTGCTTTTTCTCAATAGTTTTAAAAATATAAACTGTCGGACAAATCCTGGACAGAGGGCAACGACAACTTGGATTAAAACACTTTTCAGATACTCGCCATAAGAAATCTGTCCACGCGTGTGCATTCTTTGACGTGCTTGGCGATAGAGTTTAAGATAGCGAAGGCCACCACGGCGTTCAAACATCCCCGCTCCCACGCGAACCTTACAAAGAATCTGATCCACATTTCCAGTTCGAGCACCAGCGCTAATCATATTAAGCCAAAGCAAATCGTCTTCCATATAGAGCCCATCTTCGTAGTTACCTGCCTTGAGAACCATCTCTTTTTTAAACATAACTGTCATATGATTAAAGGCACTTCTCATACGTTGGTAGGCGACAATCTCTTCGTGCTTGATAGGAACGCGACGATAGGACACGATTTCATCAGGTTGGTCAATAAATTCTGCGATATGACCTCCCAGCAAGTCCAAGTTTTCCTTTTCCATCAAATCAAACTGTTGTTCGAAACGATCTTCGACAGCAATATCATCTGTATCCATACGAGCAATGACGTCATATTGGCACTGTAAGACACCGTACTGTAGTGCCAAGCCCAAGCCACGGTTTTGCTCCAGTGGACAACGTTTGATTGGAATACTTGACTGTGCTGCCAACTTTTCCAACACTTGATATAGTTCAGGTGTCAGTAGACCGTCTTCAACGATAACCACTTCACTAGGTTTGAGCGTTTGATGTAAGATACTTTTTACAGCCTCTTCCAAAAAGACAGGATTTTCTTTGATGTAGACTGACATCAAGACGCTAAATTTCCTATTTTCAGACACAGTTTTTCTCCAATGTATATATTTTCTTTCACTATTTTATCACAATTTTTCAGACTTTCCTATTTTTATTTGAATCCCAGAAAAAAACTAGTAAATATATTGTCCTTATTTTCTATGATTTCTATCGGCTACGTAGCGAATCACGTCAGGTCAACTTGACATCTTTAGGAAAAAAAATTAAAATAAGCTGTTATCAAAATCAGTTTATTGAGGTGCACATGAAAAACGATCACTCTTTTTTATTCTAGGAATTATCTTAATCGGAGCGGTCTTGAGAGCTCCTTTCACAGCTTTACCAACTGTTTTGGGAGATATTGCCCAAGGTTTAGGCGTGGAAGTTAGTTCACTTGGTGTTTTGACCAGTCTCCCTCTCTTGATGTTTGCCCTCTTCTCCTCTTTTGCGACTCGTTTGGCTCAAAAAATTGGACTCGAGCACCTTTTCACCTATAGTCTTATCGTCTTGACTGTGGGTTCAGTGATTCGAATCTTCAATCTTCCCCTTCTCTATCTGGGAACCTTACTCATCGGAGCAAGTATCGCTATTTTTAACGTGCTTCTTCCTAGTATGATTCAGGCAAACTACCCACAAAAGATTAGCTTCCTGACAACGGTTTATGTGACGACTATGGGAATCGCGACAGCACTAGCCTCTTATCTATCTGTCCCAATTACTCAGGCAACATCTTGGAAGGGCTTGATTCTCTGCCTATCCTTGGTCTGCCTACTAACCTTATTCGTCTGGTTCCCCAACCATGGCCACAATCATTTCCTAGAAAGGCATGAAGAGAAAAAAGAAAAAGAGAATATCCTAAAAAGCAAGCAAGTTTGGGCTATTATTGTCTTCGGTGGACTACAGTCCTTACTCTTCTATACCAGTATGACCTGGTTACCAACCATGGCCATCAGTGCAGGGCTAGCTCATACGGACGCTGGTCTTCTGGCTTCTATCTTTTCACTGATTAGTATCCCCTTCTCGATGACCATTCCAAGTCTCACAACTCGTTTGTCCAATCGTCACCGTCAAATCATGTTAACAGTCATCTCTCTGGCTGGTATGGTAGGAATTGCCATGCTTTTATACCCAAGCAATAGTTTCCTTTACTGGTTAGTAGCGCATCTCTTGATTGGTACTGCTTGTAGCGCTCTTTTCCCTTACCTCATGGTTTGCTTCTCCATCAAAACAAGCTCTCCTGAAAAAACTGCCCAATTATCTGGGCTTGCCCAGACAGGTGGCTACATTCTGGCAGCCTTTGGACCAACTCTCTTTGGTTACAGTTTTAACATGTTCCAATCTTGGGTTCCAGCGGTACTGATTCTTCTAGTAATTGATATCATCATGACAATCGCCCTCTTTATGGTAGATAAAACTAAGAAAATCCTCTAAAAAGTTTTTGGAATTTACCACAGATAAACACACTTTTTCAAGCCAGACTGAGTCTGGTTTTTTATATGAGTATATGTTTAAAAAAAGCATCATACATATACTAGGAGAAAAAAATATGGTTTTTTTGATATAATAAAATATGTAGAAACTAATTATGAAACGAAAAGGCAGATTAGTTTGAACTAGCAATAATTACTATTTCAAAGTGAGGGCATAGTATGGATGAACAGAAATACAATTTGGAACAAAGTATAGCAGAGGTAGATAGATTAGTTGACTTATCAGCAGACCAGACAGATAAGACTGCCTGTGAAGATCTAGCAGAAAAGGCAAGAATAATTTATGAGAAATTTCCAGAATCTGAAGAGATTGCTTTGCAGTATGCCAGGATTTTTGCTCATTTTATCTACCAAGCAGACTGTGTTGAAGGAACTGGAGACTACTGCTAAAAAATTAGAGAATTTGCAACAAAAATTCCCTGAATCACATGATATAGCAGAAGCATTTGCTAGGACTTTGCTCCTTTTATCGTTCGAGCAGACCGTATTGGACGAACTGGAGACTACTGCTGAGAAATTACAGGAATTGCAGCAAAAAAATTCCTTGAATCGCATGACATAGCTTTACAGTATGCTAGATTTTTGTTCGTTTTATTAATCAAGCAGACCGAGTTAAAGAAAATCGAGGCTACTGTCGAGAAATTAGAAAAATTGCAGCAAAAATTTCCAAAATCCGAAGAAATTGCTTTTTATATAGTCAATTGAAACAAGAGCAAGACAAAAAGAGCCTCGAAAAAAAGTACTACAACTTGGCAATACCTTTTTGAGATGCTTTTTGATATGGGCCCATGTTTTCTCAATAGGATTGTACTCAGGTGAGTAGGGAGGAAGTGGTAAAAGTTTATGCCCAAATTCTTTCACATAAAGAGCTCTAGCTTACCCATTCTATGGAATCTTGCATTATCCATAATAATAACTGATGGTGTGTTTAATGTTGGTAAGAGAAACTTCTGAAACCAAGCTTCAAAAAAGTCGCTCGTCATTGTTTCTTCGTAAGTCATTGGAGCGATTAACTCACCATTTGTTAGCCCTGCAACCAAAAGAAATCCTCTGATATCTTCTTCCATATACTTTACCTCTTTATTAACTGACCTTTTTAATGAGCGACCATATTCTCGATAAAAAAATAAGTATCGAATCCTGTTTCATCAATATAAACAGGTGCTAGATGCTTTAAACTATTAAAATTTTTAAGAAATAAGGCTACTTTTCCTGGGTCTTGTTCAAAGTAGGTGTGGTTCTTTTTTTTCGAGTGTAGCCCATAGCTTTAAGAGCATAGTGGATAGTAGTTGGATGACAGTCAAATTCAGCAGCTATCTCAGTCAAATAAGCATCTGGATTGTCAGTAAGATAGTTTTTGAGTCTATCTCTATCAACTTTTCTTGGTTTTGTTCCTTTTACTTGATGGTTTAATTCTCCTGTTTTTCTCTTTTTAGCTTTAACCAGCCATAAATGGTATTACGTGAGATTTGGAAAATGTGTGATGCTTCTGTTATACTACCTGTTCGCTCACAATAGGAGAGAACTTTTTTACGAAAATCTATTGAATATGCCATAAGAAGATTATACCACATTATGTACTGTTTTAGGTTCAATTGACTATATATAGCACGGTCTTAGCAAGCTTATTTGAACACCAAACAGAGTTAAGTGAACGTCTGCAAACCACAAAAATAATTAAAAAACTCTATGAACAGTTCTCCAAATTTATGTTACAAAATTTTGATGATCTATTTTTTTCATGATGATAATGTTTGTTATAGAGAGGAGTACAAGCTATTCAACTTTATCCTAAAAAGAAGGTCTTTTTAAAGAATACTAAATATGCTATTTTACAAACATGGGTAAAACGTTATAAAGAAGACTCGAGTGAACTAAAGAACTTGCTATCTATTTATCAACTTGTTCAAAAAATCAAGTATCAACTTGGGCTAAAAGACGAAGATAAAAAAATCAGATGCTTAAATTCGGTCACTACACCAAGGGAAGCACTCTCCAAATTATGTTAGATCAAGAGGAGAATGAAAAGAAGAAAAGTACTTTTTTTCGGTATCTGGGAAAAACTCGCTTGTATAATGCTAATTATATGAATGATCCCTGAAGAAGGAATCGTCATAGAAAAGATATTAGGTTTAGATAGACGAGATATCTTAGAACCAAGCTCATGGTTTTTAATGAGTTTTACAAACAAAACGGATGATCTGGCCATGTGGTCCCAGTATGGTGATGATGCCAAAGGTGTTTGTCTAGTACTTCGTGAAGAGGATTTTTTTCTAGATTTACTTCCTTCAATGATGTTTCGTGGCGTCAAGAAAAAAACATTTTTAGAATTCTCTGATAAGATGTATTTACTGAAATCTGAATTAAATAGTGGTTTTTGAAAAAAATCTATCTCTCGGAGTGAAAGCGAAAATTCAGTCGATACTGTTAATGATGAAGGAACTGAACCGAATTCTGTAGAAAAAAAGCTAGTGATTCAAAAAGGGAATCGTGATTATCTCTACCGAATTGCCTATGTTAAGCATATAAAGGAAAATTTAAAACTAGAACGAACTGAACTATTTGAGAAGTCGGAAATAGAAGAATTAGAAAAAAATTGTTGAATAGTTTAAAAAGAAAAAAACTAGATATCGGTTCAAAAAGTCACGGAGGAGAACTATCAAAAATGCTATTTCTGAATGTATCGAAGAAATTCGCTACTTATTTAAATCTGTCGATTACAAATATGAAAAACGAACTGCGCATCTTACGCTATGCTAACCTAGACCCAAGTAATGAGGAAATCAAAAATTGACAAAACCTCTGGGGTAGGTAAACTTTATGTAGAACGAAAAAAATTCAATTCAAATTGAGGAGGTTATTTTTCGGACCTAAGTTTCCAAATCCTGAATATGTAACTCCTTTATTGAAACTTTTGGATAAGGATATTAAGTATAAAAAAATCTACGATAAAATTCAGATAAAGTTCTCAAAAAAATCCTCTAATCTTCTAGTTTTTCACTAGGAGATTTTTTTATATAAAAAAATTTTACACATATTAC
>BNJT01001312.1_pt1 | contig 128580 bp, 189 predicted proteins | sample 8540491 | NCBI WGS metagenome assembly BNJT01 (sample SAMD00202455, study PRJDB9452) | human saliva metagenome | host: Homo sapiens | reverse complement strand
AAAAACAGGTGAAGAGAAACTCGTAAAGGAGGAGAAGAAATTAGAGATGGTGAGGCTGAACTGGCTGACGGTTGGGATAAGTTATTAAAAGGCAAAAGATGAACTAAGGGAAAGGTGAAGACAAGTTAACTTCCCTCTCTGGAAAAACTTATAGAAGACAAGGATACTTAAAAAGGAGAAAAAGAATATAACTCAGGTTTTTAAAACTCTAAGGCCAAGGCAGAGTTAGGGTGAAGAGGACTACAAAGAGGGATTAAGAAATTTAATGCAGGCAAGAAAGAATATGAAAAGAATCTCAAAACATATGAAGAAGGGATAAAGGCTTATACAGAAGAGAAACTTGAAATGGCTGAGCAGGCAGGACTGCACCCCTGGAAGCTAAGGCTGCACTTGGAAGAAGAGGGTAAAAAGCTTGAAAAGGCAAAAATGAGTCTTGAAACAGCTAAAACTGCTCTTGATGAAACCGAAAAGGTTTTAGCTGCAAGCAAAAACTGGTTAGACGGTGGAAGGGCTGAAATAGAAAAAGTCTGAGAAGAAACTTGAGGCAGAGGCACAGCTTGAAAGTGGTAAAGAGGAGATAGAAAAAGGCAGGGCAAAGATAACTCGAGCTGAACTTGAATCGGGAAGAAATGAAAATAAGGGAGTCGGAGCAAAAACTTAGAAACTCTAAAAATAGAAGTAAATAATGGAAGAAATAAGTTTTGAAGAGGCAAGAGAAAAGCTTGATAAAATAGTTAGAAAAGGCTGAGAAAAAGTACGAAAAGGAACTCCGTCTGTAAATAAAAAGCTTGAAAAAGAGCGGGAAGAAGCTTGCGAAGGCAAGGAGAGATGTAGGTATATTAAAGCCCCTGATTTCTATGTGCTTGACAGAAATATGATGGAAAGCTATGTGAGTTTCAAAGCAGAATGCGGAAAGAATGGATAGTCTTAGCAATGTATTTCCGGTTATCTTCTTCCTTGTAGCCGCTTGAGTGCAGAGCCTTACTGCTATGACAAGGATGGTTGATGAAAACCGCATGGAGTGGCATACTCAAGGCTCTTGGATACAGAAGTCCTTCCATAGCCGGGAAATATATAGCCTATGCGCCCTGCTTGCAACTGCAGGTGGAGCATACTGGGAATTGCACTTGGTGAGAGGTTTCTGCCACGCTTCATAATTAAGTCTTATGGAACTTTATTTAGAGGACTGCCGTATTGTTTTACACCGGTTAACTCACGAGCAGGCTCTTTTTAGCCTTTATTGCCGCCATGATAAGTACAGTTGCTGCTACTCTTATCTCAGCTCTTTCACAGCTGCTTGAAAATCCGTATCTCTGATGTGGCCCCTTGCTCAAGTTCAGGCAGAAGAGTAATTTTAGAGAGGATAGATTTTTATTTGGAAGAGAATGAACTTTACTTGGAAGGCTGCTGTCAGGAATCTTGCAAGATATAAAAAGAGGCTGATAATGACGGTGGTCGGAATAGGCGGCTGTATGGGACTTTTACTTGTAGGCTTTGGACTTAAGGATTCAATAAATGAAATAGCAAAGAAACAGTATATTAAGATATTTACATATGACGCAGGCATAACACTTAATTCTAAGGCCAATAAAGCTGAGAAGGAGGAAGTGGTGAAAAGGCTGCAGAAAGTTATAAGAATGTATCAGAAGGCATTGAGATACAGTTTCTTGCAGTTGACCTTACCCATAGGGGGCAAGATTAGAAATACCTATCTTTTTGTTCCTGAGAATACAAAGAAAATCAAAGACTTCCCTCACTCTTAAGGACAGGACTACAGGTGTAGAATATACTTTTCCTGATGGGGATGGAGCATATATTTCAGAAAAGACCGCAAAAATGCTGGATGTGAAGGTAGGCGACAGTGTAAATATAGTAAGGGATGAGAAAAAGAGGGTATCTGTTAGGATTGAGAAGATAGTTGAAAATTATGTGTTTCATTATCTGTTTCTTTCACCCGGGCTATATAAGAAACTGTATGGGGAAGAACCGGACTATAATACCCTGAATATAAAAGTTTGACAGGAATAAGGTGAATAGACAGGACTTGGAAACACACTTCTTTCCTATGCAGGCTGTTCTGGAGTGAGTTTTGTGGATGAACTTGAAGAGCAGATAGATAGAATGTTGAAGGTGCTTTGTTAGTTACCCTTTGTACTGATTGTGGCAGCAGGTCTTCTGCCTTCGTAGTTCTCTATAATCTGAACAGTATTAATATACTTGAGAGAAAGAGGGAAATAGCAACTCTTAAGGTGCTTGGTTTCTATGACAACAGAAGTTGCAGGCTATGTGTATAGAGAGATATTATCTTAACTCTCTTTGGGATAATAAGCGGGAGTATTGTGTTTGGAACCATTTTACACAAATATGTAATTGTTACCGTGGAAGTAGATTTAATGATGTTTGGCAGAAATATTAGCTTTTTACAGTTATTTGATGAGCAGTCTTATAACAATAGGGTTTCTCTCTTATTATTAACAGAGTTATGTATTTTTATTCTAAAGAAAATTGATATGACAACCTCTCTAAAGGTGTGGAGTGACATACTGCTTATGTTTATTGGAGGTATTTTTCTAACTAAAGAGCTACCAGAACCTCAATTGGGTTTTTGCAGCTCTTACTCATAATGTATGAAAAATCATTTTAAATCCAAAGCAGGCAATATGCTTTCTAACTATTCAGAAAGAGCAGAATCTTTTCCTTGTATATATTTCTATTCTTCTCGTACTCCGGCCTTTTCCCACCTCACTGAGGTCACTCAAATAATCATGTTCACTGAATATGATGTTGCCCTGACTGGATTACATTGATTGCGATATTTGAACAGTGTCCGGCAACCTGTCGCAGTAATGATATAATCAGTAGCACTACGCCAAGTTCCCTGAACATTCTCCTGTACGAAGCCTCGCCACATCACCTGTTTCTCTATTTAATATCAGCTTGTCTATATATACTCTTAAGAGGTTCAACTGTAGAAGCCAGCTTTGTGTTCTCTCCCATATAACATTCTACCGCATTAACAAGAATCTCTGAAACAGCCCTGTTAAGTACATCTATGTCTCCCTTTGCACCTGCTGAAAAAGCTGACCTTTGTCTTATTCATAAGCTTTCGCAAGAAGCACCATGCTCACGGCACGAGTCGCTGATTCTTTCTATAACAACGATGTTGTGAAGCATACCGTTTATCTTCTTGCCATCCGTATCGCTGACATCGGTGCCGGATATCTTTATAAGATAGGCATTTAGTTCGTCTTCGAGTTCATCAAGTTCATTTCTATTGTTTTAATCTCATCTTTATCTTCTTCCGTATATTTTTATCAAAGACATCTATCGACTGTAAAAAGCTTTGCTGGCCTGATTTGCCATATAGACTGTTTTAATCTTTACACTGGCCTATAGCTATGTCGGTGAAACCAGAAGACGCTCATCAAGTAAAAACACGCTTTTTCTTCCCCGCCGTTTTCTTTTATTACAATATTTGCCAGAGCTACAAGCTTATTGGAAAAAGGAAGGAGAACTATGGTTGTAGCTATGTTAAATACTGAGTGAAAACCCTGCCACGGCAAAGGAGTTGATGGCATTATCAAAGCCGCTTATTTTAATAACATCTTTGAAAAACGAAGTATACAATCAGTCCAAGCATAGTTCCGATAAGGTTGAAAAACTGATATGATGACTGATACTTTTTGCATTTTTATTAACTCCGATGGAGGATAAAAGTGCAGTAACACAGGTACCTATATTCTGTCCCATTATAATGGGTATAGCCATTCCGTAGGTGATTGAACCTGTAAGCGAAAGTGCCTGAGTACACCGACAGAGGCAGCGGATGACCGATTATGCCCGTAAATACAGTACCGATAAGTACACGCAAGCAGGGGGTTTTAAATGCTGTGAGTATATTGGTAAATTCAGGCATATTTGCAAGTGGTGCAACAGAATCGCTCATAAGTTCCATGTCGAACATAAGGACTGAAAAACCAATGATGATAGTCACCGATATCACGCTTTTGGCACTCTTTGCACCCATTATCATAATAACGCCTATGAGGGCAATGATAGGGGAGAAGTTTTTCGAGGCTTTAACATAGACAAAAAGATATTGTCTGTTTTTAAGGCCGTTTTAAAGCCTCAAAAATCCAGGCGGTAGGGGTAGTTCCTACATTGGAACCATGATTACACCAACTGTCTGAGATAAATCCATTATTCCTGAGGTTAACAAGACCCACAAGCATTACGGTAAGTGCCGAGGAAGACTGGATGGCAATAGTTATTACTGCACCCTAGAATAAGGCTCTTACCGGGATTGGAGGTAAGTGTCTTTAGTATGTCTTCAAGCTTACTGCCGGCTACTTTTTCAAGACTTCCAGACATTGCGATGCATTCCAAAAAAGGAAGAAGGCAAGTCCTCCGCAAAGCGTAATTATTGAGTGAGATATTCATAAATCTCTCCTTAATATTAGTTGTATGCAACACCTCGATTATAGCATAAGCAGGGTAACAGATACAACTGTCAAAGTTTACGATATTGGGAATGATGATATTTGCATAGGAAACTGAGCATATCTACTCAAAAGCCTTGACATAACGGTTAAAAACATTATCCTAGTTGTGGCTGATTATAGGAGTTATCATTTAACATTAGAGCTGCAGGAGAGGCATATATGAATGTGAAGAGATGATGAGTATACCTCGGTGGTGGCGATGTATACAGAAGAATGCTTGAAAATATGGACACGGGCGTTTACTTTGTAAACAGTAACAGGCAGATTACCTTTTGGAATAAAGGTGCTGAAGACATAAGTGGATTTTCAAAGGAAGAGGTTGTTGGTAACATAATATTGCATGATGATATTCTCAAATCATGTTGATGAAAAGGGTAATAAGATTTGTATATGCGTATGTCCTCTAAAATCAACCATAGAAACGGGAGAATCTAAAGAAGCCATAGTTTACCTTCACCATAAAGAGGGGCATAGGGTAAGAATTAAGGTAAAATCATTTCCGCTTTTTGTTGACGGTAAAATTGTAGGAGCAGGTGAAACTTTTGAAAGACTTGTATCTAATGACAGTAAGGGTGATGTTACAAAAAACTCTTTATGATAATTTCAGCTGTTCAATAGAAGAACTCACAGGTATTGACTTACTATGATGAACTTACCGGACTGCCTAATAGGAGATATCTTGAATCCATACTGGAATCAAGATTTATAGGTTTTCAAAATCTAAAATTTGGTTTTGGCTTGCTTTTTCATGGATATAGATAATTTTAGAATTTAACAATACTTATGAGATGATATGGAGATAAGGTGTTGAAGGTAGTTTCAAATACATTTGTATCAGCAATAAGAAAGACTGATTTTGTAGGCAGGTGGGGTGGAGAGGAATTTATAGGTATCTTCCCTATGGTAAGTAAGCTTGACTTGGAAACCATAGCTGAAAAGATTAGAGTGCTTGTAGAAAATTCAGTGCTTAGAGAAGACGGAAAACAGATATAGTATTACCATATCTGTTGGAGGAACCCTGATTAAGGATGGAGATGACATTGATCTCTCTTGTAAAAAGGGCAGATGAAAAAATGTATATAAGCAAGAAGAATGGTAAAAATATGGTTACAATAGAGTGAAAAAAACGGCTATTTCTTAACCGGTACAGTGGTTAAAGAGATAGCCGTTTTTTTAAGAACACATACTCTCAATTATGGATATTTTGGTTTTACTTAGATTCCATTACTGCCTTATCATACTTATATATAATCAGTTTTCCCAAAAGCAAAGAAACGGTTGCTTGTCCAACTTCCCTTGTCACAGGTCATAAGAGATGATTGGTTTTCCAACTTATCAGACTCAGTATTATCAAGTAATTCTAAAGAAGTGTTAGGAACAATTTTGTATCATATATCCTATATTCATAGATGTTTGTTTTATCAGTAATGCGGACTTTCGCCCCTTTTTATAGACATAAGAGAACCGAAGAGAAGGCTTTTTGTCGCCGTTATTATGTCCGGCAAGGGGTATAATTACCCTTTCCCATAGTATCATCCGGCTTCACCTGTTAACGCCCTGAGCAGATTGTAGTTGGTTGCACCTTGAAGATACAGAGATGTAAAATCAAGGGAAGGAATTACAATCTGTCCTATTAGAAGAGATTTATCAAATGGAGCATTATCCATATAAGGTGGCGGTAGGTGAAATTTCTTCTACCTGTTCAAAAATCAAAGATTTCTTCCAGGCCTTTCCCTTGTTTCATTTTCCTTTATTTCTTCCGGAGTAACTCTTTCAATTACTTTCACGGCTGTCTGTACTTCATCATGAAGTTTCACCTTTGCTGTATGTAGGGAGAAGTGAGAACTACTCCGGCTGCTATGAAGTAAAAAGATAATTTTTCTTAAAAATATTCATATTGGTTTTGTCCTTTCACATGGTATAATCTATAGTGCAGGTGCCAGAAAGTATGAAAATTGGCTAAAGCTTACCTGCAGGCAATTTACTATCATTAAAGTATAACATATTTTTGAAAATTTGTCAGTTATGAAAAATGACTGTACTTACGACAATATACAGGAGGAAAGCTAGTAATATATGATAAAGACAGGAGTTTCAATAAATATTCTACAATAGTGATAAGAATAGTGGAGAGTTTTATTTCCTGTCTGCCGCTTAGCCTGATTGAAGAAATCATTGGATATTTTTCAAACAAATGGAGTTAAAATAGAGGAGGGGAGTATTTTTGAAAAGAATGATAATGAACATTAAGCTGTCATACCAAGATGACAGGAGTTATATTTTAAAAGCCGCTTATAAAAAGCTGATGATGAAAATGCATTACAGCTAATCCCTATTTACAAAGAGGAGGTCAGTTTTGCAAATAGAATGGGATGGAGGAGGCTGGTAAACATATGTTTAAATACTTAACTCCTGGAGAAACTTTTTCGGATTCTTATGACAGATACAATATAATTACAGATGTAGACGGAAGAAGGAATTGTTTCTGATAGGGAGTTAAAGGTGAGGCTGCATTCAAATGGGAAAAGTATGAAAGAAATACTAATGAAAAAATAAAGATATGACTATAGAAGAGGCTGCAAAAGGAAATGATGGAGTTGTTTCCGGGTTAAAATCATCATCAGTAATGGAGTAACAAAGACACAGGACACAAAAAGATTCAGATAGAAAAAGAAGGAAAAATTTTATCAAATAGCTGAGTTTACGGATAAACAGGTATTTCATAATGTGGCTGAAGAAAGAGGTTGAAAAGTTCTGTATAACTGAACTTAATGAAAAAATTTTTACAGTTAAATGCCTGGGGGTATATCAAGTGAAATTCAGATAAAGCTTACAAAAGAAGAAAGATAATCCTGGTGTAAAGAAGGCTGATAATAAAAAGATGGCAGAGGAGGTAAAGGCAAATAACAGGAAGAAGAACTACATACTTGAAGAAGGAAGCGTAATAGAGCCGCTTGCAGACATGGGAATATTTACTAAAGAAGGTAAAATTGTCAATCTCAATGTATGATAAGTACAAACAGATAAAACCGCTTTATATAGAAATTATAGATGATGAACTAAAAAGAAGATAATAACTATCTGAATATAATCGACTTTGGCTGCGGCAAGTCATACCTCACCTTTATAGTTTATTATTACCTGACAGAAATTAAGAAGATCAATGTAAATATGATGAGGGCTTGACCTGAAGGAAGATGTGATTAAAAAAATGTAACAGAGCAGCTAAAAAAGTACGGATATGAAAATCTATCATTTGAACTTAGGGATATAAACGGATACTTGGCACCTTTCAAAGGTGGACATAGGTGATTACCTCATGCCTGTGACATAATACGGACTTTGCTTTATATAATGCAATTAATTGGGGTGCAGACTATATTTTCTCAGTGCCTTGCTGCCAGCTATGAGTTAAATTCTCAGATAGAAAGTGAAAGATTTTTCACTTATGACCAGATATGGAATTATAAAAGAGAGATTTGCAGCCCTTGCGACGGATGACCAGAGGGAATCTGCTTGAATATATGGGCTATAATGTAAATCTGCTCGAATTTGTAGACCTGAGCCATACGCCTAAAAATATTCTAATCAGAGCCGTAAAAATCCTAATAAGGCGAAGGAAGTAAAGGATAAGGCAATGGACGAGAGTCCGCAGAATGATGGAGGAGTATGGACTTAGCCAGGCACTGTATAGACTGATTGCCCTTTAGTGAATCTTAAATCAAAAATAATAAAAATTCATATAAAATTGACAGTTTAGTTTAGCAATTTAAAGTAGTAGATTGCAAAACTTGTAAGATATTACTGAAAATAAAATTAAAACAATTAAATACAGAAATTTTTCTGAATACAGATTATTGCCTCCATAAAATATTGACATATTAATGACTTGGATATATAATTTTTGTATAAAAATACATATTTTATAGAAGGAGGGTATTTTTATGGAAGCAACAACTTTTATTGCTGCTGATGATACTTGGGTGTTATGGACAGTGTTGGCAGTATGTGCAGCTCTTGCGATTTATTTGGAGCAGAGTACGCCTGGGCAAGTAAGGTAACAGGCTGTATTCTTGCTACAGCCTTTTACTGGTACTTGCAAATCTCAGCATTATACCTACAGATGCACCGGTTTATGATGCTGTATGGGGCTATGTTGTTCCCCTTGCGGTTCCTCTCTTGCTTTTTAATGCCAACATTAAAAAGATATGGAAAGAATCAGGGAAAAATGTTCATCATATATCTGCTAAGCAGTGTGGGAACTCTTGTGGGTGGATTCGTAGCTTATTTTTGCACTTAAGGGTGCTATACCTGCTCTTAATGACATTGTACCTATGTTTGTTGGTACCTACACTGGCGGTTCAGTTAACTTTATAGCTATGTCACAGCAGTATGCAGTTCCAGGCAAGACCGTATCTGCAGCCCTTGTAGCAGATAACCTTCTTATGGTGCTTTATGTATTCGTACTTATATCACTGCCTTCAATGGCTATCATAAAGAAGCTCTACAGACAGCCTTACGAAGATGCTCTCAAAGGCACAGAACAGATGCAGATAAAGATAACAACAAGACTATGGCAGCCAAGTATTGGGGAGCAAAAAGAGATTTCCCTAAGGACATAGCATTTGCAGTTGCTATAGCATTTACAATAGTTACAGTATCCACAAAGCTTGCAGGAGTTATAAGTGGCGCATTTAGTGGAGAGGATTTTGTAAGTAAATTCATAGGTGGTTTCTTTGGTAATAAATATCTGCTTATGACTACATTTACTATGCTTCTTGCCTCTGCTTTCCTAAGCAGATGTCATCTGTAAAGGGGGCGCAGGAGATAGGAACCTTCCTCATCTACATCTTCTTTGCGGTTATCGGAGCACCTGCTTCCATACCTATGATAATAAAGGAGTCTCCACTTCTCCTCGTATTTGCACTCATTATAGTAGCAGTAAATATGATTGTATCACTCATCTTTGGTAAGATATTCAATTTCTCCATTGAAGAGATAATAATAGCATCCAATGCCAACATCGGCGGACCTACCACAGCGGCAGCTATGGCTGTATCAAAGGGCTGAGCTCTCATAGTTCGGGACTCCTTGTTGGTCACCTTAGGCTATGTGCTAGGTAACTATTTAGGAATACTGGTTGGTTTTGCACTCCACTGATGAACTATCGTGATATCATAATTAGATAACAGGCAATGTACAAAATACAAGGCTTCCTAGTCGATATGTATCGTAGGGAAGCCTTGTATATGACTATAAGTTTAATTTTCTTACCAAGCTTTTGAGGTCTCTAAAGTAAAGTTTCTCGACCCTAGTTTCATTCTTTTCTTCCTTGTTTTCCTTAAAGTTCTTATTACTGTAGTATTCTTTCAAAGGATAGAGAGTGGTTTTCCCCTATTCTTTCAGGGAATAGCAGCTCATATTTGTTAGTATTGCCTTTAATAAAGCGGAAGTTTAAAAATAATCAGGTAAACGCTCCATTTTTTGTGTACGGATTCATTTCTCTATATAGCGCTTATAATTTCATGGCTTTATCTATCTCCTCTTTTTGTCTTAAGCTCCTTAACCGCTTCATTCATTCCGATAATTACAGGGCTATCTTCAGGCTTTCTGATTGTTTTCCAGTCTGCCATCACTGTAATATCAATAAATATGTCTTTATCTTTCTTAGTTTGATTGCTAAAAAGCAATAGTAAAAATTATCTAATTTATAAGTCCCATTCTTGTCCATCAATCATTATTTCTTTAACTTCATTTCCTATTTTAGCGGCCATATCATCTGTTAATTCAGAGCAGGTAAAATCATTAATGATATCAGGATTTTCTTGTGTATACGACTCACTTTTTGCTTGTATACTCTTTGAAGCTTCAGTAGCGCTTATTGCTGCTGAACTTTTATTTTTGTTGTCACTTTTTCTTCAGCTTTATTACAGCCTGTAATTAAAAAACACAAGTAAAGTCATCATTAATCACAAATAATTTCTATATTTCTGCATCATACCACCACCTAGCTATAGAATTTAAAATCAGGATTATAAATAAGATAGTTGTACTGATTAGTTATCAATATAGAATCTACCCTTTCGATGGATACTTTTGTTGGTGTTGTTTGATATATAAAACTTTATATCTACCAGGCTTATCAACTTTATACTTATATAGTAGTTCACCATTTTGAACTTATAGATGCAATTTTATCGCCTTTTATCATTAAGTAGTCCAACTATCAAATTTATCTGAGGTATTATCTGATTCAAAAAGAAAATTCTATTTTTCCTGCCTTGCTGTAATGAAACTGTACTTGTGGTGGCCTTATTACCTTTTTCCCTATATTGACGCTCTGTAATTGACGCCATATAATCAAGCTTTGTTAGAAGCGTATTCTTTTTGGGCTTTTCGGGTTTTGTGTGTTGTTCTTCATTGAATATTGGTTTATAGCCATCCTCAATATCTATCCCTGTTGACATTCTATCGCTGATATTTCTGGGAAGTTTTTACGGCAATATCGGTTGCTGCATAGGAGACAACCGGAAATGCAGCTATTATGAAGGTTGATATAAGTACATATGGAAGTGCTCTTATCCCGCTGTTATTTTTAATCATGCTTTTTATTCTCCTTTCAAGGCTTTTTATATGTCTTACCTTTAAAATATAATATACTGTTATATTCATATTTTTCACTAGCTAAAGAACATAGTAGTCCTTATGTATGCGACTTTTTCCTGCTTTTTATATCCATCCAAAACCTTTTCGTCACAAGACATTTCATTTATTTCAATGAATCTATCTGATAGTATGTAGGTTACCGGATTAAACCAGTAAATTAAGCAAATGAAAAATATAAGCTTTACGATATAAATAATCCTGAGAAACCAGATGTGTTAGTTCTATGTTTGAGAATAAACTCAATTTCTACCTCTGAAAAAGTTAACTTCAGGGATGTAAATTTTTAGGTCGAACAAAACCAATTATAAAATGGAGATGGTATGACCGGATTTGTAAATAGTCTAATATCTTTTTATCCCCATCTCATTCTGTAATTTATTCTTCACTGCTATAATCTTTCTGCATCGGTAATGTCTTTGCTTACTTTTTCAAGCTTACTTAAGAAGATGTATTCATTAAAAAGACGAGTATACCAAAAGATTATAATGCCGGTAATCACACTACAAAGAAGAGTATAAGTATTATACTCTTATCTAAATCAGAGAGCTCATCGGGCATCATGCCTCTAACTAGAAATAATTCATGCACATCTTCACCCTGTTATTTTTTATTTTTCAATATATAAAAAAATGATAATATATATATGCAATAACCGCAGGCAGTGAAATGACGAGGTAAAGAACAAAACCTTTCAGTATTTTACCAAGCTGACATTTGCTCAATATATTTTTCAAGTATATTTTTAATAAATAGCATTAATAATATTACAATATTAATTCCAACCACGGACATAAGTAAAGCAATAACTATTTTCACTCATCATCTATGCTATTTTCAAACTCCTTTATTAAACTATTTACCTTTTCCTGTTGTTTTTATTTAACTTATCTTTTCCATAAAAAGGCTGCAACTAAATGTTCAAAAAGAACTGCTGCCAGTTGCTTTTTAATTTGTTGCCTCAACACAGCTCCCTCATACTCATTTGCTGAAACCAAAGCACTATAAACATGATGTACACCAACCTGTTTGCTCTTTAGATATCCCTTTACGTGTAAGTTTATGAATGGTTGTTGCCAAAGTATTTCTAGACTGAGGAATGACTCATATATTTTACTGCTTTGTACTTCCTTACTTTGCTTCCATATAAATTTCATTATCTCATATTCTAAAAGGCGTAAGTTCCTTCTTTCCGTTCAAATATTCTAAAGTATTACTATTTATCCTCATTATTATATACCTATACTATTTTATTTTTAAAACTACACTCGATACTCTACACTGTATTATATAATAGTTTCGTTATTCGCATTATTATTTTTATAATTATTGTCATATTATCACAATTGCCATATAGTATCAGGAAATGCTGTATTTTAATTCGTTACTAATTAAAATACAGCAACTACCGTTTACTATTATGTGGTACTATTCATCAAAAACTGAATGATTAACCAATCAGATTCAAATATTTTTGATACCCAGCCACTAAGTCCATCACTTGACGCTTTTTACAGAAATCCAAGTAACGCCATCTTTTATTCTTTTCGCTGTATCACCATCTTCGCTCACTAAGTCACCCTTTCTCAAGTACCCAACAACTTTACCACTAAGACCAGGTCTTATTTTTAAACCTGCTGAGGTTACTTCATAAGTAGCTGAAAAAGGTACAATTCCATTAGAAATAGAATCAGTTAACTACGTAATTCCTTGCTGAATTGGCTTTAACAGGAACTGCGCTAAAATTGATACAAAATTGCGCCCACACAGGTAAGTGCGGCAACAACAGTTTTCTTAAACATAATACATCCTCTTTGAATTTATTTAATTAACCTTAAGTAAATACGCACACGTTGTTATAAATGCCGTATCACAAACAAGAGTATCCATATCTACTAAGGAAGTATCCTTTTCCTTTACATAGTCTTTTATCTTTATCTTCACATCTTTTGGAGATGCAGATATCATAGGTAAAAGTAGCACAGTGTAGGGGATTTTCTCCAATGTAAATGTTGTTGCATCTGTCCCAGTACTTTTTATAATTTACAATACCTGGAAAATACTTCTCACACTGCTTCTTAAGTTCGCTCTTATCTTTTTAGATAAAAGAACATCTGCTTTCTCTCGCTTCTTATTGCCCTATGGAATTGATATTAACTACACCGTATATATTATCCTTTTTCCTCTTTGACAGGCTTGCCGCAAAGTGTCTTGAGCCTCTTCTTAGGTGTTCTGAATCAAAGAACACAAATTCAGGATTGTATGAAAGCTCTTTATCAGAAAGAACCCTTGCCATCTCCATAAGAGCCGCCACTCCACCGGCATTGTCAAGTGCACCTATACGTCCCTTTATATGAATCATATCTTGTTGAAAATATAACAGTCTTAAGTTTCGGATTTGCATCTTTCCTTTTTACAATTATATTTCTACCCTTAAATAGCACCTTTTTCTTTCTTTTGATTCTTATTAATATTGCCATTTAAGTCAACTAGTTTCTCATCATAGCCGTTAAAGTTCTGAAATTTTACATCATAGCCATATCCCTTAACAGTATCAAATATATACTTTCCTGCTTGCTCTTTTGGTTCTCACCCTTGAGGAACTAGTGAGTTTATTAAAATTGATCTCCACATCTTTTTGCTTACCAGATTTTCTGTTTCTCTTAAAACACTTTGCTGTCTTTTTGAAATTTTAATGTTAGCTTGCTCAACAGTGGCTTTTTGCAGAATAGTGATGAGTATAAAATATACTTCCGGTAACAACACAAATGATGCCGCAAACACAACTCCAACATGTGATATTTTTCTAAGGTTCATTGTAGTATTCATATTGATTACTCCTATTCTAATTAGTATTGTTAATATATACATATTATAACAATATATTGTTTTTAAAGTCAATATGTTGTTGCAAAATTTTTGAGATTTTATTATTTGCTGGATTTTTCAAGGCAAGTGCAATACCATTTTCAAAGTAAATGCAACAGGGATACCTGTCAGAGTAAGTGCAACACCGAGTTCACTTTAATTTGAAAAACTACCTACAATATATATTCACATAGAGTTAACAACTAACTACTTGACCTTTATTTGAGATTTGTAGATAATAGAAGGTGTTAAACATCAACATAGACTAAGGGGGAAATTATGATTTATAAAGCAATTGACAGATTGATTGGATATGGACTTAAGAAAGGTTTACTTGAGAAGGAAGACATTGATTACATAAGAAATAAGCTTCTACACCCTTTGCCTGCCTTCCTACGAAGGAAACGGGGAGATAGGAGAGTGTAAGGAAGAGCTTTGTGATATTCTTTCAGATATCATAGGCGTAGCGAGAGATAAGGGCTTATTAAGTGACTCCATTACCGAGCAGGATTTGTTTGATACAAAAGATTATGGACTGCCTTCTTGGCAGACCTTCAGAAATAGTGTCGTAAATTCGATGAACTGCTTAAGAAAAAGTCCAAAGGAAGCCACAGACTGGTATTATGATTTCAGCAAGGCAACAAACTACATAAGGGAAGACAGGATAGTTAAGGATGTGAAAATGGCAGGCTGATTCTCCTTATGGGAAGCTTGATATAACCATCAACCTCTCAAAGCCTGAGAAAGACCCTAGGCTATAGCGGCAGCCAAGAAGCTGGTGCAGACAGGCTACCCTAAGTGCCTTCTTTGCAGGGAAAATGAGGATTTGCAGGAGATATGAACAAGCCTGCAAGAGAGAATCACAGACTCATACCACTTACGCTCTCAGGAGAGAATTATTTCACAATACTCCCTTATGTGTATTACAACGAGCATTGTATTATATTAAACGAAAGCTCATATACCGATGAAGATAGACAAAGCAGTTTTTCTGAAACTTCTTGAATTTACAGAAAAATTTCCACACCTAGCTGGCTGGTTCCAATGCAGATTTGCCTATAGTGAGGCCCATCCTTACCCACGACCATTTCCAGGGAGGAAATTATGAATTCCCTATGGCTAGGGCAGGGCTTAGAGAAGAATTTAAGTTTAACGGTTATGAAGATATTAAGGCAGGGGTTGTAAACTGGCCTATGTCTGTTATCAGGCTTACAGGAAAAAGATTATAGGGAGGATTGCTGAACTGCAGATAAGATACCTCAGTATCTGAGAGGATATTCAGATGAGGGCTGTAGATGATTTGCAGAGAGTAATGGAGAACCGCATAATACTATTACACCTATTGCAAGACGCAGGGGACTGACTTTGAGATAGATCTTGTACTTAGGAATAACAGAACTACAGAAGAATTTCCGCTCGGAATTTTCCATCCGCATGACAAACTCCACCATATAAAAAGGAGAATATAGGACTCATAGAAGTAATGGGACTTGCGGTACTCCCCGGCAGGCTTAAGGGAGAGATGGATAGCTTAAGAACAGCACTTCTTGAAGGAAGGATATCAGACAGGATGAAGTGCTTAGTAAACACGCTGACTGGGTAGATGAGTTTATGACCAGGCATAGAGAATTTAATAAAGATAATGCAGAAGAGATAATAAAACAGGAAATAGGGACTTGTATTCTCAGAAGTACTTATAGATGCAGGAGCTTTACAAAGATGATGAAAATGGAAGAAAGGGAATGCTCAGATTTATAGATAAGATGAATTATATATAATATGAGCTACAGGTAGTTAATGACAAATAGTTTGATGAATTTTGAAAAGCAGTATTCTCCTCTTTTTGCAGGATAATGTGAGGAATCCGGTACTTAGTGCATTCCTTATACCATTTACGGTATCAAATAATATAGAATACCGTGTTTTGTGATAATTGCAATTTTTCTTATACTTTAAGAAACTTAGGAAGGTTGGTATTCTTGTGCGAATATCACTTGTTTTTAGAGTTTGTTTTTGCCAATCTTATAATTAAGAACCTGACGAGCAAGAATCAGGCCTCTAGTGATGTGATTGACGGCCTGACGGTTTTAGTAGATAAAGCCCACGATTATTCATTTCCATCTGCCCATACCGGCAGTGCTTTTGCGCTTGCAGTCGTAATCTTTTATGGTGATGGAGAGGAAATATGGATTATAGCTATTATTATCGCAAGTTTAATGGGATTTTTCAAGAATGTATGTGGGTATGCATTATCCAAGCGATGTACTTGGGGGAATATTAATAGGGACAATGACTTCTTTTTATTGCAGTTAAGTGCTTTCCGGATTCATCAAAACTTATGAGAAGATTTGCTCCGCAGATTCAGGATGAAGAGATGAAGAAGGCCTGTCATGATTATTAATTAGTATAGGAGCGTAACAATGAATATTTCCACTAAAACAAAAAGGAATAATCTTTATTCTTTTTAGCAGGCTTTAGCTTTGCTTTGATGGGTTTATTTGTAAATCTTGCAGGAAATATTCCTACTATACAAAAAGCTTTTTAGAATATAGTTCCTGTATTTATCGCAGGAGCAGGGCTTAGGGAATAAAAAGGCAGAGATTAGGATTAATAAAGGTGACTTGCTTTTCCTTGTATTAAGAGCGTCTTTTGGCACGGTGGGGATTATCTGTAATTTTTATGCATTGGATCATCTGAAACTTTCAGATGCAAATATGCTAAATAAGTTGTCTCCGTTCTTTGTGATTATTTTTCTTTTATTATTCTAAAGGATAAGTATATTTTCAGGAATGGCTGTGGTTGGAGCCTTTATCGGAGCAGCCTTCATCATAAAACCAAGTGGAGCCGTGTCGATGTTTCCGGCACTTATAGGTACCTTTGGGCGGAGGCTGGGGCTGCATACACAATGGTAAGAATACTTGGGAAAAGGAAGGTAGATGGGAAACTGATAGTGTCTCAGCCTTTTTCAAGTCTGGTCTGTACCCCGTTTTTAGTATTTCAGTTTGTACCGATGAATCTTTATCAGACTTGTATGCTCCTATTAAGCGGAGTTGGAGCAACAGTAGGCCAGATCGCAATTACGAAGGCATATTTTTATGCACCTGCAAAGGAAAATATCAATTTATGATTACAACCAGATTATAGTATCAGCCCTGTTGGGCTTTGTCTTCTTAAATCAACTCCCGGATATGTATAGTTTTATAGGGTATGTGATAATATTTGGAATGGGAATATGGATGTATTTTTATAATAGAAAATAAGTTCAAATTGAAATATTTACTACTTAATGCTATAATTAAACAATATAAGGATAGTAAGGGTGTTGTACATTATTGCTATGGCATTTTGAAAGTGTTGACAAAATAAAAATGAAGGAGAGATAACTTATGAAAGGTACTGTTGTAGCATCTTGGCTTACTTCGGGCAGGCGGCTTTTTGGAGATGATGTAGTAAATAAGGCTCTTGAGAAATACAACCTAACCTCGGATCATATATTTTTCCCCTCTGGAGGATGTAGATGACAATATCGCAGTAGGTATGGTTGAGTTTTTAGGGCGAAGACTGAAATGACCATGAAAAAATCTGGGAAATAATGGGAAGGAAAAATATAAGAACCTTTGCAGGATTTTATCCGGGATTTTTTAGGCATGAAAATGCATATCACTTTCTTAAGTCGATGAATGATGTGCATGCAATAGTAATGAAGAGATTCAAGGGTGCGACACCGCCGGTACTTGATATGACACCTATTGACTCCAATACAGCTCAGCTTGTATACCGTTCCAAAAAGGCAGATGGGCAGCTACCTTCAAGGGCTTTAAAAAGGTGTATTTGCACATTTTAATGAAAAAGTTGATGTAAAGATTGTGAGTCAGAATGGCCCTGAGATTAAACTTGAGTTAAAATTTGACAAAGCCTATTTCTTTATACAAAAGAGTTATAAGGTAAATAAGATACTTTCTTTAGGATTTATCAAAAATTCGGTCTACAAGACCTCTCTTTTTAACTATGCTTGGAGTTGGCGTGGCAAGCTTTTGCATCATTTGGCTTGGGATGGGAGCCGGTAGTGGTTACCTTAGTTTCAGGAATAGTACCGGCCATCTTTGGTTCTCTTTCTCAAGACCAATAAGAGATGTACAGGAAGAACTTGATGACTTAAAAGCATAGAAAGTTTATAAGCCACTGATTCTCGAGAGTGGAGATGAATATCAGGATTTGGCTGAGGACATTTCCAAGGTTAAAGAAGTTGTTCAGAAAGACTTCATAGATTTTTAATGCAGTAGTAGATGAGATGCATGGTTTCAATCTGTCCCTGGGTGAGATTTCCGGGAACATGAGAACTACTTCTGATAATATTAAGGGAATTATGGACAAGGTTACAGATGATACAAGCAGGCAGGCAAGTGAAACTGAACGCCTTAGTGAATGTACTTAATGGAAGCGTACATAACATTACTGAAATTTCTGAAGAGAGTCAGGATAATAAAAAACTAAGATAGAAGATGCTATGAGTGGAATTAAAGAAAGCTTCGCAGGAGTTAAGAAGACTGCTTTTGAGATAAATAGGGTTCTTGATGGACTTGGTACAATCAGGGAAAGCGGTGCTGCACTTCAGGACGATGCTGATAAGATGGTTCAGATAGTATCTATAGTTTCAGGCATAGCCAGTCAAATAAATCTTCTTGCCTTAAATGCTTCCATAGAGGCAGCAAGAGCAGGCGAGGCAGGTAAGGGCTTTGCGGTAGTAGCAGAGGAAGTAAGAAAGCTTTCAGTGGAAACAGATAAGGCTGTTGAAGAAATCAATCAGAATCTCACAGGCTTTTGTTTCTAATATGAAGGAAGTGGTATCAGGCATCGATAATCAATATCAGGTGCTTGCAACTGAAAATGAATCCCTTGACAAGGCTGTGGACACATCTCGTGTATCAAACGATAATTTACAGGCTGTTTCTGTGCTTATGATTGATAACTCACAGAAACTTAAGGGGTGAGGCAGAATCAATTTCCGAGCTGTTTGAGAATATTCAGACACTTACTTCAATAGCTGATGAGAATTCTGCTGCAGTAAGTGAAGTAAATGTAAGTGTGAGGTTCTTATATTGAGCAGATTAAAGAACCTCCCACCAGATAGGTGTATTTGATACTATGATAGAAGAGTTTAAGAATAGATTAAATAAGTATCACATTTTATCAAAAATAATCCTCTAATGAATCATCTGATTTCTTAGAGGATTGTTTTAGTATTGTACGGTAAACCCTCTGAAAATATCCGGAAGAAAAGATTTTTCAGGATTGATGAGAAAAATTCTCTGTTACATGCTTATGATAGGATAAATATGTGTTGATATGTAGAATAACCTATGATATTATAATCAGTCTAAAAATATAAAATATAGAAAGAGATTAAGTTTATGTGGTTATTTTTACGCTTGCAACAACCTTCCTTTGGGGCTTGGCAGAGCTCTTTTATAAGAAGGGTGCCCGCCCTAATGAAAAAATTTTCTCATCTTAAAATTGTAGTTTGTGTTGGTATAGTAATGGGGATTCATGCACTATTTATATTATCCACGCAAGATATTCACTACAATCCTATAAATATGGTACGCTATCTCCCGGTATCTCTTTGTTATATAGTTTCTATGGCACTGTCATTTTTTTGGTATGCGTTTTATAGAGGAGTCAATTTCAGACCCGATTGAAAACACATCCGAGCGATAACTTCAATCCTGTCAGTAGCTATACTTGGGAAGGTAATTTCCGGTACTTCCGTAATAGCAATAATTGTAATAGTAATAGGTATCCTTGGAATAGGTTTCCTTGATGGACATGGAGATACGGACAGAAAAGAAAAACTTGGAAAGAAAATGGCTGTAATAGCTTTTGCTATGCCGTTTTGCTATGCTGTTATAGATGTACTTGGTTCCTTTCTAGACATTTACTATTTAGACATAGAATTATCACCACTTGTAAATGTTACGGAAGACACTATTGAGACAGTAGCCAATACATCTTATGAGTTTACCTTTGCGGTCTGTGCTGTTATTATTCTTGTATTTATGTGGATTAAGAAGGTAAAAATTTGGAATTTCAGGGCAGAGAGATAAGATACTGGCAGCAGTTTTTTTGAGACTTCAGGACAGTTTACCTATGTATTTTGCAATGAGTGGAAACGGTGCAATAGCAGCTCCCATAATTTCAGCCGTTTGTGTTGTATCATTACTTCTTTCAAGAATTTTCCTAAAGGAGAGGCTGACAAAATTGCAATATTTCTTCCTGTTCTTAGTTATTCTTGGAATTCTGACGCTGGCGGCAGTGGAAGGAGACTAAGAATACGAAATTGGTCAAGGTATTTATATAAAAAAATGGTTGTGTTTTTAAGGCACTAATATATAATAATTAATTACACTCAATTAATTAAAGGCACAATTAATTATTCAGATATTCAGGTACATAACAACAATCAATTTTATTTTTAGGAGGAAGAGGGATGAAAAATAAGGACGAGAATGTTGCTTTTATTGCTGTACCTATACTTATGGCTATACTGCTTTATTGCAGGAAGCTCTTATGTATATTCAAGCAGGATGGTAGAAGGCTTAGCTAAAGAGTGAAATGCTGGAAACAGCTAAAAATATGGCTCAAACTTAGAAACCTTCATTGCTAAGCAGATTGCAAATGTAGATATGCTTTCAGACAGTATTACTATGTCTGACTTATCTGATAAGGGAACTTTATAATGAATTGATATATGTAACTGACAAGAACAGTGACATTCTTGCAGCCTTCTGCAGGATTTTTCAGATAAGCGCTTCTTTAATGGAAGCCAGTTGTCTATACCTGCTGACTATGACCCTACAACCAGAGACTGGTACAAGGATTCCATGAAATCTGACCGTCCTTATGTATCCATTCCTTACATTGATGCAGCAAGTGGAGATACTGTAATTACGGTTTCAACTCAGATTAAAAAAAGATGGAAACGCTATAGGTGTTCTTGGACTTTGATATTACCATGAAGACTGTAAATGAACTTGTAAACGGTATTAAACTCTACGATACAGGCTTCGGCACATTATCGACAGCGAAGGATATATCGTATCTTATAAGGACTACGAGCCTTCAGAAGAATTAAGTAAAATGAGGATGGAAGCAAGGCAGATCTTGTTGATCCTATACTTGAAGGCGAAGACGAGACATTTTATTCAGTTGAAGATGGTGTAAAAGAGAATAAACTCTAAGTATGATATAAGCGGAACTGACTGGATATTGGTTGTGAGTGTTCCGGAAGCTGAGGTTATGAGTGGTGTATTAAAAACTTAGCATCTTTATGATTACCATAGGAACCTTATTCTTTGTTGTGATATTGGGTCTGCTTTTGTGGATAATAAAATCAATTACACATCCTATAGCAGCACTTGGTTCAGACGATGGAAAAAACTTGCAGAGTATGACCTGAGTGATGAGGTTAAGAACGGAATCAGTAAGAATTCGGGTAGAAAAAGATGAGAATAGGCTCTATATCAAGGGGAACAGAGAAGGTGGTAGAAAGACTTAGGGAAATAGTATTAAATATTAGAGAGGTATCGGGCAGTATCCTATCTGTTTCAGAAGAGATTGATGATAATGCAAAAAGTACGGCCAGAGCTTCAGATGAACTTACAAAGGCCGTAGATGGCATTTCTATTGGAGCAATGCATCAGGCTGAGGATATGCAAAGAGGCAACAAAGGCTATGCAGAGTATGGGTGAAGCCCTCTCAGTCAAACGAAATCTCAATGGAGGAACTTAATACTTCTTCTGATGGAGTATTTTGCAGCTAAAAGAAAAAGGGAATATCTGCAATAAAAGAACTTATAAGCACAACAGCCAAGGTTGAAGAATCATCTAAAAAGGTAAGCGAAGTTATAGAAAGAACAGATGAGGGTGCTAAAAAGATAGATGAGGCAAGCAGCATGATTAAGACAATTGCAGGACAGACCAATCTCCTTGCATTAAATGCCGCTATTGAAGCTGCAAGAGCCGGAGAAGCAGGAAAGGGTTTTGCTGTAGTTGGTGGATGAAATCAGAAAGCTTGCAGAAGAGACAGATAAATTTACTGAAGAAATTGTTGAAGTAGTACAGAATCTTTCAGAGAGAACAAGAGAAGCTGTAGACATAATGGAAGAGGTAAAAACAGTTGTAGGTGAGCAGACTGCCTGCGTTGGTGAAACAGAGAAACAGTTTGTTTATATTTCGGATGAAATTGATGTAACTAAAACAATAATCACTAAATTAAATAATTCAGGAAAAGAAATTGAAAGTGCAAGAAGTGAGCTCTCAGATATAGTTGAGGGACTTGCGGCCGTTTCAGAGGAGAACGAGCAGCAACAGAAGAATGCCTTTGCATCTGTAGAAGAACAGGCGGCTTCAACTGCTATAATTGAAAGCTCAGCAGAAAGACTGCCGGCGATGGCACAGGGACTGGAAGAAGCAGTACAGAGATTTAAGTTATAAATTTGGGTTTTATAGTAATTAAATAACAAGGGTTATAGTAAACATTCTATAACCCTTGTTATTTTTCTAAAATGTGATACATTATCCCTATGGAATGTTGTATATTTCACACAATATTACATTTATGGAGGTTTACGCTATGGAACTAAAGAAGCATGAAGAACTTTTGATTAAGAACATCAAGACTCTTATGGGAGTGGACAGCCCATCAGGGTTTACACAATGCGGCAGAGCTTGTTAAAAAGATTATTACAGAACTGGGATACAGCTATTATCAAAATAATTCAGGTAATGTAATAGTTGAGATTGAGGGTGAAGATGATAAGGAGCCGCTTGGTATGTCAGCCCATCTTGATACCCTTGGACTTATGGTTCGTTCGATTAAGGATAATGGAGATTTAGCCTTTACGGTAATCGGTTCCTCTGTTACTCCTAGTTTGGATGGGGAATACTGCCCTATCTACACAAGAGAAGGTAAGGTGTATGAGGGAACTGTTATATCTGAGACTCCTGCAAAGCAGTATTTATGATGCAAACACTCATCCAAGAGAAGCTGAGAATATGGTAATCCGTCTTGATGAGATAGTAAATTCCAAAGAAGATGTAAAAGCTCTTGGAATAGCAGCGGAGATTTTATATGCTATGATACAAAGACTACTTTCACTTCTTCTGGTTTTTAAAAATCCCTGTTTCATAGATGATAAGGCTTTGTGCAGGCATATTCTTAACCTTGCTTACTATTTTTAAGGAAATGAACATAAAGCCCTAAGCACAAGACCTATATATGTTTTTCAGTTCACGAAGAGATAGGCTATGGCGGCGCTACCTTACTCGTGATATGAAAGAACTTCTCGTTGTAGATATGGGATGTATAGGAGAAGATCTTTTCAAAGAGACAAATGTCTCTATTTGTGTAAAGGACAGTTCAGGACCTTATGATTATAAGATGACAACAAGGCTTGTTGAGCTTAGCAAGGAGCATAATCTTCCTTATGTAACTGACATATATCCAATGTATTTTTCAGATGCACTCTGCAATATGGAGGGCAGGATATGACACCCTGTTGTGCCCTTTATAGGACCGGGAGTTGCTGCATCCTATGGTATGGAAAGAGCTCATATACAGGGACTTATGGCTACAGTTGAGCTGATTTTTACATTATATTCAGTAAGATGGGATTATACAGTTGTGCTTAGCAAGTTCCTTGCAAAAATATTTGTAATTTTTCTTATTTTTGAAAACGAGCTGTCCGCACCCTTGCAGACAGCTCATTTATTACAAATAACTTCTCCGATATTCTTATACACATCTAAGAGATATGTGTGGCATAAGTTTTTATTCCTCAGTAGAAGCTCGATTCCTTTTTCCTTCTCTACCTTTGTGCTTATCGTTATAGATCTTCTGATTATACCGATTACAATGGAAAAGAGCAAAGAGTGAAAGGAGGCCTACGAAAAGCTTCTGTGCTCCACCTGAAAGTGTACCGCCTACATAAGAATAAACGATGGTTGCAGGAAGCTGGCCTATACCTGTAGCAATCCAGAAAAGACCAGAAGCCCATATTGGTAAGACCTGCACCATAACTTACAAAGTCAAATGATACGAAAGGAAGGAGACGGCAAATTAAGATTGCATATTTACCATATCTTTCAAAGAATACATCCACGCTTTCCATAGCACCCTTTGCTGGTAAGTTTCTACAACATCTCTACCAAGAGCTCTTGCAAAGGAAGAAGCAGAGGGCTGCACCAACCATTGCTGAAGACCAGGAGAGAACTACACTGCATACCCAGCCGAAGATGGCTGCATTTGAAAGGGTAATAAGGAAGGCAGGGATAGGGGCCGCTATTGACTGAAGTATCATAAGTATGAATGAAACTACAGCGGTAAGAGGACCGAATGACTTAAGATACTCTATAACTACAGTTGTATCAAGCTTTGATATGGTAGCAAAGCAGTATTGAGATTATTTCTAAAGTCAGCAAAAACAAAGTAGACGATGAAGAAGATTACAATGCCTGCAACCGCAATATATCTAAGTTTCTTTCTCTTGTTCTTGATTTCACGAATTTCTTCTTCGCTCTTTTCTTCTCTGAGGTCACTAAGTTTTGCCTCTTTTTCTTTGATTTCCTTAAGCTCTTCTTGGTATATATCTTCTGATATTTACCGAGTGTAAGGGTTATGTAGATATTTATGATATTTACAACTACTACAAAGATGATGAAAGGCACCTTCATTGCGTTAACTGATACATTTGGTGGTAAACTAAGCGCTTCTTTAGTTAAGTAAAAGATATTTGGTATCTTACCAAATATAAGTGCCATCACGATAAGAATACCTTCATAGATGAAGAAAAGGTATTTTGTTGTGATATTGTTGAATGCAATACCAAGCATGATGCCGAAGGCAACAGGTATGTACATAACCAAAGCAAGGTTAATCATCATCTGGTAGCTATTACTAAGTGAAAATAAGATACCGAGGATGTAACCTATAGGTAAGCACATAGTAGCGTTGTAAAAATATGGCTCTAACTTTCTCACAATGTCCTCCTTTTAGAAAGAAGCCACAGACATGCAGTTTAGTGCAAAAAGCTAAAATTGGCTCTGTCGTGGCATTGGTTATTAAATTACTTCTGAGTGTATACTTAACAGCTACATAAGTTCCATCTTCAGGAAGAACATCAGCATTACCGGTAAAGCCAACCTCTCCTCTGGTCTCAACGGCGCTATGTATAAGTAGTATTTGAAAACGATACTACAGGACAAGAATCAAGGCAGGATAAGTATCCTGTATTCTTAGCTTCTGCAGTCTTGCGGTTTCCGCCAAATCTCATTTCAATAGGTTTCTTGTTGCTGTCGATAATTACTTCGTTGTAGTCATAGTACTTACCTGCACCGTTCCAGGTAACTTCACACTTGATAGGATCTCCCTCAACATGAGTGGTTTCCTTATTGTCTACAGTCATGTTGCCACCTTCTTTTGCACCGATTGCAATGAGTGCATCATAGAAATCAAGGGCAGTGCCATAAGCTGTGAATATTGACTTTTGTACCGTTACCGCCATCCTTAAATACAGATGCTGTCTGGTTGGCTGTGTAAAAGTACTGACCGTTTACTGTACATAAAAACTGTGACTGTCTTAGCTTCCTTGTCAATCTTAATTGGGTTAGCAAGAGATACGCCATCTACTTCATCAGCAGCGGCGTTAGAAGCTGTGCTTTTTGCAGCACTTGCTGTACTTGAAGCCTTGCTTGAGCAGCGCTTGAAGCTAGCTGAAGCAGGGGTGCTTGAAGTCTTGTTTGCACTAGACTGTCCGCCACAACCTACAGTAAGTGCCATAGTTTGCTAGAAGTGCAGCGATTAAAGTTCTTTTTGTTTTCATTTTCTTTCCTCCGTTCTTTTAGGTAAATAATGGCTTTTATAATGACTACAAAGCCACACATCTAGTGGATTATAACATACCTTAAGAGAAAAATACATATAAAATACGAAAGCTTATTGTATTTTTGATAAATGCATACAATTATAGATAAAATATATTTGAATAATAATATAGCTGCTGTAAAATGAAAGGAATGTCTGTAGATATCTCTTATTATATACAGGATTACGAGATATTTTGGGCAAAAAACAGATAAGGAGAAAGAAATGACGAGAGACTATTACTTAAATGGATAGTATATGTGGTTGTTGGAATTTTGATTATTATAACTCTGATATTGAATTTGAGAGGGAAAAATGAAACCAAATAAATCTACAAAAAGATAATTATATTTGTACTTATTATTGCTGTAGTCGTGATAGCTAATCATTTCTTGGGACTGTCTTCTTACCTTAAGATGGATAGGCTGATGGAGCTTAAGACAGTGGTTGATGACAACTTCCTACTGGCGGCTGTTATCTCATGGCCGCCACGGTCTGCAGGCAGCGTTCTCCTTGCTCTTCCGGGAGTAAGCTTTGCGATAGCCGCAGGCATACTCTTTGGCGCATTCTGGGGTACCTTGCTTTGTACCCTGGCAGCGAGCATTGGTGCAATAGTAGCCTTTATAGCAGGAAGGTTTTTCCTTAGAGACCAGATTAGGCCTATGGCTATGAAGAATAAATATCTTAAGAAATATCTATTTGATGATATGAAGAAGAACGGAGTCTTTGTACTTATGATAACAAGGCTTTGTGCCACTCTTTTCCTTTCAATCTCTCAGAACTTTGCATACGGAATTACCGGACATAAAAGCTATCTACCTATTCTATATTTACCTTTATTTTCATCCTCCTGGGTACCGCTATGTATACGGTGGGAACAGCAGGCTTTTTGACTGACAGTAAGAACAGGGTATTATATATCGGATAGCGATAGCTCTCTTTGCAGTGGTGGTCTTCTTACAGCCTACCTCTTTAGGAAGTTTGTGGTAGACAAGGAGATGCCGGAGGAAATTGCTGAAGAAAAACAAGGAAAGCTCTGAGAAAAAGTCTGAATAAGATGAATCTATAGATGAATTAAGAGAATCGTCTGAATTTCTAAACACATATAGATGCGTAATAACTTGAGATAAATTGGAGAATAATATGGGTAAAATCAAGCATACAGATGCAAGTAAATGTATAAACTGCCACCTCTGTACCAAGCACTGTTCATTCCTCACTAAGTATGGTATTACTATAGGGGATGTGGACAGGCTTAGAGAGTTAAAATACAGCTGCTTCCTTTTGTGGCATGAATGTACAAGAGTCTGTCCGAAGGACATAGATGGAAAGGCAGATTATCCTTGATATGAGGACTGATGAAGTAAAAAGAAGGTAAGTACGGTCTCAAGCAAAAGGGCTATGGGGCATTACTTTTTGAGAAGAAGAACTATATATTTAAGAATTATAGAAAAGGAAAGTCAAAGAGCCTTTTATTCCCGGGCTGTAACTTCCTTCTTATTTTTCCAAAGACTATAGCCTACCTCTCAAAGCTATTAAAGGATGTGGCGGACATAGATACTGTCTATGACTGCTGTGGCAAAGCCTATAGCTGAGCTTGGACCTCGTAAAGGAAGAGAATAAGATAATAGACAGGATAAAATGACTATATTAAAAAGACATGGGATAGAAGAACTTATTTTGCTCTGTCCTAACTGCTACTATCACTTTGGTGATAGGCTTGATGTAAGATTACCGTTATCTATGAAAAAGCTCGCCGAATTGGGACTTGGCAACAAGATAGATGTAAATGCTGACATCTTCCTTCCTTGCCCGGGACAGGGAAAACAAAAAATGGATGGAGTATCTAAAGCCTTCTTAAGCAAAGATATGGACTATGTAAAGGGTGTGCAGTGCTGTGGAATGGGCGGCTGAGCATGGTAAAGGAAAGAGAGCTTTCAGACGATATGCCTAAAAACTTAAGGAGCAGGGGCACGAAGGGCTTATAAGCTACTGTGGCACCTGTGCTGGAACTCTTTCAGGCAGGGGTGTAGTATGGATCACTTCCTTCCTCTCATCCTTGGAACAGGAGAGAAGGCTGATTATAAAAATCTCATGGAAAAATAGAGCAAAAACAAAAAATTAAAATAGATTTAGTGTGATTTATATGATAATATAATGAGGCGAGTGTAAATTATATTTGAGGCTCATAATAACACAAAAATAGAATAATAGTAGTAGAAAGAGAGGTAGATGAATGAAGGCATTTATAGTATTTACAAGAATACCGGTAGAAAAACAAGACAAAAACTCGTCTACTTACCTATTACACTCCAAAGCAATGTGTGGACTTCACCTAGCTATACTTAAAGATCTAAATGCAGAAATAAATCGTTTTAATTCCTCGATAAAAAAACTTATATTTACTATCTTCCTGAAGGGACTTGAACATCCTTAAAGATATTTTCGGAGAGGACAAACCCTATAGGGCTCAGATAGGAGATAGTCTGGGGATAAGATGTATAATGCTATTTCTGAGGTTTTGTCAGAAGGTGCATCCTCTGTCTGTCTATGTGGAACCGACATACCGGAATTATCTGCTGAGGATATAGAAGGAGCCTTTGACCTTCTTGAGAGAAACGATGTGGTTATTTCACCAACTGAGGATGGTGGATATTATCTGGTAGGGATGAAAAAGGCGACTAGAGAAGTATTTGATATAGAGGGCTATGGAGGAAGTACTGTCTTTGAAAATACTAGGAGAAAGGTCAAGGATTTGGGCATAAGTCTTATGACCCTGTATAATCCATCGTGACATTGATGACCAAGAGGACATAAAGGCATATTATGACATTATGAGGAATGATGAGAACTTTAGGAAAACAAATACTGCAAAGTTCCTCAAGGAAAATAAAAAGATAGCTATCATTATTCCAACCTATAACGAAGAAAACAATATAGTTAGTCTGCAAAACCAGCTTGAAAAAATTAGAGGCAGGTGTGAGATTGTATTTGTGGATGGAGGAAGTACAGATAAAACCTTGGAACTTATTGATGAGAGTAAGTATAGACTGCTTCATTCAAAAGGCCGTAATGTACAGATGAACTTGGGTGCGATGAGTGTGGAAGCAGATATTCTATTCTTTCTGCACTGTGACAGTATTCTACCACCTAATCCACTGGAAGAAATCCTTGATTTGATGGATGATTACAGGGCAGGTTGTTTTGGTATAGCCTTTAAGAGTCTCTCACCACTTATGTTTATCTGCAGGTATATAAGCAACCACAGGGTGTTTGACAGGAAGGTCATGTTTGGAGACCAGGGCATAGTTATAGACAGAGACTTATTTATGGAGATAGGAATGTTTCCTGATTTGCCTATAATGGAAGACTATCAGCTATCCCTTACCCTCAAGGAAAAGGGAGTAAATCTAAGATGGCAAGAAAAAGAATCTATACCAGTACAAGACGATTTAGGGGAGGCCCTATTAGGAAGCTATGGATAATGTGGAAGATGAACCGTCTTAGAGCAATGTATAGAAAAAGGCGTGGATATAGAAGAGATTTTCAGCAATGTATAAGGATGTGAGGTAAGATGGAATATACTTCACTTATAGAACGGCTTATAAAAGCAGAGAATACAGGGAGGGACTTGGACTTCCTGAAAATGTGGAAGAAAAGTACGAGCTGCTTGCCGCAGGAGAGTACAATGTAACCTTTAGCTTCACTCATCCGATATCGGGTGAGAAGCTCATCTTAAGGATAAATCAGGGCTCACAGATGCACCTTGAGAGTCAGATTGAATACGAGGCAAATACCCTGAGACTCTTAAGAATTCAGGCAGAACGCCAAGGCTTTACTATGTTGATGGAAGCAAAAAATACCTTGATAAGGGCATATTGGTTATGGAATATCTGCCGGGAGTTGCACTTGACTATGAGAAGGACTTGATGAGGCCGCAGACATCCTTGTAGACATACACAGACAGGCCTTGCCTGGAGAAAGTGGGCTTATAGAGGCGGGAGGGTTTTAGCTTTGTGCTTGATGAATGTGAGGAGATGTTTAAGCACTATACCGAAGCAAATATGCTGACAAAAGATATAGAAGGCAGGATAAGGCATCTTCTTGATATGGGATGGAAGCTGTCAAAAGTCCGGTGAAGTAAGCTTTGACGGGCTGTATAAATGTCTTATAAATACCAGAGCTTAATTCGACCAACTTCCTTATAAATGAAGAGGGTAAGAACTACCTGATAGACTGGGAAAAGGCAGTTCTTGGCTATCCTGCTCAGGATATAGGACATTTCCTTACATCTACAAGTACCTTTTGGAAGACAGACATCATCCTTACCAAGTCGGAGATTGATGATTTTATTACAAAGGTACATAGAAAAGGCAGGGAGGTATTTTTGATACAAAGGGAATAAGGGAGAGCGCCCTTGCCTTTATCAAGATAAACTGTCTCAGAGGTCTTAGCTGGTGTGCCATAGACTTTCGTGCAGTATAAGGAAGCTGACAAGGAGATAATGAATGAAAGCTACAAGGATAAAGCTTGGCCAGTATCTGGAAGATAGCTTTATCAGCGGGATAGAAGATATTTTTTTAGAAGGTATTATATATAAGTAAAATATAATAAGTCGTTTTGGAATTGAGCTTGAAAGTTATTACCACATGGGATATATAGTAAAAACACTATAGAACATCTTTTTATAGCCTATTCCTATTTGACTTTATTTGAATAAAACTGTAATATGATTGCGGACTAAATGTATAGAATAATATTAGATAGGGAGAAACATTAAATGAAGAGAAAAATTATTGGCAGGTATTTTATCACTGGCTATGGTTGTTTCACTTACAGCCTGTGGAGCAAAGAATGAGACTGCATCAAGCAGGCAGTATCATCAGCTAAGAGCAGTGCAAGCGTGGCTTCTACAAAAAGTTCTGCATCGGCTGCATCTGCTTCTGCATCTAAGACTGAAGGAGGTGACTTTGACAAGCTTGTAGAGGCTGCAAAGGGTACAGAGGTAAGCTTCTATGGCTGGGAGCGGAGACGATAAGCTAAATGCCTGGCTTGATGATTATTTTGCTAAGAGACTTAAAGATAAGTATGACATTACCTCTAAAGAGAGTGCCTATGGACATCGACAAGATACTTAGTCAGCTCTCAGGTGAGCTTCAGGCAGGTAAGAGTGACGGCGATATCGATATGATATGGATAAATGGAGAGAACTTCAAGACTGCAAAAGAGAATATATCTCTTTTGGACCATTTGCAGAGACTCTTCCTAACTTTGAGGCTTATATCAATAAAGACGATAAGGAGACCTACTATGACTTTTGCCTTCCCTATCGAGGGCTATGAGGCTCCTTACGGCAAGGCTCAGCTTGTATTCTTTAATGACAGCAAGGTTACACCTGAGACTCCTAAGAACACAGATGAACTTCTTGAATTTGCAAAGAAGTATAAGGGAAAGGTTACCTATGCGGCTCTTCCTGACTTTACAGCATCAGCCTTTGTAAGAAATGTTATTTACGATACTAGTAGGTTACGAGCAGTTTGCAGATATGAAGGCGGATAAGGGCTACAGTTAAGGCTGCAATAGAGCCTGCGCTTGAGTACCTTAGAAAGCTTAATCCATATCTCTGGCAGGGAAGGAAAGACCTTCCCATCTGATAACCCTTGCAGTTACAAAGATGTTTGCAGATGGTGAGCTTGTAATGGGTATAGAGCTATTCAGCCTTTGGAGTGGCTACTATATTGAAAACGGAACATTTGCAGATACAACCAGAACCTTCCAGTTTGACAAGGGAACTATCGGTAATACCAACTACATTGCAATTGCTTCTAATTCAGGCAATAGCGCAGGAGCACAGGTGGCTATCAACGAAATGATGGACCCTGAGGTTCAGGCAGACAGATATAAGGTACTTAGAACAATCCCTGTTGTGCAGTATGAGAAGCTTAACGATGAGCAGAAGAAGGCTTTTGACAGCGTAGACATCGGCAAGGGTGTAATCAGCCAGGATGAGCTTCTTTCAAAGAGACTTCCTGAGATGCCTGCAGGTCTTGTTCCAATCATCGAAGAAATCTGGAATGAAGAAGTGGTAGGAAAATAATGAAAAACTGACACCATATTTACTTTTTGGTGCCTCAGCTTATACTTGGAACAGTATTTATAATAGGAATTGTAATCGGAATTACTCAAAAGCCTTGGGGTAATTCCGATTTTTAAGTATATACTCCGACACTTATGTACTATAAGGAAATACTGGGAAGAGAGGCAAGCATACAGGCATTTATTTACAGCTTTTAAGATAGCGGGAGTATCTGGGTTTTGTCCATCCTCATAGGAATATTTATGTGCTATGTGCTTATAAGTACAAAAAGAAGCGGACTTATCAACGCTATAGTGAAGCTCCCTCTATAATATTTGCCCACACCATAGTTGCACTTATGATAATAAATGTAATGTCGCAGGGAATGGGCTCTTAGCGGAGGATATTATTTCATCTTAATATCATAAGCGACCAGAGCCAATTCCTCCTCATATAAATGATACGAGGCGGGTGGGGTCATCCTTGCCATATATGGAAGGAGGCTCCTTTTGTCAGTTTACTTTGTCATAACTCTTATGGCGGCAATCAGCAGTAACCTCGGGGAGGCAGCTATAAACCTTGGTGCAAGCAGGCTTACAGCATTTATCAAGGTCAGCCTTCCGCTTTGTATAGGCAATATCTTAAGTGCCTTCCTCATCATCTTTGTATATGCCCTTGGAGCCTATGAGCTTCCACAAATCTTAGGGCTACACAGCCAAAGGCACTGCCTATACTTAGCTATATAGAGTTTCAAAAGCCTGACCTTAGGCTCCGCCCTTACGCAATGGCTTATAATGGCGTGCTTACCGTAATCTCAGTATTTGCTGCCATAGTTTACTCAGACTGATGAAGAAGAGCAGTGAGAAGTTTGAGGGGCAAATGAAAAGAAATAATACATTTGGCAAGATTATAATAATAATATTTTCACTTGTAGTCATCCTCCTGATTCTTCCCCTTTTTATGTGGGTATTTACGGAGAGATTTACCTGGCCTTCACTCTTTCCCTCAGGCTTTCTCACTAAGAGCGGTCAACAGCCTTATAAGGATGAACTCTGAGCTGATGAAGACCTTTGCGCTTAGCATACTGCTCTCTCTAACTGTAGCGGCGATTTCAGTGGTTATAGGGCTTATGACTGCAGAGCGCTGTAGCTTCTACGAGTTTAAGCTTTTAAGGGAGTGGTTAGCTTCTTGGTTATGTTTCCATTTCTTGTACCTACCACGGTATTTGCAATGGGAATACAGGTAACTCTGCTTTAGGATGGGACTTGCAGGCAATGTATGAGTAATTCTCTGTCATGTCATATACTCAGCTCCATACGCAACAAGGCTTATAGAAGAGGGCACAAGGGCATTGTCCCTGCTTGAAGAACAGGCCAGGGTGCTTGGCTGCTCCCCTGTAAAGGCATTTTTTAGTGTGAGCCTTCCAAACCTCGTTCCTGTCATCCTCTCAGCCTTTACCATGGCATACCCTCATTTCCTTTAGCCAGTACTTTCTGACTCTTCTAATCGGAGGCGGCAATGTCAACACCTTTGCGGTTATGATGGTGCCATATATTCAGGGCGGGGAGAAACTTTGCAAGCATATACAGTCTGGTATTTATGATAGTGACGATAGTAATATTTGCGGGCTTTGACAGACTGGCAAAGCTCTTCCTAAAAAATGCGGAAATAGAGTATCACAGGTAGGTGGAATATGAGTTTAAGTGTAAAAGGATTGAATGTAAGCTGGGAAAAACCACATACTTAAGGATATCAACCTTGAGATAGAAAATGGTGAATGTGTCTCCATACTTGGGAAAAAGCGGCTGTGGTAAGACCACCCTTATAAAAAGCATTGCGGGCTAGAGACTGATAACGGAGATATCAATATCTTTGATAAGAATGTGGCAGGACTTCCGCCTGAAAAGAGGCAGACAGTGATAGTATTTCAGGACTTGAGGCTCTTTCCTCATATGAATGTAGAGGACAATATCGCCTTTGCTATGAAGCTTAAGAAGATGGACAAGGCAGTAATCAAAGAAAAGGTTGATAAGCTGTTAGCGCAGGTAAAGGCTCTCAGGCTATGAGAAAAAGAAAGGTAAGCAGGCTTTCGGGAGGACAGATGCGAGAGTGGCACTTGCAAGGGCGCTTGAGCCGAGCCTAAGCTCCTTCTCTTAGATGAGCCATTTGCAAGCCTTGATGAAGACCTCAGAAAGGAAATGGGAGAGCTTGTAAGGAGGCTTCACAGGAAAATGGCATAACAACTGTGATGATAACCCATGACAAAAGAAAGAGGCTATGGAGCTATCTGACAGGCTTGCCCTTATGGAGGAGGGGCGAATCCTTGCCTTTGACAGTCCTGAGGGGCTGCATAACAGTCCAAAAAGATGAGAAAAATTGCTGCTGATGTTAGGGCGATGTGAACCTCTTTTGCGGTGAGGTGGAAGGAAACGCCTTTACATCTGATATAATTAGCTTTTAGAAACTGACAAAAAGTCTGGTAAATATAAGCTCCTTCTTCGTCCAAGCGAATTAGATGTGGATAACAAGGAGAACTGGGGATAAAGGTCAGATTAAAAGCAGATATCTTTCAAGGGGAGATTACTGAGCTGATACTTGAGGCAGAAGAAAATGAATGCAAGGTAAGGCTTCCTTACGGAGAATTTACCAAATCAGATATTAAAAACGGCGATGAAATAAGGCTTATAAGCAGGAAGAACAATGATTTTATACTTTTGGAGGAAGAGGGATGAAAAATAATATTTGACTGTGACAATACTATAGGTGTAGAAAAACTGCGATGTGGATGATGGCTTAACCCTGCTCTATCTTCTTGGCTGTAAGGATGTGGAGATTCTTGGAATTACAAACTGCTTTGGCAATAACGAGACAGAGACAGTATATGCCAATACTTTAAGCTTTCTTAAGGAAATAGGAAGAAGTGATATAAAGGTATATAAGGGAGGTATCACTCCTTGTGACTATGAAAAATGAGGCCACTGACTTCATAGTGAATACGCTTAACTTAGAGGATGAGGTGCACATACTTGCAACAGGCTCTCTTACTAATCTTGCAGGGAGCTCTTGTAAAGGATGAGGCGGCTTTTTAGAAAGGTAAAATCCATCACCCTTATGGGAGGAATAACCTCTCCTTTAGTCGTAGGTGGACTTACAATCGATGAGTTAAACTTCTCGGTGGATTATAAGGCTGCATACAAGGTATTAACTTCGGGAGTGCCTATCAGCATAGCTACAGGAAACAACTGCCTAAAGGTAATATTCGAGGTGGAAAAATTCAAGGAGAACCTGCTTTCTTTTGGTACTGAGATAGGAAGGTACATAGTTGATAAGACCAATTACTGGTTTGAGAGAAATGAAAAAGAAATACGGTATTAAGGCCTTTTGTAACTGGGATGTAACTGCCGGTTCATACCTCATGAGTCCCTGAGAATTTCACTGATGACAGGGCTTATTATAAGCTCTCCGAAGAAGACCTCAAGACAGGCTTCCTTAGAATAAGTGAAGAAGGAGATAGTAACTTTTTGTTAAATCTTCCTCAGATAACTAATGAGGAAGGCTTTGTAAGAGAGGTGTACAGAGGATTTAAAGAGGCGGATATAAAGTTGTAGAAGCCTGGATAGAATATAAACAGATTTTGATGTCCATATCATTTAATAAAGAATATATAAACTCCCACAGTCAACTGATTATGGGAGTTTATTATATGTAATTGAAATTTCCATTGTGCTGCTTATATATATTTGACTGGATTTCCAAAGGTAAGTGAAAAACTAAGTTGCTTTTTAGTTGAAAGAAAATACCACAAGTACTTGACACAAACCCTTTGAGGTTAGCTTTTGACAAAGGATAAAATATGTGTAACTTTGGAGTTAGTCTATACTAATGAGGTGAGAAATGTGAAGAATAAAAAGTGGTACAGCAGTGAGACAAAAGTGATAGCAGAGCAGGTAAATTACATAAAACTTGATTATGGGTGTACTGGAAAGGGAGAATTGACAATATATGATATCTTTCCAGGAGTGTATTTATACTTTATTGATATGGATACTCTCGATATATTTCCAACCCAAATTTTTCCCTGAGCAAATGATTAGCATTAGTCATTGTAGAAAAAGGACAATATGAATGTCAGTTCCCAAATCAGACGATTAGATTGTCTGTCGGAAGGGCAGTTTAGAATTAATGGAACAGAGTATTTACCAGTATGCTTTTCTTTTTCCACTTAAAAAGTATGAAGGGCTGTCTATAGTATTAGATATGCAGGCAATACCACAGCAGGTGCAACAGTTGATGCAGGTGTTTGGAATTGACTTTGGACGATTAATGTGTCTGATGAATGGAGAAAAACACTGAGTATGTCAGCCCGCCGTCGAAAAGAACTTGCTGATATATTTGAAGCAGTATATCAGGGAAAAAGAGATGAAAGTACGGATTATTTTAGAATTAAAGTAATGGAGGTACTTTACCATATAGAAAAGACTCAGATTGAAAAATCGTTTCGATGGCAGATATTTTTAATAGAGAACAGGTACAGATAACAAAGGGGGTAAAAGAGTACTTGATTTCTCATATTGATGAAAATATATCTGTGGAGAAATTAGCAGTTTCATCAGGAATTAATATAAATATTTTTTTATCAAATATTTATGGAAATATATGGAGAAACTCCTATGCATACTCAAAAAGATATCGTATGAATGTGGCTGCAGTCCAACTGCTGACGGGAGAACGACGGATTGGTGATATTGCAATGGGAAATTAGGATATTCCAATGCAAGCAAATTCACTAAGGCTTTTTATTCGGTATATGGAGAATTGCCGAGAGAGTACAGGAAAAAGAAGATAAAAACAGGGCTATTTTCTATAAAACAAAAAGAATGGAGTAGAATTATAGACTTCTTTTGCGTATAATTGTGCTAGTGATTAGATTAAACTAACTCTCGCATTTTTGTTAAAAAAGGAGGATATGTTATGAAGAAAAAAGATGATCTAATCCAGAGGCTCTTGGCATTCGCAGGGAAAAAACGCTGGTTATTAACGGTATCTCATATACTATCTGGAATAAGTGCATTGTTCATTTTAATTCCATATGTATGTGTGTATTTTGCCGCAAAAGAGATGGTAGCAGTATTTACTGGGAGTCCGCTGAATGTGAATGCATTAATGTGCTGGGGAGGTTATGCACTGGCAGCAGAATTAATAGGATTGATAATTTATTTTGCATGCTTACTGTGTTCTCATACAGCAGCATTCCAAATGGAGAAAAATCTGAAAATGGCAGCGTTGCAGCATCTTGCTAAAATGCCGATGGGCTATTTTGATGCAAATCCAAGTGGAAAATTAAGAAAAATTATTGATGAAAATAGCACACAGGCGGAAAGTTATGTAGGTCATCAGCTTCAGATTTAGTAGGTGCATATGTAACAATGATTGCAAGCTTAGTCCTGATGCTGTGCTTTGACTGGCACATTGACTTCCATTGCTGTTATTGTTTGGAATTGGTTTTATGCTTCAGTTTATGTTAATGGGAAAAAGACAGATGAAATTTATGCAGAACTATCAGGATTCATTAGAGACAATGAATCATAGAAGCAGTGGAGTACATACGAGGCATATCAGTTGTGAAAGTATTTGGACAGACAGTGCAGTCTTTCACAAAGTTTAATAGAGCCATTAAGGATTATAGTGATAATGCGATGGCATTTACAATAGTGATGTCGTACAGGTGTGGTGGCGTTTACGGCAGTAATTAACTCACCATTTCTGGTATCATCACTGGCGGCAGTTCTGTCAGGTGTTTTTTTCAGATAATATGGTTCATTTTACGGAAAATTTTCTGTTTTATCTGATTTTCACGCCGACATGTGGTGTTATGTTAAATAAAAATTATGTATATGAGCAACTATAAGATGCAGGCACAGGGAATCTATGCGCAGAATCGATATGATTTTAAATGCAGAGCAGCAGAGTGAAGCAGAGAATCCGAAGCAGAAAACGGGTAATGATATTGTTTTTGAGAATGTAACCTTTTCTTATGAAAAATGCTCTGAATCCAGCAGTTAAAAAAATCTTGGTTTTGTGGTAAAGGAAGGTACAACAACAGCATTGGTGGGACCTTCAGGTTGTGGAAAAAGTACAACTGCCAGCCTGATACCACGTTTTTATGATGTGACAGAAGGAGAGATAAAAATTGGTGGTGTTGATGTTAGAGAATTGTCTCAGGCAGATTTGATGAAAAACGTTGCCTTTGTGTTCCAGAATCCGAAGCTCTTTAAAGAGTCTTTGATTAGACAACATCTGTGCAGGGCGGCGGGATGCCAACAGAGAAGAAGCATTACATGCCGCACATCTGGCACAATGTGATGATATTTTGGCAAAATTCCCAGACGGAATTGATGCGGTGGTAGGAAGCAAAGGAGTGTATCTTTCTGGTGGAGAAGCACAGAGAATTGCAATTGCAAGAGCAATTTTCAAAAGATGCTCCGATTATTGTATTAGATGAGGCGACAGCATTTGCTGACCCGGAGAATGAAGTACAGATTCAGAAAGCTACTGACCGAATTGACAGAAGGAAAGACGGTGATTATGATTGCGCATCGATTGTCGGCGATTCAGGGGGTAGACCAGATTCTTGTAATGAAGGATGGAGAACTTGCAGAGAAGGGAAACCATACAGCGTTACTGGAGAAAGACGGAATTTACGCACATATGTGGAAAGATTATATTAAGACAACAAAATGGTATGTTGGAAACGAGGTGATGACATGTTAAAAAGATGTTTGCTTTAAGCGATAAAGGGTGCAAAAAGCTTGAAAGGCGGTATTATAGCAGCGGCGTTTTATAATCTATGTCTGATGATTCCGGTAGGATTGTTAATGAAGTTGGTACAGGATATGCTTTTTCTATCAGAGTGGAGAGCCTGTAATACAGAAGAATATCGTGTTCTATCTGATTGAGCGGTAGTGTTGTTCTGTCACTGATTTTTGCGGCACAATGGGTTCAGTATAACAAGACCTATACGACTGCTTATGAAGAAAGTGCAAATCGTAGAATTGTTTTGGCAGAAAAATGAGAAAAACTACCTTTATCCTTTTTGGAAAGAAAGATATTGCTGGATCTGACTACAACAATTATGGGAGATTGTACTGCGCTAGAGAGAACATTTTCCAATGCAATGCCAATGCTGTTTGGAACAATTGTGACCTTTATTTTAATATCAATTGGATTAATTGTGACCGATTATCGTATGGGACTATGCATTCTATTACCTGTTCCGTTGGCAACCCTGGTGCTTTTTCTTGCCAGAAAAGCACAGCAGAAGGCAGAGGCGGAGAATGTGCAGGCAAGAAGAAGTGCTTATGATGGTGTGCAGGAATATCTGGATACAATTCAGGAATTAAAAATCTGCATCAAGGGAAGACGAATACTTAAAAGGGTTGGAAGGAAAATTGGATCAGGTAGTTAAGTGTTCTTTCAGAAACGAACTTATCCCGGGTTCAGCTCTTGCAGCAGCCCAGTTTGTGATACGCTTTTGGTCTGGTTGCAGTGCTTTTTGCAGGTGGATATTTTGTTGCAGAGGGACATTAACGATTCCTATGTTTCTCTTTTTTTCTGATTGTAGTAGGAAGAATATATGATCCGTTTTCCAGCTGTTTTATGCTTTTTGTCGGAAATTTTTCTGCATTAGTTAGTGTGGAACATATGAAAGAGATGGAAGCAACATCGATTCAGACAGGAAAAAGCGTGTGTGCGAATCAAGGATATGAGATTGAGTTTCGTGATGTTGTATTTTTCTTATAAGAAAGAAGAGGATGCAGAAGAAGTATTATCAGGAATTTCCTTCGTAGCAAAACAGGGAGAAGTGACAGCGTTAGTTGGTCCTTCCGGAAGTGGAAAGTCTACAGTCTCCAAGCTGGCATGCACGCTTTTTGGGATATTGACAGTGGAAAAATAACATTAGGTGGAGTGGATATTTCCGAAGTGGAGCCTGAGACGCTACTTAAAAAATTTTTGCAATTGTTTTTCAGGATGTTTTGCTTTTTGATGAATCAGTAATGGAGAATATTCGACTGGGAAGAAAAAGATGCAACGGATGAAGAGGTGAGAGCGGCTGCCTCAAGCAGCACAGTGTGAAGAATTTATTGAACGATTGCCAGAAGGATATGATACAAAACATTGGTGAAAAACGGAAGCTTTCTTTTCAGGTGGAGAACGCCAACGTATCTCGATAGCAAGAGCCTTTACTTAAAAATGCACCAGTGGTACTTTTAGATGAAGCGACAGTATCTAGTGGATGCAGAAAGTGAGACATTAGTACAGGAAGCTCTTTCTACGCTGTTGGCAGGAAAGACAGTGTTAGTAATTGCACATCGTATGCGTACAGTTGCAAATGCAGATAAGATAGTTGTTTTGGATGGAGGGAAAGTAGCAGAACAGGGAACTCCAGAGGAATTATTGCGTAATCAGGGAGTGTTTTCACGCCTTTATGCAGCACAGGGACTATAAAAAGGAGATTATTGAAAATGGAAAAATTATTATCAGCAAAGGATTTAATTAACACAGGTATTTTTACAGCAATTTATTTTTGTTGTTATGTTCGTATTTACTGCCGTAATATCTTTTGCACCAATTACTTATGTTTTATTACCAGCATTTATTGCAATTCTTTGTGCACCTATTTATATGCTTTTCATTACAAAAAGTAAAAACCTTTGGAATGATTACAATCATGGGTGTATTAATTGGTATTTTAATGGTATTTACTACCGGTAATTCGTGGATTATGTTTTGTATTTTGTTCATTATTAGGTCTTATCAGTGACTTGATTACAAAAGCGGGTGGATATACAAGCAAGAAGATGAGTCTGATTGGATATTATGTATTTTCCATCTGGCCTGTTGGTTCATTTTTCCCAATCTGGCTTAGGAGATGTTATTTTTGATGGTGCTGTATCTATGGGAGAAGCATATGCAGAAGGATTAAAAAGCAATGACACCTAACTGGATTATCCCGGTTATGATTAAGCTTACACAATTGCTGCTGGTGTTGTGGGCGGATTAGTTGCCGGAAAAATGAATAAGAAAACATTTTTGAAAAAGGCAGGAATTGTGATGAGAAATTTAAACTCAATAACAAAGATACTATGCATCTCGCAATCAATATCACTATTACATTTGGTGTAAATGTGATAATGGAGCTTGTGCTATTAGCTTGTGTAAGTGGGTTATTCTATAGCAAATGGTAAGTGGAAAAAAATGCATTCATTATGACCTGATATTTGCGTTTTTGTTGTTTGGAGATAAGTGCATTTTGCCGGCAATAACTGTTCCATGGTTATCTACATTGGCGTGTCTTGTGTTTATTGCATTTCGCAAAATTTTTCTTTGTATTATGTCGGCTGATTTCTTTGTTTCAACCACAGAAATCAACGCTTATGATTAGCTTCGCTGGAAAAATAAGAGTTCCGCAAGTAATTATTATACCTTTGGCTGTGCTGGTGCGATTCTTTCCCTACTGTCAAGGAGGAATGGAATCACATACGCAGCTATGCGCGTGAGAAACATTGGAACAGGAGCGGGGCAGATTTTGCTCGCATCCGATAAAGGCTATGGAATATATGATTGTTCCACTATTATTTTCAACAGTAAAGATTGGAGAAGAATTAGCAGCAGCGGCATTAGCAAGAGGGCTTTGCATGTACAACAAAAGAACAAATTTGTGTCGTGTCTCATTGAAAAATGGCAGACTATCTTGTGATGGTATTCTCCGTGACTATTGTGGTTTTTCGAAGTTATGTGGAGGATATTAAAAAAATTTATGGAGGCAGTTCGTTTTAGAAAAATGTCATTTCAGTATACTGGTGTGAATCGGAAAAATGGCATAAAAATGTATCAATGAGTGTAAAAGAAGGGAGTGTGTTCTGTTAACAGGAATCAGTGGATGTGGGAAATCCACGATTCTTCGTGTGATAAAATGGACTTGCGCCCTATTTTTTACGAAGGAGAAATAACAGGAAAAATTGAATTAATGGGAAAGCAGGCGGATGAAATTCCTTTGCAGAGATATCTAAAAATTTGCGGAAGTGTATTTCAGAACCCAAGATCCCAATTTTTATATGAATACCTCTAGTGAGATTGCTTTGGTTGTGAAAAATCAGGGGATTCCTACTAGAGGAAATTGAAGCACGGGTAGCAGATTGTGTAGAACAGTTTCAACTGGAGGATTTGCAGAATCGCAATATTATGCAGTTGTCTGGTGGCGAAAAACAAAAAATTGCATTTGCAAGTATTTATGCGGGAAGACCGGATATTTATGTGCTGGATGAGCCTTCTGCAAATTTGGATTTTGATGCGATAAAGGACATTGAAAGAATATTAAAGACCTTAAAAAGCAGGGTAAGACCATTATTATTGCAGAACACAGACTTTATTACCTGATGGAACTTGCAGACCGTGTCTGCTATATAAAAGACGGAGAAATTGCGCAAGAGTATACGATAGAAGCATTTAAAAAACTCTCCGGGCAGGAATTAAGAGAAAAAGGACTTCGTTCACTTGATTACCGTATATTGCATGAGGAAGAACTGGGGCATAGACAGAGATATTAGTGAAAAAAGTAAAAGGGAATCTTGGAATGCGGCACAACATATCTAGATGAAAGAGGTTGCCTGTAGGTATAAAGGGAGAGAAGAGCCGGTATTAAAGATTAAGGAGTGTAGGCTGCCGCTATGATGAAAAATAGCAGTAATTGGTCATAATGGTGCTGGTAAATCCACCTTTTATGAATGGTTTATGTGGGATGAATAAATCGGTAAAAGGAATCTATTGTAAGGGAAATGATATTCTTCCAATAAAGAGAAGAGCAAAAAGAAAGCTTTTGAAGTATTTCAGGAAATAAACCACCAGCTGTTTACAAATAGTGTGGAGGAAGAAATATCATTAGGGCAGTGAAAAATAAGAACGAGAGGAAAGAAATGGACTGATGTCTATGTTGGACTTAACAAAATTATGCAGATACTCACCCTGATGGCATTGTCAGGCGGGCAGAAGCAGAAGTTGCAATTGCATCTGCACTTTATAGTGATAGAAAGCTGATTTGTTTAGATGAGCCGACGAGTGGGCTTGATTATCATCAGATGGAACGGGTGGCAAAACTGCTGGAACAGGTACAGCCTAAGCTTGATTTGTTGCTGATAATTACATGATGATCTGAATTTATTTTGAAGACCTGCACATATATTGTGCATATTGAAAATGGGGAAGTATTGGAACAATATTCATTGGATGAGGAAGGAAAAGAGAAGTTATTTCGGTTTTTAATTATGAAAAATAAATTATATTTTTGAAAAATTGAGAATATAATGGTTCCGTAAAAACAGACACTTTTTTAAGACAGTTTTTAATGAATCTGATATGCTTAGAACAACCAACATGGAGGATTCAAAAAATGTCTCGCACAAGAAGAAACTTTAGTGCCAAGTTTAAACTGACCTCGTCCTCGAGGTTCTGAAGGGAGAAAAGGAACTGAATGTCATTGCTACCGAAAATGGCATTCAGTCTAACCTCCCTTCGAAACTGGAAGAAGGAGTTCCTTGAGAGCGTCTGTGGTCTTTGACCACACGCGGGAGGAGAACTTTATGAGGCAGCTCTCCGAGGAGCGCAAAGAGAAAGAAGCTTACGCAAAGAAGGTCAGCCAGCTCACCATGCAGGTGGACTGGTTGATCTGAGGAGATAGCTTGGACCCTGACATAGAAGAAATAGGAGATTTAATTATTACAGTAACGAGGGTATTTGGTACGGATAGTTCTATTTCCGCCCTATGCAACTTCTTTTCTTAGGATAGAAGATGGTAAAATTGCTTCGATAGACGAATACTGGGGTGATGATGGAGAAGTTCCGAAGTGGCGACTGGATATGAAAAATTGGAATGAAAAATCAGATGATTTGAGATTGAAAAAGGTGATAAAATGAAAGAGCGAGAAAGAATTATTAGATTATGGTTTGATATGTGGCTCAAACAACAAGATTTAGGAATAGATGATATATTTGCGGAAGATGTTGTTTATACTGAAAGTTGGTGTCCTAAATATGAAAATCGAACAACTGTGAGGCATTGGTTTAATGAATGGAACAGTCGTGGAAAGGTTATTTGTTGGGAGATTAAGCAGTTTTTTTCACAGTGAACATCAAACAGCTGTGGAGTGGTATTTCAAAAACAAGATGAATGATGGGAGAATAGATGAATTTGATGGTATATCGTTGATTGAGTGGACAAAAGAGAATAAAATCAAGAAACTAAAAAGAATTCGGTTGCAACATCAATCATTATAATCCTTATGAAAATAGTGAGGAACCCCAATTTAGAGATAATAAAAGTTACTTGGTTTTTAGAACTAATTTAAAATATTTACAAGAGCGATTAGAAAAAGTAAAAATCTAATCGCTTTTTATTTAATAAGAAATTCATCCATTTTCAGTGACATAAAGCGTATCTCAAAACAGTAATGCCCGCCGGTATGCGGGCATAGGAAACAAGACAGTGAAAGGTTAAAAGATATAGAATCCTTTGTCAAGCAGCTTGTATGTAACAGGAATTACCAAAAATGCTGCTTATATTCATTATTACAGGGCTTACTCTGTCTTGTGGAAGTGCTTGTATAGAATGTAAGTCACAGTTTCAATTACTCACCCTGCATAGATTCAATAGGACGGATTGTACTATTATACACCTTCTTAAAAAGTAGATTGAGGCGATGAATGAAATGATTTCGCTATGAAAAATGACCACCATACATTATTTACATTTCCTGTCTGTGCAAGGAGCCAGGCAGCAGGGATGAGGACTACCAGCTGTCTCATTACCGAAATGATTAAAGAATATATACTCTGTGCAAAGGCTTGAAAGACCGAGCTAAGCACTATTCCGATGGCAGCCAGTGGGAAATGGATGGCTATGGTACGAAGTGCAATTATTCCCATGCTTTTTCATATCATCAGCAGCATTGAACATGTCAAGCAGGACACCTGGAACAGCCTCAAGCAGAAGGGTTCCTGCAAGCATTATGCCAAAGGCAAGAGCCAGTGAAAAGCGTGCAGTGCCTCGTCTATCCTCTTCTTATTCATAGCCCCGTAGTTGTGAGGAAAAGTACAGGGATGAGTCCGTTATTAAGGCCAAATACCGGCAGGAAGAAGAAGGATTGAAGCTTAAAGTATACACCAAAGACTGCGGTTGCAGTAGTTGAAAAAGGCAATGAGGATTATGTTCATTGCATATGTCATAACAGAACCTATGGATACCATAAGTATACTAGGGTATAGCAATAAAGTAGATTGGCTTTTATTATCCTCATACGAGGGTGTAGAATCTGCTGTATTGATAGGTGGATTTCTTTGTTGTATTTTACATTTAAGAAGAGTCCTACAGCAGCGGCTATGAACTGACCTATTACTGTAGCGTAGGCAGCTCCTGCAACTCCCAGCTTAGGAAAACCAAGGAGGCCGAATATCATAATAGGGTCAAGGATGATATTTGCCACGGCACCAACTATCTGGGATATCATACTTAGCATAGTGCGGCCTGTAGCCTGAAGCAAACGCTCCCCTGTAATCTGTAAGAAGGAGCCTGTAGAGAGGAAGCTGATTATCTGAAGGTAGATAATAGCGTCAGCCTGGATGGCGGCATCACTTGTCTGGCTTTGTGATAAAATGGTACTGCGCTAAATAGGCCTATAAACACAAAGATAATGGTGTTTATAAGTACCAAAAAGACACCTGCATTTGCAGCAGAATCTGATTTTTTTCATAGTTTTTTCTCCAAGTCCTTGTGAGAGAAGCACATTAAAGCCTACTCCCCGTACCTGCAGCCAAGGCTATTATGAAGTTTTGCATAGGGAAGACCAGAGTTACCGCAGTCAGCGCTTCTTCTGATAGCTGGGCTACGAAGATGCTGTCCACCACATTGTAGAGTGCCTGCACCATCATAGATATTATCATAGGAAGTGACATGTTAAGAATGAGCCTCTTCACCAAGCATGGTTCCCATTTTATTTTCTTTAGTTTCCATATTTTCTCCTTTTTACAGTGCTAAAGATTATAGCATAATTTAGGCATTTTTGTAATGGAGAAATTGAACAAAAAAATTTTTGCCTATTTCCTTGGTGCATTTTTATGTTAAACTAAATCTAAAAAGCAGGCAAGGAGATTGGCAGTGTTTGTAGGGCGTGAAAGCGAATTAACTTTGTTAAATAAATTATGCTCAGATAAATTCTAATTTGTCGAGTTGTTATAGATCAACTAAGTTGACGCAAAAACTGATAAATGTCCAGACTGCCCGGCATTCGCTTCGCTACGCCTGATGCGCTCGCTTAGGCATTATCAGTTTTGCCGTCATCAGCCATCTAGCCCCCGCAGTGACGCTCCGAATGATAACATTTCGCCCGGCATCCGCTTCGCTTCGCCTAAGCGAGAGCTTAGAATTTATCATTCGTAGCTGATGCCATAGATTTATGAAAAATAATAAGTTATAGGGCTACATTAACAACCTAAGTGACGCTCCGAATGATAACATTTTCAGACTCGCTCCGGCATCCGCTTCGCTCCGTCTAATGCGCTCGCTTAGAATTTATCATTCGTAGCTGATACTCTTTAAATTTATATAAATAATAACTAGAATACCAAATGAAAGACAGCCACTACTGCTCGTGTCCCTCATTGTGGCTGATGTGTTTGTTTTTGCTGGCTTATCAATTAAACAGCCTGAACTAATAATGCCTAAGCGAGCGCATTAGGTTTTCGTCAACGGAACTATTCTTAAACAGCATCTCACAGAAAAACCGGAGCGAGTCTGGACATTTATTAGTGAAGGCGTCACTTTGTCTGATAAACAAACACATTAGCCCCTACAACTTAGAATTTTTTTAATTTCCCTGCAAATATTTTATGCCTCTCATTTGTGTATATAGTGAAAAGGCAAATGAGCATAAACCAATATGGAGGAAATTAAGATGAAGAAGATGTTAACAGTTGTAGCAGGAGTTTTAGTAGCAGGAAGCCTTATGAACAGTGTGGCAAGAGCAGATGTGATGGTAGGACAGGACAAGTCAACCTGGAGCCCATATTCAATTGAGACAGAGGCTGTTGCTAATGCAGGGTAATGGTAGGACAGGATGAGTCAACCTGGCCACCATATTCAATAGGACTCGAAGAGAAAACTGTGAAGGTTGGAGTGCCAGATCCTTTTTACTGATGTAAAAACCTCAAAGAAGCAGAGAAAAAATACAGGAGTTAAGATGACGGCTCCTAAAAAAAGATAAAAGGTTATGATGAGATAAGCTATCAGATAATGAAGGAAGAAAAAGTTTGTTCAGGTTAGCTATAGTAAGGATGATAAAAAAATTCTATTACCATCAGAAAGGCTGTTGCAAAAGATGATATCAGCGGTGATCACAACAAATATAAGAACACCAAGAAGGTTACAGTTAAGGGCTACAAGGTAAAATTAGAGGGTAATGGCAAGACCTATTCACTTGCAACTTGGACAAAAAGGTAAGTATTCATTTTCAGTAGGTATATACAACGAGAATAAAAAAAGGTGTAAGCCTTAAGCAGATGAAGAGCATTATAGGACAGGTAAAAATAAAAAATAATATACTGGAGAAGTTTTACGAGTGGTGCAAAAATGTCACTCTAAAAGATAACTTCGATATTGTAATATATGTTTTAAGCAGGTTGAAATTTATTGATTTTTATGCTAGAATGAACATAAGAACAGAGATGTTCTTCTTCATCAAAGATGAAGTCCTGTGACGGTTCTGACAGGACGGTAAAATAAAAACTGACCGAGCTGATGAAGTCCTGTGACGGTTCTGACAGGACGGTAAAAATAAAAAATTGACCGAATGATGAGTACTTAACGAGAGGTGTTAAAGCCTCTCGTTTATCTATATTCAATTTAAGGAGAACTACTTAATGAACCTTCCGGAAAATGATTATCAGATTTTGAAACTTACTGATGCCTTTTTACAAGGCTTATCCCAATCCTCCTTATACTGAAATATTATCAAAGAGCATATAATTGTTTGTTGTTCCAATCACATTATGATTATTTTATCTGCATACCTTATCGAAGTGAGATTACACACAAATATGCATATCACTTCACATCCACAGAAAGAGCTAAACTACATAAGTCAGGGTTAGATTACAGTAAAAATAGTGATTATTGAAAAACTAGAATATATCGATTCAGTAGGGTGCAATAATTGATAAAGATGAATTTAATGAGACAGTAATCAATTTGGAAAAAATCAAAAAAAGAAGCTCTTAAATTTGTTGAGGATTATATTTCACATATTCTTGGTATAAAGGTAATGCACAGTCGTGAATTTCACAGAAGATACGCTTATTCACCTTTAAAAATATTTTCATGAAGCTCTAAAAACCCTGTACATAGGCAATTCTAAAAATAAATTTTTAATTTCCCTGCAACATTTTATGCCTCTAATTTGTGTATATAGTGAAAAAGGCAAATGAGCCATAAACCAATATGGAGGAAATTAAGATGAAGAAGATGTTAACAGTTGCAGCAGGAGTTTTAGTAGCAGGAAGCCTTAGGAGCAGTGTGGCAAGAGCAGATGTGATGGTAGGACAGGACAAGTCAACCTGGGAGTCCATATCCAATTGAGACAGAGGCTGTTGCTAATGCAGGGGTAATGGTAGGACATGATGAGTCAACCTGGAGCCCATATCCTATTGAAGGACAGGAAGACCAGGCAATTGGAATGCCTAATCCTTTTTACAGAAGTTAAGAGCCTTGAAAGAAGCAATGAAGCTTTCAGGTATCAAGCTTTACCATTCCTAAAAACAATCAAGGGATACGATAAAAATAAGCTACCAGGCCATTAAAAAGACAAGTTCATTCAGGTATATTATAGAAAGGATGATGACAACTACATTGTAGTGAGAAAGGCTGCATCAAAGAAGAATATAAGTGGTGATTATACCAAGTATAAAAACACCAAGAAGGTAACAGTTAAGGGTAACAAGGTAAAGCTTCAGGGTAATGGCAAGACCTATTCACTTGCAACTTGGACAAAGGGAAAGTATTCATTTTCAGTAGGCATATACAACGAGAATAAAAAAGGTGTAAGCCTTAAGCAGATGAAGAGCATTATAGGACAGGTAAAATAAAAATAATAAATTGACTGAGTTTTCAACGAGAGGTGTTAAAGCCTCTCGTTTATTATTGTAAAAAGAATGTACAGGGAAAGTATTCTATAACGTAAAAAAATTTTGCATCTTAACACATTATATGTTAAGATATAAAAAAATAATGTTTAGATTTGAGGTAAAATAGATGGAGGAGATATTAAAAAGAGATATTGCATATCCCTGTTAAAGAAAAAGGCTTTTGATGGGGAAAAATAAACTTCCGTTGCTATTACTTGGGCTTTATGACATTAAAGTATTTATGATAGGCAAAAAGTGTAAATAGATGATTCAACCCAAAGAACATGTATCTCTTCCACAATTAAAAAACACTTCGCTAAGCTTAAAAATGTTACTGGGTGAAGACTGTATTTTTATGCTGACAAGTACACACAGTATGGGATTTTTAGATTAATTGAACTTAATATCCCGTTTATATTTGGCAATAACAATATTTATCTTCCCAATCTAGGCATACGGATCTCATGATAAACCAAAAGGCGAAATTGCCTGATGTAAAGCAGTTTTTCTTCATTCACACAGAAGCTTGTATTGATGGCCTTATACTGTGGGTGGAAGACTATTTCAGGGAAAAGAAATTGCGGAATTCCTTAAAGTCTCAAGAATGACTGTAAATAGGACCTTAATTGAACTGGAAGCCCTTTCTTTACCACTTACTGAAATTAAAGGAAAAACTAAATATTTTAAAAATGATTTTTCTAAGAAAAGAATTATTTGGAGTATGTGAAGAATACCTGGTAAGCCCGGTAAAAAAAGACTGTGAAATTAAAGCATATTCCTGATTATACATTTGTAAAAAGTGGGGGTCTGCTCTTGCTGAATATTCTTTGCTTGGAGAAAGCACCTCATCCGGTTTTTGCTATAGATAGGGAAGGATATAGTAAACTTGAGATAAAACAGGAAGAAATAGTAGCAAAAGGGAGAAGAACCTGCCTGTATTATTCAGATTCATAGATATTTAATTAATAAAAATGGCGTAGTTGATCCAATTAGCGCAATATTATCTATGCCGAGTAGTGAATTGGAAGATGCTAGAGTTGAGCAGGCAATTGAGGAGATTAAGGAAGGAGTTTTCAGTGGTAGGTGGACTTAATAAATTTAAGGATTACTTCTCGGAATATAAAGAACAATATGTTTTAATCGGAGGAGCAGCTTGCTGACATTGTTATGGAGGACTTCGATAGTTCTTTTCGTGCAACAAAAGATTTGGATATTGTATTGATTGTTGAGGCTTTAACGCCAGAATTTGGCAGGGCTTTCTGGAAATTTGTTAATGATGGGAAATATAGAAACAAGAGCATTAGTACAGAACATCCGCATTTTTACCGCTTTGATAAGCCTGAGGAACCTGGATTTCATATATGTTAGAAATATTTTTCAAAAAGCGGATTTGAAATTAATTATCATAACGCTAATCTAATTCCTTTACATTTTGATGACAGTGTTTCAAGCTTGTCAGCTATACTTTTAAATGACGCGTATTAGTGATATTCTTCTTGGCGGAAGAATGGAGATAGATGGAGTTCGTGTACTTGCACCTGAGTACATTATTCCCTTTAAGGCAAAAGCGTGGTTGGACTTATGTGATAAGCGGGATAGTGGATACCCTGTAGATGAAAAAGGATATAAAAGAAACATAAAAAAATGATGTAGCTAGACTTACTACAATTCTAAGTGAAGCCAATGTTATACAATTGCCTAAAGAAGTTGTCCTTGATATGCAGGAGTTTATCCGGGAATTTGAGCAAGTTCCTGTTGATATTAGGGCCCTAAAGATTAAAGGTATTACAGAACCAACAGATTGTAAATATATTAAAGAAGATATATCTAAGAAGTTAAAAGCAAGAGAATATCAGGTTTTAGGAAAAAATACTACGTTTTTAAAACAAAAATTTTTAATTTCTCTGCAACACTTTTATGCCCCTAATTTGTGTATATAGTGAAAAGGCAAATGAGCCAAAAAGAATAAACCAATATGGAGGAAATTAAGATGAAGAAGATGTTAACAGTTGTAGCAGGAGTTTTAGTAGCAGGAAGCCTTATGAGCAGTGTGGCAAGAGCAGATGTGATGGTAGGACAGGACAAGTCAACCTGGAGTCCATATCCAATTGAGACAGAGGCTGTTGCTAATGCAGGGTAATGGTAGGACAGGATGAGTCAACCTGGAGCCCATATCCAATCGAGGGACAGGAAGACCAGGCAATTGGAATGCCTAATCCTTTTTACAGAAGTTAAGAGCCTTAAAGAAGCAATGAAGCTTTCAGGGTATCAAAGCTTTACCATTCCTAAAAACAATCAAGGGATACGATAAAAATAAGCTACCAGGCCATTAAAAAGACAAGTTCATTCAGGTATATTATAGAAAGGATGATGGCAACTACATTGTAGTGAGAAAGGCTGCATCAAAGAAGAATATAAGTGGTGATTATACCAAGTATAAAAACACCAAGAAGGTAACAGTTAAGGGTAACAAGGTAAAGCTTCAGGGTAATGGCAAGACCTATTCACTTGCAACTTGGACAAAGGGCAAGTATTCATTTTCAGTAGGTCATCCACAATGACGGCAAGACATGAGCCTTAAGGAGATCAAGAACATAATCGGACAGGTAAAATAAAAACCCAATAAAAATTAATAATTCTACCCTTGAAATTAATCCTATAAAACGATAAAACTCAGATTCAGGCAAGACTATGGTATGTGATTTTTGTCTGAATTATGGGCAACTCACATTGGTCTTATTCCGATATAGATGAAGCTTTTTAGGTGATAAAAGTTAAAGGAATGAGAATGCGGTTACTCACGCAAACTGTAAAAAAGGAGAGGAAATTTTATGGAGTTAATTGCAGAGGGGTATGGATTTTTCCTTTAAAGAAGGGCTTATTAATCTGATTAAAAATGGTTGGAGCCACCATAAAAAGGGCTTCCATTCTGCCATTTGCAAAAAGAAGACACAAGAGCCTTATATAAATGAGCATGCTGAGAACTTCTTGAAAAAGTACGGCAATCAGGTGATTAGGATGGCATACACCTATGTTCACAATATGGATGAGGCAGAGGATATCTTGCAGGAAACTCTTATCAAAATCTTAGAGGTAAAACTCGACTCAGATGATGAGGAATATATCAAGGCATATTTCCTACGCACTGCTTCCAATATAGCTAAAAACCACATTTCTGCAAACAAGAGGCACGAAACAGATGAGCTGAATGAAGAGCTTGTCGCAGAGGAAAAGTCCGACCTTTCCTTTGTGTGGGAGGCTGTAAAGGAACTGCCGGACACACAGAGGGATGTCATCCACCTTTTTTATGAAGAAGGCTATCAGACTGCTGAAATAGCTGAGATTTTGGGAAGAAAAAGAAGCAACTGTAAGGTCTGACTTAAAAAGCGTGCAAGGGAGAGGTTAAAAACTATATTAAAGGAGGTGTACGACTTTGAGTAAATACAATGAAATAATGAAAAAGTAAATGTTACTGATGAAATGAAAAGCCGTATCCTTGGTAATATAGATGAATATTTTTAGCAAAAAGAAGAATGCAGGGAAAAAGTCATTCTATCTTGCTTTCTGTGGGGTAGCGGCAGCAGCCCTCCTTATGATAATAGTAAGACCTTGGGATAACAATGTAGCAGGGCCTATAAATCCCGGTACAAACTCAGTCGGAGAAGGTTCTACCGGACTATGCGTAAATCCTATGCAGAATTATGCCTCAGCAGAGGAGCTTTTCTAAAGCGGCTGGTTTCAATGTACCGGAGATAAAGAGCCTTCCATTTAAGCCAAGTGAAACAGAGTATATGACGCTTGGTGAGGGTTTTGCTCAAATAACCTATCTTAGTAGATGACGACAGGCTGATTTGACAGAAAGTCAACAGACAAAGAGGATAACTCGGGCAATTACAATCCTTACGACTATGTGGGAGAGGTTAGCGTAAATGATATCAAAGTAACGGTAAAGGGAACCAAGGAGGCACTAAACCTTGCCATTTGGAATGATGGCACATATGAACATTCTATCTCTGTAGAAAAGGCGGTAGACAAGGATGTAATGATTAAGATGATTGAAGAGGTTATGAGGAATAAATAAAGTGAAGACTTCAGTAATAAGGGCCACCTTAAAAGCTGAAGTCTTCATTGCATTCTACAGAAATACGAATATTTTTATACTGTAATAATGAAGATTAGCAAGATGGTGTCATTCAGGAATATTATAGGACAATATATAGTGGCTTGTAAAAATATGGTAAATTAGGCTAGAATAATTAGTATATTACAAAAATTATTGGAGAGTAGTCTATGGCAGTTAGGAAAAAAAGCGTAAAGGCAGGGCAAGAAAAAGTGATATATGCTCTGTTTGCAGGAGTGTTTTTAGTTGTTATAAGCACGAGTAAATTTATGTTAGAAGACAGGCTTTTGCAGGCAAAGGCTAAGAATGAAAGCTATCAGGAACCGGTTGGAAGACAGAAAAGAACAGAGCAGAGGAACTTGAGAATTTTAAAGCTTGAAATCAAAACAAGGAAATTTATTGAAGAAACTGCCAGGGAAAAATTTGGGTTGACTTATGATAATGAAATAGTATTTGAACCGGAAAAATAAAAGGTCTGACAACCTATGTGGGAGTCAGGCCTTTGATTATTAATAAGAGGTTAAAAATGGACAGTATAGAAAAGAGTAAAGTCATTAATTAAAGAGAACAGGCTGTTGCGAAAAGAAGAGAAGGTAGTATTAGGTGTATCCGGTGGAGCTGACTCGGTATGTCTTTTGCTGCTGCTTAGAGATATAATAACTTCTGATAATATAATTGCAGTACATATAAACCATAAGCATCCGTGGAGAAGAGGCAGAGAGGGATGAGTTTTTTTGTAAAAAACATTTGTGAAAAAATATAACATTCATCTTGAAGTCAGGCATTGTAATATTCTCTTTTTGCATCAGAAAACAAAATCTCAGAAGAAGAAGCGGGCGGATACTTAGATATAAAAATATTTGAAGAAATAAGGGAAAAAGAAAAATGGAACTAAGATAGCAGTTGCACATAATGCAAATGATGTGGCAGAAACCTTTCTTTTTAAATCTATCCAGAGGCAGCGGAATAACAGGGCTTACAGGGATAAAAATAAAAATAATAATATAATCCGCCATTGATAAAGACCGGCAGAACTGAAATTGAAGAAATAGTTAAAATATTATGGAGAGAGTTTCATTACAGACAGTACAAAATAATTCTCTCGTCTATGCGAGAAACAGGGTGAGAAATAAAGTTCTGCCTGAGCTTTTTAAGGTAAAATGATGGTGCTGTAAGGCATATAAACGAAGCTGCGGACAAACTTAGGAGGATAGAAGACTACATACTAAGGGAAAGTGAGAGGGCATATAAAAATATGTGAGTACTGGAGCAGGGAATATATATAAATATAGATTTTGCTAATGAAGATGAGGTAATACAGGAAGAACTAATACATAAAGCCTTAGTTATGGCAGCAGGAAGGGCTAGAGACATAGGCGGAGTGCATATAGGATCTGTAAAAGAACTGGTTTATAAGCAGGTAGGAAGATGCATCAATCTGCCTTATGGAGTAAGGGCTTATAGAGATTATAATGGAATTAGGATTTTTAATGAAGATGAAATAATACCCTAAGCCTGAAAAAGAGTTGATTTTACCTAAACTGGAGTTTGAAAAATTTGAAATAGGTGAAATTTCAAATATTTCTATAAATGAAAGTAATATTGAATTGACTTTTAATGACGGAAGTACAAAAATCTTCTACAAAAATAGTTGTATCAAATGGTTTGATTATGATAAAAATATCAAATAATGTTCTTTTACGTTATAGAAAAGATGGCGATTATCTTATTATTTCTGATAAGGGTACAAGGAAAAAAGCTGAAAAATATTTTATAGACAACAAAGTTCCTTCAGAAAAGAGATTTTATACCACTTGTGGCAGCAGATAATGAAATTCTATGGATAATTGGTTATAGAACCGAGAGGGAGCCAAAATTACAAAGGCAACGAGAAGGATATTAAAAATGGAAATAAAAGGAAATGATGGAGGACAACTATGGAAGCAAAAATTACTACATTACTCAGTGAGGAGCAGGTTGCAAAGCGTATAAGAGAGATGGCAGAGGAGATTAACAGAGACTATGCCGGTAAGGAAGTGCATTTAATCTGTATTCTGAAAGGCAGTGTGTTTTTTACTACAGAGATTGCAAAGTATATAACAGTACCGCTTACTATGGATTTTATGTCAGTATCAAGCTATAGCAACGGTACGGAGAGCAGCGGCAGAGTAAGGATAGTAAAGGATTTGGATGAAGGTCTGGACGGCAAGGATGTTATTCTTATAGAGAGATATTATTGACTCAGGCCATACTCTAAGCTTCCTTCAGGATATGCTTTGGACAAAAACCTAATTTTCTTAAGTTATGCACCCTTCTCGATAAACCCGACCGCAGGGTAGTAGAAGGGATTAAGGTTGACTATGTGGGTTTTTGTAATTCCGGATGAATTTTGTAGTAGGCTATGGACTTGATTATATGCAGAATATAGGAACCTTCCATATAGGTGTGGGTACATCTTGATTAAAAAGCAAAATTAAAGCGGACAGGAGAAAAAAGTGAGAAAACAGACAAGAGGAATAGGAACTTACATTATTATTCTGGGTATAATTGCGTTAGTGATGTTTTTATCGGATAATCTTTACAAGATGAACCGCAGCAATTATAACCTTTGAAAATCTTAAGACGGATTTAAAAAATAAGGTTGTGGCCGGAATTGATATATATCAGAATCAGGCTACACCAACGGGTGAAGTGGAGGTTGCTATCGGGCAGAATAAAGACAGCAGGACTGAAAGTTTCTTCACACCGAATGTAAATGAGGTAGTTTCCCTTCTGACACAAGAAGGTTATACAAATTATTATATGCACGATGTTTCAAAGCAGAGCTGGCTCGTTACCCTGATGCCATATATGCTCATCTTTTGTTATGTTTTTATAATGATGATGATGACGGCAGGACCGGGCATAGAATGGCGGTGGCGGTGCAGGCAATACCAAGATGATGAATTTTGGAAAGAGCAGAGGCAAGGATGTCATCTGAAAAATGATAAAAAGGTGACTTTTTAAGGATGTTGCAGGACTCAAGGAAGAAAAAGAAGAACTTGAAGAAATAGTTGATTTTCTTAAAAAAATCCTGCAAAATACAATGGAATAGGAGCCAGGATACCTAAGGGAGTAATTCTTACAGGACCTCCGGAACAGGTAAAACCCTGCTTGCCAAGGCAGTTGCAGGAGAGGCCGAGTGCCTTTCTTTTCGATATCAGGTTCTGACTTCGTAGAGATGTTTGTAGGCGTAGGGGCTTCAGAGAGTCCGTGACTTATTTAACGATGCGAAAAAGAATGCCCTTGTATAGTATTCATAGACGAGATGGATGCAGTCGCAAAAGAAGAGGTACAGGACTTGGCGGCGGACATGACGAGAGAGCAGACGCTTAACCAGATGCTTGTGGAAATGGATGGCTTCGGTGTAAACGAAGGCATCATAGTGATGGCGGCTGGCAAATAGGGGTGAGACATCCTTGATCCGGCTATTCTCCGCCCGGGTAGATTTGACCGTAAGGTGCAGGTTGGTTATCCGGATGTAAGAGGAAGGAAGAAATATTAAAGGTGCATGCTAGGTAAACCACTGGGTGATGATGTGGATCTTGAACAGGTTGCAAGGACAACAGCAGGCTTTACCGGTGCCGACCTTGAGAATCTTTTTGAATGAGGCAGCTATAAAGGCGGCAGCAGAAAACAGGCAGTTCATAGTTGCCGAAGATATAAAGAAATCATTTATTAAAGTAGGTATAGGAACGGAGAAGAAGAGTCATATTATTTCTGAGAAGGAAAAGAGAATTACGGCTTTATCATGAGATCAGGCCATGCCATACTTTTTCATGTACTGCCTGATGTAGGGCCTGTGTATACAGTATCTGTTATTCCTACAGGAAATGGGGCTGCAGGCTACACTATGCCGCTTCCTGAGAAGGACGAGATGTTTAATACCAAGGGCAGGATGAGGCAGGGATATCATAGTAACCCTTGGAGGGCGTGTGGCTGAGGAGTTGATTTTAGACGATATTACCACAGGTGCTTCAGGTGATATCAAGCATCTTTACTAAGGTTGCAAGGGCAATGGTCACCCGATTTGGCTTTACCGATGAAATAGGCCTTATAACTATGACAATGATGACGATGAGGTCTTCATAGGCAGGGGATCTTGCACATACTAGAGCATATAGTGAAGAAACTGCCGGCAGGATAGACGAGGAAGTTAAGAAGATAATAGATGAGTGTTATAAAGAGGCTAAACGAATAATATCTGAGCATATGGATGTACTTCACGCAAGTGCTAAAGCTTCTTATGGAAAAGGAAAGAATTACAAGAGAAGAGTTCGAAGCTTTATTTATCTAAGACTATTTTTGATATACTAAAGATGTGATAGGAAGGTATATTATGAAGAATTAGATAAAAATAGGATATATAATGTTTATTACGATGAAGATGATATTCATGAATATCCCAAGAATTTAAGCCGAAAAACCAGTGCTTATTAATGAAAAACTATTAAAAAGCAGGCGTTATAGTTTTAAAATGATAGGGATTTTTGAGGCAATTATAAACTTTGGGTAATTATTAATAGAAAAAGTCATTAAAAATTAAAGTTTGTAGCAGACTTATCGTGGGTTTTCTGCTATACTAATAAGCGTAAACCCCAATACATTATATAGTTTTTGCTACACCCCATAAGTAACAAAAATACCTTCTCGAAGAGTCCGGCTCCCCAAGCCGGACTCTTTACTAAAAATTTTTCTTGAAATTTCCCTTATATATGATACAATTAAAAAGTTAATCTACTATAAAGCATTTAGAACGAGGTAAAAATAATGGCTTTAGCTAAAAAGAAATGATATCAGAAACATTGCAATCATTGCCCATGTAGATCATCGTAAGACTACACTTGTAGATGAACTCTTAAAACAGAGTGGTGTATTCAGGGCGAATCAGGAAGTTGCAGAGCGTGTTATGGATTCAAATGACATAGAGCGTGAAAGAGGAATTCACCATACTAGCCAAGAATACAGCAGTTACATATGGAGATGTTAAGATAAACATAATTGATACACCGGGACACGCAGACTTTGGTGGTGAGGTTGAGCGGGTTCTTAAGATGGTAGATGGGAGTTATCCTTGTGGTAGATGCCTTTGAAGGAGCCATGCCACAGACCAGATTCAGTACTTACCAAGGCACTTGCGCTTGACCTCCTGTTATCTGCTGTGTAAATAAGGTAGACAGGCCTGAGGCCCGCCCTCACGAGGTTGTGGATGAGGTGCTTGAACTTCTCCTGAGCTTGATGCCAATGAAGAACAGCTTGACTGTCCTTTTATCTTTGCATCTGCCAAGGCAGGCTGTGCTTCCCTGACCCGGATGTGAAGGGCACTGACATGAAGCCGCTTTTTGAGACAATTCTGTCAATGATGCCTGCACCCTGAGGGAGACAGCGAGGCTCCTCTTCAGGTTCTTATAAGCACAACAGACTATAATGAAATATGTAGGCCGTATCGAGTATCGGTAAGGCAAGTAACGGTACTATCAGGGTAAACGGCGAGGTTATGCTTGTTAACCACATGATGAATCAAAGAAGCAGAGGGTTAAGGTAACTAAACTCTATGAATTTGACGGACTTAACACAGGTAAAGTTGAAACTGCCACAGTTGGAGCTATTGTAGCAGTCTCAGGAATTGCCGACATACATATTGGAGATACTTTTGCGATGTAAACAATCCGGAGGCTATCCCTTCCAAAAAGATATCAGAGCCTACACTTGCTAGTGAACTTTATAGTAAATGACAGTCCTTTTGCAGGCACAGAGGGCAAGTTTGTCACTCAAGACATCTTAGGGACAGGCTTTTTACAGAGAGCTTAATACAGATGTGAGCCTTAGGGTAGAGGATACCGGTACCACAGAGGCGTTTAAGGTATCGGGAAGAGGCGAGCTTCACCTCTCTGTACTTATTGGAAAATATGCGCGTGAAGGCTTTGAGTTTGCGGTAAGTAAGCTCTGAGGTACTTTACAAAGAGGATGAAAAGGGTGGAACTCTTGAACCGGTTGAGCAGGCTATAATAGATGTTCCCGACGAATCTCGGGAGCAGTTGTATCTAAGCTTTCAGAGCGTAAGGGCGAGCTTAGGAATATGACTACTGAATGCAAGCGGAACCACAAGGCTTGAGTTCATTATTCCTTCAAGAGGACTTATCGGTTACAGAGGAGAATTCCTCACAGACACCAAGGGAAATGGTGTTATAAATACCATATTTGAAGGCTATATGCCTTATAAGGGTGAGATTAGTTACCGTGGACAGGGCTCGCTTATTGCCTATGAGACAGGTGTGAGTGTGACCTATGGACTCTTCAATGCTCAGGAAAGAGGAACACTCTTTATCTCTCCGGGCGAGAAGGTATACAGCAGCATGATCATAGGACAGAATGGAAAGGCTGAGGATGTAGAGGTAAATGTATGTAAGACCAAGCACCTTCCACACCCGTTCATCAGGCTCGGATGACGCACTTAAGCTTTCTCCGCCTAAAATATTAAGCCTTGAGCAGGCAATTGATTTTATAGAAACAGATGAACTGCTTGAAATTACCCCTAAAAATCTCAGAATAAGGAAGAAAATTCTGGATCCACTTTGCAAGAAAGAGGGCAGCAAGGAGAAATTAATCATATCTTTTATAAGCCCTATACGATAAGTGAGTAATGACTGTTTTTCGGTTTTTCTTATTTGTATTTATAAAAGAAAGGGTGTATAATACTTAACATAGGCATTCTATGATTTTTGTGTTTGGTTTGTCTTAGGGCAGACAACAAGGAGAATTAAATGGAAAGAGAAGAATTTTTACAGGTTTACCGTCATTCTTTGCTATATCATGCTTGCAAAGGCAGTGTTTGAGATATTTGGTGAGAGTGTTCAGATTGCTATAGGGACCACAGATTGAAGATGGTTTTTACTATGACTTTGTACTTCCAAGGGGACAGTCACTGAAGAAGATTACAAGGTTATTGAAGATAAAATGCACGAAATCTTAAAGCGTAAAGAGACTTGGACAAGGAAAGAGCTTACCAGGAAGAGGCTCTTGAGAAGTTCAAAGACCAGAGTTCAAGGTTGAGATAATCAATGACCTCCTGAGGATGCCATCATCTCTCACCTACAACACAGGAGATGATTTCTGCGACCTTGCCGTGGACCCCATATTGAGAACTCACAGAGCTTCTAAATGCAGCCTTCAGGTTAAGTCCGCTCCAGGTGCTTACTGGAGGGTGACGAGAAGGGAGACAGGGCTTCCAGAGAATATATGTCATGCCTTCCCTACAAAGGATGAGCTTAAGGCACACCTATCCCTCATTAAGGAGGCTCTTGAGAGAGACCATAGAGCTTGGACCAAAGCTTGACCTTTTTATGTTCAATGAGACTGCACCGGGTATGCCTCACTGGCTTCCAAGAGGCTGGAGGCTGTATCAGGAGCTATCACGTTCTGGAGGAAGATACATATACAGCATCGGTTATCATGAGAAATATCAGCTCCTGTCATCAACAAACTCGTAAGCTCTGGCTTATAAGCGGCCACTGGGCTCATTATGTAAACAATATGTTCATCGTGCCGGGCTTTGAGTGATGACCTTACACAAAGGACCTTACAGAATATGAGAGCTTGATTCAGATTCTACATATGCGGCAAGCCTATGAACTGTCCTAATGCGATGCTCACATACAAGAGAACAGTTCATTCCTACAAAGAGCTTCCAATCAGATATAACGAAATAGATGTTATTCACAGAAAAGAGAAGTCAGGGCCAGCTTAACGGACTCTTTCAGAGTTCAGGAGTTCAGACAGGATGATGACCACACCTTCGTAATGGAATCTCAGATAGAAGAAGAGATTGCGGATGTAATGGAGGTTGCTGACCAGATATACAATACCTTTGCATTACCTATAGAGCCGAGCTTTCAACACGCCCTGAGGACTTTATGGGAGATATTGAAGTATGGAACCGTGCTGAGGCAGCGCTTAAGAAGATACTTGACAAGAAGTACGGCGAAGGCGGTTACGAGGTAAATGAAGGAGACGGAGCTTTCTATGGTCCTAAGATTGACCTTCAGATTAAGGATGCTCTCGGAAGAGAATGGCAGTGCAGCACTATCCAGCCTGACTTCCAGCTTCCACACAACTTCGAACTTAGTTATCAGGACAGCGATGGAACTATCAAGCAGCCTGTGGTTATACATAGAGCCATCTTTGGTTCATTTGAAAGATTCATCGGCATACTTATAGAGAACTACAAGGGAGATTTCCCATTCTGGATATCTCCTTATCAGGTGGCTATCGTACCTATCAGAACAGAGCATAATGAGTATGCCAAGGAGATTGAGGATGCCCTCTTTGAGAAATGGGTATAAGGGTAGAAGCTAACTATGATGATAAGAATATGAACGAAAAAAATTAAAGGGATTCAAGCTATGAAGGATCCTTACATCATAGTAGTAGGAGACAAAGAAAAGGAAGAGAGAACAGTTTCAATAACAGTCCGTGGTCAGAAACAGCAGATGCACGGGTGCCTCTTGATACCTTCTATAAGATGGTTAAGAAACTTTGAGGATACTAAATCAGGTGAACTTATAAAGGATGTATCTGAAATATAAAGATAATAATATGGCGGTAGTGTTCAGGCATTACTGCCATAAAACAGAATGTATGCTGGTAATAAGTGTAATCAGTTTGCTGTATATAGTCTTTATTTTAAATAGAAGGTAAGGAAACTATGGATAAAAGAGAATTATATTTTTCTAAAGGCTGAGGGATGTTCACAGACAGCTTTATAACGGATATTCCATCAAGTCTTGATGGAAAGCATCAGAATTGTTAGATGAACTTACTGAGATAGACAGATACAAAGAGGATCATTTATTTAGGGCAAGTGTAGAAACTCAAAAGTATATATACTGACTCTTTTAGGCAGGGCTTCTGAAGTGGTTAAAAGATGCAGCCAACTTATTGATGTTGCAGAAATACTGAAGGAATGGGAAATACTGTCATTTGATTATAATATGATAGCCAATGCATATTTTATGTTAGGCCTTTATGAGAAAGCTTTGGAATATTATTACTGTGCAATTAATAATGAAAAAGAGCATGGATTAAAAATACACTCCTGTATCTTATGCTAATATTGGACTGATTTTTGAATATTGGAATTTATGAAAGGCAGTGGAAAACCTGCGGTCTGCTCTAAAATATATAGAATATGCAGATAAGGATTATTTTAAGTCATAGGGAGAAAAAGATTCAGATTTTATCTGATATGATGACGGCTATGACCAAGATGGACAGCCCTGACGCCGAAGAGGTAGAAAGAATCTTTGAGCAGATGTGCTGCTTTTAATATAGAGGGCTTGGATGAAAACACTCTATATCCTTATTATTTAGGATTGATGGGCTATTGTTTTTGGAAAAGAAGATTTTACAGGTGCAAAGGAGAAATACCTTGAAGCCCGAGCAGTGACAAGGGATAATGATATCAATAAGCTTGCAGTATTATATTCATTCATAGAAGAATGTGATAATAATAATATGGACTTGAAGTTTTTGAAGAAGAACTTCTTGAAGTGGAGGCTTGTGAAAAATCTGATAATCCTATAGATGATCCTTCAGTTTTTATCAATCTCAGAAAGTATTATATGTCTAAGGAAATAACGAAAAGGTCAGAAGAAGTAGCACTAAGCTACAGGGATTTTCTTGAGGATAACTTTAGGATGAGCCGGGAAAAACAGGCTGACTCACTACAGATAATTGAAAATGTACTTAAAAGGGAGAAATGAAACAAATACTAGAAGATGATAAAAACAAAGAATTTAAGCTGGTAGCTGAAGAAGCAATACACAATGGACAGAACTTCAGAAAACATACAATAGAATAAAGATGATACATGAAATTGGGCTTAAACTGACTTCTTCTACAGATTTAAATAGAGGTTGTAAGCCTTATTTATAAGAATATAAGAGAAAATATTCCAGGCAGATGCTTTTATGTTTTTAGCTGCTGAGCCGGAAAAACAAATCAATTACGTTCTCTTTAAGTTAATAATATGGGTTCTATGGATCAGGGATTTACAGTAAGTTATTCGAATGAAGAGAGTGCTCTTGTCAGATGCTGTCTAATAATAAGATAGTAAGCACGGAAGATGATGACTTTGTACCGGTTTTCGGCAGGTATGTTGACGAAGACAATCATGATGAAGAAGGAATGAAGTCTGCACTTTTCATTCCACTAAGCATAGGAGATAAGGTAATTGGTGCATATTCAGTTCAAAGCAGGCATAGAAGTCTTATTCTCAGGATACGCTGCTCTTTTCTGAGGGAGCTAAGGCCTTATCTGGTTATAGCATTAAATAATGCTATTCACTCACAGAAACTTCAAAATGAAATAATAAAAAAATAAGGAGACTCAGGCTAAACTTAAGAAGGCAAATGATATGCTCAGTAAAATAGCAGGTTTGGATGCACTGACTCAAATTAGCAACAGAAGAGAATTTTACTGAGAAGTTTTCATGAGACTTCGAAGAGGGCATGGAGACATCTCAAACGATTAGTGTATTTATGTTTGATATAGATGATTTTTAAGAAATATAATGACACCTATGGGCATTTTTGAAGGGATGAGGCTCTTAAAAAGCTGCAAGAATTATAAACAGCAACATTATTGCAAGAGGCAGTATAGCAGCCCGCTTTTGGCGAGAGGAATTATAAGTGCCTGCATAGGTCTAACAGCCAATGAAAATTTTGAACTGGGAGATAAGATAAGGACAGAGATATTCAGTCTCGGCATAGAAAATATAGATACTAAAACTTGGTATACTGAGTATAAGTGTAGAATTGCAATTGCAAAAGCCAGGGTGTTATTATACAAAGTCAGAAATTATGAGTTTAGCGGATGAAATGTTATATGAGGCTAAAAAAACAGGTAAAAATATAAGGTTGTTATTAGGACATTTAATAATGAAAAAGGATGAAACATAGAAAAATAAGATAGTCATCTTTAGTTTTACTCTTATCGATCTGTATATGTACAGCTTGTGGAAGTAATGGGCTAAGAAAAAGTACTGATGATTCAGGACTTTCACCAGAGTTTACCTTGGAGACCAAAAAAGAACTTGAGGGAGTTTCAAGTTAGAAAATATCTTGTTTGCAAAGGAAGTGACGAAGGTTAAAGTATCCTCGCTTGGGCCTGATAAGCAGGGGAGTGGCTTTGGGTTATTCATTAACTCAGGAGGAAACGGAAAAACTCATAACTCTCTTTCAGAAGAAGATATGAAGGTAGTTGATGCAAAGCCAGGAAAAGTATAATTCCACAGCGATGAGGGATAAATATAGGTACACGGTGGAGTTTGTAGACAGTATGGATAAATTTTTATCCGGGAGCGTCAAGGCTCACTTGTTTTACAACTACGAATGAGAATTACTTAGCTGTGAGTAGATGAGAATGGCGGCACTAAATTTATAAAATAGAACTTACAGAAGATATTATTGATTTCTTTCAAATAATGCATCAAAACTAATTACAAAGGATTCCAAGGGAAGAGGAGGCTGGTTTGACAAAGTGTTTAATTAGAGGTGGGAAAAATAATGATTACAGGCATAATAGGCGCTATGGAAGAAGAAGTGGCAAAGCTTAAGTCAGATATGACAGAGACAGAAGAGCAGGAAAAAGGCAGGAATGAATTTCCTTAAAGGAAAACTCAGCAGCAGGGATGTTGTTGTTGTCGGATGTGGCATAGGCAAGGTAAATGCTGCTGTTTGTACACAAATCCTTGTTTGCGATTATAAGATTGATAGAGTAATAAATACAGGAGTTGCCGGTGGACTTTACAGTGAGTTAAATGTAGGTGATATTGTAGTTTCAAGTGATGCTCTTTACCATGATTTTGATGTAACAGGGAGTTTGGTTATGAAGAGGGGTTATACTAGGATGAAAAACATCAATCTTTACCGCAGACAAGAGTTTAGCTGCAAAAGCTAAGGATGTCTGTGAGAAGGTAAATCCTGATATTAAATGTTTCATTGGCAGGGTAGTAAGCGGAGATCAATTTGTTAATGCGAAAGATAAAAAGGAATGGCTGGTAGAGAAATTTGGAGGTTACTGCACTGAGATGGAAGGCTGCGGCATAGCGCATACAGCTTATCTAAATAATATTCCCTTTGTCATAATCAGGCAATTTCGGATAAGGCAGATGGCAGTGCCAAGGTAGACTATAGTGAATTTGAAATGAAGGCTATAGAACAGCACAGTGAAGCTTATGAAGGAGCTTGTAAGGGAGTTTTTAATATACTTTAACATGATTTTTGGGGATGTAACCAGAGTTATTAAAATGATTTCTAATTAAACTACGGACAGTATATTGTGTTGCCTAATCGGCAGCGTGATAGCTGTCCGTATTCTGTTGTTAAGAATATATCGTGGGATATAATTCTTATATATCTATTTATTAGTTAAAAGTCAATAAATTTCTGTATTAGGATAGAAATGAAAAATAATGGGATGAGTTAAACAGTAAATGACAATATTTATCAGTTATAAATGAGAAAATGAGTATTGATATTGATTTTATATGGTGTTATAATCCAAATAATAAATAGTTTTGTGCAACTTGCTCAAAGCTGTGGCGTTTAAGACCATAAATTTTATCAACAAAACTATTATTTGCAGTTAGGATAATTTTAATATTACTACAGGGGTAAATATTTATGAAGATTAAAGTTAATAGTAGATGTAAATTACAATCAGGCTAGTGTTGATTCTTGCTCACACACTTTTAAGATCTAACTAACTAATTAGATAAAGGTCTTAAATGCCACAGCGATTTTTATGATATAAGGAGGAGTTACTAAGTTAATAGTGAATAAAAACAATTTCAATAGCTAAAAGTTAATGATGATGTGACAATGGTCTATCAAGATGGTTCGTTTTAAGTCAATAGAATGTGACTACAATATTTTGAGTGATGTGCTAAATATAATAAATACATTTTTGGGGAAAAAGACGAAGTTTATAATAGATAAAAGATAAATTTAATAAGGAAGAAGTAGATCAGTTTTTAGATGTGCTGATATCGGAAAAACCATGATTATCGTTAATGAAGACAAAAGAATAATAAACAAAGCCGTATATTTTTACTGGTTTCAGACGAAATAACTGAAAATATTGTAAAAGAAGTTTTTCAAAGACACAATTGCTGTTGGATATGTTAGCTAATAGAGTAATGGATATTGAAAAATAGTTAATTCACATAAGTTCGACTGTGTGTTTATTGCTAATCCGGATATGAAGTATGAAAGATGCAATTTGGGCGAATAAATTATTAGGTAAAATTACAGATTCCTTTTATTATAGTTAGGTATGATGGTGAAAATATTATAACAGGCCCATTTATCTTTCCGATGAAAAGGTGCCTGCTTGGAGTGTAGTTTGAGAACATCATATAGATAAATTAAATGAAAATGAAAAATGTCAATATCAACATAAAAGATTTGTATGGATTAAGTATGACAAAGCCTATAAATCCTGATATTGATAGCAATTTATTCTGTTTTGCTTAGAGAGAGATAAAAAGATATCCTAAAAACTAGTACAGAGAAATGTAAATTTTCATTACTTCCAAAGAGAGAATCGTTGAATGTTGAGAATGGGGAAGTTAAGGTTTGCATGAGTATTATCCAACAACAGGCTGTAACTGTTGCAATGGAATGACTCAAAATTTAATCAAAATAAGTAAAAACGAAAAGTTATGTGTTCCTAAAATAAAAGCAACTATTTAAGGAGCAGAATAATAAGATAAAAATATATGAAAAGGTGGGCTTGGAGCGTAAGTGCAGAAGAAACACAGAATATAATTAATAAAGCATTGAATAAAACTAATGTTGATATCAACTAAGAGAGTAGAAAACAAGTTAAAGAACATTCTCCTGTATACAGAGCAGATGTAAATGTGACACACAAGAATAATACACCTTATTTTTTCCAATATCAAAGATCATTTGGTAAAGGGATTACAGAACAACAGGCTCTATTCTCTTGTACTTTTGAACTGATGGAGAGGTTAAGTTCACATTATTATGGAGACATAACATTAATAAGAGCGACTCCTGCAGAGGTTAAAGAACACAGAATTAATATAGAATCCACAATGAATCAGATATCTCAAATTTATGATAGATATGAAGATTTTGACGAAAATAGACTTGTGAGCTGGGTTTTGGGGTCAGTCTCTAATTACGGATGAACCTAAACTCATACCAGCCTCAAGAGTATTTCTAACTGGCGTTAAATTTAAGGGAGATTATGTACCGGTAGGCTCTTCGGGTCTATCAGCGGGAGCTCTGCTTGAAGATGCAATATTACAAGGGTTATTTGAAGTAATAGAGCCATGATGCATGGTGTATTGGTCAATCAAATACAACAAAGCTACCAATAATAGACTATACAACAGTACACACTAATCAAGGCCATAGAAAATGATGGATTTAAAATCATTAGTAGAGATTACACAACAGATATGGAATTCCTACTATTAGAACTTGGATTATTGATGAATCTAACTATATAGAATACGCAACAAATGGGTTTGGCTCATCAGTCGATCCGGAAATTGCCTTGAAGATCAATAACCGAGGCGGTACAGGGTAAGTGCCACCAATCCAAGCAGAGATATCCGAATATGGAAGGAAAAATCTTACTGGTTTGATCATAGCAGAGATAGTATTTTTAACTTAGGATGTTTTCAAAATATAAAGATATGGACTCTAATACAAGATAATGAGGGAGCATGGATGATTTTGATAAAGTCCCAGTATGATACTGTCCAGGAAGCTCTAGAATATGTAGTTTCAAAAAGTTAGTAAAAGCTACAGGGGAGATGTATTGTTGTTGACTTAACAAACGAAAAATCTTGGAGGAATCCCAGCCGTAAAAGTAGTCGTTACTGGCAATATACAGATAGTATCTGAGACCATTTGCTTTGCCCAAGCAAGAGAATGTTTAGAGTTTAACAAGTTGATGAAATATACGAATGATGTGGTAAAATATACGGATTTATATCTTGGAGATTATCCGCATTAAGAGGGTACACTAATGTTTTTAGGGAATGAAAGTAAGTATAATTGGATATTGAGTACTTGTTTGAAAACATCAGATTTCTTTTGTCAATATACTTATATATTATTTTGTGTTAGCTTTAATTATGGGTGATGAATTCCGTAATTCAGGAGTTTTCCTTATAGTATTACTAGGAAAAGTGCTGATATATTTATTGTCATTTATTATGTATAAAAAGAAAACAGAAAATGCAAGGGGAACTTTAAAAATAGTATCAGAAAAAGAATTGATGAAGCCATTTTTATATATATCGAAGATACTGTGCATACCGGAGAGTTAGCAACAGATGTATGGATGGGTGTGGAATGGATTGGAGTATATCACTTTGAGGCTGTACCGAACCTTATATCTAAACTAATAATATTATCTGCAATGGTAATTTATATGTTTTTAATAAATATGCCTGTTGCACTGATGTTTGTAACCTCGATGCTAGTAGTATGTACTACAGATAATTTATTTAAGACAGCTGTACTTGCTGCCAGCAAAAAGAGAGTGTAACAAGTGAAGAGTATGCAAAGATGTCGATGGAAGCACTGAAAGGAGCTGAAACATTAAAAATCACTAATGCAGTAAATATCTTTAAGAACAAGCTATGTAAGAAAGCTAAGGCTAAGATAGCATCAATGAAATTTGTATATTATACAACTCTATCACAGTCCATTAAGGATTGCATTTTAGTAATTGCTAAAATTGCTTGCTTGGTATTCGTACTGTAATAGCTATATCAAATATGGGTGAACTATAGAGCAACATTGAATAATATTATTTTAGTGCTTAGTTTTTACAGTAAAATTAATTTGTTACACGGTTTCATTATTGAAAATATCAAAGGCTAAGGTGTTTAAGGAGAAAATAACAAAATATATAAAGGAATCAAAGATTTATACCAAAAGAGATAACATACCTTCTGACAACACAACTACAGAATACACGATTCATCACAGAGGATTTATGCTTTGGTATCCAGAAAAGACAACAAGCGTGTTGGAGGATATAAACTTAAACATTAAAAAGAGAGTAGAGTTGCACTTATAGGGGATAGTGGAGTGGTAAAAAGCACAATTATTAAGTGCTTGAGTGGATTCTTGAATGGTTTTACGGGAAATGTTTGTATTTTTAGGAATGGATATTTCCTTGCCTGAAAAGCTTAAAGAGATTAAAGAACATATGTCGGTGATATGGCAAAATAACCTATATATTCAATGACACAGTATGTTGAGAATGTTAGGATATCCAAAAACGATGCAAGCGAGGAAGAGGTGATAGAAGCACTTAAAAAAGCAAATCTCTACGATTTTATAAGCAGCTTACCGAAGGGATATATATACTATAATTGGCAATGGAGGTCAAGAATTATCAGGAGGGCAAAAGAGCAGAATAGCTATCCTACGAGCTTTTTAAGAGATTCAAATATCATATTGCTTGATGAACCAACTAGTGAGATTAGACAGGGAAAATGAAATTGAAATTATGTCTAATTTAAAGGGTGCTGTTTAAAGGGAAGAACAGTCATTCAGACAGCACATAGGTTAGAGACAATAAGAGATTTTGATGTGATTCATTTCTTGCGTGATGGAAAGGTTATTTATTCCGACGATCACAAAAAGCTAATGGAGATTTCAGAAGAGTATAGGGAATATTTTAAAAAGTTATAGGATGAAATGTCAAATGGGGAAAAATCAAAAGAAATAGCATTTTTATTAGAAAATGCCGATTATTAAAACTAAAAGCTTATACTATCATCGTTCATAAAAATGTATATCAGAGATTTTTGGATATAGTGATATTTGTAATAATCGATATTATTTTTGCAAGAGTCTTTTGGTATCAGGAAATTGCATAATGAGCGAATTGTTCAGATAGCTATATTATATGTTATTGGAGTAGGAGTGAAATTTTTGATACATATTTTTCGCATTATGTATCCTAGTGATGTAATAGAAAAACTTAGGGATGATATCTTTCTCATTACTATAGGATTTCACCCGGAGCAACAGAGAATATCAACACAGGCGACTTTGTACAAATGATAGTAAATGACATTAATGTTTTTGAGTGGTTTATTGCTCATATTTTGGCCGAATGGATGTCAGTTATTCTGTTATCACTTACTATAGTAGGTATTATTACCATCAAAAATCAGTAATGACTGGTATAATTTTATCTTTGCTTTATTGTTTATGCCATTAAAATATTTTTAGGTTCAATGAGTGGCAAGGAAGAGCAAGGAATAAAGATTAAAAATCTTGAGAGCGACCTGATTTCCAATGTTATTGACGGAATATCAGGCTTTAAGGAACTTATATTTTTGATAGAGATATTGAATTCTTTAACAAGGTTCAGAACAAATCTCAAATATATAATGAAGTATCTGAAAAAGTACTCTGTAGAAGAGTCAAAAAGTAAACTTGAAGATAGACATACTAGCTGTCATTTTTGATATTATTAGCTAAATTATTAGCGCTACCCGATAAAGGGACTGAAAAGTTAGTATATGTTTTCCGTAATAACTCTATATTATTCCGTGTTAAGAAACTGTTTTTATCAAACAGGGAAATTTTGGATTTGTATTTTGGGGCATTAAACAGAATGAAGAAGGTATATGATATAGTGCCTATTATCGGCAGTTATGGAAATAATGAGATAGATAGCTCAGACATAAACAAAGGAATAGAATTTAAAACTGCCATTTTCATTATAATACAAACTATAATAAAGAAATATTAAATGGGATTAGCTTTAAGGCAAATAAAGGGAAAAAACAGTTATCGTATCAGCGTCAGGTGGTGGTAAAAGTACTATTTTTAAAACAGATTAATAGATATTATAGAATTGAACGGGTGGGGATATAGAGATATTTGGGAAAGAGCTTGAAAAGTTACACAGAAAGAACCTTGAGAAAAAGCATAACGACTTTTTAACCAAAGAGTATTTTTCTTTAATGATACCTTACTAAACAATTTAAGGTATGCAAATGAAGCTATTGATAATGAAGAAATTGAGAAACTTGCAAAAAGATTAAATGCATATAATTTCATATCGGATAAAGAGAGTGTTTTGACAATATAATTAATGAAGACAGCACAAATTATTCCGGAGGAGAAATGCAGAGGCTTGCAGTATTACGGGGGCTAATTAAAGATTCTCCAATACTTCTGATGGATGAAGTATCTTCGGCACTGGATGAATTAAACGAAAAAATACTTAAATGACATTTTAGATGAGATGAAGAATGACAAGGTGATTATAATTGCTGCCCATAAATTTATCAAACTATTAAGAATGCAGATAAGATTATTTTGTTGAAGGACGGAAAAGTGAATGGAGAGGGGAAGTATGAAGAACTTATAAATAATGAATTTTTTAGCGACTTGGTCAGGGGATGTGGAATGGAGAGAGAAAGGTGAAAACGAATGTAAAAAGGAAATATAGGATAATGTTGTTTATAGGTATTATAATAATACTATTTGCATTCTTTTTGTTCGGGATTTTTAGGTTCAGCCGAAATAAGTCCTCAATCGGTTTTAGATATTGTAAGATTAAAGCTATTCGGACTGAGTTCGTCTCAATAGAAGATTCAGAGATTTACGATTATTTGGAATTTGAGGATGCTAAAAGAGCAATACTAGCGATATTCATTGGTGAGGACTGGCTCTATCAGGCGTGGTAATGCAATCAATAACTCAAAACATTTTAGCAGAACCATATATGGTAGGAGTTTCCAAGTGGAGCATTGGCGTTGTAACCTTTGGTTACTTTATAGGGATATCAATTGTAAATACTTGGTTTTGGCAGGCAATTATAGCGTTTACGGGTTCAATATTGGCATTGATTGCAGTTTATAAACTTTCCAATGCAGGACGGTGAGAATTGCAAATCTGCTTTATTCTAACAGGAATGGCCGTATCTACTATACTCACGGCGTTGTCTAACTTTTTATAATAGCAACGCCTAATACAAATGTGATAAAAGGCATTTTATCTTGGACAATGGGCTCGAGTTGCAAGTGCAAGATGGGATAATATTTTATTTCCCTGTATTACAATAATTATTTGCATCATTTTTATTCTTTTAGAGCCAAAAATATGATGTAATTTCTCTAGGGAGATGAGACTGCTTTGAGTTTTAGGAGTTGATGTGCAGACTCTGAAAAACAGTCTATAATACTTATTTCCATAATGGCAGGAGTTGCAGTGCATCATATGTGGTCTTATAGGATTTGTAGGGTTTATCATCCCACATTATTAGAAAAGTTATAAGCCCAGCCATATGTATCTGTTGCCGCTCTCTTTTTATTTATGGTGGCGGATTTTTAGTATATCAGATATTATGGCGCGCACAATATTATCTCCACAGGAATTGCCAATAGGGTATAATAACCGCGTTTTTGGTCTCGCCGAGTATTTTTATATTTGTTAATGAAGGAGAAACTATAATGTCTGATGTTATTGCGAGTATAAATAATCTGCTTTCATACAGTTAAAGACAAAAGGATATTAAATGGTATCTAGTTTTCAGGCAAACAAAAATAAGTTTGTGGGTATTGTTGGTGCAGGATGGTCTCGGGGAAGACAACAATGTCAAAAACACTATACAATGCACTGTCCCGTAAAAACACTAGTATATAAACGGAAAGGCATTAGAAGAATATAGACAGAATGAGATTGCAAAAATTTAAGTGCTATGAAACAGGAAAACAATAGCGATTTTGATTACAGAGTTATAGACATAGTTCTAATGGGAAGGTTGCCATATAAAAAACTCTTGAAGATTATTCTTCTCAAGATTTTCAAAATTGCTATGGACAACTTGATTAAATTAGGAATGGAGGGAATTCTGTGAGAGAAATTATAACAGCTTATCAGGAGGTGAGAAACAAGAGTATTATAGCTAGGGGCACTGACACAGGACACCGAAATCATGATTTTAGATGAGCCAACAAATCACTTGGACATATATTACCAAATATTTTTAATGGAAGTATTGAAAAAGATTTCAATTACAGTTATTTCAGTTGTTCATGATTTGAACTTAGCAGCTAAATCATTGTGATGAAATATATGACTAAAGAACGGAAATATTGTTGGATATGGAAGTCCTGAAGAAGTTATCACATCTTCGATGATAAAAGAAGTATTTCATTTGAATTCAAAAATCATAGAAGATGGGAAGGAAAGGTATGTTGTTTACAATAATATTTTAGAATAGGGAGATAGGCAAATGAAAAGAAAAAAGAATACTTAGAGTTAGCATTATCGTTAGTAATGGTTGTAGGGTTTAGCAGGATGTGGAAAACAGAATTCACATCTAAACAGTTCAGTAAATACAAAGAATACAAGTACTTCAAAAACGGATAATGCAAGTGTGTTAGACAAGGGTACTGCCAACTCCTCATCAGTAGCTAAGAGTGAGGGGGCTAATGTAGAAAAAGCATTATCCGGTAAAATTGAGTAACTTCGGCAAAAAGACAGTTTATGAAAAGGCACCAGAGAGATAATAGCAATGGACTATAATGCAGCTTCTACTTTAGTCGCGTTGGGATTGAAAGACAAAATAATAGCTTCAAGAGAGGCTGGTTTACTATCTATTGATGATGTAGCGGAAGAATACAGAGATGATGTTAAAAATAGAGATTCCTGAAGGATATTTAAAAAGTCCATTGCCTCCACTTGAGGTAACACTGTCACTTAAACCTGATTTTTATTTTGATGGATAGTTTTTATTTTAATGTCCCTGATTTATTTGGAGAATATAAAGGATTACACAGACAATGGAATCAATATACTGGTAACTGAAGGTTCAATGGATAAAAAGCCTGAGCTTGATGACATGTATGTTGATATAAAAATCTTGGCAAGATATTTGATGTGGAAGATAAGTCTCAGGAACTTTGTATCGAAGATAGGTTTAATGAAATTAAAAGCAAGGTTGATATTTCAAGAGTATAAAGTTATGGGATTTGATAGTGGAGATGATAAACCAATTGTCCAGCAGGAAAAAGTTTAGAGAACCTACTCATTGAGGAAGCAGGAGGAGAGAATATATTTAGTGAAGTTGATAAGCAGTTTGCTACGGTGAGGCTGGGAAGATGTTAGTGCAAAGAATCCTGATTATATAATACTTCATGAAACACCTGAGGATAAGGGAGCAAAAATCTAATTAAAAATATTAAAGAGCAATAAAAGAATTGTCAAATGTAAATGCTGTCAAGAATGAAAAGTTTATTATTGTTCCTTTAAGATATATGTTTTCTGGTATTTATACTGTTGATGCATTTGACCTAATTGTACAGGGATTAAAAATAAAGAAGGAAGTTGAAAAAATGAGGAGTCAGTTAAAAGTTTGTTAAAAAAATAAAAATTATATGAGTTATCCACTGCATTTTCAATGGGCTCAAGTAACATACTTCAGTTTACTTTAGCACTATTCATATTGGAAAAACAGGCTCCCCATTAATTTACGCTTCAATTCTTTCTAGTAATTGTTATTCCAAGGGTATTATTGACTCCAATTGGAGGAGTACTTGGAGATAGATTAAAAAGAGCGAACATAATGAAAACTTTTGAATCTTATTCAGGTTTTTAGTTATGGTAATTTATGCAATTTATTCAGGCATATATGGAGACATTTCCCTTTTTCAGTGTATCTTCTTGTGGTATTGCTTGAAATAATTGAAGTTTTCTATAATGCAGCAGAAAGTTCGATTTTATCAGAAATAGTTGATAAAGAGGATATAGAAGAGGCAGTTACCTTTGTCGAGAATAGATGATGGTATTGTATTTGTGACAACACCGATAGTAGCGGCTTTCATATATAATAAATTTGGGATATTAGGTACATTCATACTAATTTCTGTACTACTAATGCTTTCATTAACATTAACTTTATTCATAGGAACACCTCATGCGACAGAAACAAAGAAAGAAAAGGAAAAGGGTTTAATGAGGTTATATACGAGAGTTTAGGAAGGAATTGCAGAACTTAACAATAATAAATTTGCTAAAATCTTCGTTATTGTTGCACCACTAATTAACTTTTCGTTTTCTGCCGTATCTCAGTGTAGTAATAACCTATGTATTTTTGGAGGTTTTTAAGGTAGTGATTATTTATATGGATACTATAGAATGGCGACTGCAGGTGTTGAGTTGATTGTACCATTTTTTGCTCCTACCAATCATTAAAAAGTTTAAGCCTGAAAACTGCTGAAAGTACAGTGCTCTATCCATATCAGTTATTTTATTTCTATAGGTGGTTGTGTGTATGGGGATGAACGGTGGTAAAGAAGAAACATTCGTTGCGGTTCTTCTTATAACGGTTTTGGACTGCCTTATAATAACATCAGTGATGCGTTAAACATTGCGACTCAGGTATTCTTCCAGAAGAATATTAGAAAATGAATATCGAAGCCGAATAATGTCTGTTTTTCAGTATGTTAGCTCTGTCATCAGAACCATTAGGTAATATGTTTTATGGCTTCTTGTCGAATATGTTACCTGCATACATTTGTATCTTTATAGCTAGTGAGTGCGGTACTTACATCTTATCCATTGATTTTATATGTAAACAAAAGATAGACAGTGTAGCAACTAGATGATAGCTATCATTTCTAATAATCCTCTTCAATTACTTCAATCTCAAGGAAGTCAAAGTCAATTTCGTCTACAAAAATTATCTTTGTGAATCTGTTTTGCTGTTTTTCTTAAATTCGTTAATATTTTTGTCCAGCTCAAAGAGGCGTTTACAGGTCATAGGCATAGCAAGCTTATCAATTGTATGAAAGATAGTACGATTCAGGGAAGAATCACTGCTTTTTCAATTGTCATATTCTTAACTATCTTCCCTGGAAGTTATTATTTTGCCCAAAGTCTAAACATATTGCACCTATTCGATTGGTTTGATGCCCCAGATTTCTTCTGCGTATTTTTCTTATAGCTGTATCAGCAGCAAATCTGCCGGCAGTAGCTATATTTACAAGGGATGTCCATGTCTCTGTTCTTTATAGTCATTCAGCATATCAAATCTGGCCCTGCAATAATCACCGAAATCAGCCATACACATATATGGATCAGCGATTTCCGTGATCGCCAACGAGGAGATAGCCGGTGGATGTCTGAGAAATCATTACCATTTATACCGGTTCTAAGATAATCTACCGCCCTTTTGAGACGGTGGTTCTTCTTCGTAATACTTATAAGGATTGTAAACTATCACGCCATCTATCTTCAACCTCTGTCAGTCATACCGAAGATATAGATATTATCCTTCCCTACAGCTTCTGATATCTCAACATTTGCTCCGTCAAGAGTACCTAAGGTAATGGCACCATTTATCATGTTTCATATTACCTGTACCCGAAGCCTCTTTACCTGCAAGAGAAATCTGCTCAGATATGTCGCTGGCAGGGCATAATGCGCTCAGCTCATGGTTACCCTGTAGTTTTCAAGGGAAAAGCCACCTGTAATTTTTGCTGATTACAGGATCTTTGGCTATCTCTTCTCCGAGATTTACTATGAGACGAATGATGGACAGCCTCATCATAGCCGGGAGCAGCCTTTGCGGCAAAAAGATAGGTCTGTGGAACTATATCCATATCAGGTTTTCCTTAAGATCAAGATAAAGTGCCAATATCTCTGCAGGTGCGTTAAGGAGCTGACGCTTATACTCGTGCAGACGCTTTACCTGATACATCAAATACGGAATCCGGATTGAGTTTTATACCGTGATCATCAGGTAAAAAGAAGTTCGGCAGAATTCTTTTTGTTTGCAGCTTTAATCTCAGCTAACCTGCTCTAAGATGGTGTTGTCATTCTGGAAAGCCTGGAACTTAATAAGGTCAGGACTATTCTTCTTATAAGAAGTACCAATAGTTTCATCTAAGAGGCTGAGAGCCTTGGATTTGACTGACAAAGCCATCTTCTATGAGCTATACCGTTGGTAACATTGGTAAATTTCTCAGGAGTATCATCGTAAAAATCCTTAAATACAGATTTTTAAGTATTTCAGAATGTAACTCGGACACTCCGTTTACACTGTGTGACCCTCATGATGGAAAGGTTGGCCATATGAATAACTCCACCGGAAATAATAGACATATGAGCACATTTGTTCCAGTCGCTGGAAAATTTATCATAACTACGTTTACAATGTCTTTCGTTTAATCTCGTGAATAATTTGGTAAATTCTTGGGAGAAGTCTTCTCATCTATGTCCCTCAGGCCATTTTTCAAGAGCCTCAGCAAGAACAGTGTGGTTGGTATAAGCAAGAGTTTTTACTTATAATATTAAAGGCATCATCCCGATGAATAATGATGTTCATCCATAAATATACGCATAAGTTCAGGGGACTATCATAGCTGGATGAGTATCGTTTATATGTATTGCTACCTTATCTGCAAAATTATCAAGAGAAGAGTAGTATTTCATGTGGTCTGCTATTATATTCTGAGCAGATGTGATACAAGGAAATACTGCTGCTTGAGACGAAGTTCCTTTCCTTCGTAGTGGCTGTCTCTCAGGATAAAGCACCTTGGAGATGAGCTCAGCCTTGTATTGCCAAGAGTTGCTCTTGCATAATCTCCTCTTGAGAATGAATTCATATCAAATGTATCTATATCCCTGCTTCTCCAGAAACCCCTAAGCACGCTTACGCCCTGCTGTCAGCACCTAGATATCACTATGTCATAAGGTACGGCTTCCACTTCTTCGCAGTCTGCCTGCTCTATAATAAGACCTTCATCAGTCCAGGTTTCATTGATGTGACCGCCGAATTTTACTATAAATGTCTTATCGGTGCGTGGAAAGCCAAACCTCACCGCCAGGAAGCCATACATCAGGCAGTTCCATCTGCCAGCCTTCAACTATTTTCTGACGGAAAAGCCCATACTCGTAAAGAATGGAAAAATCCTGCAGCAGGATAGTTAAGAGAGGCAAGGGAATCCATAAAAACAGGCAGCAAGCCTTCCAAGTCCGCCATTTCCAAGTCCTGCATCAGGCTCCATCTCGTATAATTCATTTGAAAGTCATAACCGTATTTTTAGAATATCACTATAAACATCTGTGAGACCCAAGTTATAAAGGTTATTCTTAAGAGGCGTCCAACTAAGAATCGATGCATAGATAATAGACTCTTTTTCCGCCTGATTTGTTGTTGGCCTGCTTAAATTCTACGCTTTTTCGAGTAAAAATATCCTTAACTGTTATTGCAGTAGCCTTATAAACCTGATCTTTAGTTGCCTCTTCAAAGGAAGCACCGAAATGTCTTGAAAGCTTGTCTATAATGGCAGCTACACGGCTTGTGTCTGTGCCTGCAGGACTTGTATTTTTGCAGTATTTACTGTAGATTCGGTAACTTCTTTTGAACGACTATGTTTTTCTTAAATTGTTTATTTGCCAAAAAATAACCTCATTTCCTTAGGGGCTGTCCCTAAATATAAAAATATACCAAACTTAATTATCACATAGAATTAAAATAAAAAGCAAGTTTTAAAATAGACGGCAGCTATACAAATTTTGATATAAGTCCGGATTATTAGAGAAAAACAGATAAAAACTTCTTGACAATGTAATCAGTTTGGACTAACATTAGATTATAACATCAAATAATAAATTAATAGCATTCTTCAGGGCGAGGTGTAATTCCCGACCGGCGGTAAAGTCCGCGAGCATTTGCAGAATCGGTGAGCCTCGGCAATTCCGATACCGACAGTAAAGTCTGGATGAAAAGAAGAAATAATAGGATATTAACTTATCCTATGTTTTTGTAGCGTAATCAGCCCTGGCCAATCGGTCAGGGCTTTTTCCTTAAAGAATGCGGAAAAGAGGAAAAATGATTTTTATTAGGCGGTTTGAAAAGATAGGCAGATTAGAAAAATTGGGGGTATGGTAGTCATCTCACTTTTAGTGGTGGCGGCACTTATTGTATTGGCGTTCGTCACAGAAAGGGTACTTAAGAAAGAAAAAGACGAGTCATTAAAAGTAAAGAATCTTGCAATTGTGGCTATGTTCTCAGCTATCTCAGCAGTGCTTATGCTGTTTGAGTTTCCGATTCCCTTCATTGCGCCAGGATTTTACAAGATTGACCTAAGTGAGGTACCTGTGATTATAGGCGCCTTTGTTTTAGGACCTGTGGCAGGTGTTGTTATAGAATTTGTGAAGATATTACTTAATTTATTTATAAATGGCACATCATCTGCCTTTGTGGGAGAATTCAGTAATTTCGTTGTAGGCTCAGCCTTTGTTATTCCTGCGTCCATTATGTACTTAGCAAAGAAAACCAAGAAAAAGGGGCTATAATGGGAGCATGTAGCAGGAGTAATTACTACAACTGTAATAGGCTGTCTTGTAAATGCCTTTGTACTTCTTCCTTTTATGGAGCTGCCTTTGGAGGAATAGACAAGATTATAGCAGCCGGAACAGCTGTAAACCCTGCAGTTAACAGCGTATTTTTCTTTTGTCTCATCATAGTTGCACCATTCAATATCATTAAATTCAGCATTGTATCTATAATAACTGTTTTTATTTACCATAAGATTAGTTATTTGCTCAAGATGGGGAAATAAAGAGATATTCACGGAATTTAAACTTGACTTTTTATGTTGTGATATCTTATCATATTCTTGAAGATAGAAATCTAACTAGTGCAAACGAACCCCCAGAGCGGCTACTCTGGGGGTTCTTCCAAATCTAGGCGGTTGGCTTCGTCGGAGAATTTAAATTTCCCACAGTCTTGAATTCTATCTGAAATTGTGGTAGAGATGCTGAAAGATATGTTTTGAAAGGAAGAGATGGTTATGTCTACATTAGAATTGTTGTTACAGTTATTTAGTGTATTTTATGCATTGCACTTGCGGCTACAGTACTTTTACAGGAAGGAAAGCAGCAGGGGACTTGGAAGCTTATCATGCGGTATGGCTGATACCTACTGGGGCAAGAATAAGAGCCGTTCAATGGAAGGTAATCTTAACAAGGCTACCACAGTTGTTGCCCTCGGCTTTATAGTGCTTTCATTTGTGCTTAATATGAAGTGGTAATTAAGTAGAACAAGAAAATTTTTAACTGTTGCATAGTATGTTGTTTCAGGTCTTATCCTGCCTACACACTGTAGCAGTTTTTCTTTTTCGCTATAATTATATTAGATAGACAAGGGGTGATAGAGGTGGCTAAAGAATATACAAAGAAGATGAGAGAAAGAAAAGAGGCACTTTTTGGAATTCTTTTGAAAGGAAGGACTATGTCCCTATGAAGTTTAGGGATATTGCGTCCCTGTTTCAGGTGCCTAAGGCTGAAAGAGGGATTGCAGCTTATACTAAATGACATAATAAAAAGAGGAAAAGCTTGTAGAAATGGGGAGGGACGCTACTTAAAGCCTGATGCAGACCTCGTCACAGGGAATATTTATGTCTACAGCTAAGGGGCTTTGCCTTTCTTAGAACTGCGGAGGATGAGGAAGATGTGTTCATTCCTGCCTCAGAGTTAGCAAATGCCTTTGATGGGGATACTGTTACTGTCAGGCTTTCAGCCAAAAGCAGGGAAAAGAGCAGAGAGGCAAGGTAGTTAAGGTAATTGAAAGAGCATTTACTACTGTTGTAGGCACATTTGAAAAAGCAGGAACTTTGGCCTTTGTAGTACCCGACAACACTAAGATTACTTGTGATATTTACATACACTAAGAATGCCTGCAAAAGGATGTGCCTAAGGGTGTAAAGGTGGTTGTAGAACTTACAAGCTATGGCGACGCTAAGTTTAGTCCTGAGGTAAGATAATAGAGATTCTTGGCTTTGAAAATGATAAGGGTGTTGATATTCTCTCTATCGCCAAGGCTTACGGCATAGAGGATGAATTCCGAAGGAAGTGTGTAAAGAAGTAAAAAGGTACCTGCGAGGTTATTAAGACTTGATTAAGAACAGACTTGACCTTAGAAATGAAGATAGTTACAATAGACGGCGAGGATGCAGACCTTGATGATGCTGTGTGTGACTAAGGAAGTTAAGGCAGGCGGAGGTTATCTACCATTTGGGAGTGCACATTGCTGATGTTACCAATTATGAGAGGAGGGCTCAGCCCTGATAAGGAGCCATTAAGCGAGGTACAAGTGCATGCCTTGTAAAATGAAGGTTATACCTATGCTTCTAAGAGGAGCTTTCAAACGGCATCTGTTCCTAAATGAAAATGTGGACAGATAACCCTTTCCTGCCTTATGGATATAAAATGAGAGGAGAAGTAATCTCCCACGAAATAGCGAAACAGTTATTAGGACTCGCATAGGATGAATTATTCTGATGTAAATGTGCTTATTACAGGTGAGGCGAGAGATTTAATGAATTAAAAGAAAAGTATGAAGATGTATATGAAAATGCTGGTAAATGCAGAGGAATTGGTGCTAATCCTTAGAAAATGCAGGCATGAGAGAGGGCCTCGATTGACTTTTGATTTCCCTGAGGCTAAGATTATAGTTGATGATAAAGGAAGGGTTACTGATATTAAAGCATACGATAGGAATGAGGCTACCAGGCTGATTGAGGATTTTATGCTTATTGCTAATGAAAACTGTGGCAGAAGACTAGCTTCTGGCAGGAACTTCCTTTTGTATATAGGACTCATGAAAAATCCTGATGAAGAAAAATTAGGAAATTAAGTATATTTATTAATAATTTTGGGTATAATATAGGTATGCGGTAGGAAAAGTCAAAAGACAGGAAGTTCATCCAAAAGGATGTTCTGGAAGCTTTTAAGCAAGATAGAGGACTCTCTGAAGAGATATGTATTAACAGGATGACACTTAGAAGCTTAAAGAGGGCTAAGTACGACACCTGCGATGGACATTTTCGACTTGCCGCTAAGTATTATTGCCATTTACCTCACCTATAAGGAGATACCTGATTTGCAGATACACACAGGATAATAAAAGAGAATCTGGACGGCAGGCGAAACGCAGACAAGAGGATGATCTCACTATAAGGCGGTTCTTTGCGATATAGCGCTTCGCTCAGTGAGTATGATGGAGAAGGGCTGATGAGGTGAAGAGAAGCGGACAAGATGAAAGTCATGCTGAGTTTATGTCCCACAAAATCAGCTGAAGAATTTGACGGCGTAATCCTCAGGGGTTACAAGCTGGGGCATATATGTAGAACTTCCAAACACTGTTGAGGGTACGTTAAAATCAGCAGTATAAGAGGGTCACGTGAATTTGAATGCTGGAGAATTGGAAATTGTAGAACATACTCAAGAAAAATTTAGTCTGGAAGCGTAGGTTAGAGTAAAAGTAGTTGAGGCAAGTAAGCAGATGAGAACCATAGATTTTGTGGATAGTAGAAGGAGAGAAGGATGTCCTAAGGACAGTTATAAAAGTAGTGGCAGCACACACAAAGCTTAGTTTCCTGATTATTTCATAGGAAGAGAGGTACGAGACGCAGCTGCTCCTTTGCGGGTACTGAAGTCAGCTCAGCCAGAATGGGCAAGGTCAGTATCAAGGAGTCATATGTGCAGAGAGATAAAACGGCGAGCGATCATTATGGTATGCATCGGTCAGTCCTTGCGGAGAAGAATATTTTCCAACAAGGATCCTTAGAACCAGGAAACTCCTCAGGTCACAGGCTGAGATAGGATAAAGCATGGGCAAGGGCAAAGACAGCAGGCTACACCCCTGGTACCGATTACGTGTACTCAAGGGCAGTCTTGTAAAGGTTGGAAATAGGCCTTGCAAGAGGTGAGAAAACACGACAAGCGCCAGGATATACAGAAAAGACCAGAGAAGAGAAGCAGAGAGAGATTATAAGGCGAGGAATCTGTATTAAAAGCTAAAGGAGAGGCTGATATGGACCTTGCAGCTTTAATTGTTAAACACATGTAGAAAATATTTAGTGACACGCTGGAAACAGTGATGATTTGTGTTTAGCTATAGAAAGGTTAATATATGAATTTTTACAAGGATAAGGTTAATCAAAAATGTCTTGAAATCTCAATGTACTGTATGATTTTCTTTACCTGCATAGTCATTTTTCTTTTGAGCAGGTTAACAGATCAGCTGTACAGCTGTTACTGCCAAGGGCGTAGAGTTGTTCAGTCATGGACGGCACAATATTAAGCCTGCTCAATCATGGAGGCGTCTAGCAGCGCCCACCTCCTGTTCTGATGCTCGAGAAGATAGAAAGTCTTGCTTAGAAAGTTAAAACCGCTTAGAAGAAAAGCGTCAGGGGATTGCAGTGGCCTCTTCCGAGGTCATTATTCTGGTCAAACTATTTTTATTAGCTCCCTCCTTGTTTCAATAATTACCAAGCAGGCAAGGGCAGCCAATTCAGGAGGATATAATTGAAGGTGGCTTGAAAACCTATGCAAACTCTATCAATGATTTGTACTGAACTCCATGGATAGCTGCAAGCTTGGATAGACACCTGGGCATGAGATAAAATCAAGTGTAGATGCCAGCACTTTATGAACAACATAGGTGCCTACCGCTTAATCCTGTCAAGTCAGCGGTGCACATTGCCAGCAACTAAAGGGATGGTGTTGCAACAGCGTTTTTGCTCTTATTTTCAGCATTTACTTTTACCTGATATGCCAAAGTTAAAATATACTGGGGAAGGGTGATTTGCGATAATCCTCCCAAAGAAGAGTGAAGTTACCCTGACGCAAGTTGAAGGATGCTGACAGAGGTGTTTCTGTGGATATACCAGAGGTCAGGCCTTTGATGCTTTCATGGCTGGAGCGTGGTAAGCATTGTATTTTCAATAATCAGGACCAGTAGTGCGATTGTACTGGCCTTCTTATAGGACTTGCATCTGATCCCATATATGGGTCCCATAGTTGGTTATACCTCCGCATAGTAGTTGTAGGTGTAGCAGCAACCGGTGATTATAAGATGCATGATAGCGACACAGTGCCCCTGCCTATTATAAGCAGGCAATGAGACGGCAATCTTAGTTTATCCAAAGCTTTCAAGTTCCAGTGTTAAGGCCCATCCTATGATAGTAATTATCTCACTTACGGTTGGAGCAAGTGTAGGAGGCCTTGTGGGAATGATAGTAGCAGTACCTTCCGGGGCTCTTGTGAAGGTGTGCTTTGAAAGACTTATCAGCTTAAAAGAAAAGAGAAGAAATTAAAGAGAATAAAAGTGACTATAGAAGATAAAAGGAATTAAAGAAGATAAACAAACATAATAAGCGAAAGATTAAGGTGAATAAATAAATGGATAAGTTCGAGAAAAATCTTTAATATGAGCTTTGAACAGGCTGTTCTATATTTATCAAGACATCTGTCATCATCTCGTCTTAAGTAAAATAGTGGTAACCATAGTACTTTAGAATCTTGGATAGAAGATGGTGCAAAGTCAAAAAGCTTGATACAGGAATGCAGGGATTTCTTCAAAACAGATTATTAGGGTAATACTTTTATGTAATTGGAATTATTATGGCTGCACAGTCGCTTTGGGATAAATACATCATCTATCGTAACTCTAAGGTGTTGTATCCCTGGCTCTTTCGCTTTCCTTACAAAATATCCTTACCAATGTATTCTCACAGGAATAATGCTCCTTATGACAGCCTCGCACACAGGAGACTTTGTTGAGTATCAGGAGTGATGGGCACAGTAACAAGCATAACTCTATGCGTACCCAGAATACACATCCTGACAATAAGGTGGAACTCACTACCCAATCTCAGACACGGCTTCACAGAGGATATCAAATTTCTTTCCGGAGAAAGTAAAAGGAGGGTGGATATCGAGATATCAGCTGATTATAAGGGCTGGTAAGCTAAGGTACAGCCATGCAACAAGAAGCGTGTGGATACAGGATAGAAAGAACTGCCAAAGAAAGAGGCATATGCTACCTACCATTGACTCCTTAGATTCAATGCAAATGATATCCGCTCTATAGCAGTTAAGGTTTGGTGTGAAAATCCAATTTACTGGGATGTATATTATGATCGAATGGAAGAAGTATAAGAGAGTCCTTTCAAGGAAAATGATTGAGTCTCAGCTATCCACAGAAGGTGGTGCATTGATAAATATGTAAAATTTATGAATAATCAGATTTCTTATAGACAAACGCAGGTAAAGTTGTGTGCAATATGATTGTGAAAAATTGAAATATCGTCGCTTGCCGTGAAGAAGCCAGTGCAAGTGGCAGAAAGCGCATATTGGAGGATATAAGGAAAAGAAAATTATTTGGACCAATATTAGCTTCAACTTTGAAGTAGTATCAGCTTGTCAGGGTAACTCTGGCAGCTCTTCTGCTACAAAGAGCAGCTCTGCATCCACATCAGGAAGTGTGCGGCAGTGACTGAGAGTAAAGACATCATCAGTTGAAAGTAAGACATCATCAGCTAGCAGCCAATCATCTTGGCTTCTTACGCAGAAGGGAAGACACTCGCGCTCCAGCAGGTACAAGAGACAGAAACAGAGAAATTCCTGCATTTGAAACAACAGATACCAGGGCCAGGTAACAGAGAAAATCTTTGCTGACAAAGACATAACAATGGTAAATGTGTGGGAGACTTTGCTATGGCCCTTGTATAAATGAAAATGCCTGAATCACTAGAGAGATATGAAAGCCAACACAAAGAATGCTAACCAGCCGTATAGTTGCAGAGTCACTGAGTGGAATGAAGGACAGATGACAATGCAAATTATATTGAAAAGAGACCGAGTAGTACACAAACCTTACCTCAATTGATTCCTCAAACGGTTTCAAGATTATGCAGTACCATCACCGATCTTTGTTGATAAGATGGAAACATCATCGGAGACAGCATGTAAGGTGCCAATATCGATGCATATGAAGAATCTGCAGAGGTTTCTTGTTTCTTGTTATGGATCTTTAAAAATATAACAGAGATGTATAGTGAAGCGTGTGACTGTGGGTTGTTACAGTGAAAATTGGATTGTAAGTGAGCTCTGTGAGATAAATGATATATATAGAAAGATCAACCCTGCCTTGACAAAATCCTTAATGACAGTGAAACTTTTTATACATAAGATATAGTTTGGAGGATTAGCATGGCAAAATTATAATTCCAAAGGGAAAATGAAGTTATTATGTATATGAAGAGGCTCATAATGAGCATATGTTAACAGTTGCTGAGATTCTTGAGAAAGCAAGAAGAGGAATAAGTATCAACCATATTCTCTGAAAATCTCTGATAAGTTGGTTACGAAAGCAGTGATATCCTTGCGTTTGAGGTAAGGATAATGAATCGGCATTTTACCAGTATTCAGGTGAGCATAAGGAATGTAATGGTGTGTCATCTACAGTAATTCACTGGTAAAATCTTTCATTTAGAACACGAATTTGTGGATGACTTTATGGATAGAAGCTCCGTAAAGACCTGGAAAATTGGAACTTGATGTCCGAATATCTTTGGTTGAACACCTGTGAAGTGTCTAAAAAATTTTAACTAATTATGATATAAAGGCATAGCTTTGTAGAGTTTTTTCTTGTCAGGGCAGAATCTGACAAGGAGAAGTGGCTACAACAGGCTGTGCCTTTGTAGTGAAAAAAACAGTAAAATATTTTTGAGCAAACGGAATAAAAATTACCTTAGAGCCTGTGGTTTCCAAAAAAGACATAATATTAGTTTTGTGGTGTGTAAAATTTTAATGAACTGTGTTATAATTGAAAGTATAACAAGTGTTAAAATTAATGATTTAAGAAAGAAGTCTAATATTAAATTAGAACGAGAGACATGCAAGGAGGAGTAACTATTTTGTAGCTTAGATATGTAATAAATGGCAAGACAGAGCTCTATGAATGTATGCAAAACAGCTCTTTAATGAGAATGACCGAGCCTCTCAATGGCTATTAGGGAGCTTGAAAATGATGTCCATATATCTATCTTCAGAAGAACTACCAAGGTGGTAATCACCGCTGAAGGAGGAATTCCTAGGCTATGCCAGACAGATTATCAATCAGGTGGAACTCTTGAGACAATACACTGGGGGCAGGACAGATAAAGAAGAGTTCGGTGTATCTGCACAGCATTATTCATTTGCCGTGAAGGCCTTTGTGTGGAGATGGTAAAGGGCTTTGATATGGACTGAAATGAGTTGCCATGAGAGGCAAGAACCCACGATGTCATCCACGATGTGGTTACAGGCAAAGAGTGAGATAGGAATACTTTATGTAGTTTTAATGAAAAGGTATTAAATAAGATATTTAAGGATAATCAGCTTGGGTTGTATCTATTCACCTGTGAGGAGTTACGCTATCTTTGGAAGGCTCATCACTGGCAGGGAAGAAGGTCATAGCCCTTGAGGAACTGGGACTATCCTTGCCTTTCTTTTGACAGGAGATAATAATTCGTTCTTTGCGGAAGAAATCCTAGTACCTACATTTGAAGACTATTAAGTCAAATGACAGGGCTACCAACCTGAACCTAATGGTGGGGCTAAATGCCTTGCTACTGCTCAGGTATCATCTGCGAGGAGCTAAATGGCAGTGATTATATTGCGGTTAAGCTTGCCGAGAAGAGGTGACTATGGATATAGGATATATCAGGGGTATATGAATATGAGCGAGATAGAGCTTTACATTGATGAGATGCAAGTATGTGGGCTAATGTGTTTGGTTATAGACTAAGTGACGCCTAAGCTGATAAATGTCGAACTCGAGAAAGCAAGCATCCGCTTCGCTACGCCTAATGCGCTCGCTTTTGGCAGTGACTAGCACTTATGAGTGCGAAGCAATGAAGCTAAGTGTGTTAGTCCTATATATATAATGGCAAATCCACGGTGACAGGTGCGAGAAGCACGAAGTCAGGTAAGAACAACGAAACATGCGGCATTATCAGCTCCGAAAGCTGTTTGATTCAGTGAATATTCCTAAACAAACACATTAGCCGCAAAGAGCAGGTGAGGTGTAGCTATCTTCAATTTGGCATTCAAGCTGTAATTTGCTAAATTTAAGGTATCAGCTCGAATGATAAAATTCTAGCGAGCACGTGGGCGGGCCGAAGCGGATCTCCGGAGCGAGTCTGAAATCATTATCATTCAGACGTCACTGTGAACTAGATAACTGATGACAGCAAAACGGTAATGCTAAACAGTCTGGACATTTATCAGCATAGGCGTGACTTAGTGGTTGAGGGTATATTAAGTAGTAGATTACGGGAGAGCTTTTTATGAAGAAAGCAAAACAGAATTGATGGGCTTTGTAATAGAGCCGGAGGTTTTGGAACCATGGGGGCTGGTTTATGAGCTGGTCAAAGGGAAATTTGAGGGAAATTGGGATTGACTGTGTGAATTTGTGCCAGGACAATCATTCATTTTCAGAAGAAGGGGCCTGCCGGCCTTCATTTCCAAAAAGGAGAATATGCAGAGCTAAACTTGTAAGGGTGCTAAGAGGCAGGGTTTATGATGTAACAACAGACCTTAGAAGAATTCTGACCTTTCTCAAATGGTTCAGTGTAGAACTTAGTGAAGAAAATAAAAAAGTTTTTATTCAAGGAGCTTTACTATGGATTTTTAACTCTTACTGACAGTAATGGAATTGCCTACAAGGCAGATAATTATTATAACAAAAGAGTCTGAGGGCAATCATCTACAATGATGAAAGGATTGCATGGACTGGAGCGATGAACTTGGAATAGATGAAGTTATTATATATCGATAAGGATAAAATAGCACCGCTGCTAACAGAATTGGATGAGAGTTACTTTTTGATTAAGAAATTGATAATTCAATCAGATAATCAGCACTAAGATTTTAGATATGATGAACAAACGATAAGAGGTAAATCTAAAATAAACAGTTTGAAGTTTCGAACAGACTTCTTGGGTATAAATATATTAAGATTATTCTACTGAAATAGAAAAGAAAGGAAGCATGAAAATTATAATATAACAGGGGAGCCGCTTTTCATTGGTACTAATGTATTATGTGCTAAAAACACCTGAAATGAATATATTTGCTTTGATAAAAGCTGACTTATGCAGGCAATCTTGCTAATAGAGGAAGCTTTTACCCACAGGTTCAGGGTTCATAAAGGGAGATATGAGTGACAGGGAGTTCGTCTATAGTTTTTGAAGATGAAAAGGCCCGACAGGTGGTAGTAAATTTTGCAGCAGAAAAGCCATGTTGACCGTTCAGTGCACTTTCCGATGAATTCTTAAAACTAACATAACCAGAGTGAGGGGTACTTCATGATGCCTACGCAGAAATACGGTATAGAACGTTTTCACAGGTATCTACAGATGAAGTTCTATGGAGATTTACCACTTGACAGAAGATTTGTTCTTTACAGAAACTACACTCACTAATCCATCAAGTCCATATTCTTCCTCAAAAGGCATCGCAGATATGATAACATTAGCTTATCACAGAACTTATGGACTTCCTGTGACTATATCCAGGTGTTCCAATAATTATGGAGCATATCAGTTTCCCGAGAAGCTGATTCCGCTTATGATGATATAAATGCCTGCCATGATAAAGAGCCCTGTGTATGGGAAGGCATTAATGTAGAGGACTGGCTCTATGTGGAAGATCACTGCATAGCCATAGACCTGATCACTGAAAAGGGCAAGTGGGAGAAGTTTACAATGTAGGCGGTCATAATGAAAGAAGAATATAGAAGGTAAAGCCATCTTAAAAGCTACGGATAAGCCAGACAGCCTCATTAAATATGTAACTGACAGGCAGGGCATGACCTGCAGATATGCCATGGATCCCAAGAAGATGGAGATGAGCTTGGCTGAAACCTCTTACTCCATTTGAAAAAGGAATAGGGCTACACCATAAGTGGTATCTGGATAATCAAAATGGATGGAAGATATAATGACAGGTGAGTATGAAAAATACTATAGCGAAGTATACAGCAACCATGAAGAAAAATTTGGCAGGTAAAATATGAGAATACTGATAACAGGTGCGGAAGGACAGCTTGGCAAGGCACTTATAAGAGAACTTATTGGCAAGAAACAGGACTGAATTTAAGTTGATGCTTACTGTGCTCAAATGATGTCATACAGATTCTATTATACTCTTTATGCAGGAGAAGACTTTTCTGATGCAGGGAGAAATGGCAGCTTTAAAACATAAGGGATTATTATCTGGTGAAGTCTGCTCTGGAAAGCTTTTATGCCGGATGTAGTTATAAACTGTGTTGGCATATACTGCAGTAGATGATCTGAAGAATCACGAAGAAGAAGCAAGACTTGTAAATGCGACAGGGTGAGAATCTTGCACTTGTGGCAGGGAAGTTTAGATGTGCCTTAGTACATATATCCACCGATTATGTGTTTGATGGAAATAGTAGAGCCTTGTAGAGAGGAGGAACATCTTAAACTATAAATGCTTATGGAAGGACTAAGGCTTTTAGGAGAAAGCAGTATGTGAAAATTCAACAAATATTTTCTGATAAGAACTGCCCGGCTGTATGGAGAAGGCAAAATTTGTAAAGACAATGTGTCATTTCTGAGAAGAACAAAACTCCACGAGTAGTGGAAGACCAGACGTTCACCCACCAGTGCCACAGAACTTGCAGGATTTATTGTATATCTCATACATACTGATAAATACGGTGGCATCTGGCATGGGTCTGTGATGGAAGTACGAGCTGGTATGAGTTTACAAAGGAGATAATGAGACTTTAACGGGAAGGAAGATGTGGAAGTGCTACGATTAAAGTCAGAGAGATATCGGACGAAGGCTAAAAGAGCCGTCATTTATTCGGTACTCAAATAAAAGATGCATAATGAGACTGATTTTTAAGATAAAATCTTGGGAAGAGGCATTAAAGAGTATCTGCAAAAAGAACAAAAACTGATGACGGTCATAGGTTGATTTTTGTTATGATTATGTGGTATAAAAAGATGTCACATAAATTCAACTTATGAAAGAGAGGATACAAAAGATTGACAATGAAAATAGTAATGAAACAATGGTTAAACTGGAACAGGCGGCAGAGAGCCTTGAAGAAGTAACTGATCCAGATTAGCAAGATTTGGCCTCAAAGATGGAAGAAAAGAGAGAAGAGCTAAAAGAAGGGAGAAGGACTATTTAAAATAAGGTATTAGCGAGACCTTCGGTATTATCGGCTGGGATTCTTTTGCCTTTGTAGTGGTATGTACTGTTTCACAGCAGTTATGGCTATTCTAATAGCCTATACTGCTAAATACTGAGTGGCAGGAGGGCTTTTCGGGTCTAATCACTTACCTTATATCATTCTTTCCGCTGTATTTGATTGCATTTTCCTGTGTTACTGCTAATCATAGAAACTGCCTAAGGATGATATGGATAAAAGAACATTGATATTTTACTTTGATTCAATATTTCTGTATGTGTATTTCAATTATGTATATAGGAAATGTTATAGGAACAGGGCTTTCGTCAATCATAGGAGGCTTTTGGAAAGACTTCAATAACAATCTGGCTGAAATTATAATGAATACAGATATGACGGACACAATTATTTTCGTTGTACATGCTTGGACCTATCATGGAAGAAATGGTGTTTAGAAAGATACTTATAGATAGGGACTGTAAAATAGTGGAGAGAAATGCATATGTTTCTTTCAGCTCTTTTTATTTGCCTATTTCCATATGAACTTATTTCAGTTTTTCTATGCCTTTTGGTATGGGGCTTATCTTTGCTATATATATATATAAAGAGCAGAAGAATAGAGTATTCAGATTGTATTTTTCATATGATAATTAATTTTTATGGGTTCAGGTATTGGCTGTACAGGTAGCTAAGAACTTTGATTCAGATACAATGACTAAAGCTGCAAAGTGGCAATCCGGAGATGTGACTAGCCTGACTCAGTGTCAGTCCTTTCAGCTATATATTCACTTGTATGATAGTGGTATTTTTGCAGGGATGGCACTTATTATTGTAAATAGGAAGAAGATGAGGACTTGATGTAAATGGTGCGCCATTTTACAAGAAAAAAAGAAGAAAAAGGCTTGGTTTATGGAAACTATGAATAGCATTTTTATAGCTGCCTGCCTTGTGATGATGGTACTTACAACTATGGCGCAGCTAAGTTAGGAGAATATGAAAGAGGAAAAAGATGGTTTATGTTGTAGGGACATAAGAATCGATACTGACTCAATCTGTTCAGCCATCTCTTATGCAGAACTTAAGAACCTGACTTCAACCGGTGATTAAATATATTCCAAAGAGGGCAGGGACAGATAAATGAGGAAACTGAATATGTTCTAAAAAGGCTTGGAATAGATCCACCGGGATATATGCCTGATGCAGGAACGCAGGTAAAGAGACTATGGAGATACACGAGACTCCTTTTGCCGACTCAAGCCTTACCATAAATGAGGCCTGGGAGCTTATGAAAGAGTCAAAAGCAGCTTCCCTGCCTATTACTGATAGCTGAGGGTCATCTTGAAGGCATAATCAGGATAGGTGATATTGCCAAGTACTTTTATGGGAAATGCTGATGAAACCATACTTTTCAAAGGCAAGAACACAGTACAAGAGAATGGCAGACACCTTAAATGGAAAGCTTGCATTAGGAAATGAACTATGGATACTTCATAAAGGAAGGGTTATCATTGGTACCGATGATCCAAGCTCCTAAAGCTTTTAAAATATGGCATGATGACCTTGTTGTACTTGGCAATAGAAAGGATACAAGTTGCTGCGATTAAAGGCTGATGCCAGTTGTATAGTAATCAGCGGAGGGCATACTGCGGATGAAGAGGTTATAGAGGCAGTAGAGTTGTGTAATAATAGAAAGTCCTATGGACACATATACAATAGCTACTTTTATAAAGCCACAGTATTCTGTCAGATATCTGATGAAGTGTGAGGAATAGTCACCTTCCATTCAAATGATTTTACAGATGTAATCAAAGGAAACAATGGGTAAGTACCGCTATCGTGACTTCCGGTAATTGATGCAGAGGGCCGCTGCCTGGGTACAATCTCAGAGAAATCTCATCAATGTGAGGAAGAAACAGCTAATCCTTTAGTGACCACAACGAGCGTACCCAGACTGTTGATAATATAGAAGAGGCGGAAATCCTTGAGATAATTGACCACCACTAGGATAGGCTCTCTTGAGACTATGGGGACGGTTATGTTTAGAAACCAGCCGGTGGGCTGTGCAGCAACCATTGTTTATCAGATGTACAATGAAAGAGGAGTTAGAGATACCTAAGAAGATAGCAGGGGCTTCTCCTTGCTGCTATTCTCTCGACACTCTGTATGTTCCGTTCACCTACCTGTACAAAGTTTGATCAGGGAAGCAGTGGCAGAGCTTGCTAAGATTGCAGGAATAGAGATAGAAGACTTTGCAAATGATATGTTTATGGCAGGAAAGCAATCTTTCAGGAAGGCGCCTGAGGAAATATTCTATCAGGATTTCAAAAGTTTATGGCAGGTGAAATAACATTTGGAGTAGGGACAGATAAACTCTATGGATGCTAAAGTCTCTTGCAAATGCTGAAGAGAAAATCAGGCCTATTCTTCAAAACAGATATGGTAAAACGGAATGTCAATGGTGTTCTTTATGCTCACAAACATAGTTGAAGAGTCCACTAAGCTTCTTCTCTTTGGAGATGGCAGTGAGAAAATAGTGGAAAAAGCCTTTTGATGTAAAAGTATATAAAAGGATGCAGCCTCCTAGAAGGGAGTAGTCTCCAGGAAGAAACAGCTTATCCCTACTATAATGGGCGTATTCAATGCTTAGTACCGTACTTTTTGTGAAATACTTTGTTGTAAAAGTTATAATGCTTAATAAAGAAAATTGCTTATTTTGTAGATATTTTATGGTAGTATTTTCAAATGGATATTTTAAAAAGATATCATTGTTTTTAGTGAAGTAAAAATTGTAAAATGCGGAGGTATAAAGATGGCTTACGAAAAAGAAATAAGTGACTATATTGAGAGTCATAAGGAAAGAAATGTTAAATGACCTTATGGAACTTACTAAGAATTAACAGTGAAAAAGGGCGAAGAAAAAAGCCTGGTATGCCTTACGGTGAGGTCCTTACAATGCTGCTTGAACAACAAAAACTGCTTGAAGGATATGGTTTTAAGGTAAATAACTATGATAACAGAGTGATTACTGCCGATTCTTATGATATACCAACCAGACTTGATATCTTTGGCACATCTTGATGTAGTTCCTGCAGGAGATGACTGGACAGTTACAGAGCCTTACACACCTGTTGTCAAAGACGGACTCCTATACGCAGGGGAAGCTGCGATGATAAGGGACCTGCAGTTGCAGCCTCTATGCTATAAGAGCGGTTAAAGAGTTAAACATATCCGCTTAAACACAATGTCCGCCTCATCCTTGGTTCAGACGAAGAATGTGGCAGCAGTGATGTGGAATACTACTACACCAAAGAAAGGCTGCACCTATGAGCAATTACTCTGACAGCACTTCCTGGCCTCTTATCAACATATTGAAAAAGGGCGGCATCAGCAACGAGTTTACAGCTGAATACGAAAAAGACGGACAAAACTCCAAGCCTTGTGTCCTTAAAGGGAGGTATCAAGATAAATGTGGTTCCCGGCAAGGCTACAGCTGTAGTAAGGGGCTTAAAGAGGTGATGTTAAGGATATTACAAGAAATTCGAGGAAGAGAGACAGAGGCTTAGATTTGAGATTCACAGAGGAGGGAGACCTGCTTAATATCAAAGGCTATAGGTGTGAATGCACAGCTTCTCTCCCGCATATGGGTAAGAATGCCATCCAGGACTTGTTACTCTCTTATCTAAGTTCCCTCTTGCGGATGCTCCTGTAAATAACTATGTGAAGGCACTTAACAATATGTTTCCCTTATGGTGACTACAATGGTAGAACAATGGGAGTTGACCTTAAAGATGATGTCTCAGGAGAAACTACAGTAAGCTTTGACATCCTTGAAATCACTGAAACACATTTTAAGGGGGCATATGACTGCCGTACAAACATTTGTAGCTAACGATGAGAAATACAGGCAAGGTAATGGAGAGAAAAATCCGTGAACAGGGATTTACCATACCTGAAAAAGCCTATGTTTGAGCCTCATATTGTAGAGCAGTGATTCAGAGCTTGTAAAACCCTGCTAAATGCTATGAGAAAGGGCTTTGGAGTGACCGAACCTAAGCCTATAGCTATAGGGTGGAGGTACCTATAGTACACCATGTTGAAAACGGAGTGGCTTTTTGGCTGTGAAGACCCAGAGGTAGAACACCACATGCACGGTGCTGATGAGTTTATGGCAGTTGATATGATAGTTAAGAGTGCGAAAATATTTGCAGATGCAATAGTGGAGTTATGCAAGTAAATGAAAATTTTAAAAGAGAATTTATAAGGTTTATAAAAATATAACCCTGATGAAACTCTGTTAGGGTACCTTAAAAGGCATATTGGGCAGGTTTGCTTGCCCTTATGCTTTCTCTGTTTGTTGTAAGGTGTTTTTCTGCTTTGATGCAGCTAAGACTCAGTTATACAAAAGCACAGCAAGGACTTTGAAAAGCTGTTTTATACAGATGATTTTGACAATTTAATATGGGGAGTCGTTCTTATTTTAATCCCTGTGCTTTTTATGTATATACTATGCATTTCGTTTTGCAGGTGCACCCAAAAGAAAAAAGCTATATTAAGAGGGGAGGAAAACTCTGTCCTCACCCAGATAATTATACTTATTTCTCTTGGTGTGGGCAGGCGGAATACTAAAGGTATGAGAATAAAGATATTTACGGGCTTGTAAATAAATTCATAATCAACAATGACGGGCATAGCTTATCTTAAAATTCATAGGTGTCATACTTTTGGTTACCTTTTGGTGCAGCCTGGGAGAAAACTTATAATATGACTTAAGTCGGGAGGTGCATAAGCACCCATGGTTTTATCAAGTGTCTTTATGGCAGGGCTTACAGGTCTTATGGGATTTTTACTCTAGTTGAAATGCAGATTGGAACTCCATCAAAATGTAATTGTAAAAATGATGTTCTTTAACATGATGTACTGGGTTATCCTCTATACCTTTTCTTTATATGCAGTATTTAGAGGGAATTAAGATACCTGCCTTTTATCTACATCGTCCTTAGCATATCTGGTGGGAGTTGCCAACTACACAGTACTTCAGTTTAGAGGCAACTACATTATGTTTGAGACCTTACAGTTATAGGGAACTAGCGATGGAAGTGGCAGGAAGGGTATAAAGCTTTCACCCTGATACTCCGTTCTTTGTAGCTGTGGGCATAGTTTGTGGTCTTTTTCTCATAATACTGATACTGATACCAAAGGCTTAGGAAGAATAAAAATAAAATCCTGTTAGAAGGATAATTACCACACTGATAGCAATTGGATGCTTATCTGTAGCTTGTATCTGGTCTTTTTCAGAGATGGACTGCTTTACAACTATATCTTCGGCCTTTCCTGGAACTATAACGAGAATGTAAATGATGAGGGTTATCTTGCGTACTTTTCAGCAATATGCACGCAACAAGAGGGGTTAAAGGTAGAAGGTTATAGTGCAAAGGCAGCGAGGGGATGCTGTAGAAGAGGTGCTTAATTCACCTGAAAATATTATGAAAAACTATAAGGATGGAGTGAGATATCCATCAATTATAGTAATTCAAAATGAAACATTTGCGGATCTTTCGGTATTTTAGCCGATATTAAGACGGATAAAGCCTGTATATGCTTATATAAACAGCCTTAAGAAGAATACAATTAAAGGGCTATGTAAATATGAGTGTGACCGGAGGCCTACTGCAAACACTGAGTTTGAATTCCTTACGAGAAGCTCTATAGCTTATATGCCTACGGGTTCGGTGCCTTATACACAGTACTTAAAGCAGAAGATACCATCGGTGGTTGAGGTATTGAAACATCAGCCAAAACCTTATAAAACAACGGCATTTCATCCTTATTATTCATCGGGATATAACAGGAGAAGTGTGTATGAATATATAGGCTTCGATGATGCTGTATTCTATGAGGACTTTAAGGGAAAGGAATTATTAAGGGGGCTGATAACGGATAAAAATGATTATAAAGATTTGATAGAAATGTACGAGAAAAACAAAAAAAAGGACAAGAATCAGCCACAATTTTTCTTTTAATGTAACTATGCCAGAACCATGGAGGATTTTTCAAATAATAAGGTGCGTTTTGATGAAGAGTTAAGATAACCAACTTTCAAGGCAGTTCAGGCACTTGATAACTATGTATCGCTTATGAGGACAAGCGATACTGCACTTAAGGATTTAATTGGTTATTTTAAGAAGGTGGATGAACCTGTAATAATTCTTTTTTATGGTGACCACCAGCCGTCTTTTTCAGATGATGCAACTAAGCAGCTTAACGAACACAGCCTCTATAAAAAATGACAATGATAAAGATTATCAAAGTTTGTTGTACCATATTTTTATTTGGGCAAATTACGATGTTCCTGAGCATGATGGTATGCATAAAGGAGGGCTTACAGGAGAGTATAATACAATTTCAGTAAACTATCTGGCTTCAATGCTGTTAAAGTATTCCGGTGTAAAGTTGAGTGATTATGATAAATATCTCCTTGATATACATCAGTATATTCCGGCTATGTCAGCTCTGGGTTACTGGGATTCAAATGGAAAGAGGCTTTTCACCCTATCTTACCAAGCCTGCTGCTGCTGAATTTGGTCTGAACACAAGGCATAAAGCTAAAAAGGTAGATGAAAAAGGCAGCAGAAAAAGTTTAAGAGGGGCTATGAGAAATGTACAGTACAATTCTGATCTTTGATGCTAAAAATAAGCTGTGGGATATATTTTTACCACAGAATGAGGAGTTAGAAAAAATGAAAAAACTGATTAAAAGTGTATTCCTATTGCTAATTTTGGGAATTGTATATTTAGGCTTAGAAGGGAAGATTTATGCTGCCGGACATAATGAGGTTGTAGTTGAAGGAGGATACAGATTTCTACTCTATTACACACAGAGCAATACAGGGTATATGCGGTGGATGGAGATGACATATATATACAACAGGCTTATAGTGAAAAATGAGTCTGACAGGTTTGATGATTACAAGACAGGAAGGATTGAGAACCTGGTTTTTAATCAGCAGGTGCCGGTATTCAGCAGAATATGATGCATTTAAGCCTGTAGACCACTATGAGTACTTAGAAATGTTGGACATGGCCAGATCAGTGGAGGCATATAGTTACAATGGGAAAAAAGTATCTTATGATTTCCTGCGGAAGCAGGACTACAACCAAAAAGTACTCTCTGGTGGTCAGACCCAGATAGGAAGAATTGAGTACAAGCCGGGTGGATTTGTAAACAATAGTGAAATAAAGCGTCTCACCTATTTGAATTATTCAATAAAAAGACTAAGCGCTTTTGGGACAACAATGCGTGTGAATGCTGCCCTTACTCCCCGACAAAAAGACACTTGTTATTTGGAAGATGAATGAGAAAGGACAGTCAGAGTATTCAGGGTATAAATTTGATGCAGTTAATAAAGAGTTAGATAAGGCTAAAATAACGAAGTAAATGTAAAAGATAATAGATAAAAAAGGCAGTAGTATTTTCAACAAAGCCTGTTAAACTTGCACCAAAATCTTTTCAGGGATTTGCAATAACTAATAAGAGTAAATGAGTAAATATACGCTTTATGTATCTTCAGGTGATGAGAGATATTATAAAACAACAGGAATTTCTATATATAAATATGAAATTAAGGGAGGAAAATTAAACGTAAGGCTGCCGTAAAGTTAAAGTGCTGCTGATGTATGGAGTACCTTCCCGTCTGAGGATGAGGGAGAGGAGCGGTGATGAAGAAGACAGTGAAGAGAGCAGTGATGAAGAAGATGACTATACGGATGAAGAAGTAAATACAGATGAGATGATGAAGATCAGGAAGTTATCTTAGCGGAGGTTGAGGAGCTCTTAAAATAGCAGGTACAGACCTTCAGTTTGTAGTTAGAAATACCGGAAATGCAGATCAACAGCTCATCTGCTAGTATATCACAATGGGAGTTTTTAGATGGATTTTTATCTAAAGATTGCAAAAATATTTATATATGGTTATAATTGATATCAGATTAGTAGTAATCTGTATCAAAAGGTGGAGTTAAGGAGGTTGGTATGAATACAAACGAGGGCTAAAAAAATATTGGTGAGATTTACATAGCTGATGAAGTAGTATCTGCTATAGCAGGGCTTGCAGCACTTGAGGTAGAAGGGAGTGAAGGCTGTTGCAGGTAAGCCCTCTGAAAACTTTTCAATTCCTAAAACATGCTTATAAAAAGGTGAAGGTTCAGGTGAGTAGGAGCTTTTGTCTATGTAGATATGTCAGTTGACATTAAATATGGATACAGCATACCTAAGGTTACAAGACAGATTCAGGAGAAAAGTAATTACAGCTCTTTCCAATATGATAGGGACTTACCTGTAAAAGAGGTGAATCTGAAAGTTGTTGTTGCACCTGATGCTGTTTAAAGATGAATGTCTGAGATATGACTTAAGATTAAACGACTTTGACAAATCTCCTTTAAGCAAATTTCCTTGAAGGAGATTTTTGATGGTATTTTTACAGAACTTCAGATTTGCAATAATTTTGAGATAATATGAAAGGTTTTCTATATGACAAGAAGAGAATTTAGAGAACATACGGCCATACTTACCTTTATTTTTGAATTTTTATCCTGAAGTCGAGTGGATAGAGCAGTTTAAGCTTTTATGCTGATTATGCCGAAAATAAAGGAAGAAGATAGGAAAGCTTTGAGACAGAGAGTATTTTCTATAGAAGGAAAGAAGGCTGAAATAGACAGTTTAATAGATGGTGCAAGTAAAAGTGGAGGATAAGCAGGCTTTCAAAGACTGACCTTATGCTACTGAGAGTAGCTGTATATGAGATAAAGGTTTGATGATGAGATTCCTAATAAGGTATCTATAAATGAGGCTGTTGAACTTGCTAAAATATATGGAGGGATGAGTCGCCTGCCTTTGTAAATGGATGTGCTGGCTAAGTTTATGACTAAGGAAGAAAACTAATATGTCAGAGAGAAAAATCTTTTCAGTTTTTAGACATTACAAGATATATATATAAGAGTAAGCTGGAGGATGATTTTGCCCTCGGAAATATAAGAGTGAGCAGTGAGGTATCTAATTGTAAGAAGATAAAAACAGCCATTTATACTTCACTATTAAAGACAGTGCAGCGATAATGAACTGATGCCATCATGGGCTTCAAGAAAGCGTACAGGACTTGACTTTAAGCTAGAGACAGGTACAGCATATAATAGTAACAGGTAATGTGGGGAGTCTCACGAAAAATGGGGCGACTACAGGCTGTATGCTGACAAGATAGAGCAGGAGGGAATGGGAAGGCTCTTTGTAGGAGTTGAGAGCTAAAGCAGAAGCTGAAGGCAGAAGGGACTCTTTGATGAAAGCCACAAGAAACCAATTCAAGAGTATCCTAAAAATCAGGTATTATAACATCAGAACCGGTGCAGTTATAGAAGATATAAAAAGAACTGCAAGAGAGGCCAATGCCTATGTACAACTAATCCTGTATCAGCCATTGTTCAGGGAAAAGAGGCTCGATGCCTGCTTTAATTAAGGGAATAGAGCGTTTTTGAACAAGAGGGAGTAGATACAATCATCATTGGCAGAGGTGGAGGTTCTATTGAGGATCTTTGGTGCTTTAATGATGAGAGTTTGGTAAGGAAAGTCTCACTCCTGTAGTATACCCTATAATATCAGCAGTAGGACATCAGGACGGACAGGACACTGGTGGATGAGTGTCTGATTTGAGTGTGGCTACTCCTACAGCTGCAGCTATGAATGCTGTTCCAAAGGCTGGAAGATTCATTTAAGGAACTGAATAATTATAAAGATAGGCTGACAGGAAGCCTTCAGCTTAAAATAGACTAGGTTTAAGACTTGGGTTGTAAACATGGAGTTATTGATTGAAAAGCACAGCCCTCACAGATGAGCTTAAGGAAATTGGATGGGCAGTTAGATGATGTTTATCTGCTGCTAAATCGTATATAAGTGCTAAGCTTGATAATAAGACAGACGGATACTCAGTGACAGACGGTTATTAAATAAATTGATGAGAGCCTCATGAAACTGCTAACAGGAGATTTATCTCGCTGGCTGCAGGAATAGAGGGGAATTCTCCAATGAAGAGGCTGCTTGGGAGGCTATTCCTATGTGGAAAATGAGGCTGGAGAAAATGTTCAGAGTATCAATATAGTAAAGACAGGAGAAAAAGACGTAAGAGCTTATACTGTCAGATGGTTCATGTAAAGGCTAAGGTAGAGGAGATAAGATGATGGCAGAGATAAAAACAATAGAAGAAAAATATGATGAGGATGCAGTGAGATAAATACCCAAATGAATGATTCATCTATCAAATTAGAAGAATCTTTTAAGCTTTATAAAGAGGGAATTGAACTTGTAGAAATCTGTAAAAACAGCTTGTAGATGTAGAAAAGAGATAGAAATTCTTGAAGAACAGGGAAAGTAGGATGAGGGAAAAGATTTGATGAGGAGCTTAAAGGCTAAGATAGATGAGATAGAGCAGATTATAAGAACTTATTCACACAGCTTTTTGCAGAGACAAGGTTATGGAAGAAGCTATGAATTACAGCTTTCTTGGCAGGCGGTAAGAGGATGAGAGCCGTTCTTAATGCTTGAAACCTATAGATTATTGGCGGTAAAAAGAGGAACTTATAAGGCCTTTTGCTGCAGCACTGGAAATGATCATACTTATTCATTAATTCATGAGTGACCTTCCGGCGATGGACAATGATGATTTGCGAAGGGAAGGCCGACCAACCATAAAGTATATGGGGAGGCAATGGCCATACTTGCAGGTGATGGGCTTTTTAAATCTTGCGGCCGAAACGGTATCGAAAGTATTTTTGACTATTGTGAAAATATTGACGAATATAAAAGAGTAGGGGCAGCCATAGCAAAATTATTCTATTATTCCGGTACAGAGTGTATGATAGGGATGGGACAGATTACTTGATATGCTGTCAGATGAAGGAAAGAAAGACAGAAGATTTTTCTTACAATGTAGAGTTAAAGACAGGGGCTAATCAAAGCGAGCTCTTGCACCCAAAGGAACTTTGCTTGCAGGAGGTACTCAGTCAGAAAGTGAAAATATGGAAAAAGCCGGTACATCACTTGGACTTGTATTTCAATTACAGGATGACATTTTAGATGTAGCCGGTGATGAAACTAAACTTGGCAAACCTGTACACAGTGACGAAAGGAACAATAAACTCACATATCTTAAGCTTTTGGGTGAGGATGAGAGCTTCGCAGCTAATCAAAGAAAAATAATGCATTCATTGTAGATGAACTCATGCCTGCAATAATAATGATGAATATGATGGATTTATCGTGAGAATTTATTGAGTATTTAAAACAGAGGGATAGATAGACAATAGGTGTAGTTATGCCGTTTGCTGGATAATGTACGTGAACCTAATGATATAAAAAGATACCTGAGAAGACCTGAGAGAATTAGCTGTAGAGACTGAGGGAGGATGCTGATAAAGTCAACTGCCAAAAACGGAGGACATCTTGCATCAAACTTGGGTATTGTAGAGCTTACAATAGCCTTGCACAGATATCTGGATTTTCCTAAGGATAAACTCATTTTGGGATGTAGGACATCAGTCATATGTGCATAAGATACTTACCGGCAGAAAGGATGGGTTGACAGTTTGAGGGAAGCTTGACGGCTTATCCGGTTTTCCTAAAAGGAGTGAGAGTAATTGCGATGCATTCGGTGCAGGGCATGCTTTCTACTTCTATTTCTGCCGCTCTTGGAATGGTTGCTGCAAGAGGACTTAAAGGGTACAAAGGAAAAGGGTGGTGGCAGTAATAGGTGATGGTGCCATGACAGGAGGAATGGCACTTGAAGCACTTAATAATGCAGGTACTCTTAATTCTAACTTAATTATAATACTTAATGATAATGAAACGCTCTATCTCAAGAAATGTAGGAGGTGTAGCCAGGTATTTGGATGGAATAAGAACCAACAGAAAATATCTTAGGCTTAAAAATAATGTTAAAGAAACACTGAATACTTCATCTCTTGAAATAGTCTTTTTGAAAAATTAAAAACTTCAAAAGATATGGTAAAGCGTTTATTTGTTCCAGGTATGTTTTTTTGAAGATATGGGCTTACTTATCTTGGACCTATTAATGGACACAATATAAAGGAAATTCAGGCTGCACTTGAAAATGCAGGAAGGGTTGACGGAGCTGTAATTATTCATGCTATAACGAGGAAGGGACTTGGCTATAAGAAGGCTGAAGAATGTCCTGCAAAGTTTCATGGCGTTGAACCGTTTGACATAAAAACCGGTGATAATTTAAGTAGCTAAAACCGGTAAAAAGCTATACAGCTGTTTTTCTGGAAACAATGCTTGAGATGGCGGCAGACGAAAGACTTGTTACAATTACTGCAGCCATGCCTTTATGGCACAGGGCTTTATAATTTCAAGCAGACATATCCTAAGCGCTTCTTTGATGTTGGGATTGCGGAGGAGACATGCGGTTACCTTTTGCGGCAGGTTTGGCAGCAGGCGGTCTTAGGCCGGTAGTTGCCATATATTCAACATTTTTGCAGAGAGCCTATGACCAGATTATTCACGATGTCTGTCTTCAACAGCTTCCTGTTGTGTTTGCAGTGGACAGGGCAGGTCTGGTCGGAAGTGACGGGGAAACACATCAGGGATTTTCGATACAGGTTACTTAGCAACAGTACCAGGGGCTTACAATTCTTAGCCCTAAAGATGGCAGAGAGTTAAAAAGAAATGTTAAAATATGCTTATGGGCTTAATAAACCTGTTGCAGTCCGTTATCCACGGGGTATTGCAGAAGACTTGGATATAGAGTTCAAACCTATAGTCAGTTATGAGAACGAAATTATAAAACAGGGTAAGCATATTGCCAGTCTTTGCAACAGGAAAGACAGTTAAACTTGCACATTGAAAGTAGATAAGCTGCTGCAAAAACAGAATAGATTCTACAGTTGTCAAATGTCAGATTCTTAGATAAGGCTGATAATAAGCTGTTGGAACAGTTTAAAGAGGATCATTATATAATGGTTTCAGATTGAAGAAAGCGTGAGAACAGAAGTTATACAGAAAGGCTGATGGCAGAGAGCAAGAGCTGAGTTAAACTATAATTTTATGCCGATAACCCCTGCCGGATAGTTTCATTGAACAAGGCGGTCAGGATGAACTTTGGGAAAGATATGATTTTGATGTAGAAAAATTGCAGAAAAAATAAAAGAAGAAGCTTTGACTAAATTAGATGATGAGCTTTTTAGAAGGTAGTTAAGAATGAAAGAAAGACTGGATGTACTTCTTACCGAAAGAGGTTTCTTTGATTCCAGAGAGAAGGCTAAAGGCTGTAATTATGGCAGGAGAAGTCTTTGTAAATGGACAGAGAGAAGATAAGGCAGGCAGTAAGTTTGACAGGGAAGCAGATATAGAAGTCAAAGGCAAGGTTTTTGAAATATGTAGAGCCGTGGAGGGCTTAAGCTTGAAAAGGCTGTAGAAATGTATGGATTAGACCTTGCAGGTAAAAATCTGTATAGACATAGGCTCTTCTACAGGAGGGTTTACGGATTGTATGCTTCAAAAATGGAGCAATAAAGGTCTATGCCATAGATGTAGGAACAAACCAGCTGGCTTGGAAGTTAAGGGAAGATGAGAGAGTTGTATCTATGGAAAGACCAATATCCGCTATGTTACAGAAGACCAGATTCCTGAAAAGGCTGATTTTTGCATCAGTAGATGTATCCTTTATCTCATTGACAGAAGGTACTTCCCGCAGCTGTGAAGCTGCTACGGGATGAGGCACACATGGTCTGTCTTATCAAGCCACAGTTTGAGGCAGGAAGGGAGAAAGTCGGTAAAAAGGGGTGGTAAGGGACTTTTCGGTACATAAGGAGGTTGTAGAACTTATAACTAAGTCTGCAGTCGGACTGAACTTTTTCATAAAGGGGCTGACTTTTTCGCCGGTAAAAGGGACCTGAAGGCAATATAGAATACCTGATTTATATGCAGAAACGAAATGAAAAAGATGGGAGAGGCTGAGATAGATAATATTTTAACAAACATAGATAAAGTGGTAGAGGATGCAAAAACTACCCTTAATAAGACGGAGGTATGATGATAAAAATAGGGCTTATAGTTAATCATTCTACCAGAGCAGCTGAACTGACATATGTAAAATCTGTGATTATATTGCAAATAAGGGTGGAAGCTGCCACAGGTTGAAGGTCAGAAGAGGGTGGTAAACTATGGAAAACTTCACTGACAGTCGGAACTTCCGGATGATGCAGCTCTGTGTAATGGTCTTTGGTGAGTGGAAACCATCATCCAGGCGGCAAGAGAATTAGCAAATCAAAATATTCCTATTTTGGGTGTGAATCTAGGGTACGGTAGGATTTTTGGCTGAAATAGAACTGGATGAAATAAAAGAGGCAATTGATTCAGTCTTTTTGCGAGATAATTATCAGATAGAAAAAGCGTTTTATGCTAAGCGGCAGGGGATGGTTAAAGACGGGCAAATGGTCATACGAAGCAAATGCTCTAAATGACATAGTGGTTGCAAGGGGAAATCTGGTGCGAGGGCCATAAGAACTGCAGTCTATATCAATGGGAACTTTATGAAGAGTCTGTATGGGGGATGGGATTATAGTTACACACACCTACTGGTTCTACAGGATACAATCTTTCGGCAGGAGGTTCAATAATAATGCCCGGATGCGGAAGTTTTTGAATACTTTCCTATATGTCCACATAGTCTTGATTCCAGAGGAGTGACTACTTCATCTTCGGCAAGGTAGATATAGAAATGGAATGGAACAAGAAAAAGTGAACCAGAGGAGGCTATTGTAAGTTTTGATGGCAACAAGGGAATAAGACTGATGCCGGGAGACAGAGTTGAAATAGTCAGGTCAGAACTTGAAGTGCATTTTTAAGGATTAATGACTTTAAAGTTCTTTGAAAGTGTAAGAAAGAAGTTTATTTGAAATAATTTGTGATTATGGGTATTGTGGACAGCAATTTATATTATAAAATGTGAGGGAATATGAAGGCAAAAGACATAACGAAATAACAGAACTTATAAAACAAGGGAAATAGGAACACAGGAGGAACTGTTGGATCTCGCTTAAAACCAAGGGTTAGTGATGTAACCTAGGCTACTATTTCAAGGGATATCAGAGAACTCAATCTCACGAAGGTAAATTCGGTGGAAAACAAAAAGTATGCAGTCATAATAAAGGATGAAGAATTTAGTGATAAGTATGTCAGAGTATTGAAGGAAGGATTTGTGTCAATGCAGTCGGCAGATAATTAATCGTCCTAAAAACTGTAGTAGGTATGGCTATGGCAGTGGCAACTGCAATAGATGTCTTTGAAATGAATGAGATTATTGGATCCATCGCAGGGGATGATACAATATTCATAGCAGTATCAGAAAACAGTAATACTGAAAATGTGATGAATAAGCTTAAAAACTTACAAGGAGTAATAATTTTTATTTTTAGAAACCAGGGTTAATAATTTTTAAATTATAACTAAGAAAGGCACAGAAATGGAAACAGTTAAAAATTTAGTCATTGGTTTTTGGTAAGGCGGGTAAGACGCTTGCAGGCTTCCTTGGAAGTAAGGGAGAAAGCGTAATTTGGTTGAAAAAGGACAAGAAGATGTACGGCGGCACCTGTATAAATGTGGGATGTATTCCTTCCAAATTTTTATCAACAGCGTCTTTAAGACAGGTTTCACCACTTGACAATGCGGCCTATTATAAGGAGGCTGTGACAGCAAAGAAGGGACTTATTGCTAAAACTTAACAAGGCAAACTACGATAAGGTGGCTGGAGTTCCTAATGTAAAAGTGATTGACGGAACGGCATCCTTTGTTAATTCCAAATACTGTAGAAGTAAAGTCTGAGACAGGCAGTATACAGATTCAGGCTGAGAGAATATTTATAAATACGGGATTAGTGCCTGTATTGCCGGGGATAGAAGGACTCAATCTTTCAGAACATATCCACACAGTGAAACCATTATGGATTTGGAGACCTTCCCTGAAAATCTTGCAATTATTGGAAGTGGGTATATAGGACTTGAATTTACCAGCACATATTCGCTCTCTTGGAAGTAAGGTTACAGTATTTAGCGATAATCCTAAATTTCTTCCTAGGGACGATGAAGATATTGCAGGCCTTGTAATGGATGAACTTAAGGCTCAGGGAGCAGAGTTTTTACTTGGAACGAAGGTTAAAAAAGTTTGAGGGAAGTTTCGATGGAGTAAGTGTATATTTTGAAAATGCAGAAGGTAAGGAAGAGGTTAAAAATTCTCTGCAGTGCTTGTGGCTACAGGCAGGAGGCCGGATACTTCAGAACTTTTTACTTGATAAGGCAGGGGTAAAGGTTGGAGAGAGAGGCGAAATTCCGGTAAATGACAGGCTTGAAACCAATGTGCAAACATTTATGCACTTGAGATGTGCATGGAGGACTTCTAGATTTCACCTATCTTTCACTGGATGATTTTTAGAATAATAAAGAGTGTGCTTTTTAACGATGGAAAGTACAACCTGAAAGAAAGAAAAACACATTCCTTTCAATGTATTTGTAGTACCATCTCTTGCAAAAGTTGGAATGAATGAGATGGAAGCTAAGGCAGCAGGTTTATCTTACAAGCTTGCTAAACTTCCTGTAATGGCTATTCCTAAAGCAAAGATTTTTAGGCAATCAGGCTGGGCTTTTCAAGGTAATCATAGATGAAAAACCGGAAAAGATACTTGGAGCTAATCTTTTTGGTGTAGAGGCTCACGAAAATACTAATCTCTTTACTCAGCAATATGAATGAGGGAATAAGTTATGAAAGCTTAAGAGATCAGATTTATACCCATCCTACAATGGCAGAATCTTTAAATGATCTGCTAAATTGCTAGAAACCTTTTAGCTTTTACAGACAGAGCCATTAGTGGTAAAAATAACATATAAATGTTAAATATAATAAACTGATGTGGGACTTGCCTGCAAAAAGGATTTATTATATTTTAACGCAAAGAATAGTGCCAATATAAAATGAAATGAGGAAAATAAGATGTCAGGACATTCAAAAGTTTGCGAATATCAAACATAAGAAAGAAAAATGATGCAGCTAAAGGGTAAGATATTTACTATTATTGGAAGAGAAATAGCTGTTGCTGTTAAGGAGGGTGGAGCAGATCCTGCCAACAACTCAAGACTTCGTGATGTAATAGCTAAGGCTAAGGGCTAACAATATGCCAAATGATACAATTGACAGGGGCATCAAAAGGGCAGCAGGAGATGCAAACTCAGTTAACTATGAGCATGCGGTATATGAAGGCTATGGACCAAGTGGAACTGCCATTATAGTTGAGACACTTACAGATAATAAAAACCGTACAGCAGCCAATGTCAGAAATGCCTTTACAAAGGGAGGCGGCAATGTAGGAAACCCCAGCTGTGTATCTTATATGTTCGATGAAAAAGGACAGATTCTCATAGATAAAGAGGAGTACAGTGCAGATCCTGATGAGTTTATGATGACTGTTATAGATGCAGGAGCTGGAAGACTTTATAGATAACGAAGACAGCTTTGAGATACTCACAGCACCTGAATATGTTTTCCGAAGTAAGAGAAAAGCTTGAAAAAACTTGGAGTACCTATGGCTGAGGCTGAAGTTAAGATGATACCGCAGAATTATGTGAGTCTTACAAGCGAAGATGATATTAAGAAAATCAATAAAATATTTGACCTGCTTGATGCTGAGGATGATGTACAGAATGTATTCCATAATTGGGATGAATAAATAAAAATAGATGTTACAAAATAAACCATATCGTTTGCGAGAGTAAGTGATATGGTTTTTCTTAGGAAAATGACACATTACTGTCAAAACATTGTACTAGCATTGAAATAGTGTTTTGAAGTCAAAACATAGGAGGACATTCATGATCAAAAATCATTAAAAATTTAAGGAGTAAGATGGCAATTTTTCTGGCTATAGTATTTGTACTAAATATAGCTCCATTGCCTGAAAATACGAGCAGGGAATAACTCCTTTCATTGTGAATAGTTTATCAAAACCCAGCAGGCAGTAGGAACTCAGATAAAATGTCTTTGCTGAGGATACACAGGAATTTTTCTTAAAAGAGGCAGGCGGTGGTGCCACTCAATTTTGAAGTAAAATCTTCACAGAGGGCGGTAAAACCAATACACCTATGAGCTTAAGACAGACACGGCTTATCTGACTCTTAAAAAGTGTGAAGGAAAGTGCCTGAATCAGTAGCAGGAGCAACCCATCACTCTGAATGAAATGACAGATAATGTAATAAAAACAGAAGTAAACACCGTATCCGGAGTAGTAACAGGACTTGAAACCGAGCAAGGACAGGTGCCGGGCAGTTGTACATCGGAACCGTGCTCATAAATGGCAAACCGTATCCTTTTAACTTTCTTGCTAAAGTTGATCGAAAGCGTAAAATAAGGCCAATGACGAACTGATCAAAACCAAACCCTATTATGGTTCTATCTTTTTCAACAGATGTGGAAGCGAAACCTTGATTATGCCGGTTGTTAATGGCAAATATCAAATCAGATTAAATGGTTATAAGAATAAAACTAGCAGCTGGGTACAGTGGGACTATAGCGGCTCTGTACTTAACTGGTCAGTTGCCGTAAATGGTAAAAACAACGATGAATCGGATTGACGGTAGATCAGGCTAACGGTGAAACTAACTGCTGTAGGAGCCGGTGTAGCAGAAGTAACTGTGGCGGCAGGAGAGGATACCACACGGGAAGGTGAAGCCCGCAACTACCAAGGTAGTAGTTCCTCTTAAAAATCTCAACAGATAATGCCACAAATGGAATTATACAAATTTTACCAATAATGTCAGTGCTGGAATTACGCTTGAAGGCGGCAGAAAGACTATTTACACAAATGTTTTTAACCCAAATGACATAGAGTGGGAAGTAACTAAGGATGGAAGAAAGGCTGATAATTTACTTTTCATTTAGTAGTACCAGAGTAAGACAGACAGCTCTGCCTCAAGCCTTCAGATTGAAGGAAAGAGAGCAGGAACTTATATGTTACAGCGGTTCTCAGCAAATTTAAAGGGTGATTATAAAACATAAGCCAGGTAAGGACTACCTTTTGACGTAACAGTGCCACTAACAACATCCAATGCCACCATCTATATGAATGTTGGGGACACTACAATATTTATAACAATTCCAACATTGTCAGAGCGTTAAGGATTTTAATTATGCAGCTGATACTACAGGAACTGTAAAGGTAGATCCTTCCACATCCATAATTACAGCCCTTAAGACAGGTACAGGCAAGGTTACAGTGACTGGTCAGGGAAATTTTGAAATAACAGTGATTGTAATTGACTACAGCACTGAGTGCAAATGACCTGACCATATCCTGTAGGAGGTACAGCTGATTTAGATGCAACAGCAACAGATGTATCCCATCAAGTGACTCTTGGCAGTGGTTTCTGAAAATGCTTCTATGCTACGGTTAAGGGAATGGAGTTGGAGCCTTGGTAAAGGGTGTGGCAGCAGGTGAAACTACTGTTACAGTTGAGCATACAGTGAGTGGAATCACTAAAAAGGTCTCCTGTAAAATAAGGGTAATTGCGGCAGTAACCAAGATTACACCTCACACCTGCAGAAACAGTGATAGAGGTAGATAAAAATAGCTTCTATAAAGGCAGAATTAACACCTAAGACTTCAAGTGGAACCTATCTTTATTGGAGAAGTTCAACTCTAGAGATAGTACAGGTGGATGATGAGAATAATCATACAGCAGTAACCTCTGTAACAGGTAAGGTACCGGGAACAGCCATTATTATGGCAATTTAATAAAGAAAATGTAGTGCTGGGTTCGGCTAAGGTTATAGTAAATACGCCTGTTACAGGTATAATACTTTCACAGAGTGTAGTAGAAAAAGCCGCTCAGTGATAAGATTTTCCAGCTTACTGCTGCAGTTACGCCAAAAGGAAGCTACAAGTGCAAAGTTAAATTGGAAATCAAGTAATGAAAAGATAGCACAGGTAGATGCAAATGGTTTGGTTACATTTAAGGCGGCAGGTCATGTAAGTATCATAGCTTCATCAGAGACAAATCCGCAGATAATGGCAACCTGTGATCTCACACTATCAAAACAGTGGAAACATCAAGCTTTGAAACGGCAGAAATTTCCATAGCAGTAGGAGAAACTTATAGCTTGCACCAACTATAAATCCCAGCGATGCATCAAATAAGAATCTTACCTATAAGTCAATGAATCCAAAGATAGCAGATGTAAGTGCAACGGGTGTAATTACAGGAAAGCAGGCTGGAACAGCCTATATTACAGTATCTACACCGGATGGTAAGATTACAGCCAACTGTACTGTAAAATGTAACACAGAAGGCTACAGGAATGAAACTTTCTGCTTCTGCCCTTATCTTGGATGTGGGTGAAAGCTACACCTTAGAAGTAACATTTAACCCTAAGACTACAACTGATACTAAGGTCTCTTTGGACAATTAGTGATAAATCTATTGCAAAGGTGAGATGCAAGGAAAGGTGACAGCAGTTATGCAGCAGGAGACTTTGATTACAGCAAAGTCAAGTAATGGACTTACTGCTATTTGTAAGGTTAAGGTAAAATCAGCCTGTTGGAAGTATTGAACTTAACTATACAGAGTATGACCTGCTGTAGGAGATGAACTTGAACTTGAGGTAACCTTTGACAATGATGATGCTACGAATAAAAAGGTGAAGTGAAATCTTCTCAAAGTCTCAATAGCAAGTGTGGATAAGAATGGCGTAGTTAAGGGTAAAAAGGTGGAGTGCAGTAATAACGAGTTACAGCGGATGAAAACGGAGCACAGGCTTTCTGCGTGGTTACGGTTGGAAGAACCTATTTCAGAGATTAAATTAAATAAAACTGCATATAATCTGGGATATCACAAGACGCTTTTACTCAAAGCAACACTTAAGACAAAACTCATGACAAATAAGAAATTAAAATGGTTAAGCAGTAAAAATAGTGGGCCTCAGTAAATAGAATCAGGCTTGGTTTATGGTAAGAAACCGCTATACTACAATAAAGGTTAGGGCTACTGATGGAAGCGGAGCAGAGGCAACTGCCAGAATTAGAGTTGTGAGAAGCCGGCTCAATTAGTGCAAATCCATCTTATCTGCCTATGATAGTGGGACGGAGAAAGACGATTAGGTTAAAATCAGTCCCAAAAATGCAACTTATAAGACAGCTAAATTTAAGTCAGCGAATACCGATGTTGCAATGGTAGACTTCTAAAGGAAGGGTAACTGCCCTTTGCTGCAGGTAAGACTAAGATAGCGTTATTTCTGCAAAGGATAATAGTGGAAAGAAACAGGTTGTAGTAGTACGGGTAAGAGATGCATACCGCTGCAGGCCTTACACTTTCCAATACAACACTACTAATGGGCATAGTGATAAACAGAGTACTGTATATTCTGTAACTCTAGCGGCACGGATGATAAGTACAAATGGTCTACCAATAATAAGGTCAGTTGCGACTGTAAACAAGAAGGGGCTTATAACTGCAGTAGGTGCAGGAAAAGCTGTAATAACACATCTACAACCAGCGGTAAGAGACAGCACAGGTAGAGGTAACGGTAGTAGGACTGAATTTTAACTCTTTGACTCTTGAACAGTATGACACCTATACATTTGTCTGTAATAGGGACGATGTGAAAAATATCTCTTGGGATTCTGAAAAATCCTTCGAGTAGCAAGCTGTTGCAAATGGAGATGGTTACAGCGAAAAAGCCGGGTTCAACTACAATCCTACAGAGTAAACGGAGCAGTGCTTCGTATGCAGGGTGAGAGTAAATAATATATGCAAGTGATATGTTAGAGGGGCTTCATGTTAAAATCTTGTAATAATAGATGAGGCTGAGGTTTCTGGTGAGGAGGTTAAACATCCTCACCGGAGAAACAGGTGCAGGAAAATCAGTAATTATAGGCTCTATTAATCTGGCTTTTTAGGGCATAAAGGCCGGTAAGAATTTGGTAAGAGCCGGAAAAGACTCCCTGGTTTTGTAGAACTTGTGTTCTCGGTAAATGAAGATACTAAGAAAAACTGGCAGACTTGGATATTGAACTAGAGGACGGTCTTGTTATAGTTACAAGAAAATTTATCTAATGAAAGAAGTGTAAGCAAGATAAATGGTGAAACTGTAACCCTTATCTAAGGTAAGGGGACGCTATCACTCTTCTTGACATACATGGGCAGACAGAAAATCAGACCCTGTCTGCCTAAAATCATTTGGAGATTTTGGACAGATATTGCAGGATGAGATAAAAACCTAAAGTTAAAGCTTAAAGAACTTGTGAGCTGAATATAGGAAGAAGGAAAGAACTCTTGGAATATAGTACGGATGAAGCTGCACTTACAAGAGAATTAGACTTTTTACAATATGAGATGCAATGAGATTAAGAAGGCTAAGCTATGAAGGACGAGGAAGAAGAACTTGACAAAAGGTTAGAAAATATACTCATCAAGTAAAATAATAAGCCTTGTAGGAGGATGCTGAGAAAAGCCTTTCAGATGAGCTGCGGAGCAGATGACAGCATAGGAAGATTGTTAGAAAGCGGTATCAAGGCTTTCAGATATTGACGAAGGTGCAGGGGAGCTTTTAGAAACCAAATTTCTGAAATTGAAAGTCTGTTAAATGATTTTGAGCGTTCACTTTCAGATTATGCTGACGATAATGTATTTGATGAGGCTGATTTTTATGCAGGCGGAGTCAAGACTTGATAAAAATCAGGGGAATATTTGCAAAGCATGGCGGATCATATGAAAGTACACAGAGTTTTCTGGAGAATTGCTCAAAACAGATAGAAAAGTTAGAACATTCTTCATGAATATAAGGAGAAACTTTCTACTGAAGTAGAAAAATTAAAGAAAAACTATTCTTAATCAATGTGATAAGCTTACAGAAATTCGGAAAAGAGGTGGAGTGAACTGGTAAAAAGAGTGAAACGAGGCCTCACAGATTTGAATTTTTACAGGTAGAATTTGATTTTGGAGTTTGCTAAAAATACTGAGTTTAAATTCTAACGGTAATGATGAGGTATATATTTAAAAATTTCAACAAATCCTGGTGAGCCGCTGAAAATCAATTTTCGAAATTGCTTCGGGTGGTGAGTTATCAAGGATAATGCTCGCAATCAAGTCTGTGATGGCAGATGTGGATGTAATTCCAACTCTTATTTTTGATGAGGTGGATACAGGGTATTAGTGGAAGAACTGCACTAGATGGTGGCTGAGGAGATGGCTTTGCTTTCGCGGGCAAAAGACAGCTCATAGCCATTACACACCTGGCTCAGATTGCAGCTATGGCTGATAAATCATCTATCTTATAGAAAAGCAGGCTAATGAAACTCATACGGCTGACTAACATAAGAAGGCTTGGTGAAACTGAAGAGGTTGATGAGCTTGCCAGGATTTTGGGCGGAGTTGCCATTACAGAAAAAATGTGATAAATTCTGCTAAAGAAATGACTTGCAAAGTGATACTAAAATAGGGGCTTAAACAGGGATGAGTAAACTTTGTTAGATTTGACTAATATTGTTGAATTTAAAGAACAAACTTTTGTATAATTATTATGGAGGTATGTTCTATTTAAGGAGGAGATTTTATGGAAAAGAGAGTGGCACTTTTTAAGTATTATTGTGGATGAGAAGGACTCTGGTTGAGAAACTCAATGCTCTTTTTAGCATGAGTATGCGGGGAGTTCATTATCGGAAGAATGTGGGTATTCCTTACAAGAAGCGTGAGATTAATATTATCAGCATTGCTATGGATGAAAACTCAGGATACTACTTCAGAATTAGCAGGGAAGATAGGAAAGCTTTAAAGGAGTCAATGTTAAGACTTCTTCGAGTGTGATTTCTAATGATGAATGATATTAGAGTATGTAATAGAAAAATTAAAGGACTAGGGCATAACCCTAGTGTCACTAGAATATGAGACACTTGTAGAAAACTTTTGATGAAGATAATGCTGAAAGTCTGTAGCAATATGCTGATAAGGAGAGGAAGGCTTATTATGGCAGCAAGATATTTATAAGAGGTTTTGATAGAGGTAAGCAATATCTGTAGAATGACTGCTACTACTGCGGTATAAGAAGGAGCAACAGAGAGGTTGACAGATACAGGCTTACAGCGGATGAAAATCCTTGAATGTGTGGATGCAGGCTATGGACTTGGCTTTCGCACCATTGTTATGCAGGGAGGAGAGGATGCAGCCTTCACGGATGAGTTTCTGCTAGAGGTAATTACCAAGGTAAAGGGAAAATATCCTGAGATTGCCATCACACTATCGTTAGGAGAGAGAAGCAGGGAAAGCTATATGATTAAAAAGGCAGGGCTGACAGATATCTGCTTCGCCACGAGACTAGCAGACTCTTTGCATTATTCTAGCTTCATCCGCCTGGAACTTACCTTATCTCACAGAATGGATTGCATTAAAAGTCTTAGGGAGGCAGGCTTTTATGTGGCTGTGGCTCTATGGTAGGCTCACCGTATCAGACTGTAGACCATCGCAAAAGACTTTGAAGTTCATCGAGGAGCTAAGGCCTGAAATGTGTGGCATTGGACCATTCATTTCACAAAAAGGATACTCCTTTTAAGGATATGCAAAACGGAGGTGCAGATTTTTACCTGTTATCTGCTATCCATATATAAGGCTGATACACCTCAGGTTCTCCTGCCTTCGACCACAGCCTGGGGACCATCGACAGCTATGGAAGAGAAAAAGGATACTTGCAGGAGCCAATGTCATTATGCCTAATCTTTCTCCGGCAGAAGTTAGAGGAAAATATGCCCTTTATGACAAGAAGCTATGTACAGGAAGTGAGGCTGCAGAGGGGCTTAGAGAGTTGAAAAAGAGGATGTCTGCCATCGGCTTTGAAATAGTAAACGAGAGAGGCGACATGAGTACATCTAAAAGGAAGTTTAACTGACCTTAAGAAAGGGGAAATTATATGTACAAATATGATGTAAAATCGCTTAAAGCTGAAGAATTTATTCAACTGAAGAAATACTTGAAACCTTGCTGAGCGGAGGAAAACAAAACAATCTGGAACTTATTCGAACAATCTTAGAGAAGGCTAGGGCCTCGTAAAAAGATAAGGGCTATAGTATCTGTAATGGACTCTCCCATAGGGAGACATCTGTACTTCTTGCCTGTGATATCCCTGAAATAAATGAAGAAATTGGTAAAGTGCAGAGGAAATCAAAACTTGCTCTTACGGCAATAGAATAGTTATGTTTGCACCTTTATATTTATCAAACTATTGTATAAAATGGCTGCGTCTACTGTCCTTATCATGCCAAAGAATAAAACAATAGCAAGAAAGAAGCTGACCCAGGAAGAGGTTAAAGAACAGGTAATTGCGCTTCCAGGATATGGGACATAAGAGACTTGCACGATAGAGGCTGGAGAAGATCCATTTTAATAACCCTATCGAATATATTCTTTAGATGTATCAAGACTATTTGCTAGTGTGAATCACAAGAACGGAGCGATAAGAAGGGTTAATGTAAATATCAGCTGCTACAACTGTAGAAAACTACAAAAAGCTTGCTGACGCTGGAATAGGAACCTCACATATTGTTTCAGGAAACTTACAACAAGGAAAGTTACGAGGAATTACATCCAACAGGACCTAAGCATGACTACTGTTATCATACAGAGGCTATGGACAGGGCTATGGAGGGCGGCATTGATGATGTAGGACTTGGAGTACTCTTTTGGACTTGAGGGCTACAAGCATGAGTTTGCAGGCGCTTCTTATGACATGCTGAGCATCTTGAGGCGGTCTATGGGTTGGACCTCATACTATAAGTGTGCCTCGAATCAAAAAGGCGGATGACATAGATCCAAAATGCCTTTTGACAACTCTATATCAGATGATATATTTGCAAAGATTACTGCCTTTCACTAAGGCTTTGCAGTTCCATATACAGGGAATGATAGTTTCTACAAGAGAATCAGAGAAGTTAGAGGAAGGCTTCTGAAAACCTCGGTATTTCTCAGATTAGTGGAGCCATGAACTTCTGTAGGAGGTTAGTGAGAAAGGAAGAAAGTCCACACGACGACAGTGAGCAGTTTGAGGTCTCAGATACAGAACCCTTGATGAGGTAGTTGGCTGGCTTATGGACAATGGGCACATACCTTCATTCTGTACAGCTTGTTACAGGAAGGTAGGACGGGAGACAGGTTTATGGCACTTTGCAAAACCGGACAGATACTTAATTGCTGCCATCCAAATGCCCTGATGACACTAACAGAGTTTCTCGTAGACTATGCAAGCGGGGAAACGAGGAAAAAGGCTTTGAGTATGATTGAAAGAGAGCTTAATAAGATCCCTAATGAAAAGAGAAGGAAATAGCAATAAATAATATAAAACGATATCAAGGCCTCTAACCGCAGAGATTTCCAGATTCTAGGAGGGCTGAGTATGGGATTAAACCAGACGGTTTCAGCTGAAAGGGTACATATTGCCTTTTTCGGACTGAGAAATGTAGGAAAGAGCAGCCTTGTAAAATGCGGTAACAGGGCAAGAATTAAGTGTGGTTTTCAGATGTAAGGAACTACTACAGATCCGGTTAAAAAGGCTATGGAGCTCCTTCCTTTAGGGCTGTGAGTTATTATAGATACTGCAGGGATCGATGATGAGGAGAAACTAGCAGTCTCAGGATACAAAAAGTAAGGGCAGTCCTTGATATCACAGATATAGCTGTGCTTGTAACTGAGCTAGAGCAGAGCTACATGAGCTTGAAAGGCTGGTTGATACTCTTCAGGCAGAAAGAAAAGTCCCTCATATTATTGTACTTAATAAGGCAGACCTGGCTCCACACAGAAAAGCAAAGGATGATGAGATTTTAGTCAGTGCAAGAGGGGGACTAATATCTCTAAGCTTAAAGAAAAACTTGCAGGACTTATTCCAGACAAGGGAGAAAAAGTATATATTAAAAGACCTGGTACATAGAGGGATACAGTAATCCTTGTAATGCTCTATAGATGAATCTGCACCTAAAGGGAGGATAATCTTCCTCTCAGCAGGAGGTGCTTAGAGAATTACTTGAAATAGGCTGTATTACACTCTGTGTACAGGATGGTGGGGCTAAAAGAGCCTCTGAATTAAAAATCTCCTCCAAGTCTTGTAATTACAGACTCGCAGGTATTTAAGGAAGTAAGTGAAATTGTACCTGAAGATATTAAGCACCTCTTTTCTATTCTCTCTTGCCAGATACAGAGGAGGGCTTGCCAAAATGTTGGAGGTGTGCAGATATGCTATCTAAAACTCAAAGGACGGAGACAGAGTGCTTATAAGCGAGGGCTGTACTCCATCACAGACAATGTGAAGATATAGGAACAGTAAAAACTCCCAAGATGGATAAGGAATATTCCGGCGCCTCTCTCATTTTGAATTTACATCAGGGGACCTATCCTGATGACCTAAACCTCATACAAGTTGATTGTCCACTGTGCGGCTGTATGCTTAATGAGGCTGCTATGAAGAGTAGGGATAGAGTAAGAGCTGTTAATCAGGGAACCCAATGAGTAAATTATGGATGGTCAATCCAGAGATGACAGGTATCTTAAAAGGGCCGTAAGAATATTTGTAGTGTAAAACAGGGCGTAGTATCAGACATATGATTTACGCCTATTTCAGTGTTTATTCTATAATTCCGGCCATTCTGGAAAGATCTAAAATAGATTTTTAGAAATTTTTATTTCCCTGATATTCAAAGAACAGCATCTCTTCATCATATTCATTACCGAAAATATCAGGATGTCCCGGTTTTTCTTATTATAATTTTTGTTCTTATCTGAAATTATTTCTAATTCTTCAAAATCATTACTACTAAGAGTTTTTCTAATATCTGCGCGGGATTGTTATTCTGCCAAGCTTATCGAGCCGGCGGGTTGAAATCTTGCTTTTCACTTAGAAACTCCTTTTACGGCTAAAAGATGTTAATAATATAATTGTTAAATATTTGACTATCTAATCATTAATATCAAATTATAAATATTTAATAAGATTAATAATAGTATATATAAATCGGAGTATATAATTTTATTATTTGCAATGATTAGCATAATGGATATTGTTGCCTATATCAGATAATGAAAGTCAGGAGAATGCGATGTATTATAAGATTAAAAATACTTTGGAAGAGATTGATTTTGAGAATATATGGAAAGATAACAGCTGTTATGTAGCGGTTATCAGTCCTAAAGAGTGGGAAGCAAAGAACAGTTCAATATGGGCATAGATATGGATTTTGGAACTTGAAACATCCATTTACAACAAAGGGCAGAGGTGAATTATGATTCGCTTACGGAAGTTTTGTGATTCCTGACAGGAAAGATATATTTGAAAAAGAGACTGCTTCTGTATTTGCACATGATGAAAGGGGATAGTTTTCATAGATCATGATGGCTATGCTGCAAAACTTATAGATAAAATTGCCACAAACAAAAATGGCGCAATCCAAGTCTTGAGCGGTTTATCTATGATTTTTGGAAACTATTATAGCAGGAGATTTGGGCATACTTGAGAAAGTATGAAGATGAAATAAGTGACATAGAAGATAAAATATTGGAAGGAAGGCTTGTCAGGAGGCCTGAAAGAAATAATGAAACTGAGGGAGAACTTTTGAAAAATTAAAAATGCACTTATGAACAGCTAATTGACTTTGGACAGGAGATTGGCAGAGAATGAAAATGATCATGTCTGATAATTTGAGGTTTTTGAACTTTTTGCAAAGGGTGACAAGGCTTCAGGAATAGTTTCTACATTGAGGAGGTATACCATGCAGGTTAGGGAACTTTATCAATCCGAACTTTCAGTGAAACAAGAACAGTATAATGACAGTACTTACAGTAGTTACAACGATAATAATAGCCATTTAACATTAATTACGGGGTTGGTATGGTATGAATTTTTGAAAGTATATGCCTGAACTTGAGTCGCCATTTGCCTATCCTGTCCTGGATTGGAGTGGTACTTTTTATAGTAATTGGAGGAATAGTGTATTTTAAAAATAAGAAATGGTTATAAATTTAATAAATAATATATCGTATTTTAGAATAAAAATGCTATAATAAGAAAAGAGGTTTAGCGGCTTGGTTTTTAGGATGTTTATGTAAGAGGATACAAATAGTTTTGCTGCTTTAGGATTTGATATTATATTTATAGTGGATAATGGGGGCAAAGATGGACAGAGAAGAGTTTGTGAGGCATATGTTTAGATACTCTCGCTTTGCAGGAGATATAGAGGATAATATTGCACATATGTTGGAATATATGAAGCACCCTTTAACCTAAGGGCGGACAGAACTTATATTTTTGAAAAAATACAAGTGGAACTTCTGATAATACATATGAATGGTGTACTAGAAGATGCAGTGCCGCAAATAGATAATCTCAGAATATTAGAACACGATGGTTTATTGATTTATGGTACAGGGACTTTCGAGTGATAACAGGGGAATATTTTATTACAGATTTGGAAGGAATATAAAAGAGGTAAGCAGCCTTCCTATGTATGAGATTACTAAAGGTACAGGATATTCACTCATTAATAGCCCTCGACCTATATATGTGGATGGATACTGCATAGGCTTTTAGGAGTGAGACAATCCTTTGAGAAAGCATATGGAGGATGTTGTCCGTATTTTTGAGACGGTAGGGATATACTAATGTCAACCATAGTCAGACAGAGAGAAACATGCTCTTGGAATGCTTAGAAACACTGAGTTATGAAGACCAGCTGATAGGGTGAAAAACAGGCGTGAACTGGAGACCTTTATTCAAAATAGAATATCCTAAGGTATTCTCTATCGAGTGCTGTCACTGAAATCGACTTAAGAACAGCTATCAATGATACTCTATAGGACATAAACGCAGGAGATAGGTATATAATTATAGGCTAGCAAAATCTTGTGAAGATTTTTGGGCATAGAATATGTATATAGGCTGGGTGGAGATGAGATTTATTGCTATTGAGATAAATATATACAGATGAAGAGTTTGAGTATAAAGTTAGAAAAGTCATTGAGGTTATGGTGAGAGAATGAAACCTAGGTTGTGACAGGATTTGTATACAGGTCTAATAACAAAACTGAACTCTATACACTACTAGGGTGAGGCAGATAAAGAAGATGTATGAGGATAAGGAGGTTTTACTCTGTTGCACAGAATGAAAGGAGAAGAAGACCCTGATCAAAACCACTTGAAAAACTCTAAATATATCAGTAGAATATAAGTTAGGCATTTGAATCCTGTTTTACAGGATTCTTTCTTATGATGATGGTAACAAATTTGGAAAGGAGATTGGAAATGATTCAGGCAAGTAATATTACGCTAGACTTGGCAAAAAGGCGCTTTTTGAGAGATGTAAAACATTAAGTTTACAGAGGAAACTGTTATGGACTTATTGGAGCAAATGGTACAGGTAAATCTACCTTCCTTAGAATTTTATCAGGACAGTTAGAGCCTACCACAGGCGATGTTATCATAACTCAGGACAGAGACTTTCCATTTTTGCAGCAGGATCATTTTAAGTATGATGCCTATCCGCTACTGGATACAGTAATTATGGGATCAAGGTCTATATATGAGATAATGAAGGAAAAAGGAAGACATTTATGCAAAGGAGATTTTACAGATGAGGATGGAATAAGAGCAAGTAGAACTTGAAGGTGAATTCGCAAATATGGGACGGCTGGGAAGCTGAGTCTGATGCGGCTACACCTTCTTAATGGCCTGGCATCAGATACATGAGTACCATTATATGATGATGAGCGAGATAGAGGCAGCTAAGAAGGTTAAGATTCTTCTTGCTCAGGCACTCTTTGGCAACCCTCGACATCCTCTCCTTCCTGACGAGCCTACCAACCACCTTGACATGGATGCAATAGGCTGGCTTGAAGAGTTCCTTATCAATTTTGAAAATACTGTAATTGTGGTTTCACATGACCGTTATTTCCTTAACAAGGTATGTACGCATACAGCGGACATTGACTATGGAAAAATCCAGCTTTTATGCAGGTAACTATGACTTCTGGTATGAGTCCAGCCAGCTTAGTGATCCGTCAGCAGAAGGAAGCGAATAAAAGAAGGAAGAGAAAGATTAAGGAACTTAGTGAATTTATTCAGGATTCTCTGCTAATGCAAGTAAGTCTAAGCAGGCTAAGGGCAGAAGAGAGGGCTTTGGAGAAGATTGAGCTGATGACATTAAGCCGTCCAGCCGTAAATATCCTTATATAGACTTCCGCCCTGCCAGAGAGATAGGTAATGAAGTGCTTACAGTTAGCGGAATATCTAAGACAGTTGACGGTGTGAAGGTACTTGACAATATCTCCTTTGTTGTAGGAAGGGAAGACAAGATAGCCTTCGTGAGGTCCTAATGTAAAAGGCCATATCTACATTATTTAAGATACTTGCAGGCGAGAATGGAGCCGGATGAAGGAGATTACAAGTGGGGGTGTAACCACTACAGGGGCTATTTTCCCTAAAGACAACACAGAACTCTTTAAGGGAAATGAGAATATTACAGAGTTCCTTTTACCATTTTCACCTGAAAAGATGCAAACCTAGCGTAAGAAATTTCTTGGGCCGTATGCTTTTCCCGAGGATGCAGGTATAAAAGCAGGTTAAAGGTTCTTTCCCGGTGGAGAGAAGTTAGAGTTCTCTCTTTCAAGATGAGTGATAATGGCTACATAATGTCCTCATTCTGATGAGCCTACCAACCACCTTGATATGGAAGCAATTACACTCATTAAACAATGCGGTAATCAGAGTTCCCGGGTGGTACTATTTACACGGGACCACCAGTTCATCCAGACAATAGCAAACAGAATTATAGAAATTACTCAAATGGTCTTATAGATAAAGGTAGCACCTATGACGAATATCTTGAAAGTGATGGGATGGCTAGAAACGCCAGATTATGACGATTTCAGAAGAAGTTGCTTACTGAGAATGAGAGGCAGTGAAAACTATGAAGACAAAGCTTTTTAATTAGAACTTTATAAAAGGCCGATATTTTGTAAAGTTAGTTTATAAGTATCAGGTTTTATTGTATTTTAAGATGATTGCTCATATATATTTCATTTTATTTGTATACTGAGAAATTAGGAAATAATCATATAAGGAGGCAAAATGGACACTGCTGTTTTAGAGAGGAAGAGAAATCTGGGAGAATTATGAAGAAAAAGCGTAAGGCAGGCTTTTATAAAGGCCATCGAATTTAAGAAAAGGTGGGAAGATGGCGGGCTGCCCTGCTGCCTATACACCGGTTGAAATTATAGAGGCAGCAGGAGATAGCATCCATAGGCCTATGCAGGACAGTCAGGAGCAACAATACCCTGATGCTGAAAAGGGGTGTTGCCAAGACTATATGCCCTTTGATAAAGTCAACCTATGGATTTGCACTACTAAGAAATGTCCTTATACCATATTTTTCAGATATCATAATAGGTGAAACTACCTGTGACGGCGAAAAGATGTACTGAACTTTTGGGAGAAATCAAGGATGTACATATTCTCCACCTGCCTCAGGGTAAGGATGTACCTTATACGAGGGAGATGTGGTATGAAGAAGTGTGAGACTGGAAGGGTGCTTGAGCGAGGCTAGAGAATTACTATTACGGATGAAGATTTAAGAAGGCAGTGAGGGAATGAGAGCCAGAGAACTTGTATGTGTGAGATTATATGCACTGCAAAGACTGAGCCGCCAATGCTAAAGGGAATAGATATGATGTTAAACATCAAAAAGCAGACATTTTGCTATGAGTGTGGATGATTACATCAATGACTGAAAAGCTGATATGCAGACACTAAAAAGGCTTATTTAGAGGAGGGAGAGGCCGGTTTCTGTGGCTGCCAAGAGAATCCTGCTTACAGGCTGCCCGAGTGGAGACTGAGTTGAAAAGGTTGTAATGACAGATTGAGGGGCTTGGAGGTTGTAGTCTGTAGAAATGACTGTTCAGGTGAGAGATGCCAGAGCTTTTTAATGAGATGAAATGCTGGGAGAATATAATGGAGGCATATAAGTGACAGATACTTAAAAATGAGACTGTTCGGTAATGACGCCGAACACTGGAGATATGAGGACACCTTGAACATGAGTTGAAAAATACCAGGTAGACGGAGTAGTTGATATAGTCTTAACAGGCTGCCACACATTTAACATGAAACGCATACCATAGGCTAGAGGTATTAAAGGAGAGGCATTCCTTATATGAAACTTGGAAACGGACTATGCCCTGGCAGATGAGGGGCAGATTGATGCGAGAATAGGTGCCTTCATTGAAATGTTATAAAAGAGGTTTATATTTATTTATAGAAAAATAAAAATAAATATCCTTTTCAGGTGGAAAATAAGAATTAGTCATAGAGTTCATCTAATGTTATAATAATCGTGCTTGATAATTAATTAAGCATAAGGAGGAGAGTGGATTGTCATCAATTGAAACTCAAAAGAATACTGATATAGGGCTGACAAAAGATGAATTATGGGAGCTGGAGGAGAATAATAAGAGCAGGAACCGTGAGGTTATGGATTTTATTATTTCGCTCTTCCTATTTTTATGCTGCATTATTGCGATTCTCGAATATCTCTTGATTCCCGATAAATATCAAATGCAAACCCTGAGAGATATATCGTATGTATTGTTGATTCCTGCCTTTGTTTATCTGATAAAGGTGGATTCTTGCGGTTATAAGTTATAAGAGAGGGAATAAAAAGAAATTTGCAAAAGTTAGAAATGGAGCACCATTGAAATCTGCTGTTTTTCTGCTTTTAACCCTTATAGATGTGCTTACATTAAGACAGAATTCTGTTATATCCTTTCTTACCTTGGGTTAATGACATAATAAATGCTGCAATTCTTGATAAAGACCAGCTTATAGTCTGTACTCTTTACTTTGAGACTCCTATTTACCGGATATTTTTGTGGAGCTGTCCTTGGGATAATTACAGGAGTGGCAAGCGAGTTTACAGTGAAAGGGTCAGATACTGGGTTAACCCTATAGTAAAGGTGCTTGGACCCTATCCCTACAGCAACCTGGATTCCTTTGATTATGATACTTGCAACTTCCCTCATAGCGGGTTCTGTATTTATAGTAGGCCTTGGCACCCTGGTTTGCAGTTACAATAGCAACTACATCGGGAATATCAAATGTGGATAAAAGCCTACTATGAGTTGCCAAAACCACCGGTTCTTCTGACCGCCAGCTTGATGCTTAATATAGCCATTCCATGCTGCCCATATATTTGCAGGGTATGACACAGGGAATGAGTTCTGCCTGCTATATCGCTTATGATAGCAGAGATGCTTGGTGTGGAAGCCGGACTCGGCTGGTATATAACTAGGGCGAGGCTTGGGCTGCCTATAATAAAAATGTTTGCGGCAATCGTGATTATTTGACATCGTGCTCAATATAGTTACAAGGGTCTTGGATAAAATAAAAGAATTATATTCTTCACTGAGTAGAGTAGTTAAATAATGAGTGAAAGCTATAGATTTAAGGCTTAAAAAAATGTATCTAAAAAGCTTTTCGAGTGGACTCTTTTGGAAGTTACCAATGCGGTTTACAGATATTGACCTTACCTTTCATAATGAAGAGTTTATAGCCTTTGTGGGACTTCGGGCTGTGGAAAATCTACTATACTTAGGATGATGCAGGACTCATAGCACCAACTATGGGTGAGATTACGGTAAACGGTGAGAAGATAGTTAAGCCTGGTCCTGACATGAGCATGAGATTTCAAAAACCCTACCCTTTTTCCATATGACTGTGGAAGATAATGTGGCCTTCAGCCTTAGGATGCGGGAAAACTAAAAAGAGGTATGGATGATGTCCATGGGTTAATAGAGATAATCGGGCTTGAAAAAATTTCAAGAAGGATTATCCGGGACAGTTATCAGGCGGAATGGCACAAGAGTTGCCCTTGCCAGAGCTATGATTAGCAAAAACCCAAGATTCTGCTTATGGATGAGCCTTTAGGAGCACTTGATGCATTTACAAGAATGAATATGCAAAAATGAAATCCTAAATATGGCAGATGAATAAACAGCTTATTGTAATGGTAACATGATATAGATGAGGCAATACATCTTAGTACGAGGGTTATAGTAATGGAAGCTCATCCCGGAAGGGTTAGAGAGAAATTAATATGAGACATCGGGAACATCCCCGTAACAGAAGCAGTTCTTCATTTGTGGAGTATCGTAATCATATTCTTGATTTACTGCACTTCACATAAAAATAGGTGCCTTTGACACCGCAAAAATAAAAAAATATAGGAGGCAAAAAATGAAGAAAGTATTGAGTATTGCACTTTTGTGCAGTGGTAACATTTTCAATGGTTGGATGTGGAGCTAAAAAAACAGCACAGACAGTGCTAAATCTGCATCTAAAGGCAGAGCCATCGGCAGTATCCGCTTCTGTAACATCTTCGGCAAAGACATCCACAGTTTCAACAGCTAATGTTAACGATGAAGAAGCTTGGAAGAAAGAGCCTGCTTATGGTAAAACCATCAAGTATTTTACAGGAGACGGCTGTACTGCAGCAGTAAATGTAGCTGAAGAGTTAGGCTACTACAAGGAGGAGGGTCTTACCGTTGAGGGATTTAAGGAGATTCAGATGTAGAGGCTATTGGAACAAATCAGGTACAGATTGCCCATAGGACATATGCTAAGGCTATGGTACCGGCTACAAATGGTGTAAATCTTTGTTTTTGTTGGCGGTGCACACTTCTTACAGGCTGTAAGGCCATCGTATGTGCTGGATGAGTCAATATAAAATTATGATGACTTAAAGGGCAAGGCAATATCTGCACCCTAGTGGTATAGGAACAGCAGATTATAATATTTCTGCAAGGCTTTTTATAGAAGCGGGAATAGATCCGCTGAAGGATGTTAAAATTATGCAGGTTGAGAAGGATAGCCTGTGTTGCGGCAATGAAAAATGGTGAAATAGTTGCAGCCCTTCTTCCGGAATCTTTTGGTTATCCGCTTGTAAAACAGGGTATTCTTCGTAAGGTTGAGTCAGCAGACGGTAATAGCAGAAAATGAGCTCTGCTGCATAGTAATGATGAACAAAGGATTTTTATAAAAGAAAACCCTATTACAGCGGCAAAGATGGCATCTGCGGTTAAGAAGGCACTTAAGTGGATGGGAGATAATCCTGAAGACTGCACAAAGCTTCTTATGAAGATTGGACTTAATGGAAGTGATTATGACATAGACCTTGAATTGAATAAACTTATGCAGTTTGGCGGACAGACCGATGAATATACTACTGAGCAGATGAAGGGCATAGTAGATGGTTATATCAAAAGCAAAACTCATAACAGCCACTTCGATGCTTGACTCTGTATATAATAACATTTGGAATCCTATAGGAAGTGCAGAGTAGAATTAAGATAACTTAAAAAGCTGCAATACTGAGAAGATTCATAATCAGTATTGCAGCTTTTTGTACATATTCTTTTGTTGCAGCTTGTCCGCTTTGCAAACTGCCATTTGTTGCCTTAAAGGCGTACATAACGCATTGCCTTGCTTACAGCCGGCATACTTATTATGACTAAGGTAGTTATTGCCTCCGGAACTATGTATGTGGCATTATAAGTTAAAGAATATATTGCTGCAGGCGTGCCCTCGGGAGCATAACTTCCGAAAAAAACAACTCCTGAAATGAAGGCAAAAACATATCTGCCGATTACCCCCAAAACATAACCCTTAGAAGCCCATTCTTCTTTTCTGAGAAAAACCCTGATAAACCAAGTGCACCGAAGGCCAGCGGGTAATCAACAAGAAGTTGAATAGGGGCTGTAAAAACAGGATCCATAAGGAACTGGAAGCAGGCCGTAGGCAAAACCTATCATAAGCCCTGCCTTTAGTCCGTACCAATAGCCTATGAGAACTATAAAAAGCATACTAAAGAGGTAATAGAGCCACCCATTGGCAGCCTTGTCAATTTGATTTCCGGAAGTAACCATAGCAAGAGCCATTGCGACAGCAGAAAAGACTAACTGAG